>Ga0123356_10000026_pt1 | contig 166166 bp, 135 predicted proteins | sample TergutEmb28metaG_2_FD_92546 | JGI IMG/M metagenome (GOLD analysis project Ga0123356, IMG submission 92546) | Embiratermes neotenicus P3 segment gut microbial communities from Petit-Saut dam, French Guiana - Emb289 P3 | ecosystem: Host-associated > Arthropoda: Insects > Digestive system > Gut ... | reverse complement strand
CGGCCACACGGCCACACGGCCACACGGCCACACGGCCACACGGCCACACGGCCACACGGCCACACGGCCACACGGCCACACGGCCACACGGCCACACGGCCACACGGCCACACGGCCACACGGAAGATGGTGCATGGCGCACGGCGGCTGCCGTCCCGCTCTGCGCACTCCTGAAGACATCACTCCGGTCCCTGTCCAACACCGGTGCCCGCGCGCCGATTCCGATGCTCACCTCTTCTCGCCGCCCGCTTGCCTCGCTTCGGATCGTCCACCCCGCGACCTCCTTGCCCGGTCCCCGCGAGCGAGTCTTGCGCCGGGGTCCCGCTCCCCCCTCCACCTGAAGTACAGGTCTTGGTCAGCACCACACGTCGGCTGAAGGTTGTCGCGGAAGCCCTCTCTCCCGTGAGGGTTGCTTCCGTGATCTCCGCGGACGCGAACCCTGTGGAGGTGGGGCGACAGAGGGCCTTCGTTTCGCGCTTCGCCTCTGTCTTACCTCACAGCCCTGTACCGAGACGACAACCCGGGGGAGGCTCCTCTTGGCGCCAGCCCGTTTCACGTGAAACAGCGACGCGGCCGTTCCACGTGAAACATGCCGGAAGGCCTCTCTCCCACCCCCTCCGCTGGAAGCCCAGGTGGCCTACAGACCGCCTGGGGAGATGGCGGGTGTCTGAGAGCTCTCTCGAGGAGTCTCTTCCTCCATCGTCCGAGGAGCAGCGGACCGGATCGATCGTGAGCCTCTTCGGCCAGAGCAGCGCGGAGCGGCCCATGGCTACCCGTTCACCTCAGCACTACGGGTGCGCCCTGTCGACGGAGCGAGAGAGCCGAGACCGATCGGCGCCGCTGGTCGAGATCTGGTGATAGCAACAGGCGCCAGCGGCTGGTCAGGGGCGGCTGAGTCCTGCACCCTTCCAAAGGGTTGCCGGCGAGGCAGGGGCAGAGCCTCCCGGCATCAGCATGTTCGGCGCCAGCACACCCGTCGAGACTTCCACGAGACCGGACACGTGGTCGCATGGCACACCTCGACACGGCGAGCACAGCTCTCGCGACTGAGACCGAGAGAGGTCGTCGCAGAGATGACCAACCTTCCACAAGGCGAGGGCTCCTGGCCTCGAGCACCTCACCACACCATGGCCTTCTACCTCGGGTTGCTCCGGACGGGTGACTCTGAGATCTGCCGCGCAGCCAACGCGTCGTATCTGTTCTTCGACCAGCGGTGATCCTCCCTGCGCTCCGCTCTCGCTCAGCGGAAGCATCAGCGGAGACTGTTTCGCAGCGAAGTCTTCGCGACGATCTCTGCTGCGTTCCTCTGCGCCAACTCCCCCGGCCGAAGAGAACGGACCTCGAGGCATGGCCTCTGCTGGTATCCATGTCTCTCGGCAGGAGTGGGAGCAACGAGGTCGAGGCTGTGGGCACGGGGAGACGGTGGTGCGCATCGCCCCCAGCCCTCGGCTGGCGGTGACGTCTGGTGGTCTTCTCTCACGTTGGTGCTCTGGGACGACCTGACTGTGAGGGCCTGCGTGCTCGGACGAGGTTGTCGAGAACGTCGATCTGCTCGGAGAGGTCGCCGAACTCTCCTTGCTGCGTCTAGAGCTCGCGCCTAGCCGCTGAGCCCTTGCACCACACGTGCTATCCGCTGTGGCTCTCTATGCTGTCCCGCTGCTCACCGGGCACCGGCTCTCTGGTGAACGACCTCGATGTGACCTCTCTGCGAAGAAGACCCCGAAGACGACCTTGAGGTCCCCGCTGCTCCCCCTCTCTCGGTGACGGTCAATCCGCCGAGGCGACACGATCGCGCGACTCTTCTTCTCCTCACCTCGGACGCACCAGGCCTGGCACGCCCCTCAGGAGTCTGACCGTGTGCGCGGTTGAGCGGTCGCTCACACCGGGCTGCTCGGTGCCCTCCTCCGTCGCACAGAGGGCTTGGCCCTGTCCAACTCTCGTGCCTCTGCATCTCTGGGGCAGCGGGGACAGCAGCGCGCGGACACCTTCGAGGGCTCTCATCCGCACGCTCTCCTGGTGTTCCGGGTGGACGAAGGATGCCTCTCTGAAACCATATCGTCTTTCTGCGAACTAATAGAGAAGAGCCTTGGGCTCTCGTTCCTCCATTGATGCGTGCCTTGAACCAACGGTGTCCCTCACCCACCTCCGCGTGAGGGAAGTCCAACCAGATAGTTCGATTTTCGATGTAACATCGTAGAACGCGGATCGATTTGTTAGATTTCTGTCGAAAGCGCTTCAGCGATACCGACGCTCAGACACAGAGCGGTGAGGGTTTGTCTGCGAGTGCGCGATACCGCGCGGAGAGCAGGCGACAGCGAGGATTCCGAGCCTGGACAACCGAGGGCCGCTAGAAGCCGTGGGGCTCTCTCGTTCCTCCCGGAGGACACCGGCTAGCACCCTCAACTCTCGTCAGAGAAGATGGCTCCTGGGTGCGTCAACCACGAGACAGGTTCTGCACGTCCCCGAGAATCCCGACCACGCGGTGACGAGGCACATCAGGAGATCCCCCCGTCGCGGGGCTCGATCCGACGGAGCTCAGCCGCGATCGACCTTGACCCACGCAGGTGGCGGACCTCGATGCACATCGCCTCACACGGCTGACGCGGAGCGCTTCAGGGGAAGGCGCCCTCTCCCCACCTCGGCGTGTGAGTCCGCCGCGCCCAAGAGCCCTTGTTGACGCACTCGATCAGGTCTTCGCTCAGATCGTGACGGCGGCGAGGGGTGTTCACCCAGACGGCCCAGCTAGCCGACGAGCGCCCACAAGCGGGCCGTCGTCCCAGACAGGCCGCGTCATCTGCTGCTCGTGGCACACAAGCGTTCTGCCACCGCCGACGAGCGGTGCGAGGTCTCGTTGTTTCACGTGGAACGGTGAAGCCCAAGCCCTGCACCTAGCGTTGCCAGGCCTTACCTCGGGTCTCCCGCGCCCTCGCAGAGAGGTGAGAGCAGCAACGTCATGCTGGAGAGCCAGCGACACCGAGACTCGCTCCACCTTCAAGCAGCACTCACGAGAGCAGGCCCCTCATCGAGTCCGAGAGACCTGCGGGTGCGCATCTCACGGTGTCTCGATGTCAGCGCTCAAGGACTCGCTGCGAAGAACGCGAACGGTGAGATGATCGCCGTCATCGCAGACGCGAGGAAGGTCGAGCGATGACGTGCGGCCCTCGGCATCATCCGACGAAGGGTCCTGTCTTGGGCAGATGAGGCGGTTGTCCGCGATCTCTACGCTCCGGCACTCGGGATCAACTCGCTCACGGCGACGGTCTCGATCTCGGAGCACCTCGACCGTCAGCGCTGTCGGGCTCTAGGAGGAGACCCTCTGCGCTGACAGCGGCGCAGGTCGCTCTCACGACGAGCGACAGACAGACAGGGGAGCAACCTTGTCCGTTTCACGTGAAACAGTCCGTGTGGGTCTCATCGCGTCAACGGCTGCGGACCCTCCTTCGAGGCTGATCGAAGCGGTGCCACTTCCCACGAACGAGACTCTGTCCGCACAAGGTCGCCGGCGATGAGCAGACGTCGACCCCTGATACGGAGACCTGTCGAGAGAAGAAGGGCGGAGAAGACGCACCCCGGAGACGTCAGACCCTGGACGCAGCGCACGTCCGCCCGACGGGCTCACGCCTCATCCCAGTCAGACAAGTCTCGACCCCTCGAAGTTCTACGGCACGCATGCTCGACCCTGCGGACAGCAGCAGCGAGGAGGTAGCCACCTCTCCGACCCTCGCGAGCCCTGCTCACGTCCAGAGCGTCAACCCCCTCACGCATTCCGTCGAGGTCGCGAGGTCGAGAAACGTCTTGAGCCGGACTCTCTGGACACGCAGCGGTCTCTGCTCGGTGCGGCCGATCATGAGTTGCCCGCCGGACAGGGAACATGCTCTCGAGGAGCCTGGTCCTGCGAGCAGACGGCGCGATCATCGAGGCTCCCGGCTCGACAAGCCTCGGCACATGAGCGTGGCAAGGAGCGCGATCATCGAGTCGTGCATCCCTCAGCGACGGTGCTCAGAGAGGCTCTCGAAGCGACCGAGCCGACGAGCGAGACAGTGCTCCGTTCGGATGAAGATCGAACCTGATCTCGCAAGATCGACGTCTTCCGACCGAACAGCCGATGAGGGCCTGTCTGTCTCCTCAGCAGCGCACGCTGGTTCTCTGCGCCCGCCTCGCTCTGAGCCCAGGCGACCGAGGGGTTGGCACACACGACGAGAAGTGCACACCAGAGGAACCTCGCTGGCTCGCAAGCCCTCTCTATCCAAGCCCTCGGTACACCTGTCGATCCAGGTGGTCGCCCGGGCCAGCAGCAGGGCCCTGCTGATCGAAGAACGAGGTCCGCGACCGTCACGCCAGCGGAACCACCCTCTCGAAGCCTCATAGCAAGCCTGCCGAAAGGGTCACGGCACGCACAGGTCGATCGACAACCCTGTCTCGTGGACACGCTCGATCGTGCTGCTCCTCTGCCCTCCACAGAAGTCTCCCGTGTCGACGCGACCACACGTGCGTCGCACACCTTCTGTCTGGACGGATCAGTGGTGCGCTTCGCTGCCGTGCGGATCTCGCTTCGCGCTGGCTCCTCAGAGGGCGAGCCTCAGGCCCAGAGCGGCTGTCGAGGCTCTGAGAGCGAGTCCGCATCAGCACGGTCGCCGCCATGTGGTCCTTCGACGGCAGAGGTGCACGCCCCGCGCAGGCCCAGGCTGGTCATCCTGGCTCGGTCTGATCTCAGATCGTCGGACCTCGCTCGTCTCGCGAAAGACAGCGCGACGCGCACGGAAGAAGCCCGACGAGACGATGCGTCGCACGAGCATCGCCCCAGAGCAGCGTCGAGCGCTGATCTATCTCTGCCCACACATGCTGATGGCCCGGACGCAGCACGTCCGGGCCATCAGCATGTGTACGTCACGCCAGGCTGATCACGACCCGCCGGTTCGGCTCGACGCCCTCGGAGTCGCTGACCAGACCCGCCGCTGCCACGGCGTCGTGCACGACCTTCCGCTCGAACGGGTTCATCGCGGAGAGCGTGACCCGCTCACCGTTGCTGCGGACCTTGGCCACGGCCTCCTCAGCGACCGCGACCAGCTCCGCGCGCCTGTTCGCACGGTAGCCCGCCACGTCGAGCATCAGCCGGCTACGGTCTCCTGTCTTGGTCTGGACCGCCAGGCGAGTCAGCTCTTGCAGAGCGTCCAGCACCTCACCGCCTGGGCCGACGAGCGCACGGAGCGCACGTGCGGAGGAGTTCTCGGCGACGATCGCCACCGACGCCCGACCGTGGTCGATGTCGATGTCGATGTCGCCGTCCAGGTCCGCGATGTCGAGCAGCTCCTCCAGGTAGTCCGCCGCGATCTCGCCCTCTTCTTCTAGACGTGGGCCTGTGGCCTCGTCCTGCTGCTCGTTCGTCGTCACGTCAGTCCTCCGTCCGCTGCGTCGTCAGCTGTCCTGCTCCGGTGTGTCCTGCTGGTCGTCGTTCTTCTTCCGCTTCACGGGCTTGCGCGGGCCCTGCGACCTGTCGGTCGGTCCGCCTCCGCTGGGCTCGTCGAGCGCTGTCGAGTCGGTCATCTCTCTGATCTGGCGCTCGGTGTCCGTCTTCGGCTTCTTCTCCTGGACAGGCTCGTCCGAGGCCGAGGGGGTCTTCTTGGGGGACATCTGCTGCGGGCGCTGGGCCGCCTTCTTCGCGCGATCCTTGCGCATCGGCTGCTGACGCTGACCGGTCGGGCGAGGCGCCTCCTCGATGGTCGCCACCGGGGCGGCGTCCTGAGCGACCTCTCCGCGCGCCGCGGCCTTGCGAGCCTGACGCTCCTTGAGCGCGGCCTCGGCCTCCGACCCAGGCGCGGGCATCTTGCGGATCGAGTAGAACTGCTGCCCCACCGTCCAGAAGTTCGAGACGGTCCAGTAGACGAGCACACCGATCGGGAAGTTGACGCCCGTGACCGCGAAGATGATCGGCAGCACGTACATCATCATCTTCTGCTGCTTGTAGATCGGACCCTCGAGCGCCGAAGGAGGCATGTTCTTCATCGTCAGCTGGCGCTGCATGAAGAACATCGAGCCCGACATCAGGATGATGAGCACGACCGTCACGAGCTTCGTCGAGAGGTCGTCGCTCCGCATGAAGGTGCTCGAGAGAGCGGCGCCGAAGAGCGTCGACTTCTCAGCCAGGTCAGCCAGCTCCGGTGTCAGCGGGCCGATGGAGCCACCGCCACGCTGGAAGGTCTCGTTCGCGATCGCCGGCAGCGAGTACAGCACCCGGAACAACGCGAAGAACACCGGCGACTGGGCCAGGATCGGCAGGCACGAGGAGAACGGGTTCGTCTTGTGCTTGCGGTAGAGCTCCATCTGCTCGCGGGCCATCGCCTCCCGCGACGCCTGGTCCGTCTTCCCCTTGTACTTCTTCTGCAGAGCCATGACCTCCGGCTGGATCAGCTGCAGACCGCGCGTGGCGCGGATCTGGCGGAAGAACAGCGGGATCAGCAAGATGCGGACGGCGATCGTCAGGCCGACGATCGACAACGTCCAGGCAGCGCCGCCCTCGGGATCGAGGCCGAGCCAGACGAACAGCTCGTACAGCCTGACCATCACCCAGGCGACCACCAGCATGATGGGCCACAGCACACCGTCGAACCAGTCCATCTGGTCGAGCTCCTGATCTCAGTGAGACGTCGACGGGTGGCACACCCGCGACGAGCGGACATCGGGCACATCATCGACACCACCGGGTGTCCAGGGGTGGCAGCGCAGCAGGCGACGCAGCGCCAGCCACGATCCTCGTACAGCACCGTGCCGCGTCACCGCGACCACCGCGTACTGCGAGCACGAGGGGTAGAACCGACAGCTCGGAGATCTCCACGGTGAGATCGCGTGCTGATACACCCACAGCAGACCGAGCAGCGCACGCCTGGGCAGCGACGCCACGAACAACACAGGCCTATTCATGGGACGACTTCTCCAGCGCTCGTCGCCGTGCGGTCCGCACCGCGCTGTCCAGGTCGTCTGCCAGACGCCTCATCGAGACCTCGGCGGCACCTGGCAGCGCACGGACCACGACGTCGTCCCCGCCGAAGGCCGGCAGACGGTCTGCCACGATCGCCCGGAGGCGTCGCTTGACCTTGTTGCGCACCACGGCACCACCGACAGAGCGCGGCACGACGAACCCCACCCGAGCACCGGCGTCCTGGTCGTCGTGGACCAGGTGCACCACCAGCGTCTGCCGGCCAGATCGCGCACCGTCGCGCACCGTCCGAGCGAAGTCCGCCGAACGGCGCATCCGATGCTCCGCGGGAAGCACCGGGCTGGTCAGGCAGAGAGCTCGCTGCGGCCCTTGCGACGGCGAGCCGCGAGGATCGCGCGACCCGCGCGGGTGCGCATGCGAAGGCGGAAACCGTGGGTCTTGGCACGGCGGCGGTTGTTCGGCTGGAACGTACGCTTGCTCACGACTACTCCATCAGCGAAGGGCCGCGCAGCAGCGCAACCGTGGTCCAGAAGCCCTCCTCACGAGCACAGGACACGGGCGAGGTCGAAGGACCTCGGCGCGTGCGACGACATGCGCGTCGCGGCTGCTCGCGAGCTCAGGCTGCCCAACGCTACGCGACACGCCGGAGAGGGTCAAATACATCGAGCTCCGATCCCCCACCAGGTAGGTTCGCCGGCTCTCTGCGCACTACCATCGGCCACGAGAGCCGCGGATGCCAGAGCCTGTGGACGTCGAGAGTCCGCCGCACCCCGCGCGGGGTGTGGACAGACGCCTCTGCCCCTGACATCCCCGCTCAGGTCACGAGCGTGTTACGGAGCGACACACAGATGTGGACAACTGTGTGGACGACCTAGCACCGTCGACCGCGCCGATCGAGACGAGGGACCAGTGGCGGCACACGACGACTTCACCAGCGTCTGGGAACGGGCGTCGCTCCTCCTGGCCGAGAGCCCTGACATCACGGCCCGCGACGCCGCGTTCGTCCGGCTCGCCCGCCCCCTGGGCATCCTCGACGGCACGATGCTCCTGGTGGTCGGCAACGACTTCACCAAGGACTTCATCGAGACCCGCATCCGGAGCGCGGTGGTCGAGGCCCTCAGCGCCACGCTCGGCCGAGAGGCCCGCATCGCCGTCACCGTCGACCCGACGTTCGACACCGACACAGCGCCCGGCGCGAGCGCGTCGCTCGGCAGCGACCCGACACCGCCCTCAGAGACGCAGCCCCCTGCTCCCCCACCGGTCGAGACGCCACGACCCTCCTTGTCTCTCGTGCCTCCGCACGTCGCCGACCGCCCCGGGCCAGCGGCCACGTCGGGCCCGGTCGAAGCCGCCCGCCTTCACCCCAAGTACCAGTTCGACACGTTCGTCATCGGCGCGTCCAACCGGTTCGCCCACGCCGCGGCCGTCGCCGTCGCCGAGGCCCCCGCCAACGCGTACAACCCCCTGTTCATCTACGGCGGCTCTGGTCTGGGCAAGACCCACCTGCTGCACGCCATCGGTCACTACGCCCAGCACCTGTACCCCGGCATCCGGGTGCGCTACGTGAACTCCGAGGAGTTCACGAACGACTTCATCAACTCCATCTCCGAGGGCAAGGCCGGCGCGTTCCAGCGCCGCTACCGCGACACCGACATCCTCCTGGTCGACGACATCCAGTTCCTCCAGGGCAAGGAGCAGACGATGGAGGAGTTCTTCCACACCTTCAACGCCCTGCACAACACGAACAAGCAGGTGGTGCTCACCTCGGACGTGCCCCCCAAGCGTCTCAACGGGTTCGAGGACAGGATGCGGTCTCGCTTCGAGATGGGTCTGCTCACCGACGTGCAGCCGCCCGACCTGGAGACCCGCATCGCGATCTTGCGCAAGAAGGCCGCGAGCGAGCACCTGGACGCCCCCGACGACGTGCTCAGCTACATCGCGAGCCGCATCTCCTCGAACATCCGCGAGCTGGAGGGGGCCCTGATCCGGGTCACCGCCTTCGCCAACCTCAACCGCCAGCAGGTCGACCGGTCGCTGGCCGAGATGGTGCTGCGGGACCTCATCACCGACGACGAGACGGCGGAGATCAGCGCGGCGACCATCATCGGTCAGACCGCCTCGTACTTCGGCCTGACCATCGACGACCTGTGCAGCACCAGCCGCTCGCGCACGCTGGTCACCGCGCGCCAGATCGCCATGTACCTGTGCCGCGAGCTCACCGACCTGTCCTTGCCGAAGATCGGCGACGCGTTCGGCGGGCGCGACCACACCACCGTCATGCACGCCTACCGCAAGATCCAGTCGCAGATGGCCGAGAAGCGCTCGATCTACAACCAGGTCACCGAGCTGACCAACCGGATCAAGCAGACCAGCCGCGGATGATCACCGCGCCTACCCACACATGTGGACAAGGCTGTGGACGACGGTGGACGACGCCCCACCGGGTGTGGATCACAGGCTTTCGGCCCGTGGACAGCTCAGGAGACCTGGCGGCCTGTCCACCGGCACCCGTGCTCGTCCCCAGCGACGTCCTGGTGCCGGTCCACACGCCGACGTGCGGCGGCACCTGCACCGACGCCGCTCGTCCACAGGATCCACAGCACCGATGACGACGACGAGAGACAACAAAGATGGAAGATCCGCACACCGTCGAGGGGCACGATCCACGGTCGGACAGCGGGGAGCAACACGACCGGACAGCACGACGCACAGCGGGACCAGGTTGGCGTAATGTTCGCCCGGACAGGTGTGCACAGATGATGGAAGGTGTCGTATGAAGTTCCGGGTGGAGCGGGACGTCCTGGCTGACGCTGTGACGTGGACCGCACGGAGCCTGCCGACCCGTCCTCCGGTGCCTGTGCTGGCAGGGGTACGCATCGAGGCCGACGCTGCCGGGACCTTGCAGCTGTCCAGCTTCGACTACGAGGTCTCCGCGCGATCCTCGGTGGCCGCCGACGTGGCCGAGCCGGGGGTCGTGCTGGTCTCGGGCAAGCTGCTCGCGGAGATCTCTCGCTCCCTGCCTGACAAGCCTGTCGAGCTCGCGCTCGAGGGCACGAAGGTGCAGGTGACCTGCGGGGCCAGCCGTTTCACGCTCCTGACGATGCCCGTCGAGGACTACCCGGCTCTGCCGGCGATGCCGCCCGCCCAGGGTGTGGTCGACGGCGACGCGTTCACCCACGCCGTGGGTCAGGTCACGGTCGCCGCCAGCCGTGACGACACGCTGCCGCTGCTCACCGCGGTGCGGATGGAGCTCGAGGGTGAGAAGCTCACGCTGCTGGCCACCGACCGTTACCGCCTGGCGCTGCGCGAGCTGATCTGGCGGCCGAGCTCGCCGGAGGTCTCGGCGGTGTCCTTGGTCCGGGCCAAGACCCTGACCGACGCCGCACGCACGCTCGGCGCGTCGGGCGAGGTGACGGTGGCTCTGTCGGACAGCGGCGGGGTCGACCTGATCGGCTTCGAGGCCGGCGGTCGTCAGACGACCAGCCTGCTGGTGGACGGCGACTACCCGCCGGTGCGGCGCCTCTTCCCTGACGAGAGCCCGATCCACGCGGTGGTCGAGTGTCAGGGGCTCATCGACGCGACCAAGCGCGTGTCGCTGGTCGCCGAGCGCAACACCCCGGTGCGGCTGTCGTTCTCCGAGGGCCAGGTGGTGCTCAACGCCGGGCAGGGCGACGACGCCCAGGCGTCGGAGGCGCTCGAGGCGACGCTGGTCGGTGAGGACATCTCCGTGGCGTTCAACCCTCAGTACCTGCTTGACGGTCTCGGCGCGATCGACACCCCGTACGTGCGCCTGGCGTTCACGCACCCGACCAAGCCGGTCGAGTTCACCGGTCAGCCTGAGGCGGCTGGCGACGACGTGCGCGACTACCGTTACCTGTTGGTGCCGATCCGCTTCGCCGGCTGACCTCGCCGGCGTCCTCGCGACGGACGAGATCGGCTCGGACGCAGGAGGAGTCGTCATGAGGCTAGGGCTTGTCGGTCTGGGCAAGATGGGCGCCAACATGCGCCGGCGTCTGCGTGAGCACGGGGTCGAGGTGGTCGGTTACGACCGCGACAGAGAGGTCTCCGACGTCGACTCGCTGGCAGCCATGGTCGAGGCGCTGTCGCCAGGGTCCCGTGCGGTCTGGGTGATGGTCCCCGCCGGTGAGATCACCGACGGCGTGCTCACCGAGCTGGCCGGCTTGCTCAGCTCGGGTGACCTGGTGGTCGACGGTGGCAACACCGCGTACACCGACGACGCCGCTCACGCCGCGATGCTGGCCGAGCGCGGCATCGGGTTCGTCGACGCCGGCGTCTCCGGCGGGGTGTGGGGAGAGCGCTACGGCTACGGCCTCATGGTCGGGGGCGACGCCGAGCACGTGGCGGCCTTGATGCCGGTGTTCGACGCCCTGCGTCCTGAAGGTCCGCGTGAGGAGGGCTTCGTCCACGTCGGGCCGGTCGGTGCCGGCCACTTCGCCAAGATGGTGCACAACGGCGTCGAGTACGGCCTGATGCAGGCCTACGCCGAGGGCTACGAGCTGCTGTCGGCCAAGAGCGACCTGGTCACCGACGTCCCGGCGACGATCCGTGCGTGGTCGCGCGGCACGGTCGTCCGCTCCTGGCTGCTGGACCTGCTCGTCGCGGCGCTGGCTGATGACCCAGAGCTGGCCCGTCTGGACGCCTGGGTGGCCGACTCGGGAGAGGGCCGCTGGACGGTGAACGAGGCCATCGACCTGGCGGTGCCGGCTCCGGTCATCTCCGCCGCGCTGTTCGCACGGTTCGCCTCGAGGCAAGACCGCTCCCCCGCGATGAAGGCTGTCGCCGCGCTGCGCCAGCAGTTCGGCGGGCACGCGGTCAGACCCGCTGGTTCCTGATCGGTATGCACGTCGCTCATCTGTCGTTGGTCGACTTCCGCGGCTACGCCCAGGTAGACCTCGCGCTCGAGCCGGGGGTGACCGCGCTGGTCGGGCCCAACGGGCAGGGCAAGACGAACCTGGTCGAGGCGATCGGCTATCTTGCGTCGCTGTCCAGCCACAGGGTCTCGGCTGACGCGCCGCTGATCCGCGCGGGTGCTGACCGTGCCCTGGTGCGGGCGAAGGTCGTGCGCGCCGAGCGGTCGGCGACGGTCGAGGTCGAGATCGTGGCCGGCAAGGCGAACAGGGCCAGGGTCAACGGTGGCTCGCCGGTCCGGGCCCGCGAGGTGCTCGGCCTGGTGCGCACGGTGCTGTTCGCCCCCGAAGACCTCGTGCTGGTCAAGGGTGACCCCGACGGACGACGACGGTTTCTCGACCAGCTGCTGGTGCAACGGGTGCCACGTCTGGCCGGGGTGCTGACCGACCTGGACAGGGTGCTGCGTCAGCGTGGAGCGTTGCTGAAGACCGCGGGGGCGGCGGTGCGCCAGCGCGGCGGGCCGGCAGACCTGCGGACCCTCGACGTGTGGGACGCCAAGCTCGCGCAGGTCGGTGCTCAGGTGATCGTGGCGCGGCGGCGGCTGGTGGACGATCTGCGACCCCGTGTCGCGGCAGCCTATGAGGAGGTCAGCGCCGGCCAGGGTGTCGCACAGATCGAGTACGCCTCGTCGCTGGACGCGGTCGAGCGCTCCCCCGACGACGTGCAGGGTGACGGCACACGAAGTGACGACACGCGGGGCGACGAGACGACCGAGCGGGTCGAGGCGCGGCTGCTCGCCGCGATGGGGGCGCTGCGCACCAAGGAGATCGAACGGGGGGTGAGCCTGGTCGGCCCGCACCGTGACGACCTGACCCTGACCCTGGGCGGGCTGCCGGCCAAGGGGTATGCCAGCCACGGAGAGTCGTGGTCGTTCGCCCTGGCCCTGAGGCTGGCGTCGTGGAGGCTGCTCTCTGACGAGCCCTGGGGTGAGGACTCTGAGCCGGTGCTGCTGCTGGACGACGTGTTCGCAGAGCTCGACGCCCGGCGTCGCGACAGGCTGGCCGGGCTGGTCGCTGACGCGGGCCAGGTCATCATCACCGCCGCGGTGCTCGAGGACGTGCCGCGGCCGCTGTCCGGAGCCCGGGTCGACGTCGTGGCCGGCGAGGTGACACGTGTCCTCTGAGGCGGGCTCCCCCGACCGGGGTGCCGAGCGGCGGGTGCCGCCCGACCAGGTGGCCCGGGCGGCCCTGGCTCGGGCACGTCGCGCCGCACGGTCGAAGGGCCTGCGCCCGGGCACGCCTGCCCCAGCGAGGGCGATGAGCGCGGCCGGTGCGGACGCGCGTGACCCGCAGCTGGTCGGGACGACGGCCCGTGACCTGGCGCTCGACCTGGGGTGGGACGCGGGCCTGCAGGCCGGGAGCCTGGCCGCCCGTTGGCGCGAGATCGTCGGCGCTCAGGTGGCCGATCACTGCGAGCCCGTCAGCCTGGACGCGGGGCTTCTCACGATCCAGGCGTCGTCCACCGCGTGGAAGACCGAGCTGAGCCTGATGACCTCGGCCTTGATCACGCGGTGCGACGAGGCGCTGGGTGCTGGCACGGTGGTCGAGGTGCGTGTCCTGGGGCCCTCGGGTCCAGGTTTTGGTCGCGGCAGGCTCCGTGTGCCTGGTCGCGGTCCGCGCGACACGTGGGGTTAGAGCCACGCGGTCCGCGCGACACGACAAGGTGCGGTACAGAGCTGTCTCTCTCGGAGTTGGGAGACACGCCCTGAGGGGTAGACTGAACCCGCTGTCTCGGCGCGTCCGCGACGGTCAGGACAAGCGAACGTGAGCATCGTGGAGTGATCTGCCCTCTGAGGGCTCGGCAGGCATCCTCCGCCCCGTGTGAGACTTCGAGGAGAACCACCGCCAGTGGCAGACGACGGCATCACCACGCAGACCACGACCGCCGACTACGACGCCAGCGCGATCACCGTCCTCGAAGGCCTGGAGGCAGTGCGCAAGCGACCAGGCATGTACATCGGGTCGACCGGAGAACGTGGTCTGCACCACCTGGTCTACGAAGTTGTGGACAACTCTGTGGACGAGGCGCTCGCTGGTCACGCCAGCGACATCCAGGTGACGCTGCTCGCTGACGGTGGGGTCCGTGTGGTCGACGACGGGCGCGGCATCCCGGTCGACATCGTGCAGTCGGAGGGCAAGCCCGCCGTCGAGGTGGTGCTCACCGTGCTGCACGCCGGCGGGAAGTTCGGCGGTGGCGGGTACGCGGTCTCCGGTGGTCTGCACGGGGTCGGCGTGTCGGTGGTCAACGCGCTGTCGGCCCAGGTGGACGTCGAGGTCCACCGCCAGGGGCACGTGTGGCGGCAGTCGTACGAGCGCGGCGCCCCGAAGGCGCCCTTGGCCAAGGGCGAGCCCACGGGTGTCACCGGCACGATCGTCACGTTCTGGGCCGACCCGGAGATCTTCGAGACGACGGTCTACGACTTCGAGACGCTGCGCTCGCGCTTCCAGCAGATGGCCTTCCTGAACAAGGGCCTGCGTCTGACCCTCACCGACGAGCGTCCCGATCACATCGTCGCTGACGACGAGCTGGCCGACAGCGACGACCAGGCCAAGCCGCGCACGGTCAGCTACCGCTACGAGGGCGGGCTCATCGATTACGTCAAGCACCTGAACCATTCGAAGAAACAAGAGCCGGTGCACGCCGACGTCATCGACTTCGAGGCTGAGGACACCGAGCGGCGCATCAGCGTCGAGATCGCCATGCAGTGGACCGGGGCCTATGTCGAGTCGGTCCACACCTTCGCGAACACGATCTCGACCACCGAGGGCGGCACCCACGAAGAGGGTTTCCGTGCCGCGATGACGTCGCTGGTGAATCGCTACGCCCGAGACAAGGGCCTGCTGAAGGAGAAGGACCAGAACCTCACCGGTGACGACGTGCGCGAGGGCCTGACCGCGGTGGTCTCGGTGAAGCTGGGCGAGCCGCAGTTCGAGGGCCAGACCAAGACCAAGCTCGGCAACACCGAGGCGAAGACCTTCGTGCAGAAGGTGGTCAACGACCGGTTCGGAGACTGGTTGGACGCCCACCCGAACGAGGCCAAGGAGATCATCCGCAAGTCGATCCAGGCCGCGGTCGCCCGCATGGCGGCGCGCAAGGCGCGCGAGGGTGCCCGACGCAAGGGGCTGCTGGAGTCTGGCGGCATGCCCGGCAAGCTCAAGGACTGCCAGTCGAACAAGCCCGAAGAGTGCGAGGTCTTCATCGTCGAGGGAGACTCGGCCGGCGGTTCGGCGGTGCGCGGGCGCGACCCGCACCGGCAGGCGATCCTCCCGATCCGCGGCAAGATCCTCAACGTCGAGCGGGCCAGGCTCGACCGCGCTCTGGGCAACCGGGAGGTCGAGGCTCTCATCACGGCCTTCGGCACCGGCATCGGTGAGGATTTCGACCTCGCCCGGCTGCGGTATCACAAGATCGTGCTCATGGCCGACGCCGACGTGGACGGCCAGCACATCCGCACCCTGCTGCTGACGCTGCTGTTCCGGTACATGCCCGAGCTCATCACCGGCGGCCACGTGTACATGGCCCAACCGCCGCTGTACCGGATCAAGTGGTCGAACGCGCCGCACGACTACGTGTACTCCGACCGGGAGCGTGACGTCGTCATCGCTGACGGCCAGGCCAACGGGCGTCGCCTGCCGAAGGAGGGCGGCATCCAGCGCTACAAGGGTCTGGGCGAGATGGACTACACCGAGCTGTGGGACACGACGATGGACCCGGCTAACAGGACGTTGTTGCAGGTCACCCTGGACGAGGCCGCCACGGCCGACGAGATCTTCACGATCTTGATGGGCGACGACGTGGAGTCGCGGCGCACATTCATCCAGCACAACGCCAAGGACGTCCGATTCCTCGACATCTAGACGGCGACCACACGAAGCAAGCACATCTGTCTGACATGATCCGAGACTGAGCGGGAAAAGAGCGACGGTGACCGAGACGTCTGGCGAGATTCAGCACGGCCGCATCGACCAGGTCGACCTCCAGCTGGAGATGCAGAGGTCGTACCTGGACTACGCGATGGCGGTCATCGTCGGCCGCGCCCTGCCCGACGTGCGCGACGGGCTGAAGCCCGTCCACCGGCGCGTCCTGTATGCCATGTACGACGGCGGCTACCGCCCCGACCGCCAGTTCTCCAAGTGCACCCGCGTCGTCGGCGACGTGATGGGCAAGTACCACCCGCACGGTGACACGGCGATCTACGACGCCTTGGTACGGCTGGTCCAGGACTGGTCGATGCGCTACCCGCTCGTGGCCGGGCAGGGCAACTTCGGCTCCCCCGGTGACGACCCGGCCGCGGCGCCGCGGTACACCGAGTGCAAGATGGCGCCGTTGGCCATGGAGATGGTCCGCGACATCGACGAGGACTCCGTCGACTTCCAGGCCAACTACGACGGTCGCATCCAAGAGCCCGTGGTGCTGCCCGCCAGGTTCCCGAACCTGCTGGTCAACGGCTCGTCGGGTATCGCGGTCGGTATGGCGACCAACATCCCGCCGCACAACCTGCGCGAGGTCGCCGCCGGGGTCCAGTGGCACCTGGCCCACCCCGAGGCCACCAAGGAAGAGCTGCTCGCCGCGCTGCTCGAGCGGGTCAAGGGCCCGGACTTCCCGACGGCCGCGACGATCCTGGGCCACCGGGGCATCGAGGACGCCTACCGCACCGGACGCGGCTCGATCACCATGCGCGCGGTGGTCGAGGTCGAGGAGATCCAGAACCGCACCTGCCTGGTGGTCACCGAGCTGCCCTACCAGGTGAACCCGGACTCGCTGGCGTCGAAGATCGCCGAGCTGGTCAAGGACAACCGTGTCCAGGGCATCGCGGACCTGCGCGACGAGACGTCTGGCCGCACCGGGCAGCGCCTGGTCATCGTGCTCAAGCGCGACGCTGTGGCCAAGGTCGTGCTGAACAACCTCTACAAGCACACCCAGCTGCAAGAGACCTTCGGCGCCAACATGCTCGCGCTGGTCGACGGGGTGCCCAGAACACTGAGCGTCGACGCGTTCGTGCGGCACTGGACGGCCCACCAGCTCGAGGTGATCCGCCGGCGTACCGAGCACCGCCTGGCCCAGGCCGAGCGGGAGATCCACATCTACCGCGGCTACCTCAAGGCCCTGGACCAGATGGATGCCGTGATCGCCTTGATCCGTGCGTCGTCCAGCGCCGAGGCCGCCCGCGAGGGCTTGAAAGAGCTGCTGGACATCGACGACGAGCAGGCCACGGCGATCCTGCGCATGCAGCTGCGCCAGCTGGCGGCCCTGGAGCGCCAGGCCATCTTGGACAAGCACGCCGAGCTCGAGGCCGCGATCGCCGAGTTCAGGAAGATCCTGGCCGACGTCGGCCTCCAGCGACAGATCGTGTCGACCGAGCTCGCGGCGATCGTCGACAAGTACGGGGACGAGCGGCGCACGAGGATTCTCCCGTTCGACGGAGAGGTCAACATCGAAGACCTCATCGCCGAGGAGGAGATCGTCGTCACGATCACCCGCGGCGGCTACGCCAAGCGCACCCGGTCCGACAATTACCGCGCCCAGCGGCGTGGCGGCAAGGGGGTGCGCGGCGCCCAGCTGCGCGAGGACGACCTCGTCGACCACTTCTTCGTCACCACGACTCACCACTGGTTGCTGTTCTTCACCAACCTGGGCCGTGTCTACCGCGCGAAGGCCTACGAGCTGCCCGAGGGCGGCCGGGACGCCAAGGGTCAGCACGTCGCGAACCTGCTCGCCTTCCAGCCGGGGGAGACCATCGCCCAGGTGCTGGACCTGCGCGACTACGAGGCCGCGCAGTACCTGGTGCTGGCGACCAAGCGCGGCCTGGTCAAGAAGACCAGGCTGGGCGACTACGACTCCAACCGCACCGGCGGCGTCATCGCGATCAACCTGCGTGAGGACGACGAGGGCCGTTCTGACGAGCTGGTCGCGGCCCGCCTGGTCGACCCCGACCAAGACCTGATCCTGGTCTCCCGCAAGGGTCAGTCTCTGCGGTTCACCGCCTCGGACGACATGCTGCGCGCGATGGGCCGCGCGACCTCCGGGGTCACCGGCATGAAGTTCCGCGGGGACGACGAGCTGCTCGCGATGGACGTGGTGCGCGACGAGGCGGCCCTGTTCACCGTGACCGAGGGTGGTATCGCCAAACGCACCGCGCTGTCGGTCGCCAACTACCGTCAGCAGGGCCGGGCGGGACTGGGCATCCGGGTGGCGAACCTGCCCGAGCACAACGGTGACCTGGTCGGGGCGCTGGTCGTGGACGGCGACGACGAGGTGCTCGTCATCATGGAGCGAGGCAAGATCGTCCGCTCGGCCGTCGCCGAGGTCAACGAGACCGGACGTACCACCCAAGGGGTGATCTTCGCCAAACCTGACCCCGGGGACAGGATCATCGCGATCGCTCGCAATACCGAGCGTCGTCTTGGCGAAGATGAGGTTACCGTGGACGACAGCACGCCCTCCGAGGGCGAGACGACCGCGACCGAGCAGACCACGGAGGACGACGCATGACGGACTCGGCACCGCCCTCGATCCCGCCACCTCCACCCTCGGGGCGGACGGTGACCTCTCGGTCCTCTGAGGCCGGCATCACGCTGGAAGAGGACCGGAATCACGACACGCTCCAGGTCTCGGACCCGGCAGAGGCAGAGCTCACCGTGTCAGACCTGGAAGAGGCGGAAGACCTCGAGCTGTACGACACGATCAAGGTCGCGGCCAAGACACCGGCCATGTCTGTCGCGCTCGCACCTGCCCCCACGCCACGGCACGACGACGAGCACGTGACGCCTCTGACGGCGGCCGTCGAGGCGACCACCGGATGGCTCAAGCGGGTCTCTCACGCCACGACAGCGAAGGTCTCTTCGGCTTACGCTGCGGCTACCAGATCCGACATCGAGGAAGCCGCCTTGAGCTCTGCCAGCACCCAGGCACCCGTGCCTCAGCCGCCATGGCCGGTGGCGAGCCCGCCGGAGGGCATCGAGGCGGCCATGACCGCGGACCCTGTCGAGCCCGCGCCGCTGCCGACCCCTGCCATGCCTCCCGTCCCGATCATGCCCCCGATGCAGGTCAAGCCCCTCGGTACGGCCCCGGAGCCGATCGCGAGGCCAGACCTGACCACGACCGGGAACCTCATGGCCAGCGTCGCCTCGGCCCCGGTGCCCTCAGGGCCGCGCCGCGCCCGGCTCGTGATGTCCCGCGTCGACCCGTGGTCGGCGATGAAGCTGTCGTTCTTGATGTCCTTCGCCCTGGGCATCATGGGCATCATCGCCGCGGCGGTGCTGTGGTTCGCGCTGGACGGGCTGCAGGTGTTCGCGAGGGTCGAAGACCTCGTCTCTCAGGTCGGCGGTGCCGACAGCGCCGAGGCCGTGATGGAGTACTTCGCCTTCGCCAGGGTGCTCGCCTCGGCGATGCTCGTCGGCGTCGTCAACGTCTTCCTCCTCACAGCGCTGGGCACCATCGGGGCCTTCCTGTACAACATCGTCGCCGCGCTGGTCGGCGGCTTGCACGTGAACGTCACCGACGAGTGACCAGCTTGGGCGTACGGGCTGGTTGAGGTACCCTCGAGCGGCACCGAGCACGGGCCTATAGCTCAGACGGTTAGAGCGCTTCCCTGATAAGGAAGAGGTCACAGGTTCAAGTCCTGTTAGGCCCACGAGATCGAGGACGACGTGTGCTTGCCGGAGGCAAGCCGGGTCGCTCTCGTCAGTGGTGCGGGGCCCAGCCCCGCACCCGCCGAGGGGCAAGCCCCTCGGACTCCCCGATGGTGGTCTCGTTCGTCGTTCGAGTCGCCTTGTGCGGTTGTCTCGGTGTTGTCGCTGGTCGAGGTTGGAGGGCTCGTGAAGAAACTTCTCGCTCTGCTCGTCGTCGCCGGGATCGGCTACGTGGTCTACCAGCGGTACGTCCAGGATCGCGACGAGCGCGACATGTGGGCTGAGGTCACCGACGACCTCGACTGATCGACCTGCCTGGCTTTTCCAGCCGGGTGCTGGGGCCGTGGCGCAATTGGTAGCGCACCTGCTTTGCAAGCAGGGGGTTACGGGTTCGAGTCCCGTCGGCTCCACTCGATCGAGGGCGACGTGTGCTCTCGAGGTCGGGTAGACAGGAAGAATCTTCACCGGTGAGCGTCCAGAGGGCACGCCTGCGGTCGGCTATTCGACGCGCTTGACCCGGGTGCGGTGGGTGGACTCGTTGCGGCCCTTGGTGTTGCGCTCGCGGGTGCCCTTGATCGTGTCGATCTTCTGTTCCCAGCCTTGGACAGGTTTGGCTCCGATCGCCGTCTTGCGCTCGAAGTCGTGAGACTTGTCGATGTTGCGGTAGTGGCGGTAGACGAACCAGTAGAAGGCGATGCCGCTGGCCGGGCCCGCGAGGAGCAGGGCCAGCTCTCCGCCGTCGCCGTCCGACGAGTCGGCTGCGAGGAGGGCCGCCTGGGGCAGGATCTCTGCGAGGAGCTGGATCATAGGAGCATCGCCAGCAAGATCGCGACCGTGATGGCCGTGACGACCGTCCCGAGGGAGAACGAGGCGAAGAAGAGCTTGCCCTTGGCCACGGGGATAGAGCCCATCGTCTCGCCCGTCCTGGCGTTCACCGCGATGTAATGGATCATCGCCCGGCCACGCTCGACGTGATAGTACGAGTACAGCCACACCGGCAGGTACATGGAGACCCAGCGGGTGCCGTGGACGTCCAGCTTCTCGGCGTCCCAGCGCACACCGCGGTCGTACCGGGACACCGACGGCTGGACCTGCGAACGGCCGATAGACATCAGCTGGTCCTCCAGCACGGGCTGGAGGCACGAGACGTCCATGTCGCGCTTCTCCGAGGTGAACCCCGTCAGGTAGCCGGCGTTCCACTGGACCGCGTTCTTGGTGTCGAACGGCAGGATCGCGTTGATGATGTTGTTCGTGTTGACCTTCGTGTCGATGTGCGCACGCTGGGCGGACGACTCCATGGTCAGGTCGTCGACGGTGAAGCTCACCTGACGAGAGACCTGGTACACGTCCGCGTCGTAGTACGTCTGCTGGTTCTTGCCCGACCCGCGCGTATAACGCCTGGTGGTGATCTCGCCCCGGCCGTGCACCTCAGAGCAGGCCCGGGCGTCGACCACCATGTACGGCATGTACACACCGAGGACGTTCTCGGGCACGAACTCGCGCTTGAAGGTCGAGTCCGCGAACAGGCGGCGCTTGCTCGCGAACTCGCGGATCTTCGCCACCGCCTGGGCGTGGGTCATGGCGAACGGCAGCACCGCATCAGGCACAGCGCCGTTGGGCACCTGAGAGTTGATCGACAAGACGTGCCGGCACCAGTGGCACCGGGCCGTCATGGCATGGGCGACGTCCACGACCACCTCAGCACCACAGCCGCCGCACTTCAGGGTGAGCGCGGTGGAGGTGTCGTAGCAGAGGTTCGCGGCACCGGAGGCCACTTGTGTCCCCTGGAGCTCGCCGTGCCCGGCACCCAGCCCGAACTGCTCCTCGACCCGGGCCTCCGACCACTCGGCACGGCAGAACGAGCACGTCAGCATCCCGGTCTCCGGGCGCAGCCGGATCTCGGTAGAACCGCACCTCGGGCAGCGGTTGACCCCGTCGCGCAGGTTGCGGTTCGCCATGTCGATGACGGGCGGCTCCTGCGGCGGCACAGGGAGCCCCGGTATCTGGGGGGTACCAGGTGGTTGAGGCTGCCCAGACGGCTGGGGGTGCCCAGGGGTCGGTGCGGAGCCCGGGACCCCGCCGCCTGGGGGGTTCTGCGGCGGCGGGGGTGCGGGTGACGGTGGCGAGGACATGGCGGCTGGCGGGCTCAGAGCCCGAGCACCTTGGCCTTCGCCGCGTCGTAGTCGGACTGGGTGATGAGCCCGGCGTCCAGCATCTCCTTGTACTTCGCCAGCGTCGCCATCGGGTCCTCAGCGGCCGGGGCAGGCGCGGCGGGAGCCGGGGCCGGGGGAGCCGCCTGGACAGGGGCAGCGGGAGCAGGAGCGGCGGCCGCGGGCACCGAGCCCGGGCCGACACCAGGCACCGGCTGCTGGAGCCCGGCCAGACCGGTGGTCCCGGCGGCCATGCCCAGGCCGAGGAGCCCGGCGGCCCCGCCGCTCTCACCGGCGGCCTGGAACCCGGCGGCCACCGAGGCCTGCATGTTCGCGTTGCCACGCGCACCGGAGAGAGCGTCGGCGCGCTGGACGGTCTGGAGCAGCTCGCGGGTGCGCTCGTCGTACTCGATCGAGACGATCGCCGTCTTCTCGATCACCAGGCCCCGGGCGGAGTACCACTGGTACCCCGCCTCGACAGCCTGGGAGAGGCTCTGGGCAAAACCGACCGAGTCGGCCTGGATCTTGGTGATCCTGTTCCCCTTGGCCGGGTCGTTGGTGTAGAGGGAGAAGGCCTGCGAGAGCGACCCGACGACCTCGTTGAACAGCTGGGTGGCCGCGTCGTTGTTGACGTCGGTGAAGTCGAAGACCGTGCCCGGGCGCAGGTAGGTGGCCGGCATGAAGTTCTTCACGAAGAGGATGGGGTCGAGGATCCTCAGCGTGTAGGTGCCACGCGTCATGGCCCCGACCTGGGCGTTCAGGTACGCGTCGTCCCAGTAGATCTCCGACTGGGTGCCGAACCGGTTGTTCGTCAGCTCTTTCAGGCACACGAAGTAGGCGGCCTGCTGCGACATCGGGCGGCCGCCGAACTTGAAGCGCTCCCACGAGGTCTTGATGAGCGGGCTCACCAGCCCGTTGCCGGCGAAGATCGACTGGGAGTCCTGGGCGTTCGAGTCCCACACGTAGGGACCGGGCTCAGAGGTGAAACCGGTGATCGCACCGTCCTGCATGAGGATGAGGCCGTAACCCTCGGGGACGAGGATCTTCGACCCGTTGGTGATGATGCCCTCAGAACCCTTGACGTTCGCCCCGCGTCCAGCGTTCTGGGTCCTCTGGACAGCGGCGAAGATCGCGGCGGTCGGAGCGATCCCGTCCGGCACGGTGAAGAAGTCGAGCCACTGGTCGGCAAGAGTCCCGCCGACCGCGCCGCCGATTGCCTTGAAGAGACCCATGGTGTTCCTCGCTCGTGTGTCGGGATGACCGGGCGGTCCACGATCCGGCGCCAGGTTACACCTGGCCTAACCCTGACGGAGCGGTATGGCGGGGAGTCCGCTCTCGGCTTTCCGTGTCGGCGAGGAGAGAGCCGTCTGGGGCCGTACGAGGGTGCGGCCCCAGACGGGTGGTCTCACAGGGTGGCGCGGACGGCCTTGGTGGCTTCGACCAGGTGCTCCAGGGAGGGGGTGACCTCGGCGTAGCGGCGGGTCTTGAGGCCGCAGTCGGGGTTGACCCAGAGGAGGCCCGGGTCGATCTCGCGGGCGGCGCCGGCCAGCAGCGTCGTCATCTCCGTGGTGGAGGGGACGCGGGGGGAGTGGATGTCCCACACGCCGGGGCCGATGCCACGGGGGTAGCCGTGAGCGGCGATGTCCGCGACGATCTCCATCTTGGATCGGGCCGCCTCGATCGACGTCACGTCGGCGTCGAGGCCGTCGATGGCCTCGATCACCTCGCCGAACTCCGAGTAGCACAGGTGGGTGTGGATCTGGGTGTCGGGGCGCACGCCGGACGTGGCCAGGCGGAACGAGCGCACCGCCCAGTCCAGGTACGACGCCTGGTCAGCGGTCTTCAGAGGCAGCAGCTCGCGCAGGGCGGGCTCGTCCACCTGGATCACGGGGATGCCGGCGGTCTCCAGGTCAGCGATCTCGTCGCGCAGGGCCAGGCCCACCTGGAAGGCGGTGTCGGCCAGCGGCTGGTCGTCACGGACGAACGACCAGGCCAGGATGGTCACCGGGCCGGTGAGCATGCCCTTGACCGGCTTGTCGGTGAGGGACGCGGTGTACGACGACCACTCCACCGTGATGGGGGCGGGCCGGGTCACGTCGCCCCAGAGGATCGAGGGACGGGTGCACCGCGAGCCGTACGACTGCACCCAGCCGTTGCGGGTGACCGCGAACCCGTCCAGGTTCTCGGCGAAGTACTGCACCATGTCGTTGCGCTCAGGCTCGCCGTGCACCAGCACGTCCAGGCCCAGCTGTTCTTGCAGCTCGACGACGCGGCGGATCTCCGCGCGCATCTCCTCGTCGTACTGCGCGGCGGTGAGCTCGTCGGCCGTGAAGGCGGCCCGGGCCTTGCGGATCTCCGGGGTCTGCGGGAACGAGCCGATGGTCGTGGTCGGCAGCGGCGGCAGGTGCAGCCGGGCGTCCTGCGCCTCGCGTCGCGTCGAGAAGTCGCCACGGGTGAACGCGTCGTCAGCCAGCCCGGCGACGCGCTGACGCACCCGCGGGTCGACCACGCCGGGCGCCGAGGCACGGTCGGCCAGGGCGTCAGACGCGGCGAGCACCTGCTCGTGGATCGCCTCGCGGCCCTCGGTCAGACCCTCCGCGAGGGTGACGACCTCGGCCACCTTCTGGTCGGCGAACGCCAACCAGGACGTCAGGCGCGCGTCGAGCTCGGGCTCGTCGGCGGTGTCGTGCGGCACGTGGAACAGGTTGGTCGACGTGGACACGGTGACCGCACCGGCACCGAGCATCTCCAGACGCTCCAGGGTCCCGAGCCTCGCGTCCAGGTCGGTGCGCCAGATGTTGTGCCCGTCGACCACCCCGGCCACCAGGGTCACGTCCTCCAGGCCCGGCACCGTCGCGGTCGGTGCGGTGCCGCGCACCAGGTCCAGGCCGATGGCCTCGACACCGGTCGTCGCCAGCGTCGCCAGCTGGGCGTCCAGCCCGGCGTAGGGGGTGGCGACGAAGATCGCCGGGCGGTCGCTCGCCGCGACGAGAGCGGTGTACGCGGCGGTGACAGCCTCGGCCGGCACGGCCAGGGTGTCAGAGACCAGCGCCGGCTCGTCCAGCTGCACCCAGGTCGCCCCGGCGGCAGCCAGGTCGCGCAGCACCTGGGCGTACACCGCCACCAGGTCGTCCAGCCGGTCCAGCGGGGCGAAGCCCTCCGGGGCGCCCTGCGCGGCCTTGGCCAGCGCCAGGAACGTCACCGGGCCCACCAGCACCGGACGGGTCAGCACCCCGGCGTCCAGAGCCTCACGGAACTCCGCGACGGGACGCGCGTGACCGCCGCAGCGCGGCAGCTTGCGCTCACAGTGGCACAGGCCGTCGTCGGTGGTGCCCGCGTAGCGCAGCGGGGTGTCAGGCCCGATCTCCGGCACCAGGTAGTGGTAGTTCGTGTCGAACCACTTGGTCATCTCCAGCGGCAGGTCGTCCCCGCGCCCCCGCGCGATGGTCGAGTACCCGGCCAGGTCGACCATGCCGCCGTGACCCACCACGTCGGCGAACCGCTCCGGGACCGCGCCGACGAGCACCGCGGCGTCGAGCACCTGGTCGTAGAAGGAGAACGCCGACGGGATCGACGCGTCGTCGGCGCCCAGGCCCAGCTCGAGCAGGCGGGTGCGCGTACGAGCGCGCAGGTCGGCGGCGACCTTCTCGACCTCCTCGGCGCTGATCGCCCCGGCCCAGAACGACTCGAGCGCCTTCTTCAGCTCTCGGCGCGGGCCGATCCGGGGGTATCCGAGGATCGTGGCGGTGGGGAACGGGGTGGTCATGCGATCTCCTCAGAGTCGGTGGACGGGGTGAGCCCGCCCAGGTGTGTCGCGGCCAGAAGGTCGAGGGCTGGCTGGTGCTGGTTGAACGTGTAGACGTGGATGCCGGGGGCCCCGCCGTCGAGCACGGCGTCCACCAGGTCGGCGGTGGCGCGGACCCCGGCGCGGTAGCGCGCTCCGGGGTCGTCGTGGGTGGCGAGCCTGTCCAGCAGGTCGCGCGGCGGCGGGACGCCGGCCAGGTCACCGACCCGCACCAGACGGTCGGGGTCGGTGGCCGGCAAGATGCCCGGGATGATCGGGATCGTCACCCCAGCGGCCTGGGCCTCGGCCACCAGCGCCAGGTAGCTCGGGGCGTCCCAGAAGATCTGGGTGATCGCGAAGTCAGCCCCGGCGCGCTGCTTGTCCAGCAGGGCGCGGACGTCGTCGGCGCGGGTGCCGCCGGTGGCGTGGTTGCCGCGCGGGAACGCCGCGACCGCCACGGACAGAGGCTTGACCAGGCCGCGCACCACCTGGGCCTGGCTGCGGGCGCAGCGGTCGGCCTCGACCGCGCGCAGCAGGGCGACCAGCTCGGCGGCGGTGTGCAGGCCGTCGGGGTGCGGACGCCAGTCGGTCTGACCCGCCGGAGGGTCGCCGCGCAGCGCGAGGAAGGAGCGCACCCCCGCGTCGAGAAACTCCTCGATCACGGCGACGGTCTCCGCCTTGGAGGTGTCGACACAGGTCAGGTGAGCGATCGGGGTGAGGCTGGTGGTCCGCAGGATCTTGCTGACCAGGCGTCGGGTGGTCACCCGGGTGCGTCCGGACGCGCCGTAGGTGACCGAGACGAAGTCGGGTCGTGCCTGCTCCAGGGCACGCAGGGTGCCGGTCAGACGGTCCTCACCCTCGGGCGTGCGCGGCGGGAACAGCTCGAAGGAGACCGTGGGGCGGTCGGCCGGCGGAAGGTGGGGACGGCCCTGTGCACCTGGACGGCTCAGCGCACCTGAAAGGCCCTGTGCACCTGACGGCGACGGATGGGCGTCGGTCTCGGGCACGGTGGTCATCGGCATCTCCATCGGACCTGGCGGAAGCACCCACACCCCTTCGAACAGCAAGGAGCGGGTTGCTGCGGCGTCGTCGAGCCAGGTCTCTCGGCCGCTCTGGATGGTCGGGGGTCATCCTACCCGGCGCCAGAGGCCGGTCACGACAGGCCGTGCGGTGGGCCGGGCTCGTGGTCCGAGCGTCGTTGTTCTCGGTGCTGTGCCCTTCGGTGTCGTGCTCGGACGCGGGACGCCGCGTGCGCTGCTGGTGGAGGTGAGCGTCGGCGGCGGCCTTCGAGCGGTACGGGAGGTGCCCGGCAGGTGTCAGGGGCGTCGGCGGGCGACGATCGGGGTGGAGGGGACCAGCACGGCTCGGGGCTTGGGGACGACGAGCACCGGTGCCGAGACGGTCGCCAGGCTGGCGGCGAGGGCGGCGACCACCTCAGGGGCGGGCGATTCTTTGGTCCCCAGCGCAACCCTCGCCGCGATGGCGGCCTCGAGCTGCGCACGACTGATCACGGGCCACACGATAGGTCGATCTACGCCCGGGTGGAAGCAGCCTGCTCCGCGTGCTCACCCGAGCGGTGGCACGAGATCACTCGTGTGGTCGACCCCTCAGGCGGTGGCCCGCCAGCACCCGGCCATGTGGTCGTCGACCAGCCCGCACGACTGCATCGCGGCGTAGACCGTGGTGGGGCCCACGAACCGGAAACCACGAGCCTTCAGCGCCTTGGACAAGGCCTTCGACTCCGGGGTCGACGCGGCGTAGTCCTCCCAGCCCCGCGGCCTGGCATGGTCGGCTGGCGCGTGCGACCACATCAGCTGGTCCAGGCTCTCCCCGGACGCCTGCATCGCGAGCAGCGCGCGGGCGTTGCCGATCGCGGCGAGGATCTTCGCTCGGTTGCGCACGATCCCGGCGTCGGCCATCAGCCGTTCGACGTCCGCGTCGTCGAACCCCGCCACCGTCTGCGCGTCGAACCCCGCGAACACCTCCCGGAACCTCTCGCGCTTGCGCAAGATGGTGATCCACGACAGCCCGGCCTGGAACCCCTCGAGCACCAGCTTCTCGAACAGGCGGCGGTCGTCGTGCACCGGCACGCCCCACTCCTCGTCGTGATACCGCTCGTACAGCGGGTCTCCGTCCCCGAAGCACCGCACCCTCTCCTCTGTCATGGAGACAGCCTCTCTCACCCCACCCACACGATCCACCGTGGTGCCGCACATCACCTGGACCCACACTGGTCGCGTCGCTCGTCCTCGCTGTCCCGCACGGTCCGAAGGTCCTGCGCGGCTGAAGGTCTTGGCGGGGAGCGTCGTGCGACGGTCTTGACCCTGACACTGTGAGAGGCGATGGAGTGGTCGGCATGAGTGACAGCTACCTCGGGATCGGGGACTTCTCCCGCTTCGCCATGCTCAGCGTGCGGATGCTGCGGCACTACGACGAGCGTGGCCTGCTGGTGCCGGCCTACGTGGACCCCCACAACGGCTACCGGTTCTACGCGCCTGCCCAGCTGCGCACCGCCGGGCGCATCCGTGCCCTGCGGGACGCCGGGTGCGGGATCCCGCAGATCGCCGAGCTGCTGCCGCTGTTCGACGACGCCGACGCCCTGCGCCAGGCCTTGGCCGACCACGGTCGCAGGCTCGGTGCCGCCGCGCAGGCGATCGCGGAGCAGCAGTCGCTCTTGGACACCATCACCACTCACCTGGAGGAACCCAGCATGTCCATCACCGTCGAGACCCGAGACGTCCCCGCCCGCCGCATCCTGTCTCACCGCAGCACCGTGGCCAGCTATGCCGCCGAGGCCGAGCTCTGGGCCGGCTTCGAGAACCTGATGAAGACCGGCGCGATCGACCCCGCCCAGCTCGACGCCGGCGCCGGGGCTACCTTCTTCGACGAGGAGTTCCGCGGCACCGACATCGACATGGCCATCTGGGTCGAGTACCGCGGTGACACCGCCCCTGACGGGTGGGAGATCACGACGATGCCCGCCCAGAAGGTCGCCTGGGCCACGATGTACGGCCAGTACGAGGGGGACGCCGAGGGGCGCCGGGGCATGGAGGGCGTCTGCGAGGCCATCGGCACCTGGGTCGCCGACCACGGGTACACCGTCACCGGACCGATGTACAACGTCTACATCATCAGCCCCGGCGACGACGCGAACCCGGACAGCTGGGTCACCGAGGTCAGCTACCCGATCGGCTGAGCACACCCAGCGTCGATAGTTTCGGCGTCATTGTCGCCCAGGCGACGAGGTCATTTCCTTTCGACCGGACCTCTTCGCGTTCTCAGAAGGCTCTCAGGCGTCACCGTCTAGTCTCGTAGACATCATCAGACGACTCCTGAGTCCCGAAGGAGAGACCATGAGAGCGCGAAAGAACCTCATCATCACCGGTGGCATCTTCTCCATCGTCTGGGGATTGTTCCACGTCGCCATGTTCACCCCGGTCGGATTTGTTCGCGACCCGGAATCCTTGGGCCTGGAAGGCCTGACCGGCGAGAACATGGAGAACGCGGTGGGTCTGATCGACCTGATAACGCTGTTCAACAACGGCATGGTCATCTACATGGTCGGCATCGGCATCATCACGATCATCGCTGCCAAGACCATGGCCGGCACGCGCATCATCCAGGCGCTGCTGGTCATGCAGGTCATCTTCTGGATCGCCCGGATGGTCGTCCCCATGATCCAGGAGAGCACCGGCCCCGACGCGCTCAGCGCCGTCTTCCTCGCCATGGTCGTGCTCTACTCCCTGCCCCTCGTCGTAGGCCGCCGAGCATCGAGAGAACAGGCACAGACCCTCACCCCGGTGTGAGCCGACCCTAACCCTCGCGAAGCACGGGCCTCGGCGCCCGTGCTTCGCCGTGAGACCTGCGCCTTCCCGAAGGCCACGACCGCCCAGCAGACGAGGGACGGTCCGTCTGTCGACGGCTACTCGTCACGAGTGCACGACGTCCGTGAGGAGTTCGGACGTCAGGACCGCCACACCAGCGTCGGTGGCCAGGGCGAGGAATCCGTCGGCAGAGGCCAGCTTGTTCACGCGTGACATCGTATGGATCGGCGGCCCGACGGGTTGTGCGGTGGTGGGGTCCCACAGTCGCACGGTGCGGCCTTGGCTGGCGGCGGCCAGCAGGATGCGCCCGTCGACCTGGACGAGCACCGGCGATGCCACCCCGCAAACGTGTCCGTGCAAGGCTGACCCGACGTGCTGGCTGGCGATGGAGTCCCACAGTCGTGCGGTGTCGTCGTGGCTGTCGGAGACCAGGAAGGTGCGTCCGTCGACCTGACCGTGCCCCACCCCGTCGGTCTGCTCGTGCAGAGGCCGCCTGATCCGTCGGCCGGTGGTCGGGTCCCAGAGCCGCACCGTGTCATTCGTGGTGCGGGAGGCCAGGAGGGTGCGCCCGTCGATCTGGCCGAACCCCACCTCCTGCACCAGATCCGTGTGCTCACGTGGGCGCGATCCTGTGGGGCTGGCGGCAGGGTCCCAGAGCCGCACCGTGCCGTCGATGCTGGCGGTGGCCAGAAGGGTGCGCCCGTCGACCTGGCTGAACGACACCGACCACACCTTGTCGGTGTGCCCGCGCAGAGACTGTCCGACCTGTCTGCCCACAGCAGGGTCCCAGAACCGGGCTGTGCGGTCCATGCTGGCGGTGGCCAGGAGGATGTGCCCGTCGACCTGCCCGAACCCTAGTGACACTATGAGACCTCGATGCCCGTGCAGGGGTTGGCCGACAGGTTCCCCGGTGGTGGGGTCCCACAGGAGCAGCCTGCCGTACGCGCCGCCGGTGGCCAGGAGGGTGCGTCCGTCGACCTGCCCGAACCCCGCGGAGCACACAGGGTTTCGCTCGTGCTCTGCGAGGTGTCTGACGAGCTCCCCGATGGTGGGGTCCCACAGCCGCACCGTGCCGTCGATGCTGCCGGAGGCGAGCAGGGTGCGTCCGTCGACCTGGCCGAAGGCCACGGACATCACTATCCCGGTGTGCCCGCGCAGAGACTGCCCGACTTGTGATCCCACGGCAGGGTCCCACAGCCGCACCGTGTTGTCGTCGCTGCCGGAGGCGAGCAGGGTGCGTCCGTCGACGTGACCGAACGCCAGCGACATCACCCAGCTGCCGTGCCCCTGCAGAGGAGGAGCGGCGAGCTCTCCTGAGTGGAGGTTCCACAACCGGATCGTGCTGTCCTGGCTACCGGTGGCCAGGAGGGTGCGTCCGTCGACCTGGCCGAATGCCGCCGACCATACCCTGTCGATGTGTCCGCGCAGCGGCGGCCCAGCAGGTTTTCCTGAGCGGAGGTTCCACAGCCAAACCGTGCCGTCCTGGCTGCCGGTGGCCACGAGAGGGCGTCCGTCGACCTCGCCGACTGCCATGCTCGATAGGCCCGGTGCGCTCACCAGTACGTTTCGGTCTGCCCAGGTTCGCCAGCCTGAGGGGGAGGGGGAGCGGCCCAGTCGTTGGAAGCGCAAGGCGATGCGGCGTTCGGCGGGGGTGGGGATCTGGTCGAGGTAGGGCTCGACAGCGGCCCACGCGGCGAGGGTGCGGGTGTGGTCGTCGTCGGGGAGGGGGAGACCCAGGCGGTAGCGGACTCTGCGGTTGGTCTCCCAGGGGAGGAAGCGCTCGGGGACGGTCTCGTCGTCGAGGACCCCGCCGAGGGCGGCGTGGGCGATCAGGTGGCGGCGGACATATGGGTCGGGTGGACCGTCGGCGGGGACCAGGGCGGCGAGAGCGGTGGCGATGCGGGCCTCGACGGCGCGGGAGTCGGCGGTGGCGTCGTCAAGGTCTAGGTCGGCGTGGCCGAGGTCGGCGGGGTCGTCGCGGAGGATGTCGGTGATGTCGGCGTGGACGGGGCGGAACACCCGTTGGTCGTCGTCGCTGGCGGTCATGACGAACGCACCGAGGGGACCACGCAGCACGTGGCGGATCACCCTGTTCCAACGGTCGGTGCTGGTGGGGTCGGCGTCGGCGACAGCGGCGGCCATGGCGGGCCAGACGTCTCGCCACGGGATGCCGGTGCCGCGCCCGAACGCCAGCGCTCGGAGTGCCGCCAGGTAGTCGTCGGCGGGGATGGTTGTGGTCGCGGCCTGGTTGGTCAGGGTGTGGCGGAGCGTGGTGGGCAGCAGCTTGCCGACCAGGTCAGCGCTGTCCAGCTCGGCAGGGTTGAGCATGGTGCCCAGAGACAAGGCGTCGGCGATCACTCGGGCATCGAGAAAGTTGGGTGACTCCCTGGCGGACAACCAGGCCGACACTTCCGCGGCCATGTCGGGGCGGGGGGTGTAGGGCTCGTGGTCGCGGCTCAACAGCTGGGTGCAGTACACGCCGACCTCGGCGCACGCGTCTTCCAGGTCGGTGCGCACGGTGCGGTGGTCGGCCAGGTCCTCGATGCGAGAGAGCAGGTTAGTGTCGTCGGCCGGGTCGTTGCGCACGCCGACGATGGTTCGTGCCGCCGGGCTGCCGTCGTCGCGCCTGGTCAGCGTGAGGGCGGTGAGCACGTCCTGGACCAGTGCCATCGGGCTGGACGACTCGTCGATCCCGTCGAGCACCACGCAGGCCGGCCGCCCGCGAGCCTGGACGAACGTGAGCAGGCCGTCAGCCAGACGTTCACGCACCGACAACGCCGTGCCGCGCCAGTGGGCGAGGTTGTGGCGGGTGGTGAGAGTGCTGGGATGGTCGGGTCCGAGGAGCCGCACCTGGTCGACGAGCAACGCTCGCAGGATCAGGTCGGCCACTCGTTCCGCGGAGCGTCCCCGGGTGTCCACGGCGGCGTCGATCACGCCGGCGGGTGGCATCAGGTCGTCGGGGATGCCGGCGACGAGGTCGGTGTACTGGGGGTCGGTGCGGAAGCCGGGGTCGGCCAGGGTCACCGTCCGGGCGAGCACCGCCGACTTGCCGGTTCCTCGGGCCCCGGTGACGACCAGGAGGGGTTCGGGCTCAGGGTCGTCCAGCCAGCTGACGACCTGGCGCATGACGGGGGCGCGTCCGGTGAAGTACCAGCCTGGTTCGGCGACGGGGGCGCCCTTGGCCTTGCCGACCCAGTACTCGTCGATGAGCGGTGCGCTCCACTCCAGGTCGCCGCCGCGCAGCGACGTCGGCACGTAGGCCGGGTTCGGCAGCGCGTGCGACTCCTCGATCCCGTGCTGCGGGGCCGGGACCACCATGTTGGGGACTATCGGAGAGCCCCCGGACCGCACCCGCGCCTTGGCGGCCTCCTCCAGGACGGTGCGCAGCTCGTTGGCCTGCAAGAACCTGCGGCTGGTCGGGACCTCGTACCGGGGGTCTCTCAACAGGTCCAAGGCCTCGTCGAGGAGGGTCGTGAACTCTCCGAAGGCAGGGGTCTCGTACGGGTCGTCCGCGGTGCCGGTGACGATGACGACCATCCGTGGGAGCTCTCGGTCCCGGTCTCGCCTCGGGTCTCGCCTCACCGCGCCGTGGTAGGTCTTGACCGGCGCCTCGACCCTGTGGGCGTAGCACGAGTCGATGATGACCAGGCCGTGTGCGGCCTCGGAGTCGATGAGGTGTTCGACCATCGGCACCGGGTTGTACGGCCGGTCAGCGGCTTCCAGGCGGTAGTCGGGATACGCGTCAGAACCGTGCCCGGTGAGGTAGAGCGCGACCACCGACCCCTCGGTGACCTCGCCCAGGTCGATCTGGAGCCTGACGAGCTCCTTGCGCGTCACCGGTCTGCCGTCGAACAGGTCGCGGTCCGCGGCTGACGGGTTCCACCAGCCGCGCACCACCGCCACCTGCTCGGTGAGCAGGGCGTGCTCGGCAGGTGAGTCGGCATGGGCGACGAAGGCCACGTGACGGTCGCCCGTCCGCTGATCGCTCGACCCAGCCACGCCATCACCTCCACGGCGACCCTACCGACACTCGATCAGGACGAGGAGCTCGTCTGAGCGGGTGGAACAGCGGTGGTGATCGCGGTGTCGATGAGTGCGCCGAGGAGCGTCCCACCAGCCCGTATGGTTGACGCGGAGTCGAAGAGAAGGAGGCAGCCGTGGGCGACATCCTCGGTGTGCACGGGATCTGGCAGCATCGCAAGACCACCCAGAAGCTCTCGGAGGCGTGGACAGCCGGCCTGGCGGCGGGGTGGCCCGACGGCGCGGGGACAGCCCCGGGGGTCGTCGTGCCGCACCTGAGCCCGTTGCTGCGGCCCAGCACCGGGCGGCTGGGCGCCGACGACGAGCCGACCGACGACGAGCTCGAGCTGATCGTGGCGGCCGCGCTGGAGTACCTGGGCGACCCCGATGACGACGAGCTGGCCGCACTGGTCGCGGAGGGTCGGACCCTGGGCATCCCCAAGGTCCCCACACCCCTGCAGCGGATCGTCCAGGCGTTGGACGGCCGGCTGGGCCGTGAGCACGGCGAACGGATCATCGCGCTGGTGCGTGAGGTCGCCGCCTACCTGAACCACGACCAGGTGCGCGACCAGGTGCGCGACGCTCTGCTGACCGCACACCCCGACCCAGGTCTGGTCATCGGCCACTCGCTGGGCAGCGTCATCGCCTACGACCTGGCCGTCCACGGTGTGCCGTTCCCGGCCCTGGTGACCATGGGGTCACCCCTCGGTCTGAGGACGGTCCGCGAGCACCGCACGCTGACCACCGACGCAGGGCCCGCACCCGCGACGTGGACCAACGTCCACGACCGGCACGACCCCATCACCGCGGGCGTCGGCCTGCGCCCGTTCTGGCCTCACGTGGACGACGTCCGGGTCAGCAGCACGAAGCTGTCGGACAGCCACGGTGCTCAGCAGTACCTCTCCAGCCCCGAGACCGGCAAGGTCGTCGCCGCTCTGCTGTGACCGTGACGCGCGGCCTGTGGACGGAGCGCAGGCTGTCGGTGAGAGCTCGGCAGGGGCTGGCCCTCACACCTGGGCCAGGGCCTTGCGGATGCGCTGGGCCGAGACCGGACCCGGGGTGCCCAGCTGTTGGGCGAAGAGGCTGACGCGGAGCTCTTCGACCTGCCAGACCAGCCGGTCGAGGTTCGCGAGGCGGTCGGGGGCGGAACCAGCACCGGCGCGGGCGGCCTCCAGCTCGTCGGTGATCTCGCGGACCTGCGCGGCCAGGGCCTGGTCGCGGTGGGGGTCGCGCTCGGCGCGCTGGAGGCGGTGCACGGCAGCGCGCAGATAACGAGCCAGGTGGCGCAGGTGAGCCGCTGGCGTGGTCGTGAGGAAGCCGTCGTGGACCAGACGACGCTGCTGCTCGCGGAGGTCGGCGGCCGTGGCCACCAGGGCCAGGCTGGTCGTCTCGCGCAGAGCGGTGTCCAGGTCGCGCCACGCACCCAGCGTGTCCACGACGACGCCGACCAACGTGTGCGCCTCGTCTTCCAGGTGGCTGCGGACGGTCGCGCGCAACGTCGCATAGGTGTCCGCGTCGCGGACGGCGGTCGCGTCGTCGGGCAGCAGCGTCTCGATGGCGGCCAGCTGCACGTCGGTGACCAGCGCCGGGGTGGACGGGTAGGGGGAGGAGGCCAGCACGAGCGCCTGGGTGCCGGTCCAGCGGGTGGTCACCCGGGCGGTGGGCAGGCCGACGTCGACCAGCAGCAGGCGGCGCAGGCCCGCACGGTGCGTGGTGGGGACGAGGCGCGGGTCGGCCAGGGTGCGCAGGGCGACGGTCCCGTCAGCCTCCTCGACCAGCGACGGGTAGGCGCGTACCGGCCCGGAAGGCCCCGACACCTCGACCTCGCGCGGCAGCTCCCCGTCGAGCTGTGGCCACGACGTCAGGCCGGTGCGCTCAAGATCGACCGAGAGCAGACCGGCAGGAGACGGCTGGGCGAGGTCGCCTCGCTCGGTGCGGTCTTCGCTCGGTCGAGCCTCGGCGGAGGGTCGGTCCTTGCCGACGGGTCGGGCTCCGCCGGCTGGTCGATCTCTGCCGGACGGTCGCACACCGCCAGCCCGTCGGGCTCCCGCCGGTTCGTCGCCGGCACCTGACGAACCGCTGGGAGGTGCGACGGCGTGGTCGGACGACGCACGTCCCTGGGCCTCGTCCATCGCGGCACGCAGAGCGGTGCGCACCGCCTGGGAGACCGCGTCTTGCGCCTGGTCGGCCAGACGCCGCTGGAGAGCGACCAGGTCTTTGCTCTCGTCCAGCACCACGCCCGCGTCGGAGACGACGCGGAACGTGACCCGCAGGTGGTCGGGCAGGCGTTCGTCGTCGAAGGCGTCGGGTGGGATCACCACGTCCCGCACGGCTCGCACCGCTTGGGCGAAGGCCTCGTGGAACCTGGGGGCGGCGTCCCCCGCGCGCACGGTGTCCGACCATGACGCGAGGTGCTCGTCCATCCACGCGTCCACGGCCGCGGCGGTATCAGGCGCGGGCACCAGAGCGACGCGCAACGGCTTGGGCAGCGTGCGGACGGTCGCGGTGATGAGCTCTCGCCGCAGGCCGGGCACCAGCCAGCCGAAGCCGTGCGGGTGCAACCGGGCCAGCGCCGTCAGGGGCACCAGCACCTGGATGCCGTCAGCGGCGCCGCCGGGGTCGAACGCGTAGACCACCGAGAGCTCCACGTCCCCGGCGGGCCACACGGACGGGAACGCGTCGGTGTCGATCTCGTGGGCGTCAGGGCCGGTCAGCAGCTCACGGGTGAAGGTGAGCAGCTCGGGCTGGTCGCGGCGGGTCTTGGTCCACCAACGGTCGAAGTGCCGGGAGGAGACCACGGTGTCGGGCACGCGCTCGTCGTAGAAGTCGAGCAGCACCTGGTCGTCCACCAGCAGGTCACGGCGCCGGGTGCGGGCCTCCAAGCCACGGACCTCCTCGAGGAGGTGCTGGTTGTCGGCCCAGAAGCGGTGGTGCGTGGTCCACTCGCCATCGACCAGGGCGTGACGCAGGAACAGCTCACGGGCCTGGGCCGGGTCCACCTTCGCCAGCAGCACCCGCCGGTCAGCGACCAGCGGGACGCCGTAGAGGAACACCTTCTCGGTCACCGTCGCCGCACCCTGGCGCTTCGACCACCCCGGGTCGCTGTAGACGCGCTTGACCAGGTGGGCGCCGACCTCCTCGGCCCACTCCGGCCGGATGCGGGCCACATCGCGCGCCCACAGGCGGCTCGTCTCGACCAGCTCGGCCGCCATCACCCATGCCGGTGCCCGCTTGGCGAGCCCCGACGCCGGCCACAGCGCGAAGCGCGCGCCCCGTGCCCCCAGGTACTCACGAGACTGAGCACGGCGTGGGCGTCCCCCGCCCGACCCGCGCCCTTGAGAGACCTCGGTCTCGAGCAGCATCCCGACCTGCGACAGCAGCCCCGAGAGCACCGACTGGTGGATGGCGTCGGAGTCCCAGGCCCAGCGCGTCCGCTCTCCAGGTTCCTCGATCTGCTCAGGGGTGGGCGTCTCGGCTCCCCGGCGTGGTCGGCGGCGGTCGTCGGACTGTGCCGGGACCGCGTCGGAGACCGGTCGGGGGGCGCCCTTCGCGTCGATCCCCAGCTCGGCGGCCAGCTCGCGCAGCTGGCCGACCACGTCCTGCCACTCCCTCAGGCGCAGGAAGTTGAGGTGCTCGGCGCGCGCCCGTCGCCGCAGCGCCGACGAGGACAGCTCGCCCCGGCGCTCGCGCAGCCAGGCCCACAGGTTGAGGTAGGTGAGCAGGTCTGACGCCGGGTCCACGAAGCGGCGGTGCAGCGCGTCGGCCGCCTCGCGCTCCTCGACGGGACGTTCGCGCGGGTCCTGGATGGACAGGGCGGCGGCGATGACGACGACCTCCCGGGCCACCCCGCGCCGGCCCGCCTCCACGATCATCCGGGCCAGCCGAGGGTCGATCGGCAGCCGGGCCAGCGCCCGCCCGACGTCGGTGAGCCCGGCCCGACCGCCGGCGGCCCCTGGCGCGAGAGCACCCAGCTCGGTGAGCAGGGCCACCCCGTCGCGCACCGCACGCACGTCAGGCGGGTCCACGAACGGGAACCCGGCGACCTCCTCAGGGGTGGCGACCACACCGACGGCGATCATCTGCAAGATCACCGACGCCAGCGAGGTGCGCAAGATCTCCGGCTCGGTGAACCGTGGCCGGGACTCGTAGTCCTCACGGCTGTAGAGCCGGATCGCCACCCCGTCGGCCACCCGGCCGCACCGGCCCGAGCGCTGGTCGGCCGACGCCCGCGAGACCGGCTCGATCGGCAGCCGCTGCACCTTCGTCGTCTTGGAGTACCGCGAGATGCGGGCGGTGCCCGGGTCCACGACGTAGCGGACGCCGGGCACGGTCAGGGACGTCTCGGCGACGTTGGTGGCCAGCACCACGCGCCGCGTGGTGTGCGGCTCGAACACCCGGTGCTGCTCGGCGGCCGAGAGCCGCGAGTACAGGGGCAGCAGCTCGACGGCCCCCGGGTGGCGGGGGTCGGTGACTCGAGACCCCAAGGACGCGCGCAGCGCGTCGGTGGCGTCGCGGATCTCCCGCTCCCCGCTGGTGAACACGAGGATGTCGCCGGGCCCGGTCGCGATCAGCTCGTCCACCGCCTCGCAGATCCCGGTCATCAGGTCGCGCACCTCGCCCTGCCGTGCTCGTGCGGGGCGACGGGCCGGGGCCTCGTCGGGGTCGTCGGACGGGTCGTCCGGGGTGAGCGGGCGGTAGCGGACCTCCACCGGGTAGGTGCGGCCGGTCACCTCGACCACCGGGGCGGGCACGCGCTCGCCGCGGTCGTCCTCGTGCGCGAAGTGCTCGGCGAAGCGTGCCGAGTCGATGGTCGCCGAGGTGATGATGACCTTCAGGTCGGGGCGTCGCGGCAGCAGGTCGGTGAGATACCCGAGCAAGAAGTCGATGTTCAGCGACCGCTCGTGAGCCTCGTCGACGATGATCGTGTCGTAGGCGCGCAGCAGCGGATCACGCTGGATCTGGGCGAGCAGGATGCCGTCGGTCATGACCTTGACGAGCGTGGCGTCCGACGAGGTGTCGGTGAACCGCACCTGGTAGCCCACCGCCTGCCCCAGCGTGGTTCCGAGCTCTTCCGCGACCCGCTCGGCCACGGCCCGGGCGGCGATCCGCCGAGGCTGGGTGTGCCCGATCTGACCGGCACGGCCCCGGCCCAGCTCCAGGCAGATCTTCGGCAGCTGTGTCGTCTTGCCTGACCCTGTCTCGCCCGAGATCACGACGACCTGATGCTCAGCGATCGCCGCCGCGATCTCCTCCCGCCGCGCGCTGACCGGCAGCTGCTCGGGGTACTGGATCGGCCCCAGCTCGACAGCGGCCCGTGCTGTCGCGAGCCGAGCGCCGGTGGTGGGTCGGGCTCCTGTGGTGGATCGGGCAGGGTGCTCGTCGCGACGCGGACGACGGCGAGCACGCTGGGACACAGCCCTATTGTCGGTCCTGCTTCCCGCCGACGCCGACGAGCGTCACGCTGGTGCGGTGCTCACAGGCCCGGCCGTGCGGTCTCCAGGTCGATCAGGCCCTGGATCATCGGGCCGGCGATCACCAGGTACATCGTCGTGAAGAACACCGTGGCCAGGAGGGTGAAGCCGATCGCGGAGCCGAGCGCGCCGGGCGTGCGCAGGTGGGCGACGATCGCACCGACCAGACGCCACGGGCGCAGCACGTCCCAGGAGCTCACGCGGACGTTGCGGCCCAGGTAGACGCCGAACGCGACCAGCACCAGCAGCACCCCGACCAGCACCCGTGCGGAGGGGCCGGCCAGCGATGCCGCGGAGTCGCCGAAGCGGACCAGGACGTACCCGAGCTGCACCAAGAACACGTTGAGCACGGTGGTGAGAACCCCAGACATGGCCAAGGTCAGCACCAGCAGCACGTCGTACCACTCCGGCACGCGCTCCCCGGGGCGGCGGTGGCTCAGGTTCAGCTCGGTGATGAGGTAGCCGGCGTTGGGCAGCAGCAGCAACCAGACCACCCCCGCGAGGGCGATCACGACGGTGCCCACCGTCTGAGCCCCCGCTGCGAGCAGCACCGCCCACAGGGTGGTGCCGCCGATCAGCACGAGCAGCGGGACGGCCGACAGCACCAGGTTGAGCAGCATCGGCCGGTAGACCCGGGTGCCGAACACCGGACCTCGGGCCACCACGAGCGCGAGGGCGAGCAGGTTCAGCACGACGACGCCGATCAGCAGGCTGACGAGCACGAGACCTCCCTGGTGGGCTGGTCTCCATCCTGCCCGCGTCAGACGTCGCCCACCTCAGGAGAGGCGGTGCGGGTCCAGACGGGGGAGCGTCGCCGTGTGAGGAAGTCGATGCGATGTTCACAGACTTCACACCTGGACACCCCTGCCGCTTTGAGTCGATTGATGGCAAAGTGGCCCTCGGCACGCGAAGGTGCGAGCCAGAGCAGGGGTTGATGTGACTCGAGGAGCGCCGAGATGACGAAGCTCACAGACCGGTCGGTGTCCGGATCGATCCTGGTCCACCATCGGGGGACAGACACGCACGTGAGGCTGGTGGGGGCCATCGACTCCGCGTTGCGGCAGCAGGCCAGCGACTCGATGGGGTTGGCGCTGATGGGAGGCCTTCCGGTGGTGCTGGACGCCTCGGAGGCGACCTTCGTGGACTCCTCCGGGGTGGCGTTCGTGATCCAGCTTGCTCGAGCGATGCGAGAGGCTGACGTCGACCTGAGCCTCCATGACCCGGAGGGTGTGCTGCGCTCGACGTTGGACCTGGTCGGGCTGGCCGGCTTGGTGAAGAGCGCACAGAACTGATCTCACCCTGGTGATAACCATGCCGGATCGCGGTACGGGCTTGGTCCAAACTTTGCTCTTCTGGCCCGCATCCTCGCCGTGAGGGTTCGCACGCGACATCGGTTCGGGCACGTACGGTGCTGAGATGAGCGTCCGCGGTGTCGTCGTCAGCATGGTGGCCCTCGGCCTCCTGGGGGTCGGGGTGTACGCGAGCGACCAGCACCTGCGTCAGCAGACCGAGCAGACGATCGCCCACGGGGTCTCGGCCGTGTTCGACGAGATCTCCGGCGAGCCCACCGTCACCGTCCACGGGTGGCCCTTCGTCACCCAGCTTGTCCGAGGCACCCTCGGGCACGCCACAGGGACGGCCGAGCAGGTCAGGTTCGGCCACGTCACGGCACAGGACGTGGTGGTCGACGCGCGGGGCATCACGCTCGGCACCCCTGTGGTGATGGATCAGGTGGTCGTCAGCGCGACCATCACCGCCGAGACGGCCGAGACGTACCTACGAGAACGCTCAGGGCTGTCGAGCCTCGAGATCAGCGTCGACGGCGACCAGGTCACCGCGACGGTGATGGTGCTCGACAGGCCGCTGTCCGTCACCGGGAGGCTGGTGGTCGACGGTGACGCCTTGCGAGCGAACCTGGACGGGCTCTCTCTCGCAGGGCTGTCGGTAGGGCGCGACGTGCTCCCAGCCGAGGTGAGCGACGGGCTCGACCGCCTGCGCATCCCGGTCACCGGGCTGCCTCGAGGGATGAGCCTGGTGGACGCCCAGGCGGTGCCCGGCGGTGTGAGGTTCACGGCCACCGGCACCGACGTGCCGCTCGTGCGGCCGGGCTGAGCCGTGTCGACCGTGCGGCACCCGCTGAGGGCTCGAGACATCGCGCTCTTCTCCGTGTCGGTGACCCACAGGCCGTAGGCGGCCTTCACCCGTACCTGGACGAGCGCGTAGACGCACCGGAACCCGGGCCGGGGCAACCACTCCGAAGCGTCTGAGTCGCCCTTGCGCTGGTTGGCCGCCCCTTGGACGGCCAGCAGGTTCGCCGGGTCGTTGGCGAACGCGAGCCGACGGGCGGCATCCCACCCCTGGGCGCCCTTCTTCCAGGCGTCGGACAGCGCGACCACGTGGTCGATCTGCACGAGGTGCGAGCTCGCTCCTCGGACGAAATCGATCCGCTCTCCGGTGTACGGGTCGTCCAGGGTGCCGCTCAGCACCCGGCAGCCGTCGGCGTCGACCCGCGGGTCTGCCAGGTCGCGGAGGAGCACGTCGTCACGGGTGCCGCACCCGTTGCCGTCGGTGTCGGCCCACGCCTGACCGAACTGCGCGCGGTCGTAGCGGGCCGTGGTGTCCAGGTCTGCGACAGGCAGCGACGCGAGAGCGGCCTGCCCGTCAGCCAGGTCGGCAGCGGTGACCGGGTAGCGGTCAGCCGTGCGGGCGGCTGTCCACCGCGGCTCGCCCAGCCCGACCGCCAGGCACACCACCAGCACCACCCACGGCCACGCCCGACGCACGTCCCCAGCGTGCTCGCCCGGGCAGCCACGCGGGTGCCCCGAGCAGACCGTGCGGTCGGCTGTCGGGGTTGAGGACGGTTCGTGCCCCCAGCGGCACGGTGACCAGAGGAGAGGCCTCCTGGGTCAGGCGACGCGGCGGGCGTCGAGCGCGGCGTCGAGCTCGTCCAAGATGCGGCGGCACTCCTCGACGTCCCACGGTGTGCCGGCCAGCTCGAACTCGAACAGGACCGGCCGGCCCGAGCGTCGGGCGATCTCCCTGGCGGCCATCTGGTAGAACGTGCCGAAGTTGCGGTTGCCCGAGCCCATGACGCCCACCAGGTGGCGCCGGTTGTGCGCGGAGCGCAAGAAACGACGCACCCCCTCAGGGATGGTGTCGTTGCGGTCGTTGCCGGTCTTGTACGACGGGGTGAGCAGCACCCACGGGCCGTCCACCTCCGACAGCCGGTGCTCCCGGTCGGCCAGGTTGAACGTGGGACGGTCGAGACGCTCCGCGAACGTGCGGACCAGACCAGACGTCGACGAGTAGTAGTAGACCGGGGTGAGCCGCATCGGACCATTCAACCCTGTCGCGGGCGCCACCGGCACGGCACACGCCAGCGTGCGAGGTCAGACCCCGCAGCTCTGGGAGAGCGCGAGGATGGCGGCGATGGCGGCGATGGCGCCGACCGCCCCTCCGATGCCGCTCTTCTGAGCGGTGGTCTCCTGTCGGGAGCTCGTCGCGGGCCCGGGTCGGCCCGGCACCCTCCCCGCGGGGACAGGCACCCACCCTCGGTCAGCGGTGAGCACGTGCCCGTTGACCACCTGCCCGACCCGGTAGGTCGGTCGCGGGCGGTGCGTCGGCTGTGGCTGTGGTTGTGGGCGAGGCTGGGTCTGGGGTCGAGCCGAGGGCTGAGGTGCCGTCGAGGCCTGCGGCCCGCCCGGGGAGGCCGGCGTCGTGCCGTCCGTCGTCAGCCCTGGGACCTGAGCACCCGTGCGGTCACGCAGCTGCTCGGTCAGAGGCTTCCAGTCGCCGGACGGGGTCAGCACGTGGTTCTCGACCACGTCGCCGACCTGCTGGGGGCCGGTCGGGTCGGCCCGCAGCGGCTGCCACTCCAGCGTGCTGGTGAGGATGGCGCCGTTCACCACGTGCCCAGGCCGGAAGGGGCTGGTGTCGAGGTCGAGCCGAGGCACCCAGCCGCGCTCGGTCAGCACGTAGCCGTCGACCATCTCGCCGATCGCGTACGTCACGAGACCGAGGGTATCGCCCTCGACGTCAGGTCTGGTCGGGTTCTGCGCGCTCAGTCTCTACGTGCTCAGCGCGCCCTCGGCCCCCTCGGTGGCGAGGAAGTCGGCCCAGCGGCTCAGGTCGACCTCGGGCAGCACCCCGTGGGCGCCGACCGGCTCGACCCGGGTGCCCTGCTCCATGTCCCTCACCCGGCGCTGGGTGAGCATCTGGCGCACCGCCGCCTCGACGAACGTCGCGAGATCCTGCGAGGTCGCGGCCTCGACCTGGCGAGCGAGACCGTCGGGGAGGTTGACCGATGTCATGAGTCGACCCTAGGGCCAGGGTCGTCAGGACGCCCTCGGACAGGGTGCGTCAGGCGTGCATCTTCACCCGCACCGGCCTTGATAGCCGCGTACGATCAGTCGAGGCCTCCGGACGAGGAGGCTCGGCGGCGCGAGCCCGTCTTAGCTCACGCCAGGTGTTCAGGCTGCCGATGGGAGTTGCGTGGGGACGTCCGGGCTGAAGGGCGGATCAGGACGCGCACGCTCGCAACCGGACCGTGCGCCGTCCCCCCTTGCCGACCTCGAGGGTCAGGTGCGCCTGCTGCGCCGGGTGACCTGGCCTGGCCTGGACCGTCCGCTCGAGGCTCTGGTGATCGCCCCCTCGGGGCTGTGGCTCGTGGAACGACGCCCATGGTCGAGCATCAGCGTGTCTGACGACCGGGTGCGGGCGGCGGGGGTCGACGTGACCGCCGAGGTCCAGCGGCTGGACGAGATCCGGGTGCGGCTCGCCCACGACCTCGGTCTCGCGCCGGTCGAGGCGCACGCTCTGGCGGTCGTGCCCGACGAGCTCTCGGCGCTCGCCTGGGGCGGGGTGGTGCTGGTCGGCCACGCGCTCACCAAAGAGGCGATCGCGGCTCCTGGGCGGCGCCTCAACGCGACCCAGGTCAGGGTGCTCCAGCAGCGGGTCACCGAGCTCTTGCGGAAGGTCGGGATACCCGCCCTCACCACGACCCAGGGCCCACCTCTGGTCGCCCACGCCCCAGAACGCTCGTCCAGACCCGCGCAGGCCGAGCCTCGGTCCACCGTGTCCGTCCCCCCGCGCCCACGCCGGGAACCTGAGCACGATCTCGAGCTGACGCGGATGTCCGAGGAGTCCTTCGCCGAGGCGCCTGTCGCGCACGACCTCGAGGCGACGCGGATGTCCCGGATATCCGAGGGCCCCTTCGCGGAGGCGTCTGTCCCGCAGGACCTCGAGGCGACGCGGATGTCCGAGCAGTCGCTCACGGAGGCGTCCGTCCCGCAGGACCTCGAACCGACGCGCAGGCCTGAACCCGCGCGCAGGCCCGAGCCCAGCCCTGAGCCTGAGACAGAGCTGCCAGACCTCCTGGCCGGGTCGCCTCACGTCTCGGTCGGGCCGTCCGACGCCCCGGTCGGGTCGCCAGAGCCTGCCGCGCAGGTGGCGGACGCGGACGATCTCGAGCTCACGAGGGTCAAGAGGCAGCCTGAGCAGGCCCCTCCGACCCCGCCCGAGCCCGCTGCTCCCGTCCCGCCCGAGCGCCCCGGCCTCTTCCCGACCGAGCGTGCTGACCCGCTTCGGCCCGAGCACGTCGGTGAGGCTCAGCCCACGTCGCTGTGGCCTGTCGAGCCGCCCCCCGGGCGGCTGCCTCGCGCTGCCGCACGTCATGCCGAGGCGGCGCGGACCACCGGGTCGTCGCGGGCGGCCGCACCGCATGCCGACACCGGCCCTGTCGAGCGCCCCCCGGCAGAACCGTCTGCGGACGAGCGATCTCAGGCCGGGCACCCCCAGACCGAGCGGACCCCGGTGCGGACCCCTGTCGCACCGCGGACAGCCGCACGCCCGGCGCCACGACGTGCGGCTGCCCCGCGTCCCCCGGCGGCCCGTCGTCCAGAACCTCGCCCCGCCGAGCCGTCACCTCGGGCCGAGCCCCCTGCCGAGCAGGACGTCGTCGAGCAGCAGACTGCCGAGCGGCCCCCCGCCGACAGGTCTCGTGCCGAGCCGCGTCCGACGAGGAGGCGCACCGACGCCCGTCCTCCCGCTCCTCCCCAGGAGGCGTCCAGCCCGGACGGGAGCCGTGCGGTCGAGCCCCAGCCCGAGACGAGACCGCCGAGGCGTCCGCGGAGACCGAACCCTGGATCGTCGGGCACCGAGCTGGCGAACCCTGAGCCGTCGAGCGCCGAGCCTTCGGGCATCGAGCGGTCGGACCTCGAGCGGTCGGACCTCGAGCGGTCGGACCTCGGCTCGCCGCCTGCCGTCGAGGTCGCTGTCACCCGCTCGCCCGAGGTGCCCGCACCCGCCCCGGAGACGACAAAGACCCCCACTGTCACCTCGGGCGAGACCGAGCCGTGGGAGCTCAGCCCCGCTCAGGCCGCAGCGGTCAGCAGCCAGTTCTCAGGCCCGGCGCGGGTGCGCGGCGCGTTCGGTACGGGCAGGTCCGTCGTCGCGGCCTGCCGAGCGGTGCACCTGGCGACCAGCCGGCCCGGCATCGTCGCGGTCGTCGTACCGTCGACCACCCAGATCGACCCGATGTGGCAGCGGCTGGAACGGGTCGGTGAGCCTGAGGTCCTCGAGAGGATCTTGGTCGACGTGCCGGCCGGGCTCGCTCGGACGGTGCTCGCCGAGTTCGGCACCGAGGCGCGCACCTCGCCCGAGACGCTGGCCAAGATCTGGGCCGCTGCCGAGACCCAGGTGGGCATCAAGCCGGGCTCGACCGACCCGAGCGTCGCGACCGTGCGCGACGAGGTGCGGCTGATCCGCGGGCGTGGTCTCGTCGACGCCGCCGAGTACGACAACCTGCGCGCCGAGGTGCCCTCGAGCCTGCGCATCCAGGTGTGGGCGCTGCACGAGACGTACATGGACGAGCTGCGCCGTCGCAACCTGCCCGACGACCACGACCTGGTGCGGATGGCCCGGGCGGCGCTGCGCGCGGGCATGCCGTCGCGGATCACCTCGGCGGTGGTGGACGACGCGAACGACCTCACGCTGGACGAGCTGATGATGATCCGCGAGCTCGTCGGCACCGGACCTGACGCGCTGACCGTCCTCGACGACGGGATGCCCGGCCTGCTGCCCGTGGGCACCACGCTGCGCGAGGCCGGCATCGACGTCGCGGGTCACGTGGACCTGCAGCACGACTTCCGGCTGACCGGGCCCCTGTGGACCTCGCTGGTCCGCCTGCTCCAGCCCGACCCCGGGTTCGACCTGGCCGGGACGGCGGAGCGCCCGCGCCTGGTCGGCCAGCTGCCTGACGGTGAGGGGCCCGCCTACCTGCGGTCCCAGGTGAGCGCGCTGCGCCGGGAGCGGCTGGTGTCGCGGGTCACCGAGCTGGTGGCGGGTGGTGCCGCACCGGGGTCGATCGCGATGCTGCTGATCGAGGACGAGCCCGAGGCCGACCTGGTCAGAGACCTGATCCGGGCGGGCCTGCCCATGCGAGGCCTGGACCTGGACGACCCGGCCTCGATCGCCCTGGGCCGCGCGCGCGACGCCCGTGGCGTGGAGTTCGACCACGTGCTGGTGCCTGACGCCCGGCACCGCGACGTCGTCCCGGTGGGCGGCGTCCGCTGGGACCAGCGTCAGCGGCGGCGGCTGCTCGGCCTGGCCCTGACCCGGGCGCGCAAGACCGTGTGGATCGCCGGGGTCTGATCTCGGCGTCGGCGGTGCCCTGTCGACAGCGCACCGCCGAAGGCGCCCCCTCGGCGGACGGCGCCGCTACCCTCGACGCATGGCAGACAGCGAGGATCGACAGGTGGTGCCGAGCCTGAGGCCACGCCTCCAGGTCGTCAGCGAGGGGTTCGCGCTGGTCGTGGGTCTGGTGGTCTTCACGATCATCGGCCTGTGGGCAGAGCCGGCCTTGCGGTGGGGCCTCGTCCTCCCGGTGCACCTCGTGCTCGTGTATCTGCTGGTCGTGCTGGTCGGTGACCGCACCTGGGTCACCACCGGCGCGGTCGTCCGCCGCCGCTGGACCCTGGTCCCGACGACCCTGCCGCTGGCAGACGTGACGAGCGTCGAGGTGGCGCACCGTGGGACGGGTGCTGACCTGGTGCTGCGGGCGTCGAAGACCGTGCGGCTCCCGCTGGTCGTGACCACGCTGTTCGACACCCGCAGCCAGTCGCCCCAGATGCTGCGTCGCCTCGTCGACATGGTGGCCGGCCTGCCCGGCGGGGACGAGGTCGCCCGTGGGCTGAAGGCCCAGGCCGCTCACCTCGAGCGCGGCGGCACCGCCCAGACCTCCCCCCTCGCCTCCCGCTGAGCCTCTCCCTTCCCGCTGACGCCGCACATCTCCGCTGACGCCGCGCGCTCTCGCTGAGCCTGTGCGTTCCCAGACAGGGCTCTCCTCGGTGGGCGCGTCCTCCGGCGACCACAGGGCTCGGAGCCGTCCGGGTCAGGTGAAGCGGCGCAGGCGCAGGGAGTTGCTGACCACCAGCACCGAGCTGGCGGCCATGGCGGCGCCGGCGATCATGGGGTTGAGCAGGCCCGCCGCTGCCAGGGGGAGCGCGGCGACGTTGTAGCCGAAGGCCCAGAACAGGTTCTGCTTGATGACGCGCAGGGTCGCCCGCGACAGGCGGATCGCCTGCGGCACGCATGTCGGGTCGGAGCGGACGAGGGTCACGTCGGCCGCCTCGATCGCGACGTCCGCACCGCCGCCCATCGCCAGGCCGAGGTCGGCCTGCGCCAGGGCGGCCGCGTCGTTGACGCCGTCACCGACCATCGCCACGGTGCGTCCGGCCTCCCGCAGCCGTCGGACCTCGGCCTGCTTGCCCTCCGGGGTGACCTCGGCGCGCACCTCGTCCACCCCGGGCGCCCCGTCCGAGGCCAGCGCGTCGGCGACCGCCTGAGCGGTGGTGGCGTTGTCGCCGGTGAGCAGCACCGTGCGCAGACCCAGGGCGGACAGCTCGCGGACCGCCTCGTGGGCGGTCGGCCGCAGGGGGTCGCGCAGCGCGACGACCCCACGGGCGGCGCCGTCCCAGGCCACGACGACGGCGGTCGCGGCGTCCTGCTCGACCCGCGTCACCAGGGCCTCGACGGAGGTGGTCGTCACGGCCTCCTCGGCCAGCCACGCGGCCCGCCCGACGAGGACCCGCCGTGCTGTCCCGCCGTCGGTGACCGTACCGACGACCCCACCGCCGTGCACGGCCTGGAACGCCTCGACCGTGACACCCTCGTCCACGGGGGAGAGCCCGGCGAGCGCCTGGGCGACCGGGTGCTCGGAGAGACGCTCGAGCGCCGCGCAGAGCCTGCGCACCCGCGCGGCGTCCTCGCCAGGGGCGGGCAGCACGTCGGTCACCGTCATCGTGCCGGTGGTGAGGGTGCCGGTCTTGTCCAGCACCACGGTGTCCACGGCTCGGGTGCTCTCGAGCACCCGCGGGCCCTTGATGAGGATGCCGAGCTGTGCGCCACGGCCGGTCCCGGCCAGCAGCGCGGTCGGTGTGGCCAGCCCCAGCGCGCACGGGCAGGCGATGATGAGCACCGCGACCGCCGCGGTGAACGCCGCCTGCGCACCAGCCCCGACGACCAGCCACGTCCCCAACGTCACGAGCGACAGCACGACGACCACGGGCACGAAGACGCCGGACACCCGGTCGGCCAGGCGCTGCACCCGGGCCTTGCCCGTCTGCGCCGCGGCGACCAGCCGCCCGATCTGCGCGAGCCGGGTCGTCTCCCCGACCGCCGTCGCCCGCACCACCAGCGCCCCGGTGGTGTTCATGGTGGCACCCGTCACCAGATCACCGGGGCCGACCTCGACAGGCACCGGCTCCCCGGTGAGCAGAGAGGTGTCGAGCGCCGAGGTGCCCGAGATCACGACGCCGTCTGTCGCGACCTTCTCACCGGGACGCACCAAGAACCGGTCCCCGACCCGCAGCCGCTCGACGGGCACGCGGCGGTGCGCGGGGGCGAGCAGGTCACGGCCGAGCAGGCCGCTCTCGGCCCTGGCGTCGTCGGGCCCAGCGTCGTCGCCCAGCACCGTGACCTGCGTGGCACCCAGGTCGAGCAGCGTGCGCAGGGCCTCGCCCGTGCGACGGCGAGCCCGGCTCTCGATGTGCCGGCCGAGCAGCAGGAACGTCGTGACGACCGCACCGACCTCGAAGTACAGCTCAGGGGTCCCGGCGTGCCCTGCGCCTGCTGCCGGCCACCACGTGAGGTGCATCGTCATGCCGAGGTGCCCCGCGCCGCCCAGCAGCAGCGCCCACAGCGACCAGAGCGTCGCCGCGACCACGCCCAGCGAGACCAGCGTGTCCATGGTCGACGAACCGTGCCGGGCGGCCTTGGCCGCCGCGCGGTGGAACGGCCACGCCGCCCAGGTCACCACAGGCAGGGTCAGGGCGGCGACCACCCACTGCCAGCCGCGCAGCTGCAGCGCCGGGACCATCGAGACGACCACCACGGGCACGGTCAGCGCGGCGGCGACCCACAGTCTCGGCCGCAGGTCGACGCCGAGGTCGTGGTCGTGGGTCGACGACGCCGACGAACCGTGCCGGGCCGTCGGGATGATCGTGGCCTCGTAGCCCGCGGTGCGGACCGCCTCGACCAGCGCCTGAGGGTCGACACCGGCGTCAGCGGTGACGTGGGCTCTCTCCAGGGCCAGGTTCACCGTGGCCGTGACCCCGGGGACCTCGCCGAGCCTCTTCTCCACCCTGGCCACGCACGAGGCGCAGGTCATCCCCTGGATCGCCAGGTCGATCTCGACGGTCGGGTGGTCCTGGGTCATGCCCCCACGATAAGCACCGTGGAGAACCGCGCGGCGCGCGGACGCGATAGCGTGAGCACAGAACATCGACGGAGCGATCTGAGGAGGTCCTGTGAGCGACGACCAGCCCGTGAGTGGCGATCAGTCCCAGACCTGGGTGGTCAGGCTGGCTGGTGCCGCTGCCGCGCTCGCGGCCGCCGCAGCCGCGCAGAAGGCGCTCGCGGCTGCCTGGCGGGCGGCCAGGGGGCACCAGCCCCCGACCGAGGAGAACTCCGACGAGGGGATCGGTCTGGGAGAGGTGCTCGCCGCGGCCGCCCTCTCCGGCGCGATCGTCGCGGTCGTCAGGGTGCTCGCGACGCGCGCCGGCGCCAGGCTCGCGAAGCGGGCCGTCGAACGCTCGTCGTGACGGTGCCGCCTCCTGCCGCCCTCTCAGGTCGCGGCGGGGCGGTCGGTTCGTCGGGTCCTCACCGGCTCGTCGAGGACTCCCGACGCATCGGCGAGAACCCGACGGGCTGACGAAAGACTCGGCAGGAAGGCCGTGCTGAGCGTCAGCGCTGCTCGTCGTCAGCGTCGTCGTTGGCCATCCGGGTGTCGTGGGCGAGCTCGTCGACGACAAGACTCTCGGCAGGCATCCGACCGGTGCGGTGGCCAGCCCGTCCGACCAGGTGAGCGGCGACCGGCGCGGTGAGCATCGCGAAGATCGCCACGAGCACCAGGGCCCAGACGGCGCCCCCTGAGCGCAGCCGCAGCCCGAGCCCGATCAGCACGAGGATCAGCCCGAGAGTCTGAGGCTTCGTCCCGGCGTGCATCCGGGCCGCCAGGTCGGGGAAGCGCAGAGCGCCCAGCCCGGCGGCGAAGGCCAAGAACGAGCCGGAGAGGAAGCACACCGCCGCGACGACGTCGGCCACGGTGCCCAGCGTGGTCATCATGAGACCTCCTCGTCGGTCTCGGCAGTCTCGTCCTCGTCGGACTCGTCGGCCAGGTCTTGCGCCTCTTCGGCCGCGCGCTGCGCCGCGGCCTCCTCCCGGGTCAGCACCCGTCCCTCTCCGGGTGGCTCGAGAGCGGCGAAGCGGGCCACGGTGACCGACCCGACGAACCCGACCAGCGACAGGGCGACGAGCACCGGCACGACGTCCGCGCGCCGCTCGGTCGCCGCGTACAGGGCGACCGCCGCGACGAGGGTGGTCACGAAGATGTCGAGAGCCACGGTGCGGTCCAGGGTCGACGGGCCGCGCTCGGCGCGCACGATGGCCATCATCGCCCCGGCCATCACCATGGCCCCGCTGATCCACAGCACCACGGTCACGAGCCGACCCCCTGCTTCGCCTCGGTCAGCCCCGCCTCGGCCAGCTCGGCGTCAGAGGCCAGAGCACGCAGCACCCGCTCCTCCTGGTCCAGCACGTGCTGACGGGCCGCCTCGAGGCCGCCGGAGTGAGACACGTCCAGCACGTGCAGGTAGAGAGTGCCGGTGAGACGGTGCGCGTCGATCACCACCGAGCCGGGCACCAGCGTGCACAGCTCGGCGGTCAGCGTCAGGTACAGGTCGGAGTGGGAGCGCAGCCGCACCCCGATCACCGCTCCCTGGGGCTGGTAGCCGAACCGCAGCGCGATCATCGCCACCTCGAACGACCCCCGCACCAGGTCGACGGCGAAGCGCGTGAGCAGACGCAGCAGGCCCAGCGGGCGCACCTTCCCGTGGAAGTCCATCGGGGCCATCCGCAGCGTCAGCGTCACCAGCGCGCCCACGACGAGCCCCACCAGGGCGTTGGCCACCGAGATGTCGCCCCACAGCAGCATCCAGACCGCGGCCAGCCACAGCGCCGACCACCACTGCACGCGTCGTCGTCTCATGGCCGCACCCCCTGCCCGAGGTCCGGTCCGGACGCGGGAGCCGGGCGGGCGACGTCGGTGGCACCGTCGTCGGGCACCCCGTCGGGGAACACCGCGGTGATGTACTGGTCGCGCTCGGCCAGGTCGTGCGCGGCCCTGGTCGTGTACTCGTACAGAGGCCCGGCGGCCACGGTCAGCCCCAGCGACACGACGACCAGCGCGACCGCCGGCATGACCATCCCGGCCGGGACCTTTCGAGCCGGCAGCGGGCGAGGGGCAGGCTGCCAGAACGCCTTGTTCCAGGCCTTGACCATGGCGTAGAGGGTCAGCAGCGAGGTGACGACCGACCCTCCGATGAGCACGTAGGCGATCGGCGTGCCGACCAGGGCGCCGGCCTGGATCAGCCCGAGCTTGCCGACGAACCCGGAGAACGGCGGGATGCCCGCGAGGTTCATCGCCGGGATGAAGAACAAGATCCCGACGAGGGGGACCGCCTTGGCCAGGCCCCCGAGCCGGGTCAGCGACGTCGACCCGCCATACCGCTCCACGAGCCCGGTCACCAGGAACAGCGCGGTCTGCACCGTGATGTGGTGCACGACGTAGTAGATCGCGGCGCCCCACGCCTCGCTCGTGGCCAGGGCGATGCCGAAGACCATGTACCCGATGTGGCTGACCAGCGTGAACGACAGCAGACGTTTGATGTTGTCCTGCGCCACCGCCCCGAGGATGCCGACGATCATGGTCGCCAGCGCCATCCACATCAGCACGTCGTCCAGCCCGCCGCTGTCGGGGAACAGCAGGGCGCGGGTGCGGATCATCGCGTACACCCCGACCTTGGTGAGCAGGCCGGCGAAGACGGCGGTGACCGCGGCCGGGGCGGTCGGGTAGGAGTCGGGGAGCCAGAACGACAGCGGGAACACGGCCGCCTTGAGGCCGAAGGCCAGCATCAGCAGCATCGCGATGACCAGGCGCACCCCAGGGTCGATCTCCTGGAGCCTCCCCGCCATCTGGGCCAGGTTCAGCGTGCCCGTCGCGGCGTAGGCGGCCGCGATGGCGATGAGGAACAGCAACGAGGACGTGATCGCGACGACCACGTACACCGACCCGGCGCGGATGCGCTCACGGGTGCCGCCGAGGGTGAGCAGCACGTACGACGCGGCGAGCAGCACCTCGAAGGCGACGTAGATGTTGAACAGGTCGCCGGAGATGAACGCGTTGGACACCCCGGCGGTCAGGATCAGATAGGTGGGGTGGTAGATGGAGACCGGCGCGGACTCCTTGTCGTCCCCCTGGGCCTGGGAGTAGAGCAGCACGCACAGCGTGACGGTGGCCGACACGGTGAGCATGAGCGCCGAGAGGCGGTCGACCACCAGCACGATGCCTATCGGGGCCGGCCAGTCGCCCACCTCGGCCACCAGAGGGCCGCTGCTGACGATGACGAGCATCGTCGCGGAGACCGCCAGCACCGCGCTGAGCGTGGTCACCGAGACGGCCTTCTGCATGCGGGGCCGTCCGTACAGGGCCAGGGTCAGCCCGGCCCCGAGCATGGGGAGGATCACCGGCAGCGGCACCAACCAGCTCACGGGCGCACCTCCTTGCGGCCCTCGGTGCCCTCGTCGGTCTCGTCGTGGGTCTCGGCGGCCTCGGAGTCCAGGTCCATGTTCTCGTCGGTGTCAGCACCGCTGACCGACGGGTGGTCCTGGGCGGCCAGCCGGGCGATGCGGCGGTCCTCCACGTCGTCCTGGACCTCGTCGTGACGGTTCAGCTGCCACGAGCGGTAGCTCATCGCCAGCAGGAAGGCCGTCAGCCCGAGGGTGATGACGATCGCCGTGAGGATCATCGCCTGGGCGAGGGGGTCTGACATCGGCCTGTCGGACAGCCCGACGATCGGCGGGCTCCCCGCCGCCCCGCCCGCCACGAGGATCATGAGGTTCACGGCGTTGCCGAGCAGGATGATCCCGAGCACGATGCGCGACAGGCTGCGCTCGAGCAGCAGATACACCCCGCCGGCCGTGAGCACCGCGATCACGACGACGAGGGTCAGGTTCGGGGTCGTGTCCATCATCGGGCGGCTCCGACCTGCTCGAACTGGGGGTCCTCGCCGGACTCGGCCCGGCGGTCCAGCTCGGCGCCCAGCGTGCGCAAGATGTCCAGCATCAGCCCGACGACCACGAGGTAGACCCCGACGTCGAAGAACAGGCTGGTGACGAGCTTCACGTGGCCGAGCACCGGCAGGGTGACCTCCAGGATCGCGGAGGTGAACACCGACGCCCCGAAGAACATCGCCGCCACCCCGGTGCCCGCCGCGACGAACAGGCCCGCACCGAGCACGGTGCCAGGCTGCACGGGTGCCGCCTCGCCCAGCTCGTAGCGTCCTCCGGCCAGGTAGCGGACGACGAGCGCGATCCCGGTGACCAGGCCCGCGGCGAACCCGCCGCCGGGTGAGTTGTGCCCGGAGAACATCAGGTACAGCGAGTAGACGATCATCGTGTGGAACAGCAGGCGGGCGACCACCTCGAAGACCACCGAGCGTCGTCGTGGGGCCAGGGTCCGCACCGCGCGCAGCCACTCCTGGTTGCGGGCGGTGGCCGCCCCGGCGTTCTCGTCGTGGAGGGGGCCGCGCAGCGAGGCGTGCGGGTCGTCGGCGCCGCCCCACACCGCCCGGTCCGCCGCGGCGTCCTTGGTGCGGAAGATGCGCCCGGTGCGCCGAGAGACGAACACCAGCGAGGCGACCCCCGTCGCGGCCACGAGCAGCACGGAGATCTCCCCGACGGTGTCCCAGGCGCGGATGTCGACCAGCGTGACGTTGACGATGTTCTTGCCGCCGCCGCCCTCGTAGGCCGCCTCGGCGAACCCGGTCGAGACCGGCTCGGCCACCCGGGCCGCCGGTGCGACCAGCGCGACCCCGCCGACCACCAGGCCCACACCGACAGCGATCGCCAGCCGCAACCACCGGGACGCCGCCAGGGGGCGCACGGAGAAGTACGGCGACAGGCGGCGCATCACCAGCACGAGCACGAAGACGGTGATGGTCTCGACGAGCACCTGGGTGAGCGCCAGGTCGGGCGCGCCCTGCAGCAGGAACAGCCCGGCGACCGCGTAGCCGACCACACCGAGCAGGATCGCCCCCTTCAGTCGTCGCCGAGACCGGGCGACGAGCACGGTCGCGATCACCACGGCCGCGCCGAGCGCCACCTGGGCGAGGTTGTCGTACGCCCGCACCTGCGTCGGGAGCGTGGTGCTCGTGAGGAGCAACGAGCCGACCGCGACGATGAACACCGTGAGGATGAGACCCAGGTAGACGGGCAGAGAACCGCGCTGCACAGCGGCGGTGACGTCGGTCGCGACGTCGTCGAGCCGGCGCATGCCGCGCCGGTACGCCCGGTCGACGGAGACCGTGTGCGCCACGGCGGCCTGCGCACGCTCGACCCTGTCGCGCACGGCGAACAGCGTCGCGCCCAGGCCGAGGATGGCCGCGGTGATCGCGGCACCGAGGAACCCGTCCCACAGCGTCAGGTGACCAGGTGCGCCGACGGGGTAGGTGGCCGCGTGCGGGCCGAGGATCCTGTCGCCCGTCGCTGGCCAGAGCGCCAGCACGAGACCGAGCAGGGCGAGCAGCCCGGCGGGCACGGTGAGCAGCCCCGACGGGTGCCGCACGGTCGCCGGCTCCACCCCGGGGACAGCGGCGGTGATGGGGGTCGCGGTGGCGGCCCCGTCGTTGGTGGTGATGGCCTCGGGTGCCAGCACGGCGGGCTTGGTGGAGAACGCGCCCCACCAGAACCTCAGACCGTAGGCGACGGTGAGCACCGAGCCGATCCCGACCACGACGAGCACGAGCGTCCCGGTCGAGTCCTCGGCGTGCATCAACGACGCCAGCGCTGCCTCTTTGGCGACGTACCCGGCCAGCGGCGGCAGGCCGATCATCGACGCGACCGCCAGCGCGCCGGCGGCCGCCGTCCACGGCAGCTCGCGCCCGACACCGGACAGGCGTCGCAGGTCACGGGTGCCGGTGGCCGCGTCGACCACACCGACGACCAGGAACAGCGACGCCTTGAACATGGCGTGCGCACCGAGCATCGCCAGCCCGGCCAGCGCGGTGGCCCGGGTGCCGTACCCGACGAGCAGGATGAGCAGGCCCAGCTGGCTGACGGTCCCGAACGCCAGCACCAGCTTCAGGTCGTGCTGGCGCAGCGCCCGGTACCCGCCGAGCAGCAGCGTCCCCGCACCGGCCACCAGCACCACCCAGCGCCAGGCCGCCAGGTCTGAGAACGCCGGCGCGAACCGGGCGACCAGGTAGACCCCGGCCTTCACCATCGCCGCGGCGTGCAGGTACGCCGAGACCGGCGTCGGTGCGGCCATCGCGGCGGGCAGCCAGAAGTGGAAGGGGATCAGCGCCGACTTGGTCAGCGCACCGACGAGCACGAGCACCACGGCGGTGACCACCAGCGTGCTGGCCTCCGGCGGGTTCGCGATCAGCTCCGACAGCCGCCAGGTGCCCGCCTCGACGCCGAGCAGCACCAGGCCGACGAGCATCGCCAGCCCGCCGGCGGTGGTCACCACGATCGCCTCCATCGCGGCCCGCCGCGACGTCTTGCGGTCCGAGTAGTGGCCGATCAGCAGGTAGGACGTGACGGTGGTGAGCTCCCAGAACACGAACAGCGCGATCAGGTCGTCAGCGGTGACCAGGCCGAGCATCGCCCCGGCGAACGCGACGAAGACCGCCCCGAAGCGACCCAGCCCCTGGGCGTCCTTGGAGAAGTACGACGCGCAGTAGGCCAGCACCAGCGCCCCGACGCCACCGACGATCACCGTCATGAACCACGACAGGGTGTCGAGCCGGAAGGCCAGGTCCAGCCCCAGGTCACCGATCCAGGTCAGCTCCTCGGTCGGCACCGTCCCGTCGGCGACCCGTGGGCCCCAGGCCAACGCCCAGACGGCCGCCGAGGCCGGGGCCAGCGCCAGCACGTAGAAGCCCCGCCGCCCCATCTTCCCGATGAGCGCAGGCGCAGCGAGGGCCGCCACCAGGTGGACGACGAGAAGCGCCAGCAACGGTCCGGCTCCGTTTCGGGGTCGGGGTCTCGGTCGGGGTGCTGCTCCTAACCACGGCCGTCAGGCGGGCCGGACTGGATCGGGCGCGAAAAGACTACCAAGGCTTTTTCGCTGAGCGACGGTCACCTGTGCGTCTGTGGACGATCCTCCGGCACACTGAGGCGTGTCCCACATGCGCCCGGTGATGACGGGCTTCACCCGAGACCGGGAGGTCACCCGCCACCGGCTGGGGCGCGAGACCCTGCGTCGCATCCTCGGTTTCGCCCGCCCCTACCGCGTCGGCCTGACCTGGTTCCTCGTGCTCATCGCGATCGAGGCGGGGCTCGGTGCGCTCACCCCGCTGCTGTTCCGCGTCCTCATCGACGACGGCATCGCCAAGTCCGACGCCCGTGTCGTCGTGCTCGCCGCGTCCGGTGCCGCCGCGCTCGCGCTGGTCGGGGCGGGGCTGTCGGTGCTCGACCGGTGGCTGTCGGCCCGCATCGGCGAGGCCCTGATCCGTGACCTGCGCATCCAGGTGTTCGACCACGTGCAGCGCATGCCGCTGGCGTTCTTCGCCCGGGCCAAGACCGGAGCGCTCGTCCAGCGCCTCAACGGCGACGTGCTCGGTGCCCAGCAGGCCTTCACCTCGACGTTGCAGAACGTGGTCTCCAACGTGCTCACCGTCGCGTTCGTGCTCGGTGCGATGGCGTCCATGTCGTGGCAGCTCACCCTGCTCTCGCTGGTGATCGTCCCGGTGTTCGTGCTGCCCGCGCGCTGGTTCGGGCAGAAGATGTCGACGATCACGAGGGAGTCCTACGACCTCAACGCCGTGGCCGCGCAGACGATGACCGAGCGCTTCTCCGTCGCCGGGGCCCACCTGGTCAAGGTGTTCGGGAACCCGGAGCGGGAGTCCGCGTCGTACGGCGAGCAGGCCGACCAGGTCGCCCGCATCGGGGTGAAGCGTGCCCTGTACGCGACGTGGTTCCGGGTCGGGCTGACCACGGTCGCCGCCCTGGCGGTGGCGATCGTCTACGGGGCCGGTGGTCTTCAGGCGGTGAGCGGGCAGCTCACGATCGGCGTGGTCGTCGCCCTCACCGCCTACCTGCAGCGCCTGTACGGGCCGCTCACCGCGCTGTCCAACGTCCAGGTCGACGTGATGACGGCGCTGGTCAGCTTCGAGCGGGTGCTCGAGGTGCTCGATCTGGAGCCGTCCGTCACCGACGCCCCCGACGCCCGCGACCTGCGCGACGAGGTCGCCCAGCACGGCCCCTCGCTGGAGCTGGCCGGCGTCAGGTTCCGCTACCCGACGGCTGAAGAGGTGTCGCTGGCCTCGCTGGAGCAGGTGGCGAGCGTCGTGCCGGACGTGTCCGGTGACACCCTGGCCGACGTGTCGTTCACCGTCCCGGCGGGCGCCATGGTCGCGCTCGTCGGGCCTTCGGGGGCCGGGAAGACGACGATCTCTCAGCTGGTCACCAGGATGTACGACCCGACCTCCGGCGTGGTCCGCATCGCCGGGGCAGACCTGCGCGACGTCACCCAGGAGTCGCTGCGCGAGGTGGTCGGGGTGGTCAGCCAGGAGGCCCACCTGTTCCATGACTCGATCGCCGGCAACCTCCGCTTCGCCCGCCCGGAGGCTTCTGACGACGAGCTGTGGGCGTCGCTGCGTGCGGCCCGCCTGGCTGATCTGGTCGAAGCCATGCCGCAGGGCCTGGACACGGTGGTCGGTGAGCGCGGCTACCGGATGTCCGGGGGAGAGCGCCAGCGCCTCGCCATCGCCCGCCTGCTGCTGAAGTCCCCCGCCCTGGTCGTCCTGGACGAGGCCACCGCCCACCTGGACTCCGAGTCCGAGGCCGCCCTCCAAGCGGCCCTGGACGAGGCCCTCACCGACCGCACCGCCCTGGTGATCGCCCACCGCCTCTCGACAGTCCGCCACGCCGACCTCATCGTCGTGATCGACGCCGGCCGCGTCGCCGAACGAGGCACCCACGACCAGCTCCTCGCCGCCGGAGGCCTCTACACCACCCTCTACACCACCCAGTTCGCCAACACCTGACCGCGTTCGGAGCCGTCGGGTGCGCGCATCGAGACAGGCCTGGGGCCACGACAGGTCATGTGCGAAGAGTCCGCACATCCCCGGTAACGGAGGCGTACCCTTGGCTCGAACGTCGGAGCAAGGCGCAGTCCAGGGGGCTCTGCTGTGGCGCACGCACCCGCGGTCGACGGAGACCGCACGAGCACATGTCTGGCTGTGCCGGCATCAGGTCTGGCTGTGCCGGTATCAGGGATAGGACCTGCGGCCGGAGGCGGGCGGGTCGACAGGCCGCGAGGTCCGGGCTCAGCAAGCGATGAACAGAAAGGTCGTACCCGTGAGGAAAACCTTCGCGATCACTGCCGCGCTGGTGCTGGCGTTCTCTACGGCGGCCTGCTCCAGCGACTCAGGAGACAGCAGCAGCAACACCAGCAGCGGTCACAGCACCAGCAGTCCCGGCGGCAAGGACGACGGTGACCCCAGCGCGACCATGAACCAGTCGGTGGCCCTCTATCTGCCCAACGGAAACGCGGACGGTTTCGTCACCAAGGTCGTCACGACAGACGGTACGCCGGAGCACATCGTCTCGATGCTGGTAGCTGAAGGTGCCCTTCCCGAGGGGTGCGCGCTGAAGAGCTTCGCCATCGTCGCCGAGGGTAGCGCCGAGGTGGACATGAACTCCGTCTACGGAGAAGCCCTCCACGGTGTTGGAACAAGGGGAGAGTGGCTGAGGGTCGGGTCTCTGGTCAATACTCTGCTGACCTACTTCGAGCTGGAAGAGATCACCATCACCGTCGACGGAGAGGCGGCAGGGACCGGGCACGGAATGTCGCTGGAATCTCTTGGTTTCCACCACGACGGGTGACCCTGGCGGCCGCCACAACATCTCGCTCTCTTGCGCCGAGCCTAGAGACGCTGAGGGGTGCGGAGGTCGAGGCGGGTGATGTGGGCGAAGTCGTCGGGGTTGAAGGTGTCGAGCAGCCCACGGGGCTCGCGCGTCACAGGCCTGGGTCCAGGGCAGCATCGAGGTCGGCGCGCAGGCTGTCCAGGTTCATCGGCGGCAGGTTCCGCCACCGGGCCACCAGCTCGTCTGTCGTGGGCGGCGGTGCGGGCAGCGACACGAGCAGGGCGACAGGCGGACCAGACGAGGTCACGGTCAGCGACTCGCCCCGCTGCACGCGAGCCAAGACGTCGCCGCCATGGTTCCGAAGGTCTCGCACGCTCACGCTTGCCACTCTACGAGTGGCTCACGCGTGCGACAGCAGGGGGTTGTGGATACCGTGCCGTCGCCACGTGAGACGCATGGGGCACGCACCGTTCTCATGGATCAGGGCGCGCTGATCGTGCTCACCTGGCGAAACAGTGGGCGCGAGTCGGACTCTCGCTGCTCCAGAGTCTTCTCCGACGAGGCGCCGGACCCCGACGGCCCGGTGAGAGCCACTTGCCTCGGCGGCCGGGGGTAGACATAGCAGCACGGGGGTTGATATCGTTGATATCGGAGGTGTGAGATGACTCAGCTCTTGGTGCGCAACCTGCCGGCGTCGGTCAAGGAGGCCCTGCGGGTTCGTGCCGCGCAGCACCGCCGGTCGATGGAGGCCGAGGCGCGGCAGATCTTGGTCGACGCGGTCGCTGCCGCTCAGCCTGACCCGGTGCTGTCTTGGCTCGATCACGCCGAGACGTTCCGTGACGAGCACGGTGGCGTCGAGATCCCGGCTCCTGTCCGGGCTTCGTCGCGTCCGGTCGACCCGCTGTGATCGTCGTCGACACCAACGTCTGGTCCGAGACGCTGCGACCAGAACCGGAACCGGCGGTGCTGTCCTGGCTAGCGGCCCACGCGGTCGATGCGCACATGCCCGTCACCACGGTCCACGAGCTGAGGTACGGCATCGAGCTGCTGCCCGACGGTCGCCGCAGGTCGGCGCTCGAGACGAGGATCGAGCAGATGCTGACCGACCTGCGACCACGCATCCTCACCTATGGTGCAGACGCTGCCCGAGCGCACGCCCGACTGCGCGCCGAGGCCCGTCGCGCGGGCCACGATCTCGCCGCCGAAGACGGACAGATCGCCGCCATCGCCATGATCGTCGGCGCTTCCGTCGCCACCCGGAACACCTCCGACTTCGCTGACCTGGGCGTCGACGTCGTCAACCCCTGGAGCGATCACCCCAGGTCTGTGCGGCCCTGAGTGGCTCTCCTGGATGACCCGGGAGATCGTCTGCTCAGACGAGACAGGAGAGTCGACAGCCGACCCCAAGCCCGATGAGACGGTTCCGTGCCGGGTAGGAGGTTGAGGAGGTCGCACCGACACCCTGACCGTCTCGGTGGGCTGGGGGTCGGGGTGTGGTCAGACGGTGGGGACGTCGCGGCGGTGGAAGGCGGTGAAGGCGGCGGTGAAGAGGGCGGCGGTGATGGCCGTCAGGGCCAGGACGGGGGGCCAGGTGAAGGCTTCGAGAGGCATCTGGGGGACCCACCAGAGGGGGGAGATGCCCTTGATCCAGTCGGGGAGCTGGAAGGCCTCGCCGAAGAGGCCTACGACGAAGGCGATGACGAGGAACGCCCACGGCAGGGACGTCAGGCGGGGGGCCCAGGCGTAGATCGCCGTGGCGAGGGCGAGGACGAGACCGACAGCCGGCAGGTAGACCGCGGCCGCGACGGCATAGGTGGCCAGGCCGGGGTCGGTGACGCCGACCGAGTACGCACCGATCGCCATGCCTAGCGTGCCGACCGCCACCAGGACGATCGCGCCGATGCCGGCCACCGCGACCTGCGCGCCGAGCCAGCGCCGGCGGGACACCGGCGTGGCGAGCACCCACTCGGTGCGGCCCTGGGTCTCCTCGGTGCGGGCCCGCAGCAGGGACGAGATGCCGTAGCCGACAGCGATGAGCGCGGTGAACAGCAGCATGATGTAGACGAAGGAGTTGACGATCGTCTGCGCGCCGTCGGCCCCGCCGAAGATCGCGGCCACGGCGGGGTTGCCCTCGGCCATGTCCTCGATCATCGTCCCGATGTCTCGCAGGTAGGTGCCCGAGGCCAGCCACATGAGCCCGGTCCCCAGCGCCCACCACATGATCGCGGTGCGCTGCTGGCGCCAGGCCACGGCGAACGGTGACCGCAGGGTGGGGCGCGCGTCGGCACGGCCCCGGCGGTCGGCGATCATCCCGGCGCCGAAGTCGCGGTGCGAGGCCAAGAACGCGGCAACCACCAGCAGGAGCACGGTCAGCACGACGCTCAGCAGCAGGGGCCACGCGCGGACCTCCACAAAGGCACGGGTCTGCTGCGCCCACGCGATGGGCGAGAACCACGACAGCGCGCTGCCGTGCAGGTGCTGGATGTCGCCGGCGCCACGCACCACGGCGGCCAGCCCGAGCACCCCGATCGCCATGCCCGAGGCCCCGCGCCGGTGCGCGGTGACCTGGGAGGTCACGACGGCCACGGCGGCGAAGACCATCGCGGTCAGCCCGACCCCCGCCGCGAGGACGACGCTGTCGAGAACAGCGAGCCCACCAGCGGCGAACACCGCGACGGTCAGCGCCGCGATCACGACGTTGGCCGCGAGCACCAGCAGCATCGCCGCGACCGCCGGGGCGTGGCGCCCCACGACAGCCGCACGGATCAGCTCGGAGCGGCTGGACTCCTCCTCGGCGCGGGTGTGGCGCACCACCTGCATGATGCTCATCACAGCCAGCGCCACGATGACCCACAGCGTCATCTCGTTGGCGGTCATCGCCCCGAGCGTGTAGTCGTCCAGGCCGTAGCCCGGGCCGGTGACCATGATGGACGTGGGTGTGCTCATCAGCGCCGCGCGCGCCTGCCGGTCGGCCGCGGTCGAGTACACCGCGCTGAACGCCGTGACCACGTACAGCCACAGCGCCACGACCGACAGCGCCCACACGCTCAGCCGTACCCGGTCGCGCCGGGCCATGAACCGCAGCAGCAACCAGGTGCCGGTGAGGGTGCTGCCGCGCCTCGCGGCGGGCGACGTGCGGGCTGGCGCGGGAGCCGGCGTGCTCGGGGCGGGTGCCGTGGTGCTCATCGTGCGGTCTCGCCCTCGGGCACGCCCGCGGCGGCGAGCTCGTCGCCGTAGTGCCGCAAGAACAGCTCTTCCAACGATGGGGGCGTCGCCGTGAACGCGTGGACGCCCAGCGACCCCATCGCGGTCAGGACGGGCCCCATCTTGTCGTTGTCGACGGAGAACGCCACCCGCGTGCCCGCGGCGTCCGGGGTCGTCACCAGGTCGTGCACCCCGGGCAGCGCGGCGACCGCCGCGAGGTCGCCCTCGACGACGGCGGTGACCTCCGAGCGGGTCAGGTGGCGCAGGTCGTCCAGCGTGCCTGACTCCACCGCCCTGCCCTGGCGGATGATCGTCACGGTGTCGCACACCTTCTCGACCTCGCTCATGATGTGGCTGGACAGCAGCACCGAGCGGCCCTGCGCCTTGACCTCGCGCAGATACTCGGTGAACACCGCCTCCATGAGCGGGTCCAGGCCTGAGGTCGGCTCGTCCAGCACCAGCAGCTCCACGTCGGAGGCGAACGCGGCGACCAGGGCGACCTTCTGCCGGTTGCCCTTGGAGTAGGTGCGGGCCTTCTTGGTGGGGTCGAGCTCGAAGCGCTCCAGCAGCTCGGCCTTGCGCGCCAGGTCCAGGCCGCCGCGCAGACGCGCCATGAGGTCGATGGCCTCGCCGCCGGTGAGGTTGGACCACAAGGAGACGTCACCGGGCACGTAGGTCAGGCGGCGGTGCAGCGCGACGGCGTCGGCCCACGGGTCGCCGCCGAGCACGCGGACGTGGCCCGACGTGGGGCGCAGCAGCCCGAGCAGCACGCGGATGGCGGTGGACTTGCCCGACCCGTTGGGGCCCAGGAACCCGGCCACCTCGCCGGCCCGCACGGTCAGGTCGAGGCCGTCCAGGGCCTTGGTGGTGCCGAACGACTTGTGCAGGTCACGAATCTCGACAGGGTGCGCGACTGGGGTGCTCATGGTCTTCCTCCGTGTGGCTGTGCGGGGGAGGTGCTGGTCCGGGCGGTTCTCAGGCCATCGTGCCTCACCGAAGGGCTGTTCAGCGGAGGCCTACTCGGAGCTGCGCAACCTCGGGATGCTGCCGGACAGGGGGTCGGCGCGCAGGTCTTCGGGGTGGACGAGGAACTCCGACTCGTCGGCGATCTCGCCGTCGAACGCGTCCCACAGCGCCACGGCGATGGCGTTGACGAGCGGCACCGCCCGACCCCGGGCCACGCGGTGCTCGGCCGAGGGGCGCTCGGCGTGCCCCTGCTCGGGGTCGTGCGGGTGCCAGCGCACCCGCAGGGCCACGATGCCGTCGGCCGCCCACGGCGCTGCCTTCAGCACGGTCGGCACCTCCTCCAGGTGCTCGGGGTGCACCTCGACCATGCCGTCCAGGCCCAGGTCGACCTCGATGCCCCACCCCTCGGCCTGCTGCCCGGTCATCATCTGGTCGTAGGCCTCGGACTCGGCGAGCAGGCGACGGCGTGCTGTCGGGTCGGCCACCCCGTGCAGGTTCAAGATCTCGTGCGCCGCGCGCGCCGCCGGGTCGAGCGGGCGGGAGCGGTCACGCTGGTAGCGCCCCGGCGGGGCCCGGTCGACCACGGGGGTCGGTCGGGTGGCGGGGCCAGTCGGCCCGGTGGTGTGAGCGTCGAACGACCAGGGGTGGTCGTACACCTCCCCGGACATCTGGGCACGGGGCACCACCCTGCGCACCCGAGCCAGCACCATCTGTGCCGAGGGCCACTGGGTGGTCATCACCGTGAGGTCGACGGCCGTGCTCGGGTCGGGCGCGATCACCGCGCCGCTGTCGTGGACCCGGACAGCCCCGCCGAGCCGGCGGGCCGCGTCGATCATCCAGCGGACCACCCGCTCTTCCTCGCGGATCGGCAGGCCTTCGGGGAACGCCCGGCGCATGCCGTCCCGGTCGCCGCCGCCCGAGAACGGGGGCTCGCCGCGCTCGTGCAGGGTCTGGGCGAGCCACACCGTGTCGGACGAGAGCGGCAGCCCGAGAGCCACAGCACCCGAGGGCTGGAGCTGGTACGGGCCGACCAGCGACGACAGGCGCCCCAGCCGCAGCCGGGGCATGGCCGGCTCCACCCGACGGATGCCGAGGGCCGCGGTCACCGCGGGCAGCACACCGGTGCGCGGGCGCGAGCCGTCAGAGCCCTCGGACTCCCAGGTGGCGCGCCCGAAGCGGGACACGGCGAGCACCTCGAGCTCGTCAGGCTCGACGTTGGGGGGGACCGCCAGCAGGTGGTGCTCGCGCACCTTGCGGTCGTCGGGGTTCAGCACAGGGGGCGGCATGGTCTACACCTGCGCCCGGTGGAAGCCCTGCCAGGACCGCGACGCGGTCGGGCCGCGCTGCCCCTGGTAGCGGGAGCCGCGTGTGGTCGACCCGTAGGGGTGCTCGGCGGGCGAGGAGAGGCGGAAGAAGCAGAGCTGGCCGATCTTCATGCCTGGCCACAGCAGGATCGGCAGCGTCGCGACGTTGGACAGCTCGAGCGTGACGTGCCCGCTGAACCCGGGGTCGACGAACCCGGCGGTCGAGTGGGTCAGCAGGCCGAGGCGGCCCAGCGACGACTTGCCCTCGAGCCTGGCGGCGACGTCGTGGGGCAGGGTGACCTGCTCGAACGTCGAGGCGAGGACGAACTCGCCGGGGTGCAGCACGAAGGGCTCGTCCCCGTCGACCTGGAGCAGATGGGTGAGGTCGGGCTGCTCCGCGGACGGGTCGATCACCTGGTACCGGTGGTTGTCGAACAGCCGGAAGTACTTGTCCAGGCGCACGTCCACGCTGGACGGCTGGATCATGGCCGGGTCGAACGGTTCCAGCACGACGCGCGCCTCGTCGAGCTCGGCGCGGATGTCGCGGTCGGAGAGCAGCACAGGATCACCGTAGTGCTCCTGAGGCCGTCGAGGGGTCGTCTGCCCACAAGTCAGTGTTATCGGGGTTCTTCGTCGCCGGGTGCGGGCGCTGGTGTGAGGTCGGGGGCCGGAGTCGGTATGCTGTGCGGGCTGTCGTCGGACGCCCGTGGGCCCGACGGCGACGCTGCGGGTGTAGTTCAATGGTAGAACTTCAGCTTCCCAAGCTGACAGCGCGGGTTCGATTCCCGTCACCCGCTCCACGATGCCGTCGCGGTCCGCGGACCGTCCCCCGCAGAGCACCCCCAAGAACCTCCAGCAGCGCCGTCGCGGGTCGGGCTCGCCGCTGGTCAGGGCTCCCTCAGCCCGTCTCCTCCAGATCGAGGCCGAGACGCGAGGTGACCTCGCTCAGCGCCGCACCGTTGTCGCGGACCTGCGCCGCCAGGGCCTCGAGAGCCCTCACGTCGTTCTGGTCTCTCGTGGCGAGCAGCCACGACGTCTCTCGAGGCGCTCGTGGCCTCTTACTCATCGCGCGTGCCCCTCGGGGCGTCCGCGACGGGGTCGGTGCTCGGTCCGGTCGACGAGGGGTCTCGCCGTGGGTGGCGTCCAGAACGGCACTGGTCACCGACCGGACGTCCGCCCCACAGCCTCGCACCCGTGGCGCTCACCGCCGAGACCTCTCAGCGTCTGTAGCCCCCGTCGCCCCGATCCGCTCCGCGGCCATGACCCTCCCTGAGAAAGCCCCGGCCCTGCCGACCGAGGACGAGGCCTCACCCTGCCCGACATGTTCGCCTTGGTCAAGGGTCTGATTGCTCGACCTGGAGAGGGGATCCACTCACGTCACATCCACCTATGTCGGAATCCGTCGTAAAGACCGGCTCTGATGGCGGAATCCGTCACCGAGAGGCGTTTTCCTACGCGGATCAGGCAATCATGAAGGGTTCTGCGGTGTGTCGTCCGGGGCTGGCCCCGCGTCCCGGACGTCTGAGCGGGACGCTCGTGGCTGCCGTCGCGACGGCCAGCAGCGGCGCCCGGCCCTGGTCGCCGGCCAGGGGAGACCGTCGGGGTGTCGAGCCGCCGTCCCAGGTGCGGGGGTGGCGAGAGGGTCGGGCACGACCGTCGCGGCGATCTCCACAGCCGAGATGCCGCCTGGGCGGAAGGCGGGGCGAGAGGGGTGGGGTCAGCCGTCGAAGGGGCGGGCGGCGGTGATCTCGACGGGGATCTCGCGGCCGTTGGGGGCGGTGTAGCTGACCGTGTCACCGACCTTGCGACCGTTGATCGCGGCACCCAGCGCCGAGGCGGGGGAGAACACGTCGATGTCGGCGGTGTCCGCGATCTCTCGCGACCCCAGCAAGAACACCATCTCGTCGCCCGCGACCTTGGCGGTGACGAGCATCCCGGGCTCGACCACGCCGTCGTCGGGCGGGGTCCCGATCTGGACGTGGCGCAGCTTCTCCTTCAGCTCAGCGATGCGCGCCTCGTTCTTCGCCTGCTCCTCGCGTGCCGCGTGGTAGCCGCCGTTCTCCTTCAGGTCGCCCTCGTCGCGCGCGGCGGCGATGCGCCCGGTGATCTCGTCGCGCCGGGGTCCCTCGAGGTCGGCCAGCTCAGCCTTGAGCCGGTCGTAGGCCTCCTGGGTCAGCCAGATGGCTGCGGTGTCGGTCACGATCGTTCCTTCCTGCGGGGCACGACGCACGGTGTCTGGTTCTGCGTCGGGAGGCGCTGCCGGCTCCGGCCGGTCAGGCATGGCGGCCTTGCCGAGCCTGGGCGCGGACATCCAGGGTATCCCATAGACCTGGAGAACCCCTTATCGGTTTTTTGCACGGACGAGGTGTCCGACCCTCGGCGGTTTACCCTGAGGAGGACCCGCGAGAGAGAGACCGACCCGTGACGCTGCGCCTGATGGCGGTCCACGCCCACCCCGACGACGAGGCGAGCAAGGGCGCCGCCACGCTCGCCCGGTACGCCGCCGAGGGCGTCGAGGTGCTGGTCGTCACCTGCACGGGTGGTGAGCGCGGTGACGTGCTCAACCCCAGGTTCCCCCGGTCGGAGCAGACCCCGCAGACCATGGCCGCGCTGCGCCGCCGCGAGATGGCAGCCGCCGTGACGGCCCTGGGCGTGAGGCACCGCTGGCTCGGGTTCGTCGACTCAGGCCTGCCCGAGGGCGACCCGCCCCCGCCGCTGCCTGAGGGCAGCTTCGCGCTGGTGCCGCTGGAGCAGGCCACGGCGCGCCTGGTCGAGGTGGTCCGAGAGTTCCGTCCGCACGTGATGACCACCTACGACCCCACCGGCGGCTACCCGCACCCCGACCACGTGAGGACCCACGAGGTCGGCCTCGCCGCGTACCGGGCGGCGGGCGACCCCGCCCGCTTCCCCCATGCCGGGACGCCGTGGCAGGTGTCCAAGCTCTACTACGACGCGCCGTTCTCGGTGCACCGGCTGCGCGCTCTGCACGAGGCGATGGTGCGGGCCGGGCTGGTCTCGCCGTTCGCCGGGTGGATCGCTCGACGCGAGACGGTCGAGCCGCAGGCCGTCACCACCAGGGTCGAGTGCGCGGCCTGGTTCGGAGCCCGAGACGCGGCGCTGCGGGCCCACGCCAGCCAGGTCGACCCCGACGGCTTCTTCTTCGCCGTCCCCCGAGACCTGGAGGCCCAGGTGTGGCCCTACGAGGAGTACGAGCTCGCCGACTCCCGCGTCACCACCACGCTGCCTGAGGACGACCTCTTCACGGGTGTCGCCGCCGGGAGCGCGTCGTGACGCCCGCCCCGCCCCGGCGCCCCGCCGTGCGGGTCGCGGTGGGCCAGGTCACCAGCACGCTCGACCGCGAGGCGAACCGGCAGGTCGCCGTCGACGCGCTGCGTGCCGCCGCCCAGGCCCGTGCCGACCTGCTGGTGCTCCCGGAGTACGCCTCGGCGTTCGACCCCACCGGGGTCGGCTCGGCGCTGGCCGAGCCGCTGGACGGCCCGTTCGTCACGACCCTGCGCCGGGAGGCCGCGACCACGGGCGTCGCCGTCATCGCGGGCACCGTGGTGCCGGGGGCCGACGGTCGGGCGGTGAACACGGTCGTCGCGGTCGACCAGGCCGGCGCGCTGGCCGGGACCTACCGCAAGGTGCACCTGTACGACGCGTTCGGGCAGAGCGAGTCCGACCGGTTCGAGCCGGGCCCGGCCGACGCGCCGCCGCTGGTGATGGACCTGCTCGGGCTGCGCCTCGGTGTGCTGACCTGCTACGACCTGCGGTTCCCCGAGTCGGCTCGCCGCGCCGTCGACGCCGGTGCGACGGTGCTGGTCATACCCGCCGCGTGGGCCGCCGGCCCGTTGAAGCCCAGGCACTGGGCGACGCTGCTCGCGGCCCGGGCCATCGAGAACACCAGCGCCGTGATCGGCGTGGGGCAGGCGGGGAAGGGCGTCACCGGCCGTTCCCTGGTGGTCGGTCCGGACGGGGTGGTCGCCCTGGAGATGGACGAGCACCCGGGTCTGCGCACGGTCGACCTGGACCCTGAGCGGGTGGACGAGGTGCGCCGGCACAACCCGTCGTTGGCCAACCGTCGCTACCGCGTGGTGCCAGGCTGAGGCCCGGACGGTCTGAGGGCGCGTCTGGCGAGCTCGGTGCGTGCTCCAGCAGGTGCGAGCACCTGCCACCTCGGTCCGGAGGTTGATCCCGCTCCCCCTGAGGGATGAGCCTCGCTGCGCCCGGCTCCGTCGTGAGGACCGTTTTCTCCACAAGTCGTGCACCTGTCTCAGGCGTGCTGGTTATCGTTCACCCACCCTCGGCGGGAACAGGTGTGCAGCGGGGGTGATGCGGACGGTGCCGCACACCGAAGAGAATCGGGAGTCACGATGTTTCGTGTGGGAAGAACAGCGCTGGCGCGAGTCTCGCTGGTGGCCTGTGTGGCGCTGGTGGCCGCGGGGTGCGCCTCGGACGACAAGCCTGATCCGGACGTGACAGCAGCACCGCCGGGCCTGGAGAAGTACTACTCGCAGACCCTGGAGTGGGTGGAGTGCTCGGACGACGAGGCCTTCTCGACCGGCTCGGCGATGATGGACAAGCAGTTCAAGCTGGACCGTCTGGAGTGCGCCTGGCTGACGGTGCCGATGGACTACGCCGACCCCGCCGGTGAAGAGATCGCGATCGCGGTGGCCCGAGCGGTGGGCAAGAACAGCCAGGGCTCGCTGGTCATCAACCCCGGTGGCCCGGGCGGGTCGGGTGTCGAGTTCGTGGGCCCCCTCATGGACGCCGCGAGCAAGACGCTGCGCGACTCCCTGGACATCGTGGGCTTCGACCCGCGGGGCGTGGGGCGGTCCGCACCGGTCGACTGCCTGGACGACGCCGACATGGACGTGCGTCTCGCTCGCGCCGAGGGTCTGCTCGTCGAGGTCGACCTCGACCTGGAGAAGGCTCTCGCGGACCAGGCCGAGTACGCCCAGGCGTGCCTGGACAACACGGGGCCGGTGCTGGGGCACGTGGACACCATCTCCGCCGCCCGTGACATGGACGTGCTGCGTGCTGCCCTGCGCGAGCCCACCCTCACCTATCTCGGTGTCTCCTACGGCACCCAGCTGGGCGCGACCTACGCGAACCTGTTCCCCGAGCGTGCGGGTCGGATGGTGCTCGACAGCGCGGTGGACCCGACGGTGACGGGCAGCGCGAGGGCGATGATCCAGGCTCGTGGTTTCGAGTCGGCGTTGCGTGCCTACATCGAGGACTGTCAGGCGGGCGAGGACTGCCCGCTGTCGGGGTCGGTGGATGACGGCATGGCCCAGATGGTCGAGCTCCTCGAGCAGATCCGCGAGAACCCGTTGGAGACCGGCACCGACCAGGTCGTCACCGAGTCGCTGGCGTTCACCGGCATCATCGCGGCGTTGTACAGCCAGAAAGCCTGGGGATACCTCACCATGGCGCTGGAGGGCGCGACGGAGGGCGACGGTCTCGTGCTGCTGATCCTCGCCTCGTCGTACATCCAGCGCGACCAGGACGGCTTCTACTACTCGAACATGACGGAGGCGAACGGCGCGATCAACTGTGCTGACGCCCGTGACGACATCGACCCCGCGGCCATGGCCGCCGAGGCTGAGCGGCTCAAGGAGGAGGCCCCGTTCCTGGGGCAGTACTTCGCCTACACCTCGATCGGTTGTGCGGCCTGGCCGACGCCCGCGGTAGAGCCTCTGGGCTCCTTCGCGGCCGAGGGGGCCCCGCCGATCGTGGTCATCGGGATCACCAACGACCCGGCGACCCCGTACGAGTGGGCACAGGCCCTGGCCAAGCTCCTCAGCTCGGGGGTGCTGGTCACCCTGGAGGGTGAGGGCCACGGTGCGTACGTGACCGGCAACAGCTGCGTCCAGGAGGCCGTCGACGGTTTCCTGATCGACGGCAAGGTTCCCGAGGACGGTCTGACCTGCCGATGAGGCACTGACCGCCCGGCGACGCGGGCTGGTGCGCGCTCCGACGCACCAGCCCGCGTCGCCGTGTCGGTCGCGGGTGCTGGCGCTCCGAGCGGGCGCCCGAGAGACCTGTGAGGGACGGTCAGCGCAGGGAGTAGGTCGCGATGGAGACCGCGACGTAGTGGCTGACGAAACCGGCCACCGTCAGCACGTGGAAGATCTCGTGGAAGCCGAACCAGCGGGGGCTGGGGTCGGGGCGCTTGAGGCCGTAGACCACCGCACCGAGGGTGTAGGCGAGCCCGCCGGCGATGATGAGCCACACCACGGCTGCCCCGCCGTTGGCGGAGAACTGGGGGAGGAAGGCGACGGCCACCCATCCCAGCGCGATGTAGATCGGCACGTACAGCCAGCGCGGCGCGCCCAGCCAGAGCACGCGCATGAGAAGCCCGGCCAGGGCGCCGGACCAGACGATGATGAGCAGCAGCCGGGCGGTGCTGTGCGGCAGCAGCATCACCGACAGGGGGGTGTAGGTGCCGGCGATGATGAGGAAGATGTTGGTGTGGTCCAGCCGGCGCAGCACCCCGGCGACCCGAGGTGACCAGGTGCCGCGGTGGTACACGGCGGAGGTGCCGAACAGCAGCACGGCGCTGAGGCCGAACACCACGTTGGCCCACCGCACCGGTGCGGTGGGGGAGAGCGCGACGAGCACGATGCCGGCCGCCAGGACGAACGGGGAGACCCCGGCGTGGATCCAGCCGCGCAGCCTCGGCTTCAAGGTGGCTGCGACCTGGCCGACGCGGTCACCGACAGCCTCGACCGCGTCGCCGACAGCACGGGTGAGCCCGTCGTGGCGGTGGGTGTGGTGGGCATCGGCCGCGGACATGAGCTCTCCTGCCTGGAGGAAGTTACCGGACCGTAGGTTACGCGACCGTAGGTTAGGCGTCGAGCGCTCTGCGGACTTCTTCACCAAAGGTTCGCGACGCCGATGCTCGAGGAGAGGGCTTCGCGCGGAGGCCACGCTGACGGTGGTGGCGCGACCGGGGCAGGTGGGTCAGGTGTCCCCGTCCGCGCGACGTCTTCGGTACCGTGGCCCGCGTCGGTCGTCGTGAGGGGAAGTTCCCGCGTGCATCTGCCGCATCCGCTGTATGGGTTGTACGAGCGTCGTCTGGCCGCGTCCTTGCCGCCAGAGCGGATGCCACGTCACGTCGGGGTGATCCTGGACGGCAACCGGCGCTGGGCCCGCAGCACCGGGCAGTCCTCGGTGAAGGGCCACCGTGCCGGGGCGCAGAAGATCGCCGAGGTGCTGGGCTGGAGCGAGGACATCGGCGTCGAGGTCGTCACGCTGTGGATGCTCTCCACCGACAACCTCGCCCGCGAGACCGACGAGCTCAGCCAGCTGTTGACCATCATCGAGGACGCGGTGCGTGACCTCGCTGCCTCCCGGCGCTGGCGGCTCCAGCTGATGGGCTCAGAAGACCTGCTGCCCGACCGCACGTTGCGGACGTTGCGCGACGCGCAGGCCGCGACCGCGGACGTCCAGGGCATGCACGTCAACGTCGCCGTCGGCTACGGCGGCCGCCAGGAGATCACCGACGCCGTGCGCACCGCGCTGCGCCAGCAGGCCGCCGCCGGGACGACGCTGGCCGAGCTGGCCGAGAGCTTCGACGTCGCCCACATCGCCGAGCACCTGTACACCCGGGGCCAGCCTGACCCCGACCTGGTGATCCGCACCTCCGGCGAGCAGCGCCTGTCAGGGTTCATGCTGTGGCAGTCCGCCCACTCGGAGTTCTACTTCTGCGAGGCGTACTGGCCCGACTTCCGCCGCATCGACTTCCTGCGCGCCGTCCGCTCCTACGCCCAGCGGGAGCGCCGCCGAGGTCGGTGAGGGGCGCTGTCGCGGCGTTGCTCCGAACGGTTGAACACCCCGTCGCCTTTCATGGGTTTTTTCGGACTTGTGGCCGGATAGCATCGCATTTCTGATCTTTATCAGATGTGCGACGTGGGCTCCCGATGCATCGTGTTGAGAAGTGCATCGGCGGACGGCCGAGGTTCGGGGACGTCCTACTCAGGGGCCGGAGGAGCCGTGGCGATTTCTTCAAGGTCGGCAGGAAGGCGTCGTTGGTCTGTCGTCTCGGTGTTCGCGCTCCTCTTCAGCGCCCTGGTGGTCTCGCCCGCGGCGGCGGAGGACGAGGAGCCAGGGCCAGACCTGGAGACCTCGACCGTGCTGACGGTGCGCGTCGGGGGCGACCGTACCGGTGCAGGTCAGGGCGATGTGACCGGCCTGGACGGCGTCACGCTGGGCGTGTATTCCTCAGACGGGGTGCTGGTCGACACGTGCGTCTCGGCGGCTGGCCTGTGCACGTTGGTCGTCCCCGAGACCGACCCCGAGGGGAGCAACTACAACCAGCGGTTCGTGATCCGCCAGATCGGCGTGCCGGACGGGTGGTACATGAATCCTCACCTGCGCACCGGCGGTGTGAACGCGACACCTGCCAACATTCGTGCCTATGAGTTCCAGACCCCGGCGCTGACCGCTCGGGAATACACGCCGGAGCAGCTGTTGAGCTCCACGGGCATGGGGCCCACAGGGACCGTCTCGGAGACGGCGTCGCTCGGCCACTGGCAGCAGTCCCGCAACAACCCGACGCTGACCCCCACGTGCGGGATCGGCCGGGTGGCGATCCTCGCCGACTGGTCCAGCTCGGTCAGTATCAACCCGGGCTACGCGGTGCTGCGTCAGACCCTGGACCAGATCGCGGACGCGTTCACAGGGACCCCAGGGTTCCTGTCGTTCGTCCCCTTCGGCTACCAGTACCTGCCGACCGACAGCTCCTACTTCCCGACGGCCTGCCCCAACAGCGTGGCCTCGTTCAAGGAGCTGTACGTGGACTGGGGTTCTCTGGGGAGCCAGGGGACGAACTGGGACGCTGCCCTGCGCACGGTGATGCACGGCGACCCGGACCTGGTCATCATGCTCACCGACGGCAACCCGACCGTGTGGGGCGGCGGCGACCTCGGCCAGGGCGGGGCGAGCAGCAACCAGCTGGCTGACGTGGAGGCGGCGATCTTCGCCGCGAACACCCTGAAGGCCAACGGCATCCGCGTGGTGGCTCTCGGGGTCGGCGACGGGGTGTCCCAGGCGTCGGGCGGTGAGGCGAACCTGCGCGCGGTCTCGGGGCCGACAGCGTTCGACGGCTCCAACTACCGGGAGGCCGACTACTACCAGACCGCTGACTACGTGCGGGCGGCCGAGGTGTTCAGGCAGATGGCCATCGACTCCTGCGAGGGGACGCTCACCGTCGTCAAGCGGGTCGTGAGACCTGACGGCTCGATCACCGCGGGCGACAGCGTCGTGGCCGGCCCGGGGTGGGAGTTCACCGTGTCCGGCGAGGTCATCACCGGGGGCAGCCAGACCACCGAGACCGACCAGACCGGCACCGTCAAGTTCGACCTCGCCGCCGGGGAAGACCTCCTGACCGACGTACGTGTCGCTGAGAGGCAGCACACCGGTTACACCCTGCTGCCTGTCGACGGCACGCCTGACGGACCGAAGGCGATGTGCACGTGCATCGGGACCGGCACCATCTACACGGTGACCAACGACCCTGACGACCCGAACGCGCTGCACGTGCACGACATCCCTGCCTATGGGGCGACCACCTGCACCGTCTACAACAGAGCACCCGAGGACTCCACCTCCGTCCAGGTCGACAAGCGCTGGGTGATCGACGGCGAGACCGTGGCCGACGGGCAGCAGCCGTACGGGCTCGAGGCGGCCCTGCTGCTGACGGCCCGGCCTGGCGGTGCTCCCACCAACGGCGTCGCGCACCCTATCGACAGCGCGCGGTTCGGTGAGGAGTACCACCGGTACTCCGAGGAGGACGGCGGCTACTTCAGCGCCATCGACGGCGTGACCATCGGCGAGACGGTCACCGACGGCCCGTACTGCACCACCGACCCCAGCCGCACCACGATCCACGCGCTGGCCTCCGAGTCCAGCGGCACCTACACCGGGATCAACCCACGGCTACGAGAGAACCACCAGGTGAACCTCTTGGCCGACCCCACGTGGAACCACTACGTCATCACGAACTACGCCGACTGCACCCCACCTCTGCGGTGGACCTTGTCGAAGTCCTCAGACCCGGTGTCGGGGACGACCGTCGACCCGGGCAGCCGGGTGACCTACACCGTGACCGTGGAGAACCTCGAGCCGGAGAGCCTGGTCGGGCTGCGAGACCTGACGATCGTCGATGACCTGACCGACGTGCTCGGTCTGGCGGACCTGGACGAGACGAGCATCACCCCGAGCACCGGTGACGCCACCTTCTCGGGCACGACGCTGACCTGGCTGATCGACGCTCTCGACAGCACGGCGACCCTCACCTATGCCGTCGTCCTGCACGAGGACGTGGGCTATGCCCTCCAGATCGCCAACGCCGTCTACGGCCTGCCCTCGGGCGGAGACCCTGAGGTGCCGGGCAGCGAGGGCGTGCCGCCGGAGCAGTGCGTGGAGGACGAGCCGTGCGTGACGGTCCACCACACACCGCGCGCCGTCATCGAGGGTGTGGTCTACGACCTCGCCCTGCGGATGTGGGTCGGGGAGGTCTACCGCGACGGGCTCCTGGTGCACAGCCTGCACCCGCACTCGGACCACCCCGGGCCGTCCCACCACATCCCGTACGTCGGGTTCGACGACCCCGAGTACGACACCCTGGTCGGAGACCTCCTGGTGATGCACATCCACCTGTTCAACCAGGGCGAGGGGATCGCCCGCCTCGAACAGCTGGCCGGATACATCCCTGACAGCCTCACGCTCGCCACCCCTGCGGACATCGCCCAGATCGTCCCGGTCGACGGGCCGATCACCAACGGGTACTGGTCCATGGGCAGCGACGGCAACCTCTACTACGACCCTCCCGACCCGATCGTGATCGACCCCGGGCAAGAGGCACGGGTCCGGATGACGGTCGAGGTGGGCCCCAGCAGCGCGCCCATCCCTGACAGCCGGTACACCGAGGTCGACATGTACATGGAGATCAGCGCGTTCTCCGGGCTGGTGACGCTCCAGCAGGCCGAGGAGTCCGGGGTGTCGCCTCTCGTGGCGGCCATGGCGGTCCCGGCCCCGGCGCAGGACGCCGTGTGGCTCGCGGTGATGGACATCGACTCGCACCCCGACGACACCAACAACGAGGTCCCCGACGGTCTGTACAAGACCAACGTGATCCACGAGTCCGCTCACTCCAACCTCGGGGGCCTGCGAGCGTTCACCGTCCTCGCCGTCGGGCTCGACGAGGACGACCACGACGGCATCCACCTGCGGGTGGTGCGTCAGGAGGTCCTCGTCTCCGACGGACCGACCCCGGGCAGCTCTCGCGGCTTCCTGGCCTCCACCGGCATCACCCTGTGGCTGACCGCGGCGATCTCGCTGGTCGTCATGACGGCAGGCTGGGCGATGGTCGCCAGGCGCAGGTGCCTGCGGACGGCCGAGCAGCGATAGAGCTGCCCCGCTGGCGCACGGGGTCGTAGCGGCACCGTAGTGTCGTGAGCCTGGACGCCCGTCCGTCCAGGGAGCATCGACCAGCCGGGCGCCATCCCGTGGGGAGGGCTCCTCCGGCTCGCCAGCGAAGGGACCGCCGATGTCGAGGCCAGCCAGCCGCGCTCCTGTCGCCGCGCTCGTCGACCTGCACGGGCGCAGCGCGTGGAGCATCCTGCCCGCGCTGCTCGCCGGGTTCTTCATGATCATGATCGACACGACGATCGTGAACATCGCCGTGCCGACGCTCGTCAAGACCTTCGACGCGAGCCTGGTGAAGGTCGGGTGGGTCAGCTCGGCCTATCTGCTGACGTTCGCGGTGCTGCTGCTGGTCTCCGGGCGGCTCGGGGACAGGTTCGGCCCCAGGCCGGTGTTCGCGACCGGGCTGGTGGTGTTCACCGGGGCCTCGCTCGCGTGCGGGCTGTCGCCGAGCATCGAGTGGCTCATCGCCGCCCGGACGGTGCAGGGTGTCGGCGGCGCGCTGATGACCCCGCAGACCATGGCGATGATCACGCGGGTGTTCCCGCCGCACCAGCGCGGCGCGGCGCTGGGCCTGTGGGGCTCGGTGGCTGGCGTGGCGACCATCACCGGCCCGCTCCTCGGTGGTCTGCTGGTCGAGACCGTCGGCTGGGAGTGGATCTTCTTCGTGAACCTTCCGGTCGGGGTCGTCGCGCTGTGGCTCACGTATCGACGGCTGCCGAGGCTCGAGCGGCACACCCGTCGCATCGACGGGTGTGGTGTGGTGCTGTCCGTCCTGGGCCTGTTCTTGCTGGTCTTCGGGCTCCAAGAGGGAGAGGCCTACCGGTGGGGCGTGGTGGTCGGGGGCGTCACCGTCTGGCACATGATGGGTGTCGGGCTGGTGCTGCTGGGCGTCTTCGGCTGGTACCAGGTACGACGTGGCGACGACGCGCTGCTTCCCATGCGGCTGTTCAAGGACCGGAACTTCTTCCTCGCCAACATCTCGGGCGCGGCCGTGGGGTTCGCGATGACGGGGCTGTTCTTCCCGCTCACCCTGTTCTTGCAGGCTATCGCCGGGCTGTCGCCGATCCAGGCCGCGCTGGTCGCGCTTCCCGGGTCGCTGGTCACCGGTGTGGTGGCCCCGTTCGCGGGCCGGCTCTCCGACCGTGTGCCCGCCAAGTGGGTGGTGGGCTTCGGGTTCGCCGTGTTCGCCGTGGCGGTCGCGTGGATGGCGCTGTGGGTCTCCGCCGACGACTCCCCGTGGCGCCTGCTCGCCCCGAACGCCCTGCTCGGTGTGGGCACCGGGGCCGTGTTCTCCCCGCTGGCCAACCTGGCCACCTCCGGCCTGGACCAGCGCACCGCCGGGGCCGGGGCCGGGGTGTTCAACACCAACAGGCAGGTCGGCGGTGTGATCGGCTCGGCGGCGATGATCGCCATGCTGACGTCTCGCCTGTCGCAGACCGTCCCCGCCGCTGCTCGCGACGCGGCGGCCTCGCTGCCCGCGCCCTACCAAGAGCAGTTCGTCGCCAGCTTCGCCGACGCGGGCTCGACCCTCGGCACCCCGCTGGCGAACATCCAGGTGCCTCCGGACGTCCCCCCGCAGGCGTCCGAGGCGATCAAGGCCGCCGCGACCACGGCGATCAGCCACGGCTTCGCCACCGCCGCGGGTCAGACCCTCGCGCTCGCCGCCGCGGTGGCTGCCGTCGGCATGATCTCGGCCCTGGTCATGCGCGGCGGCCGCACCCACCGCGACACCGAGACTCCCGCCTGACAGGTCAGGGTGTGGGTGGGCGGGTCATGGCCAGGACGTCGAGGGCGGTGTCGAGCTGGGCCTCGGTGATCTCGCCGCGGTCCACGAAGCCGAGGTCGATGGTGGCCTGGCGCACCGTGAGGCCGGCGGCGACCGCGTGCTTGGCGATCTTCGCGGCGTTCTCGTAGCCGATGATGCGGTTCAGGGGGGTCACGATCGACGGGGACGACTCGGCCAGCGCACGGGCGCGGTCCACGTTCGCCGTGATGCCGGCGACGGTGCGGTCGGCCAGCACGCGGGTCGAGGTCGCCAAGAGGCGGACAGACTCCAGCAGGGCCGAGGCGATCACCGGGACCTGCACGTTGAGCTCGAACGCTCCGCTCGCCCCCGCCCACGCCACGGTCGCGTCGTTGCCGACCACGCGCGAGCACACCTGGAGCACCGCCTCAGGCACCACCGGGTTCACCTTGCCCGGCATGATCGACGACCCCGGTTGCAGGTCAGGCAGGACGATCTCGCCCAGGCCGGTCCTCGGGCCCGAGCCCATCCAGCGCAGGTCGTTGCAGATCTTCGTCAGGCTCACCGCGACCGTACGTAGCGCCCCCGACATCTCGACCAGCCCGTCGCGGGCCGACTGCGCCTCAAAATGATCGAGCGCCTCGGTCAGCGGCAGGCCGGTGTCCTCACGCAACAGCTCGATGACGCGCCGGGAGAACCCGGCGGGAGTGTTGATCCCGGTGCCCACCGCCGTGCCGCCCAGCGGCACCTCGGCCGTCCGGGGCAGCGCGGCGGTGACCCGGTCGATCCCGTAGCGCACCGCCTGGGCGTAGCCGCCGAGCTCTTGGCCCAGGGTCACCGGGGTGGCGTCCATCAGGTGGGTGCGCCCGGCCTTGACCACGTCGGCCGTCTCGACCGCCTGGGTCGCCAGCGCCCCGGCCAGGTGCGCCAGCGCCGGTATCAGGTCGCGCACCACAGCGGCGGTCGCTGCCACGTGCACCGAGGTCGGGAACACGTCGTTGGACGACTGCGAGGCGTTGACGTGGTCGTTGGGGTGCACGTCCCGACCGAGGCGGGCGCTGGCGAGGGTCGCGATCACCTCGTTGGTGTTCATGTTCGAGCTCGTGCCCGACCCCGTCTGGTACACGTCCACCGGGAAGTGGGCGTCGCGGAACGAGGTGTCGTGGGCCCTCGCGGCCACCTCGTCGGCCGCGGCCGCGACGGCCTCGGCCACCTCCGGGTCGAGCACCCCCAGCTCAGCGTTCGCATGAGCGGCGGCTTTCTTGACCCGGGCCAGCGCCTCGATGTGGCTGGGCTCCAACCCACGTCCGGAGATCGGGAAGTTCTCCACCGCCCGCTGCGTCTGCGCCCGGTACAGCGCCGACGCCGGGACCCGGACCTCTCCCATCGTGTCGTGCTCGATGCGGAACGTCGCCCCGTCGTCCTGGCTCATGCCTCCCATCCTCACCGACGCGCCGCGCGGCGTCACCCAGAGCGTCGGCGTGCGTCTCACCGATGGGGCCTTGCCGCTCGCCGGAGGCTGCCGACATCCCGGCAGGACTCCGGCGGACCGACAAGGCCTCGCCAGGCTGACGAGAAGTCGGTGCGCCGGCGACAGCCTGACGAGGTGGCGAGAGCCGACGACGCTGAGGGGTCAGGCGAGGTCGGCGAGGGTGGGCGGGTCGGCGCCGGGGCGGGAGACGGTGATCGCCGCGAGCCGGACGCAGCGGGTCAAGATCTGCTCGACGGTGCTCTCCGGGGCCGCACGCAGCTGGGGGCGTCGCTCGGCGCCCAGCAGGTCGGCCGACCACAGACCGTCGATCAGGCCGCTCATGAACGCGTCCCCGGCGCCTACCGTGTCGACCACGGTGACCTCGGGGGCCTCGACCTGGACCGTCGCGCCGCTCGCCGTCACCGCCAGAGCACCGGCGCTGCCCAGGGTCACGACGACGAGCGCCGGCCCGGCGCTCACCCACCGTCTCGCCACCTCGGTCGGGTCCTCGCCGGGCAGCAGCCAGGCGAGGTCTTCCTCGGAGACCTTGATCACGTCGGCGCTCACGATCAGCTGCTGCACGGAGCGCAGCACCCGCTGGGCCGGGCCCACGATGCTCGGGCGCAGGTTCGGGTCGTAGGTGAGCGTGCTGGTCGCGCGGTAGCGGTGCAGCTCGCTCACCACGGCGTCGGCGCCCGGCTGCAAGGCCGTGGCGATCGACCCTGTGTGCACCACCAGGGGCGAGGTGTCGCGACGGGCGTAGTCGGCGGGCAGGTCCCAGTCCATGTCGAAGATGTAGTCGGCTGTCTCGTCCGCGTGCAGGTACACCGTCGCCACCGACGTGCGCGCCGGACGACGCGAGCCGGTGACCAGGTGCACCCCCGAGGCCGCGACGTGGTCGCGGATCAGCGCCCCGTCGGCGTCGCCGCCGACCCAGCTCGCCAGGTCGACGTCGCGCCCGAGACGGGCCAGGCCGACGGCCACGTTGGCCGGTGAGCCTCCAGGGCACCGCTCGGTCGAGCCGTCGACGCGGACCACCGCGTCGATCAACGCCTCACCGATGACCAGGGCGTGGTCCATCCTCACTCCTCGCCGTCGTCGGGCCGGTCGTCTGGTTCGCTGAGCGCGGCCTCGAGACGCTCACGAGCCCCGTCGAGCCACTCCTGGCACCGTGCCGCCAGCGCCTCGCCGCGTTCCCACAGGGCCAACGACTCTTCCAGGGTCCCGGTTCCGGACTCCAGGTGCCCGACCACCTCGACCAGCTCGTCACGGGCCTGCTCGTACCCCAGCTCGTCCACCGGGGGTCTCATCGCGTCCACAGCGCAAGTCAACCAGGTGTGTCCTCAGTCATCCAGGGCGATTCTTCCCATCTCTCGAGGATGTCGTCCTCTTTGTGGCGGGCTTCTTCTCCGCGGGCTGGGCTCGTCGTGAGACCTGGGCGGCCAGCGAGCCGCCAGCCACCCGGATCGTCAGCGGGTCGCCGTCACGCACCTGGTCGGGGGTGCGCAGCACGGTGCCGTCGGCCAGGCGCACCACCGCGTAGCCGCGGTCGAGAGTCGCTGCCGGTGAGAGAGCGTGCAGCGCCGTGACCAGGCGGGACAGGTCGGCCCGGGCGGCATCGAGGCGTCCGCTCACGGCACGGGTCAGCCGCTCGTGATGGGCGATCAGCTGTTGCTGGGGGACGGTGAGCAGGGTGAGAGGGCGGGCCAGCACCGGGCGGTCGCGCAGCAGGTCCAGCTGTTGGTGCTCCCGGTCCAGCCGCAGGCGCAGCGCGGCTCGGGTGCGCGTGCGGGCCTGGACCAGCCGGGCCCGCTCCTCGGTGACGTCGGGCACGACGCGCTTGCCGGCGTCGGTCGGGGTCGAGGCGCGCACGTCGGCGACCAGGTCCAGCAGGGGGGTGTCCTGCTCGTGCCCGATCGCGCTGACGACAGGCGTGCGGCAGGCCGCGGCGGCGCGCACCAGAGTCTCGTTGCTGAACGGCAGCAGATCCTCGAAAGAGCCGCCGCCGCGGGCCACGACGATCACGTCCACCCGTGGGTCGGCGTCGAGCTCGGCCAGGGCAGCGGTCACCTCCGGCACCGCGTGCGCGCCCTGCACGCTGACCCTGCGGATCTCGAAGCGCACCCCGGGCCAGCGCGCCCGGGCGTTGGTGACCACGTCGTGCTCGGCGTCGCCCTGCTGAGCACAGACCAGCCCGACGAGGTGGGGCAGGAACGGCAGGGCCTTCTTGCGGGCCGGGTCGAACAGCCCCTCGGCGCCCAGCACGCCCTTGAGGTGCTCGAGGCGTGCCAGCAGCTCTCCCAGGCCGACCAGCTGGGCGCTGTCGGCGACGAAGGAGAGGTCGCCCCGCTTCTCGTAGAAACGGGGGCGTGCGTGCACGACCAGCCGTGCGCCGTCGTGCAGCTCCAGCCCGTCCAGCGCCTTGGCGTCGACGGTGACCTTCAACGACATGTCCACGTCGGTGTCACGCAGGGTGAGGAACACCAGCCGGTTCCAGCGGCGCAGGTTCAGCACCTGCCCCTCCACCCACACCGGTGGCATCCGTGCGACGTAGTCGGCGACCTTCGGGGCGACGTGGCGCACCGGCCAGGGCCGCAGCGCCGTGGTGTCGCCCGCCCTCAGCGGCAGGGGCTGGGCTTCGCCTGTGCTCATGGCTCATTCTCTCCGGCTCGTCGCGGGAGACGGTCGCCGGGTCGGGCAGGGCGGGGCGTGCGGCGTTCGGGGGAGGAGCCGCACGAACCGGACGGAGGGGCACGTACTCTTGTCGCCGTGACCGAGGGGCTGACCAAGCAGGTGCTGCTGGCCGCTCCGCGCGGGTACTGCGCGGGGGTCGACCGGGCGGTGGTCGCCGTCGAGCGTGCCCTCGAGCTGTACGGGCCGCCGGTGTACGTGCGCAAGGAGATCGTGCACAACCGGCACGTCGTGGCGTCGCTGGCCGAGCGCGGCGCGGTGTTCGTCGACGAGGTCGACCTGGTGCCCGAGGGTGCCCGGGTGGTGTTCTCCGCGCACGGAGTCTCCCCGGCCGTCCGCGAGCACGCCGCCGAGCGGGGGCTGCGCACGATCGACGCGACCTGCCCCCTGGTCACCAAGGTGCACAAAGAGGCGGTGCGCTTCGCCGCCGACGACCTCGACATCCTGCTCATCGGGCACACCGGTCACGAGGAGGTCGAGGGCACCCAGGGCGAGGCCCCCGACCACGTGCAGGTGGTCGACTCGCCGGAGGCTGTCGACGCGGTGCGGGTGCGTGACCCGGACAAGGTCGTGTGGATCTCCCAGACCACGCTCTCGGTGGACGAGACCCAGGAGACCGTGCGGCGGCTGCGGGGGCGGTTCCCGAACCTGATCGACCCGCCCTCGGACGACATCTGCTACGCCACCCAGAACCGTCAGGTCGCGGTCAAGGCGATGGCGCCGCGCTGCGACGTGGTCATCGTCGTCGGCTCGGCGAACTCCTCGAACTCGGTGCGTCTGGTCGAGGTGGCGCGTGAGGCCGGTGCCCAGGCTCATCGGGTCGACGCGGCCGACGAGGTGGACCCGGCCTGGCTGGCTGGTGCGACGACGGTCGGTGTCACCTCGGGGGCGTCGGTGCCCGACGTGCTGGTGCGCGACCTGGTAGACCTGCTCGCCGCGCACGGCTTCGGGGAGGTCGAGGAGGTCCGCACCACCTCCGAGACGCTGCGCTTCGCCCTGCCCCACGAGCTGCGAGCCGACCTCCGCACCAGCTGACCGCTGGGGGCTCGTCAGCCGGTGCGCGGCTCGGTGCCGGGCGTGCGGGGCTCGGTCTCGAGGGCGACCACCTGCTCCTCCGCCGAGGCGACCAGCTCGGGAGCGCTGACGGCCGAGAGGCGTGGGTTCGCCGGCTGCGGTGCGTCGAGCTCGGTGTCGACCACACCGAGAGCTTGGAAGCGACGCGCGCTGACCAGCACACGCCTCTCGAGCGACCCGACGGTCTCGTTGTACGCGCCAGCCGCCGAGTCCAGGGCGCGGCCTAGCTTGGACAGGTGCCCGCCCATGGTGGCGAGCCGTCCGTGGAGCTCGCGGCCCACGTCCAGCACCTTCTGGGCGTTGTCGGCCAGCGCGTCCTGACGCCAGGCGTAGGCCACCGTGCGCAGCAGGGCGAGCAGGCTGATCGGGGTGGCGATGATGACCTGCTTGTCGAAGGCGTGCTCCACGAGCGTCGGGTCGGCCTCGAGCGCGGCGGACAAGAACGACTCGACAGGCACGAACATCACGACGAACTCTGGTGCCGGGGTGAACTGTTCCCAGTAGCGCTTGGCCGCCAGGGCGTCCACGTGGGTGCGTACCTGACGGGCGTGCGCCTCGAGCCCGGCCGCGCGCCCGCTCGGGTCGTCGGCCTCCGCGGCCTCCAGGAAACCCAGGAACGGGACCTTCGCGTCGACCACCACCCGCTTGCCGCCCGCGAGCCGCACCACCAGGTCGGGCCGCAGCGCGCCGTCGTCGGTGCGGGCGTGCTCCTGCTCGGTGAAGTCGACCCGGTCGAGCATCCCGGCGGCCTCCACGACGCGCCGCAGCTGCACCTCGCCCCACCGGCCGCGCGCCTGCGAGCCGCGCAGCGCCGTGACCAGCCGGGAGGTCTGGTCGCGCAGCGCGGTCGCGTCCTCGCGCATGGCCCGCACCTGGGCGCTCAGCGCCGCGTGCCCCTCGACGCGGGCCTGCTCGGAGGTGGTCAGCTGGCGGCGCACGTCGTCCAGGGCGCGCGTCATCGGGTCCAGCAGACCCCGGAACGCCTGCTCACGGGAAGCGAGCTCACCGGCGGCGATCTTCTGGTCGGCGGCGAACCGCTCCTGGGCCAGGGCGAGCAGCCGGTCAGACGACTCGGCGAACGCCTGCGCGGTGAGCGCGGCCACCCGATCGGCCCCGTGCTGCTCGGACGCCGCCAGCAGAGCCTCCGCCTTCTCTGCCCGCACCTGGGCCAGATGCAGCGCGCTCAGCCCTCGCCTCCCGGCGAGCAACCACCCGAGCGCGACCCCCACGCCAAGACCCAGCACGCCCCAGAGAAGCTCCATGCCCCTAGCCTGCCCCACCCCGCCCACATCCCCCGGCGGTCGACGTCCGCCGGTGAGACGGTTTCAGTGCCGGTGAGACGGTTTGAGTCGTCTCACCGGCGTGGAAGCGTCTCATCGGCGAGATGCTGCCCGGGCTCTCGTCGGGGGGCGCGGTGGTGGGGGCTCTAGACTTGCCGGCCGTGGCACTCACCATCGGGATCGTCGGCCTGCCCAACGTCGGCAAGTCGACCCTCTTCAACGCTCTGACCCGCGCCAGCGTGCTCGCGGCGAACTACCCGTTCGCGACCATCGAGCCGAACGTAGGGGTCGTCCCGCTGCCTGACCCGCGCCTGGACGTGCTGGCCGAGGTGTTCGGCTCCGAGAAGACCATCCCGGCCACGGTGTCGTTCGTGGACATCGCCGGGATCGTGCGCGGGGCGAGCCAGGGGGAGGGGCTGGGCAACAAGTTCCTGGCCAACATCCGCGAGGCGGACGCGATCTGCGTGGTCACCCGCGCTTTCGCGGACCCTGACGTGGTGCACGTGGACGGCGACGTGGACCCGGGGTCGGACATCGAGACGATCCGCACCGAGCTCGTCCTGGCCGACCTCGACACCGTGGAGCGCGCCCTGCCCCGCCTCGAGAAGGAGGTCCGGGCGAAGAAGGCCGAGCCAGCCCTGCTCGCCGCGACCCAGGCCGCCCACGAGGTGCTCGCCGCCGGCCGCACGCTCTATGGCTCGGGCCTCGACCTCACCGAGCTCGCGCCGTTGCAGCTGATGACCGCCAAGCCGTTCATCTACGTGTTCAACACCGACGACGACGGGCTGGCCGACGAGGCCATGCAGGCCGACCTGAAGGCGTTGGTCGCCGGTGCGGACACGGTGTTCCTGGACGCGAAGCTCGAGGCCGAGCTGGTCGAGCTCGAGCCCGACGAGGCCCGCGAGATGCTCGAGGCCACCGGCCAGACCGAGTCCGGTCTGGACCAGCTGGCCCGCGTCGGCTTCCACACCCTGGGCCTGCAGACGTACCTGACCGCTGGCCCCAAGGAGGCCCGCGCCTGGACCATCCGCGTCGGCTGGACGGCTCCCCAGGCGGCCGGGGTGATCCACACCGACTTCCAGAAGGGCTTCATCAAGGCCGAGATCGTCTCCTACGACGATCTGGTCGCCGCCGGGTCGCTGGCCGCCGCACGCTCCGCGGGCAAGGCTCGCATCGAGGGCAAGGACTACGTCATGGCCGACGGCGACGTGGTGGAGTTCCGCTTCAACCTCTGACCCGAGGGGCCGGCTGTCGACAGCCTGGGCTCTCAGACCGGCCCGGCGCGTCAAGCCCCGGCCCTGACCGAGCGGCGCCGCCTGCACGTGCGGGCGGCGCCGCTCGGCTCTGTGGAGGGCTAGGTGGCGCGGTCGAGTCAGGCCCACGGGCCGTGACTATCGGCGTGTCGCTGGGCGCGCCCGGGTGAAGTCGGAAGGGACTCCTTTCGGGGTATATGACCGAGATGCCTGAGATGCGTAGGGTCGTCCCGATCGTCACCGTGACCGGTGTGCCGATCATCCCTGACGTCTCGTGTGCCTGACAGAGCTCGTCTGTGCGGGGCTCGTGTGCCCAGGGTCTGTGCGTCCAGTGACCTGGAGGTCCTGTGTCTCGTCATCCCTCGCGCTCGGTCGCGGCTCTCGGCGCCGCGCTGGTCGTCACGCTCCTCGGCGGGATTCCCGCCGTCGCGACCGACCCCTCGGGAGGTGACCCGGCCGCGACGCTGGCGGCGGTGGCACCGGTGGGAGTGACCGGCCCGGCGCCGGTCTCGCGGAGCATGGCTGACGCCGAGGGCCCGGTGACCGCGTTCGTGGCCCTGTCGACCAGGGCGGGCGTCGACGTGGCCGAGGCCGGTGGGTCGCCCGCCGCGGTGCGGGCGGCGCGCGTCGTGACCGAGACGACGGCCGAGGCCGTGGTGCCGGCCGAGCTGACACCCGACACCGTCGGTGCGCCGGGCCCGCAGCGGATCGCGACGGTCACGAACCTGATGGCGGGCGCGCTGGTGGTCGGCGACGCCGCGCAGGTCCGAGCGCTGGCCGCTGACGCCAAGGTCACCGGGATCTACCGGGTGGTCCCCAAGACCATCACCAACGCCACGTCGGTGACGCTGACCCAGACGCTGGCCGCCTGGCAGAGCACCGGCAGGACGGGCGAGGGCGTGACCATCGGGATCGTCGACACCGGGATCGACTACACCCACGCCGGCTTCGGCGGGCCCGGCACGGCCCAGGCCTACGCCGACGCGTACGGGGCCGACGGCACCGGCCCCGTCCCCGAGGGCTCCTACGACCTGGCGAAGTTCATCGAGGGGGTCGGCTACGACTTCGCTGGCCCGGGGTACTTCGGGCCCGGCAGCGTGCCGGTCCCCGACGCCAACCCCATCGACCCGCGCGGCGAGGGTCACGGCTCGCACGTGGCCGCCACGGCCGCCGGGTACGGCGTGACCGCTGACGGCACCACGTTCGACGGTGACTACCGAGGCCTCACCGACCTCTCCGGCTGGCAGGTCGGCCCCGGGTCGGCCCCGCAGGCCAGGCTGGCCGCCCTGAAGGTGTTCGGCGACGCCGGCGGCTCGACAGAGCTGGTGATCCCCGCGCTGGACTGGGCGGCAGACCCTGACGGCGACGGCGACCTCAGCGACCGCCTCGACGTGGTGAACCTCTCGCTGGGCTCGCCCCACGCCCCGGCCGACGACCCGGACGTGCTGGCCGTGGAGAGGATCACCGCGCTGGGCACCGTCGTGGTCACCTCGGCCGGCAACGAGGGCGACGTGGAAGGCGTCGGCGGATCCCCGGGCAACGCCGCCAGCGCGATCGCCGTCGCCGCCTCGCTCGGGGCAGACCTCGGCGGCGGGTGGGCCACCGACGTGCTCGCCCCGTTCTCCTCGCGCGGTGTCCACGGGTCGTTGGGCTGGGCGAAGCCCGACGTCGCCGCCCCCGGAGCCCCCGTCGTCTCGGTGGCCGTGGGCAGCGGCACCGGGAGCACCGCCCGGATGGGCACGTCGATGGCCTCGCCCCACGTCGCGGGCATCGCCGCCCTCGTGCGTCAGGCCCAGCCCGGCTGGTCGGTCACCCAGGTCAAGGCCGCGGTGGTGAACACCGCTGTGCACGACGTCACCGAACCGGGGCCCCAGGGCGGCGTCTACGGCCCGGCGCGTGTCGGCTCCGGCCGCGTCGACGCGCTGCGCGCGACCACCACCACCCTGCTGGCCTACGACACCGAGCGCCCCACCGCCACCTCCGTCTCCTTCGGCGTCGTGAACGTGGGCGCGAGCACGGTGACGGCCCAGAGGCGGGTCACCATCGAGAACACCGGGAGCGCCCCGGCCACGGTGGACGCCAGGTACGTCGCCTCCACCACCACCGGCGGGGCGTCGATCACGGTCTCGCCGGCGCGGGTCACCGTCCCGGCCGGGCAGTCCACGACGGTCACGGTCATGCTCACCGCGGACCCGGCCACCCTCGCCCGCGACCTGGACCCCACCCAGGAGGCCGAGACCCTCGGGCTCCCGAGGGAGCACGTCTCACGGTTGTCCGGGCGTCTGGTGCTCACCTCGGGCGACGGCACCGAGCTGCGCGTACCGGTGCAGGCGGTGCCCAGGCCCACCTCGGCGCTGACCAGCCCGGCGGGCCTGACCTTCGTCGACGGCACCGCCCGGCTCCAGGTCGACGGGCGCACCCTGGACCCGGACAACGAGTGGTACTCGTTCGCCACCCCGATGATCCTCGGCACGGTCAGCCCCGCGCTGAACCCGCTGGCCCCGGAGCACTCGGTGCTCACCTCTCCGTCCACGCTCGCCGCCGGTGACGTCCGACACGTCGGCTGGGGCACCACCGCCCCGGCGCTCGCGGCCGCCGGCGACGACCCGACCAGCGGTGTGCTGACCGTCGGCGTCTCCACCCAGGGCGAGTGGGCGAACCTCGGCACCGCCTTCACCCTGTGGGTGGACATCGACGTGGACGGCGACGGCACCGACGACTACTCGACCGTGGTGGCCAAGGCGCTCGGCGAGGACGACAACCCCGTGGACCTCACCGTGGCCTGGACCATCGACACCACGACGTGGGAGACGGTCGGCGCCTACCCGGTCAACGAGCTGTTCGGGGACGTCGTCGCCGGGGTGTTCGACGGCTCCGTCGTCGTCGTCCCGATCCCGCTGGCCCTGATCCCCCCAGGGTCCTCACCGACCGTCACCGTCTCGACATGGTCGTACTACGCGACCGACGGGGGGATGATCGACCAGGCCGACCCGTTCCAGGTGGACCCCTACGACCCGCCGGTGTGGTTCGAGTCCAACGTCGGCCCGCGTCAGACCAGCCTCGTCACCGACAGCGACCGGACCATCACCGCCCACCAGGGCCCTGGTGCCGACGAGGTGCGGGTGCTGATGCTCTACCCGCAGAACTCCGCACCGGACGACCGGGTCCAGGTGCTCGACGTCACGGTTCCCGGCGCGACACCGACCCCGGAGCCCAGCCCCACCAGCACGACCGGACCCGGTGCCGCGGACGGTGCTGGCGCGGGTGCCGGGACGGGGGTGCTCGCCGTCACCGGCGCCGACGTCGTGTGGCTGGTCGTGCTGCTCGTCGTGGCGCTCAGCGTCGGTGCGGCGCTCGTGGCCGCCCGCAGGCGTGCGCACGGCTGACCATCGAGCCACGAGGAGGTGAGCCCTGTCAGCGCGTGAAGCCGACGTCCTGCCAGCGGACCGTCTCGAGCTGGGCGGGCCCGTAGTTGCGCAGGGTCGAGGTGGCACCCCACACGGTGGGCTCGGAGAACAGCGGGATCACCGTGAACATGCCGACCAGCCGCTCGTCGATCTCGTTGGCCAGGTGGACGCGCGCCTCAGGGTCCAGCTCGGCGTTGGCCCGCTGCCACATCGACCCCAGGCTCTGCTCGGTGACGCCCGGCAGGTTCCACGGAGAGTCCGCCGGGTAGAAGAACGCCTCACGGCCGGCGATCGGGAACGCCTCGCCCTCCCAGCTGAAGTACGCCACGTCGAAGGCACGGGCCTCGGTGTTGACGTAGGAGCCGAAGAACGTCTCTGCGGGGACCGCCTCGATGGTCACGTCGAAGCCGGCCCGGCCGGCCTGCTGGGCGACGAGCTGGGCGACCGAGCTCGATGCCCGGATGCCGGACGGGATGACGAACCGGACGGTCAGAGGCTCGCCGTCCTTGGTCGCCACCGGTCCGGAGACGTCGTACCCGGCCTCGGTGAGCAGCTCACGGGCTCGTTCCACCCCGCCGTCGAGCAGCGGGGTCACGTGGTCGACGTACCCCTGCTGCCCGGCGACGAAGAACATGTTGCCCTGCGTCTGGACCTGCGACCCGACCCCGTCCAGGACGGCCCGGGCCAGCACCTCGCGGTCCAGCGACAGCGCGAGAGCCTGACGCACCCGCACGTCAGACAGGTGCGGGGACAGCCCGTTCAGCGTGAGGTTCCGGAAGCGCGAACCCTGCGACCGCAGGATCAGCGCGTCGTCGCGTGACTGCGCGATGCGGTAGGCGTCGGTGTCGCTGTACAGATCGACCGCGTCCAGCTCCCGGTTGGCGAACGCCTGGGCCAGGCCGGAGCGCGACACCGCGGTGAGCACGACGGTGCCCAGCTTGGGGGTGTCGCCCCACCAGGACGGGTTGCGCTGGAGGGTGAGCACCTTCGCGTCGTCGTCGATCGAGCTCACGACGAACGGGCCGCCGGAGACGTAGGCGGCACCGTCGGCGGCCATCGGGCCGTGGGCCCAGGCGGCCTCGAAACGGTCGGGGGTGTCGAGCGCCCAGCGCGGGTAGAACAGCCCCAGCGCGGTCGGCCAGTCGGCGTTGACCCGTGCGAAGCGGATGAGGACGTCGCGCTCGTCCTCGCCAGCGGTCACGGCCTCGACGTCGCGCCAGACGGTGGTCGACCCCACCGCGTAGGCGGGGTCCGCGCCGCTCAGCGCCTGCCAGGTCGCGGCGACGTCCTCGACCGTGATGGGGGTGCCGTCCGACCAGACGGCGTCCGGGTTGATCCGTACCTGCACGACCTGGGGGTCGGTGGAGCGCAGCGTGACCTGCGTCGCGTAGTCGGGGTCGGCCGTCCAGCCGCCGTCCTCGGTGAGCCGGACGAACGACGGCAGGTAGAGCCTTGCGATCATGACGTCGTCAGCCGACAGGGAGCTCGCCGAGTAGACCTGATACGTGGCGGGCAGGGCGTCGACAGCCAGCCGCAGGATGCCACCGTCGGCCAGGTCGTCACGGTCGGCGGCGACCCATCCGGTGGAAGGGAGGTCACCGGGAGGGGTGGTCGCCGTCGGGGACGTCCCGCCCTGGGCACACCCGGACGCGGCGAGCAGGCTGAGCGTGCCGAGCAGCGCCAGGGATCTGGTCAGGCAGGTCCGCGCGCTCACACGACCACCCCCGCGGCCGATCCTGGGCGCACGAGGTCTTCGGACATGGTGGGAGGAGCATCACCCAGACCGAGAAGCGTTGTCCACCGCACCGGTCGTCCGGCCACGTCAGGCCGCAGGTTGTAGTCTCGGGATTCCGTCGTCATTCACTGATCGATCGGGGTCGCGCCGCCGATGTTGAGGTTCTTGGCTCGACGGGCTGTCTGGTCTGCCGCGCTCGCCCTGGTTGCTACCTGTCTGGGCTATCTGGTGGCCAGCGCCGCGCTCGACCCGCTGGCCCGGTTCCGCGGCCGGAACCCCCCGGTGCCCGACAGCACGGTCCAGAGCGTGCTGGACGCGGCCGGGACCAACCCGCAGACCCCGATCCTCGCCCGGCTGCTCGCATGGTTGTCCGGTCTGGCGCAGGGTTCGCTCGGGACGAGCGTGCGCGGCGGAGAGGTCGGGGCGGAGATCGCCACCAGGGTCACCACCTCCGTGCAGCTGCTCCTCGTCGGTGCGCTGCTCGGTGTCGGGATCGGGGTGGCCGTGGGGGTCGCCGGCGCGGTGCGCCAGCACCGCTGGTTCGACCGGGTGACCACCCAGGGCTCCTTCGTGGTGCTGGCCACGCCGCCGTTCGTCGTCGCGGTGCTCCTCATGCTCGCGGCCACCCGGTTCAACGACGCCGTCGGGCGTCCGGTCATCAGGTTCACCGGTCCGTACACCGTCGGGCACGAGGGATGGTGGGCCCAGACCATGGACCGCGCGTCTCACCTGCTGCTGCCGACCCTCGCGCTCGCGATCGTCCTGGCTGCCTCCTTCTCCCGGTACCAACGGGCGATGACGCTCGACGTGCTGAGCACCGACCTGGTGCGCGGTGCCCGCGCGAGGGGGCACACCCGCCGCTCCGCGCTGCTGCGCCACGGGGTGCGGGTCGCGCTGATCCCGATGTCCACCTACGCGGTCTACACCGTCGGCATGGTGCTGACCGGGGCGATGGTCATCGAGCTGACCTTCAGCTGGCACGGCATGGGCGAGTACCTGCTCACGGCGGTGAGGGACGGGGACGTCAACGCCGCGGCCGGCACGGTCGCGTTCACCGCCGTCCTGGTGCTCGCCCTCGGGCTGGTGGCCGACCTGGTGCACGCCTGGCTCGACCCGAGGGTGCGGCTGTGACGGGCCGGGTCCGTGGGAGGACCGGAGCGGACGACGTCGACCTCCGCCGTCCCTCGGCGCGGGTGGTGCGCCGGGTCGTGCGTGACCCGCAGGCGTGGGTGGGTGGTGTCGTCCTGCTGCTGGTCGTGGTGTGGGCGCTCGTCGGGCCGTGGTTGCGCCCGTGGGACACGACCTACGCCGACGTGACCGCCTTCGGCGTCCCGCCGAGCCCTGAGCACTGGTTCGGCACCAACGACATCGGCCAAGACCTGTACCAGCAGGTGCTGGTGGGTCTGCGCAAGTCGCTGATGATCGGTCTGGTCGCCGGGCCGCTGGCGACTCTGGTCGCCGCGGTCGTCGGTGCCGTGGCGGGGCTCGTCGGGGGGTGGGTCGACCGCCTGCTGCTGGCCGGCGTCGACCTGATGCTGGTGATCCCCTCGCTCTTCCTGCTGATCCTGCTCTCGCCGGTGCTGACCAGGGGAGGCTGGCCCACCCTGGCGGTCGGCATCGCCCTGCTCAGCTGGATGGTCGTCGCCCGGGTGGTGCGCGCCCAGACCAGGACGCTCCGTGAGCGGGGGTTCGTCCGGGCCGCGCGGTTCTCCGGCGCGTCGACGTGGCGGGTGGTGAGGCGCCACGTCTGGCCGAACCTGGCCTCGCTGCTGGTGATCGACGCGACGGTCGCGGTCGGCGCCGCCGTGCTGGCCGAGGCGACGCTGAGCTACTTCGGCCTCGGTGTGCAGGTGCCCGACGTGTCCCTGGGGACGCTGCTGGCCTCGGGCAGCCCCTCGGTGGCTACCCGGCCGTGGCTGTTCGTGTTCCCCGCCGCCGTCCTCGTGGTCACGGTGACGGCGGTGAGCCTGCTCGGCAGCGCGCTCCGTGACGGGCTCGACCCTGGTGGTCCGGATGCCTGACCCCCTGCTCGACGTGCGTGACCTGCACGTGCGCTTCGGCGCGCACAGATCCGGTGAGGTCCACGCCGTGCGCGGCGTCGACCTGCGCATGGCTCCGGGCGAGGTGCTGGGTCTGGTCGGAGGGTCCGGGGCGGGCAAGTCCGCGCTGGTCTCGGCCGTCCTCGGCCTGCTGCCGCACGGGGGGACGATGACCGGCTCGGTGCGCTTCGAGGGCACCGAGCTGGTCGGGCTGGGAGACAGGGCGTTCTCGGCCCTGCGTGGTCCTGGCCTGGCCGTGGTGTTCCAGGACTCGCTGTCGGTGCTCGACCCCGTCCAGCGGGTCGGCGCCCAGGTGGTCGAGGTGCTGAGGCTGCACGACCGAGCCCTGAGCCGCGCCGCTGCCCGTTCGCGCACCGACGAGCTGTTCGCCCTGGTCGGGCTGCCGTCGGGCGTGGTGCAGGCCTTCGCCCACGAGGTGTCCGGGGGGATGCGTCAGCGCGTCGGCATCGCCCTGGCGATCGCGTGCTCGCCGCGCCTGCTGATCGCCGACGAACCGACCAGCGCGCTGGACGTGACCGTGCAGGCTCAGGTGCTCGACGTGCTGGACCGCGCTCGCCAGGCCTCCGGTGCCGGGCTGCTGCTGGTCACCCACGACCTGGGGGTGGTCGCGGGCTGGACCGACAGGGTCGCGGTGATGCACGCGGGACGCGTCGTGGAGCAGGCGGGGGTGACCGAGCTGTTCGAGGCTCCGCGGGAGCCCCGCACCGTCACCCTGCTACGAGCCGCGCCCGACCCGCGCACACCTCGTCACGGGCGACGGCCGGACCCGGGGGAACCGGTGCTCGAGGTCACCGACCTGCGGGTGACCCATCGGCTCGACGCCGGGCCGCGTCGGCGTCGCGGCCAGGTCGTCGCGGTGGACGGGGTGTCGTTGACGGTGCGGCGCGGGGAGGTGCTGGCGCTGGTCGGTGAGTCTGGTGCCGGGAAGACCAGCGTCGTCGAGCAGGTCTTCGCGCTGTCGCCGCCTCGGGAGGGCGGCGTCCGGGTGCTCGGCCACGACCTGACGTCGGCCGACCGGGCCACCCGGCGTCGGCTGCGCGGCCAGGCACAGCTGGTCGTCCAGGACACCACGGACGCGCTGGACCCCCGGATGAGCGTCGGCTCTGCCGTGGCCGAGCCGCTGGCGGTGGCGCGGGTGCCCAGGCGTGAGCGTCGTGCCCGGGTGGTCGGTGCGCTGGAGGCCGTCGGGCTCGGCCCAGGGCTCGTCGGCGCCTACCCTCACGAGCTCTCTGGTGGTGAGCGGCGCCGCGTCGCGATCGCGCGGGCCCTGGTGGTGCGCCCGACGCTGCTGGCGCTGGACGAGCCGGTGGCCGGCCTGGACGTGTCGGTGGCCGCGGGGCTGCTCGGGCTGCTGGCAGACCTGCGTGACGATCTCGGCCTGACCTGCCTGGTCGTCACCCACGACCTGGCGGCGGTGCGCCGGCTCGCCGACCGGGTCGCGGTGATGGTCGGCGGGCGGGTGGTCGAGGAGGCATCGACCGACGCGCTCTTCGACAGCCCGGCGCACCCGTACACCCGGGCGCTGCTCGCCGCCGTGCCGGTGCCCGACCCTCGCGCGCCCCGCCCGGTGGCTCTCGTCACCGGGGAGCGTCTGTGGACGGCGGCCAGAGCAGAGGGGTGCTGCCTGGCCGACCGTTGCCCGCTGCTCGCAGAGCGTGACGACGAGCGCGAGCGACGCTGCCGAGAGGTCGAGCCAGGCCTGGTGTCGCGCGCCGATCGGACGGTGGCCTGCCACTGGTGGGACCTCGGCCCCTCCCGCTGAGAAAGGCGGTCGACGGTCTGTCCCGATATCTGGCGAATGGTGCTCAGACATACATCGATCGGGTGACTATTCCGCACGTCGTCCGAGGTGCCGACTGATGGCACCCGGATTACCTTGGCATTGATCGAGCGGCGACGTCTGCGTGCGTCCGGGCCGGTGCCCGGCGTGGAGGCGGCGCGGGAGTCCGTCTTCTTGGAGGCAGCATGAAGATCAGGCGCATCGCGGGGTCGGTGGCTGTGCTCGCGGCGGGTGCTCTGGTGCTCGCGGGGTGCGGTGGCGGTTCTGGTTCTGGCACGTCGGGCGGCGGGCAGACCGGTGTGGTGACGGTCAACGGCTCAGAGCCGGAAAATCCGCTGATCCCCACGAACACCAACGAGACCGGCGGCGGGAAGATCATCGACCTGATCAATTCAGGGCTCTTCTACTACGACGCCGACGGCATCCCGCAGCCGGAGATCGCCGCGTCGGTCACCTCTGACGACAAGATCGTCTGGACCGTCGCGCTCGACGACGGCTGGGTGTTCTCCGACGGGTCACCGATCACCGCGCACAGCTTTGTGGACGCCTGGAACTTCGGTGCGCTGTCGAGCAACAACCAGCTCAACGGCTATTGGTTCCAGGACATCGAGGGGTTCGACGCGCTCCAGGCCGAGACCCAGGACGGCCAGGTCATCGCCCCGCCCGAGAAGACCGAGATGAGCGGTCTGGTGGTCCTGGACGACCTGACCTTCACGATCACGCTGACCTCGGCCCTCGCGGACTACCCGCTGCGTCTGGGCTACGCGGCGTACTACCCGCTGCCGGAGGCCGCCTTCGACGACGTCGACGCCTACGGCCGCGCCCCGTTGTCCAGCGGGCCGTACACGATCGCCGAGAACGGGTGGCGTCACAACCAGGAGATCAGGCTGATCCCCAACGACATGTACTCCGGCGGTCGCACCCCGATGAACAAGGGGGTGACGGTCAAGTTCTACACCGGGCTGGACGCCGCGTACAACGACCTGCTGTCGGGGAACCTCGACGTGCTCGACTCGATCCCGCCCTCGTCGTTCGCGACCTTCGAGAACGAGCTCGGGATGCGTGCGGTCAACCAGCCGGCCGCGATCTTCCAGTCCTTCACGATCCCCCAGTGGCTGGACCACTTCACGGGGGCCGAGGGTGCGCTGCGTCGCGCGGCGATCTCTCACGCGATCGACAGGGAGACGATCACCTCGACGATCTTCTCGGGCACCCGCACCCCGGCCGTCGACTTCACCTCGCCGGTGATCGACGGCTGGTCAGACTCGATCGAGGGTTCTGACGTGCTGACCTACGACCCGGCCAAGGCTGTCGAGCTGTGGGCGCAGGCGGACGCCGTCTCGCGCTGGACGGGCACCTTCACCATCGCCTACAACGCCGACGGCGGTCACCAGGAGTGGGTCGACGCGGTCACCAACTCGATCAGGAACGTGCTGGGCATCGAGGCGGTCGCGCAGTCCTACGGAGACTTCGCGACCATGCGCACCGACGTGAACGCCGCACGCAACGGCGCCCCCTCGGGGCTCACCGGTGCGTGGCGCTCCGGCTGGCAGGCCGACTACCCGGGTCTGTACAACTTCCTGGGTGCGCTCTACGGCACCGGGGGCAGCTCCAACGACGGCAACTACTCCGACCCGGCGTTCGACGCTCTCCTCCTCCAGGGCAACCAGGCGGCGACCCTGGACGAGGCCAACGGGTTCTTCCAGGAGTCTCAGACCATCTTGTTCAAGGACCTGCCGGCGATCCCGCTGTGGTACTCCAACGTCACCGGAGGGTTCAGCACGAGCGTGGACGGGGTCGTCTTCGGGTGGAACTCGGTGCCGCTGTACTGGGACATCACCAAGAAGTGAGACCTGACGTGCGGGGTCGGGGCGAGCCCCGACCCCGCACGTGCGGCGGCCCTGAGAAGAAGACGACGGAGAAGAAGGAGGCCTGATGGTCCGGTATCTCGGACGTCGGCTCCTCCAGGCGGTGCCCGTGTTCTTCGGGGCCACCCTGCTCATCTACTTCATGGTCTTCGCCCTGCCGGGCGACCCGGTGCTCGCCCTGGGCGGGGACCGGGGCATCAGCGACGCGCTCGCCGCGCAGCTGCGCGAGCAGTACAACCTGGACAAGCCTTTCATCGTCCAGTACCTGCTGTACCTGCAAGGCATCCTCACCGGCGACTTCGGCACCACCTTCGCCGGTCGCCCCGTCGGGGAGCTCATCGCGAGCGCGTTCCCGGTGACGTTCCAGCTCGCGCTGATGGCGCTGGCCTTCGAGGCGATCCTCGGGATCGGTGCCGGGCTCGTCGCCGGGCTTCGCAAGGGCAAGCTGTTCGACGCGACGGTGCTCGTGGTGAGCCTGCTGGTGATCGCCGTCCCCACGTTCGTCATCGGTTTCGTGCTCCAGTTCGTCGTGGGAGTCCGATGGGGCTGGTTGCCGGTGACCGTGGGGTCGAACGTCTCGTTCACCTCGCTGCTCATGCCGGCGATGGTGCTGGGCGCGGTGTCCTTCGCCTATGTGCTGCGGCTGACCCGGACGTCGGTGGCCGAGAACCTCTCGGCGGACTTCGTGCGCACCGCGACGGCGAAGGGGCTCTCGAGGCGCCGGGTGGTCAACGTGCACGTGCTGCGCAACTCGCTGATCCCGGTCATCACCTTCCTCGGCGCCGACCTCGGGGCCCTCATGGGAGGGGCGATCGTCACCGAGGGCATCTTCAACATCCACGGCGTGGGCGGCACGCTGTTCGCCGCGATCCGCCAGGGGCACGCGCCGACCGTGGTGTCGTTCACGACCATCCTGGTGATCGTCTACATCCTGGCCAACCTCCTGGTGGACCTGCTCTACGCGGCCCTGGACCCGAGGATCCGCTATGACGACTGACCCCACCCCCCCCGGCCCTGTCGCTCGACCCGACCAGGAGCACCAGGTCGCGCCGCCCGACGTCGTCACGCTCGGCGAGGTGGACGCGGTCGACGAGACCGAGGCCCCGGCCAGCCTGTGGGTCGAGGCATGGCGCGAGCTGCGCCGCCGCGTGCTGTTCTGGGTCTCGGCGGCGATCATCGTCCTCGTCGTGCTGGTCGCGCTGTTCCCGGGGCTCTTCGCGCGGCAGGACCCTCGGTACTGCGTGCTGACCCGCAGCCTCGGCGGCCCGGAGGCCGGGCACCCGTTCGGCTTCGACTTCCAGGGATGCGACATCTACGCCAGGACGATCTTCGGGGCTCAGGCCTCGGTGACCGTCGGGGTGCTGACGACGTTGTTGGTCGCGATCCTGGGAACCGCGGTCGGTGCGCTGGCCGGGTTCTACGGAGGATGGTTCGACACGGTGCTGTCGCGGGTCACCGACATCTTCTTCGCCGTGCCGCTCGTGCTCGCGGCGGTCATGGTGATGTCGATCTTCCGAGCGAACCGCAACGTCCTGACTGTCGTGCTGGTGCTGGGGGTGTTCGGCTGGCCGCAGATCGCCCGCATCGCCCGGGGGGCGGTCATGGGTGTGAAGAACGCCGACTTCGTCACCGCCGCGAGGTCCTTGGGCGCGAGCCGGTTCGCCACCCTGGTGCGTCACCTGATACCCAACGCGCTGGCGCCGATCATCGTCACCGCGACGGTGGCGCTGGGCACGTTCATCGTGGCCGAGGCGACGTTGTCCTTCCTCGGCATCGGCCTGCCGTCCACGACGGTCTCCTGGGGCGGGGACATCTCCACGGCGCAGGGTCAGCTGCGCGTGGCCCCGCACGTGCTGTTCTACCCGGCCGGCGCGCTGGCGCTGACCGTGCTCGGTTTCATCATGATGGGAGACGCGGTGCGCGACGCCCTCGACCCGAAGGCGCGCAAGCGATGAGCGACCAACCGGCGCAGCCCCCGCCCTCGAGCGCCCCGAGCCCCCAGCCGCTGCTCAAGGTCCGTGACCTGCGGGTGTCGTTCACCACCGCGACCGGTGTGGTGGACGCGGTGCGAGGCGCGAACCTCACGGTGTACCCCGGGCAGTCGGTGGCCATCGTCGGGGAGTCTGGCTCGGGCAAGTCGACCACCGCGCACGCCGTCATCAACCTGCTGCCCGGCACGGGCAGGGTCTCCGGCGGGTCGATCCTCTTCGACGGCCGCGAGCTGGTCGGGGCGTCGCCCAAGACGTTCGTCGGGGTGCGCGGCAAGGAGATCGGCCTCGTCCCGCAAGACCCGATGACCAACCTCAACCCCGTGTGGAGCATCGGGTTCCAGGTCCGTGAGGCCCTGCGCGCCAACGGCTTCGAGGGGTCGCGCCGTGAGGCCGACGCCCGGGTCGCGGAGCTGTTGAGCGAGGCCGGCCTGCCGGACGCGGCCCGCCGGGCCAAGCAGTACCCGCACGAGTTCTCCGGCGGGATGCGCCAGCGAGCCCTCATCGCCATCGGGCTCGCCGCCCGGCCACGGCTGCTGATCGCCGACGAGCCGACCAGCGCGCTGGACGTGACCGTGCAGCGCCGCATCCTGGACCACCTCGAGGCTCTCACCGCCGAGCTGGGCACCGCGGTGCTGTTCATCACCCACGACCTGGGCCTGGCGGCCGAGCGGGCCGAGCACCTGGTGGTGATGTACCGGGGGCAGGTGGTCGAGTCGGGGCCGTCGAAGCAGATCCTGGCCGCCCCTCAGCACGCGTACACCCAGCGCCTGGTCTCCGCCGCGCCGTCGCTCGCCTCGCGTCGCATCCAGTCGGCCAAGGAGCGCGGGACGCGGGCCACCGACCTGCTCGCGGTGACCAGAGGGGACGGGATCAGCGAGGAGCGCGGCGAGCTGATGAGGGTCGAGCACCTCACCAAGGAGTTCGTCATCCGTGGCGCGACCCGGAGCGCCAAGACGCTCAGGGCCGTCGACGACGTGTCGTTCACCGTGACCCGGGGCACCACGCTGGCCCTCGTCGGAGAGTCCGGCTCGGGCAAGTCGACGGTCGCCAACATCATGCTCAACCTGCTCCAGCCCACCTCGGGGGTGATCTGGTTCGAGGGCACCGACCTGCGCACGCTGGACCCCAGGGCAGAGTTCGCGTTCCGGCGTCGCGTGCAGCCGATCTTCCAGAACCCCTACGGCTCGCTGGACCCGATGTACTCGATCTTCCGCACGCTCGAAGAACCCCTGCGGGTGCACCGTGTCGGTGACGCACGGTCGCGCCGGGCCCGGGTGCGCGAGCTGCTGGACATGGTGGCGATGCCGGCCTCGACCCTGCGCCGCTTCCCCAACGAGCTGTCCGGCGGGCAGCGCCAGCGCATCGCCGTGGCTCGCGCGCTGGCCCTGGAACCAGACGTCATCGTCTGCGACGAGGCTGTCTCTGCCCTCGACGTGCTGGTCCAGGCGCAGATCTTGACGCTGCTCAACGACCTGCAGACCGAGCTCGGGCTGACCTACCTGTTCATCACCCACGACCTGGCGGTGGTGCGGCAGATCGCGGACGAGGTGGTCGTCATGAGGAACGGGCAGGTGGTCGAGCACGCCACGACGGACGCGGTCTTCGACCAGCCGACGCAGGAGTACACCCGCGAGCTGCTCTCAGCGATCCCCGGCGCCAGCCTCGACATCTTCGGAGCCGCGTGAGCCGTCGGAGCTGCCTGAGCCGTCGGAACCGTCTGAGTCTTCGATCAGCCCGAGCCCTCGATCAGCCGGGGCCCCGGGGCCTGTCTGGCGAGGCCCTCAGGGAAGGTCCAGCAGGGGCAGCACGTCGCCCTCGAGCACCTCGTCCTGCTCCTCGGGCACCACGGCGAGGGCGTCGGCCACCGCCAGGCAGGCCACCGGGTGCGCGCTCGAGCCGTACTCGCTCGCGGGCCAGACGAACCGTCGCCCGTCGGGGTCGTGGGTGACCACCACGGGCAGGTACTGGCGACGCCCGGCAGGGCTGTGCCACCTGTGGGCGGCCACACCCCAGCGGGGCGGCCGCGGCGTCTGGCCGAGCAGCGCCTCGATCGCGGGGCGGACGAACACCGCGAACGACACCACCACGCCCGTCGGGTCCCCGGGCAGGGCGACGACGGGTGTGCCGTCCCACAGGCCGCAGCCCTGCGGGGCCTCGGGGTGCATCACCACGTCGACGAGCTCGCACCCGCGCGCCTCGAGCACGTCGCGCACGGCGTCGCGACCTGGGGCCGAGATGCCGCCGGTGACCACCACCAGGTCCGCGGCGGCCGTGTCGAGCACGTGGGTCAGGGCCTCCGCGTCGTCGGGGCAGCGGGTCAGCCCGGCGACCTTCGCGCCCGCGCGGATCACGGCGCCGCTGACGTAGGGGCCGTCGGAGTCGGGTACCGAGCCCGGGCGGGGCGGCGCACCGGGCGCGACCACCTCGTCACCGGTGACGACCACCCGGACCCGTGGGCGTCGGGCTACCGGGAGCGTGGCGAGCCCCGCGGCCGCGGCGGCGGCCAGGTGCCGTGCGCGGAGCCTCGTGCCGCGCTCCAGCACCAGGTCGCGGGGCTGCGCGGTCTCGTCGACGTCGGTGGACGGCGGGACGGGCAGCGTCGCCACCTGGTCGGCGGCCAGCACACGGCCCAGCGCGGACTTCAGCGGGACGGTCTCGGTGCGCGTCTGCGCGCCGCGCAAGGTGTCGAGCACCGCGGCGGCGTGCTGACCGACCGGGAGGCGTCGGCGCGGGTTCGAGCTGTTCACGAGGAGGTTCAACGAGCGACCCCCGGGCTCGGTTCCCTCGCGCACCCCTGTCTGCCAGGCTGTCATTCCCGTGATCGACGCGCAGAGCCGAGGGGGATCCGGATAGATCCGGCGAAACCGCGGACAGCGAGTCCTGATCGCCGCGGTGCGACGTCTCGAGAGGGCCGAGCGGGCGTAGATCTTCTCGCTCGTCTGTCCGCGTCTCGGGGGTGGCGTAGGCTGGCGGCAGTTGTTTCGCATCATCGGAGGAACGATGACCACAGGTGTGACCAGGTCCGTCTACGACGGGACCACCGGTGGTTCTGACTACGGTGGCCGGCGCACCCACATCATCCAGCTGCTGCGCGACACCAAGGTGCCGCTGTCGGTGGCGGACGTGGCCGAGACCGCCGGCATCCACGTCAACACCGCTCGCTTCCACCTGGAGTCGCTCGTCGACGCGGGCATGGCGACCCGTGAGACCGAGAGGCGGGACACCCCGGGGCGTCGTCGTGTGCTCTACTCCGGGACGCTGCCCAACCAGACGCACGAGCGGGCCCAGGGTTACCGTCTGCTGGCGGAGATCCTCACCGCGACCATCGCCAAGCGCTACCCCGACGTCGGTGACGAGATGTACGAGGTGGGGCAGGAGTGGGGTCGCTACCTGACCTCGCGCCCGGCCCCGTTCGAGACCTTCGACGAGGACGAGATCCACAAGCGCGTGGTCGACAAGCTGGATGCCCTGTGGTTCGCGCCAGAGCTGCGCCGGGAACCGGAGCCGCACCTGCTGCTGCACAACTGCCCGTTCCTCGAGCCCGCGAAGCGCACGCCGGAGGTGGTCTGCCAGCTTCACGTCGGCATGATCAACGGCTCGCTCGAAGAGCTGCGCTCGTCCCAGCGCGTCGTCAGGCTCGAGCCGCAGGCGGAGCCCTACATGTGTCGAGGCTGGCTGGGCCCGGTGCCCCGCGAACCCATGACGCGCGTGCCCCTGGACCTGGCCGCGATGCGCGCGGCGCGAGGCGAGACCGACGAGCCCGACGACCTCGCCGAGACCGACGAGGTCCGAGCCGCCGAGACGGCCGGCTGACCCGTCGCTGCCTCGTCAGGCACGCACGCCCCTTCTCAGGGAAGGTCGAGCAGGGGCAGCAGGTCGCCTTCGAGCACCTCGTCCCGCTCCTCGGGCACCACCGCGAGAGCGTCGGCCGCCGCGAGCGAGGCGATCAGGTGCGAGCCCGTGCCGCCCTCGGACGCGGGCCGCACGTAGCGTCGCCCGTCGGCCGCCTCCTCGAGCGTCACGGGGACGATCTGTCGTCGCCCGGCAGGGCTGCGCCACCCGCGAGCCGCCACACCCCAGCGGGGTGGCCGCGGCGTCTGGCCGAGCAGCGCCTCGATCGCGGGCCGGACGAACATCGCGAACGACACCACGACGCTCACCGGGTTCCCCGGCAGAGCGATGACGGGTGTGCCGTCCCACAGGCCGCAGCCCTGCGGCTTGCCGGGCTGCATCATCACGTGGACGAGCTCGCACCCGCGCGCCTCGAGCACGTCGCGGACCACGTCACGATCCCCGGCCGAGGCGCCGCCGGTGAGCACCACCAGGTCCGCGTCGGCGTGGTCGAGCACCTCGACCAGGGCCTCGGCGTCGTCGGGGCAGCGGGTCAGCCCCGCGACCTCCCCGCCCGCGCGGGTCACCGCGCCGCTGACGTACGGACCGTTCGAGTCGGGGACCTGGCCCGGGCCGAGCGGTGCGCCGGGTGAGGTCACCTCGTCACCGGTGACGACCACTCGTACCCGTGGCCGTCGAGCCACCGGGAGCGCGGTGAGGCCCACCGCTGTGGCGGAGGCCAGATGGCGTGCGGAGAGCCGCGTACCGCGCCGCAGCACCAGGTCGCCCGGGCGCACGTCCTCACCGGCCTCGCGGACGTGCTGTCCCGGTCGCGGCGGGGCCGCGAGGAAGACGCTGTCGCCGTCCACGGTGACGTCCTCGAGCGGGACGACGGCGTCGGCGCCGACGGGCACCGGCGCCCCGGTCATGATCCGGACCGCCGTACCGGCTCGCAGCGGCTCTGCCGCGACTCCCGCGGGCACGCCCCCGGACACCGGCAGAGCCCCTGGTGCGTCGACGGCCCGGAAGGCGTAGCCGTCCATGGCCGCGTTGGTGAACGGCGGGACGGCCAGCAGCGCGGCCTGGTCGGTGGCCAGCACGCGGCCCGGCGCCGACCTCAGCGCGACGGTCTCGACGGGCGTCCGAGCACCGCCCAGGGCGGCGAGAACCGTGGCGGCGTGCTGGTCGACCGAGAGACGACGACGTGGAGACAGATTGTTCACAGTTCTTCTCGTTAGAACCATGTTTCTCATGGTAGCGTCAGTCCGGAAGGAGCAGCGTCGCTCTCGCCGGAAGGAAGAACCGTGGTCTCGTGGACGAAGCCTCGACGTCTTGCTGTCACGGTCGCGGTTCTTGTCGCGGTCCTGTCCGGCTGCGCCCACAGCGGGTCGTCAGGCCCCTCGGTCCCCGCGCGCACCCTCACCGTGCTCGCGGCAGCGTCCCTCGCCGGCCCCTTCGCCGATCTCGGCGCGATGTTCGAGGAGGCGAACCCCGGTGTGACGGTCACCTTCTCGTTCGACGGCTCCTCGACGCTCGCCAGCCAGATCCAGGAAGGTGCGCCCGCCGACGTCTTCGCCTCGGCGGACCAGGCCACCATGGACAAGGTCGTCGCGGCCGGGCTGGCCGGGTCCACCCCCGTCGTCCTCACCGCCAACGCGATCGTCGCGGCCGTGCCCGTGGACAACCCCGGCAAGGTCGAGACGCTCGGTGACCTGACCGAGCCGCGGGTGACGACGGTCCTCTGCGCGGCCGAGGTGCCTTGCGGTGCGGCGGCGCGACGGGTCTTCGACGCCGCCGGGATCACCGTCAGCCCCGTGAGCGAGGAGCAGAGCGTCAAGGCGGTGGTGACCAGGCTCTCTCTCGGAGAGGCTGACGCCGGCATGGTCTACCAGACCGACGTCGCCGCGTCCCAGGGCGCGTTGACCGCCGTCCCGCTGCCCGACGACCAGGCCGTCCAGGCCGCCGCGCGCACGGACTACCCGATCGTCGTGGTCCGAGGCTCGGCCGACGCCGACCTCGCGGCGCGGTTCATCGCGTTCGTCACCTCTGAGCAGGGCCAGCAGGTGCTCCGGGACGCGGGTTTCCAGACGGTCCGGTGACCGCCCTCTCGCCCGGCCTGCCGCGCTGGGCGCTCCCGCTGGCGGCGGCCGGCCTGCTGGTCGTCGCCGCCCCCGTGCTCGCGCTCGCCTCGCGGGCGCCCTGGGGGAACCTGCCAGCCCTGCTCACGTCAGGGCCCGCGCTGTCAGCCCTGGGCCTGTCCATGACCACCGCCCTGGCCGCCACGGCCCTCTGCCTGCTCCTCGGCGTCCCGGCGGCGCTCGTGCTGGCCCGGACCACCGGGCGCCTCGCCGACATCCTGCGCGCCGTCATGCTCGTCCCGCTCGTCCTGCCGCCCATGGTGAGCGGTCTGGCGCTGCTGCTGCTGCTCGGACGGCGAGGCGTGCTCGGCCAGCCTCTGGCCGACCTCACCGGTCACACGCTGCCGTTCACGACCCCGGCCGTGGTCGTCGCCCAGACGTTCGTGGCGCTGCCGTTCCTCATCGTCAGCGCGGAAGGGGCGCTGCGCACCTCGGGCCAGGCCTACGAGCGCACGGCCGCGTCGCTGGGCGCCAGGCCCGCCCGCGTCCTGCGCACCGTGACGTTGCCGCTGCTCGCCCCGGCGCTGCGCGCCGGCACCGTCCTGTGCTTCGCGCGGGCGCTCGGTGAGTTCGGCGCGACCGCGCTGTTCGCCGGCAACCTGCCCGGGGTCACCCAGACCATGCCGCTGGCGATCTACACGGCCTTCAACGGCTCGGGCGTGGGCCAGGACGTCGCGGTGGCGCTGTCGGTGCTTCTCGTCGTCGTCGCGCTGGTGCTGCTGGTGGCCTCCGGGCTCGTCGGACGCTCGGGTGCGCGCCATGCGTGAGCGAACCCTGCGCGAGCCCGCTGTGCCTGAGCTTGTTGTGTCTGAGCCTTCTGTGCTCGAGCTCGCTGTGACTTCCGGACCAGCTGTGCCCTCCGGACCAGCCCTGCCTGGGCCGGGTCTCGACGCGCACGTGGTCGTCCGCCGTTCCGCCTTCACCCTGGACGCCTCGGTGAGGCTCGAGCCTGGTGACCGGCTGGCGGTGATCGGCCCGAACGGTGCGGGCAAGTCCACGCTCCTCGCCGCGCTCGCCGGGCACCTGCGCCTCGTCGGCGGGCGGGTCGTGCTCGCCGGGCGCGTCCTCGACGACGGCAGACGTCCGGGGGTCCCGCCGCACCGTCGAGGCGTCGTGATGCTCGGTCAGGACCCGCTCGTCTTCCCCCACCTGAGCGTGAGACGCAACGTCGAGTACGGGCCGCGTGCGCACGGTATGACCAGGACGGAAGCGACCAGGCGCGCGATCGAGCTCCTCGAGCGGCTGGAGCTCGGGACGTTGGCCGACGAGCCCGGGGCTGCCCTCTCCGGCGGTCAGAGGCAGCGGGTCGCCCTGGCTCGCGCGCTCGCCGTCGAGCCGTCGCTGCTGCTGCTCGACGAGCCGTTCGCGTCGCTGGACGTCGCCGCCGCCGCCCGGCTGCGCGGCGCCACGCTGGACCTGCTCGCGGAGCGCGGGACCACGTGCCTGGTCGTCAGCCACGACATCCTCGACGTGGCCGCGCTGGCCGGGCAGACGGTCGTCCTCGAGGCCGGGCAGGTCACGGACCGAGGCTCGACGCCGAGAGTCCTGAGCGAGCCTCGCTCGGCCTTCGCCGCGACGGTGGGGGGCATCGGCGTCCTCGACGGGCAGGTGGTCGACGGCCGGTACCTCGCCCCGGGCGGCTGGAGCGTCCCCGTGGACGCCGCACCGGGCCCGGCCAGGGTCTTCGTCCCGCCGGACGCCGTCGCGCTCGCTCCCGGGGGCTCTGCCGAGGTCGGGTCGGTGACCGCGGCGCCCGCCGGGGTGGCCGTGACCTTCGTGGACGGGGCTCGTCTGTTCCTCACGGCTCGCTGGGCCGTCAAGCCCTGGTTGGCTCCCGGCGCCCTCGTCGATGTCCGCATCGATCCGGCAAAGCTGCGCCTGGGGCGCATCTCCTGAGGTCTGGCACGGCGCGGGCCGCTCGTGCGCGCCGCCTGTCGGTCGGCCCTGGTGCTCCCCGCCCGCTGACGTCTCGACCTCGCGCCGGTCGTCAGCGTCTCCTCCCCACCCAGGTGGCCGACCTCGCGAGGCTCGCCGAGGGCGTCGTGCCTCGTGGACCCCGTGCGCTCCTCGCTCGCGCACGGGGCCACGGGACACGACGCCCTCTCTCGTCTCAGATGCGTATGCCTCGGCGGACGTACGGCGCCACGTAGAGCGCGACGAGGGTGATCAGGAACACGACGTACGCGGCGAGCAGCCACCACAGGCCGAGCTGGTAGCCGTCGACGACCGCCGTGCTGACGGCTCCGTCGCCGACGTCGAGCGCTGTCGCGTTGTCGCTGGTCATCGACAGGGCTCGGTTGAACACCTGCGGGACCATGAAGCCGCCGTAGGCGCCGATGGCCGACACGATGCCCAGCGAGGCGGCGATCTTGCGCTCGGTGGAGATCCCGGCGGACTCCCTCTGGGCGTCCTTGGCGCCGCCCCGGAAGGAGAACACCGTGGGGATCATCTTGTACATCGACCCGTTCCCGGTCCCGGTGGCGATGAACAGCACCAGGAAGCACGCCAGGAACAGCCAGAAGTAGTGGCTGGGTGCCGCGATCGCCTCGATCTCCTCGATGCTCGTGCCGGAGGCGGCTGCCTCTTGAGCGCGCCGCAGCATCGCGTCCCGAGAGGCTGACAGCACCTGGATGGCGGCGAGCACCGCGCCGATCATGACGACGAAGGCGATGACCGTGATGTAGGCGCCTCCGTACCTGTCCGCGAGCTTGCCCCCGTACGGCCGGATCAGCGACCCGACGAGCGGGCCGAGGAAGGCCAGGGTGACGGCGGCGGCACCGATCTGGATGACCGAGAAGGAGGGGAACTGGTCCGCCACGAGCTTCGGGAACGCCCCAGCCAGGCCGATGAACGAGCCGAACGTGCCGATGTACAGGAACGACAGCCACCACAGGTGGGGGTCTTTCAGAGCCGCCTTGTAGCCACCGAAGTCGGTCTTGGCGCTGCGCAGGTTGTGCATGCCCCAGATCGCGCCGGCCATGGCCGCGATGATGAACGGGATCCAGAACCACCCCGCGATCGGCAGGTTGGGAGTCCGTACCTCCTCGCCCGCGGCGTTGATGAAGACGGCGGTGGCGGTCACCATGACGAGGATCGGGACGGTGAACTGCGCGACGGCCGCGCCGATGTTGCCGCCGGCCGCGTTCAGGCCCAGCGCCCACCCCTTCATCCGCTGCGGGTAGAAGAAGGTGATGTTGGCCATCGAGCTGGCGAAGTTCCCACCACCGAAGCCGCCCAGCGCCGCGACGAGCAGCATGACGCCGTACGGCGTCCCGCCCTCGCCGTCGACAGGATGGTTGGAGATGGCGAAGGTCATGGCGATCGTCGGGATCAGCAGCAGGGCCGCCGAGACGATCGTCCAGTTCCGACCGCCGATCTTGGCGACCATGAAGGTGTAGGGGAAGCGCAGCGTCGCGCCGACCAGCAGCGGCAGCGAGATCAGCCAGAACACCTGGTTGGTGTCGAAGTCGAAGCCGTACCTGGGCAGGAAGACGACGACGACGCTCCACAGCTGCCACACCACGAACCCGAGGAACTCGGCGTAGATCGAGAAACCGAGGTTCCGGCGCGCGATCTTCTGCCCGCCCCGTTCCCACTGGACCGTGTCCTCGGGGTCCCACCCGTCGATCCAGCGCCCCTTGCTGAAGGTCAGGCCGGTCGACCGGTCGTGGGCGCCGGAGCTGCTGCTCGTCCCGGGGGTGTCGCTCATGTCCTCGCCTCTCCATGCACAGCGTCCGGCCTCGTCGCCGGACGCCACGACGGCGCCTCCTCACCTGTCGTCACCGGTGTCGCGGTCGCCATCGACCGCCGAGGGGGCCGGTCGCTGTCTCGCGAGACGGGTCGGCAGGCGTGGTGCCGCCTGGCGCTTTCTTCACTTTCTGTCGTTGAAACGAACAGAATGGTCGTAACGTAGGAGCCGTCCACCCGGGTGTCAAGGGGCGTGCGCCGTCGACCATGCTCGCACCGCCAGGCTTCCTCGGTCGCGTCGATCGAGATCGGGACCATGGGCCTACGCTGATCTGCGCGCTGTCCGCCGACAGGGGGTGGCGACCTCTCGCCTGCGAACTCGACTCTCATTAAAACGATTCGGTGCTAGTCTCAATTGGATGCGATGGTGGCACCGGGCGGGAGGGTCGTGACGGGCTCTCGATACGACCGCCAGGCGGCCCTGCCGGGCTTCGGCCCCGGGGGGCAGGGGCGTCTGCGTCGCGCTCGTGTGCTGGTGCTGGGTGCGGGCGGCCTGGGTTCTCCGGTGCTGGCCTATCTCGCCGGAGCGGGTGTCGGACACCTGGTCGTCGTGGACGGCGACGGGCTCGATCGCACCAACCTGCACCGGCAGGTGATCTACGCGGACCAGGAGGTCGGCGGGCCCAAGGCCGTGCTGGCCGCGGCCTTCGTCCGCCGTCTCAACCCGGACGTGGCCGTGACGGCGGTCGTCCGTGACGTGCCCCCCGAGGGCCTGGCGGCGTTGGTGCAGGGCTCTGACCTGGTGCTGGACTGCTCGGACAACCTGCCGACCCGCTACGCGCTCAACCGGGCGTGCGTGGGTGCGCGGGTGCCGTACGTGTGGGCCGCCGTCGGCCGGTACTCGGGGCGCTGCTCGACCGTGCTGCCCGGCTCGCCGTGCTTCGAGTGCCTGCTCGGGCCGCAGCACGCCCAGCCCGCGCCTGAGCCAGCGTCAGCGGCGGGCATCTTCGGTCCCGTCTGCGGCATGCTCGGCGCGACGGCGGCCTCAGAGGCGATCAAGGTCCTGACCGGGGCGGGGCGTCCTCTCGTCGGACGCCTGAGCAACGTGGACCTCCTGACCGGCGACTGCGTCGTCGTCGATCTCGCCGGCGATCCAGCGTGCGCTGCCTGCGATCAGACCCTTGACACCGGCTCACGCCTCTCCTAGGTTGTCACCACCTCGCTCGTTTCAACGATGAAGATGAGAAGAGCCATGACCTCAGCTGTCAGCACGTCGCCCCGAATGCTCGCCGAGTGGAACCCGGAGGACCCCGACACCTGGCAGAGCTCGCTCGCCTGGCGCACGCTGTGGACCACCACGTTCTCTCTCATGCTCGGCTTCATGGTGTGGTTCATGGTCTCGGCCCTGGCCCCCATGCTCACAGGCGCCGAGATCATCACCCAGTCCCAGGCCTACTGGCTGGCCGCCATGCCAGGTCTGGCCGGCGGCTCTCTGCGCCTGCTGTGGATGTTCCTGCCACCGATCCTGGGCACACGCAGGATGGTCATCTGGTCGACCGTCGCGCTGATGTTCCCGATGCTCGGGTGGGCGTGGATCCTCACGCTCCCGGAGCCGCCGTTCGCGGGCATGATGGTGCTCGCGTTCCTCACCGGTATCGGCGGCGGCGTCTTCTCCGGGTACATGCCGTCCACCTCCTACTTCTTCCCCAAGAGGAAGCAGGGTGTCGCGCTCGCCCTCCAGGCCGGCATCGGCAACTTCGGTGTCTCCGTGGTCCAGCTGGTCACCCCGATTCTCGTCACCTTCGCCGTGTTCGGCGGCTCGGTCACGTACATGAGGAGAGAGGTCGAGGTCACGGTCTGGATGCAGACCGCCCCGGCCGTCATCATCCCGCTGCTGGTCATCGCGCTGATCCTCGCGGCGATCGTGCTCAAGTCCGTCCCGATCAAGGCGAACTTCCGTCAGCAGATCGACATCTTCGGCAACAAGCACACCTGGTTCATGACGTTGTTGTACATCCTCACGTTCGGCATCTTCTCCGGCCTGGCGGGGCAGTTCGGCAACGTGCTGAAGGACCTGTTCGACGTGGTGCCGACGGTCGCCTGGCTCGGCGGCACGACCATCGCCTTCCTCGGCGCGCTCATCGGCTCGGTCTCGCGGGTCGTCTGGGGCCCGCTCTGCGACCGCTTCGGCGGTGGTGTGTGGACCCTCTTCGCGGCGTTCGGCATCGCGGCCTCGACGATCCCCGTCATCCTCGCCCTGCGTGACGACGTGAGCGGCGAGAAGGACCTGGTGAACATGGGCCTGTTCCTGCTCGGCATGTTCTTCATCTTCTTCTTCTCCGGCATCGGCAACGCCTCGACGTTCAAGCAGATGCCGATGATCTTCCCTGCCCGTCAGGCGGGCGGCGTCATCGGCTGGACCGCGGCCATCGCGGCCTTCGGCCCGTTCCTCTTCGGGGTGGCCTTCGAGCAGTTCTCCAAGTCCTCCGTCTTCACGTTCGTCATGGTCTACGCGCTCGGTTGCGCCGCTCTGACCTGGTACTGCTACGCCCGGCCCAAGGCCGAGGCCAAGGGCTGAGGAGGTCCTGCCATGCCCGCGACCCGTGTCTCTCCCCTCGTCGGTGCCCTGCTCCGGGGGCGCGAGCTGCTCACCGGCGAGCAGATCGCCCCGGACGGTCGCACCACCGTCCGCCCGGGTTCTGACGCCTGGGAGCGGTTCTACCGCGACCGCTACGCTCACGACCGCGTCGTGACCACCACCCACGGGGTCAACTGCACCGGCTCGTGCTCGTGGAACGTGTTCGTCAAGGACGGTCTCATCACCTGGGAGCACCAGAACACCGACTACCCCACGGTCGGGGACGACAGCCCCGAGTACGAGCCGCGAGGGTGCCCGCGCGGGGCGTCGTTCTCCTGGTACGAGTACTCGCCGGCCCGGGTGCGCTACCCGTACGTGCGCGGCGTCCTGCTCGAGGCGTACCGGGCCGGGCGGGCCGTGGGTCTCGATCCTGTCGACGCCTGGGGCGCGATCGTCGAGGACGAGGCGACGGCCCGCACCTACAAGCAGGCGCGGGGCAAGGGAGGGTTCGTCAGGGCGACGTGGGACGAGGCGCAGGAGATCCAGGCCGCCGCGTACGTCTACACCATCAAGACGTACGGGCCCGACCGCTGCGTCGGCTTCTCGCCCATCCCCGCCATGTCGATGGTGTCGTTCGCGGCCGGGACGCGGTTCCACTCGCTCGTCGGCGGGACGCTGCTCAGCTTCTACGACTGGTACTGCGACCTGCCGCCCGCCTCGCCGCAGGTGTGGGGCGACCAGACGGACGTGCCCGAGTCGGCCGACTGGTGGAACGCGGGCTACATCATGCTGTGGGGCGCGAACCTGCCGATGACCCGCACGCCCGACGCCCACTTCCTCACCGAGGTGCGCTACAAGGGCACGAAGGTTGTCGCGATCAGCCCCGACTACGCCGAGAACGTCACGCTCGCCGACGACTGGCTGGCCCCGCACCCGGGCACGGACGGCGCGCTCGCCCAGGCCATGGGGCACGTCATCCTCACCGAGTTCTACCGTGACCGTCGCAGCGAGTACTTCGAGGCCTACGCCCGGACGTACACCGACGCGCCGTTCCTCGTCACCCTGACCCAGCGGGCCGACGGCGCCTGGCTGCCGGGCAAGTTCCTCACCGCCGAGCAGGTGCCGGGCCTGGCTGACCGGGCCAACGCGGCCTTCACGCCGGTGCTCCTGGACGCCGACGGGACGGTCGTCGCCCCGAACGGCACGATCGGTGACCGCTGGGGAGACGAGGGTCTCGGCCGGTGGAACCTCGACCTCGGCGGGGTCGTCCCCGCCCTCTCCGCGGCCGAGGTGGACGGCATGGAGCCGTCCAGCGCGGAGATCGCCCTCCCACGGTTCGACCTCGCTGAGGAGGGTGACCGCGGTGGCGAGCTGCGCCGAGGCGTGCCCGTGGTCACGGTGGCGGGTGCCGACGGCACCGTGCACACCGTGACCACGGTGCTCGACCTGCTCATGGCTGGGTACGGGGTAGGGCGCCCCGGTCTGCCTGGCGGGTGGCCGACCTCCTACGACGATGTGGAGCAGGTCGGCACCCCCGCATGGGCCGAACGGCAGACCGGGGTGCCCGCGTCCGACATCGTGCGCATCGGGCGGGAGTTCGCGCGCAACGCCGAGGTGACCCGTGGTCGCTCGATGATCGTGCTGGGCGCGGGCACCAACCACTACTTCCACTCCGACACGATCTACCGCACGTTCATCACGCTGCTCACGCTGTGCGGGTGCCAGGGGGTCAACGGCGGCGGGTGGGCGCACTACGTCGGCCAGGAGAAGGCGCGGCCGGTCACCGGTCAGCAGCACATGTCGTTCGCGCTGGACTGGAACCGTCCGCCGCGCCACCAGGCGTCCACGTCGTTCTGGTACCTGCACTCCGACCAGTGGCGCTACGACCTGTTCACCGCGGGCGACGTGGCCTCGGCGGTCGGGCCGGGCACGCTCGCCGACCGCACCGTCGCTGACTGCTACGCCCAGGCCGTCCGCCTCGGGTGGACGCCCGGTCACCCCGGTTTCACGCGAAACCCTCTTGACCTGGCCGACGAGGCGAAGGCCGCGGGGCAGGAGCCCGGGCCGTACGTCGCGAGCCAGCTGGCCTCTGGCAAGCTCGGGTTCGGCGTCACCGACCCGGACGACCCGGCGGTGTTCCCCCGGGTGCTGACGCTGTGGCGGGCGAACCTGCTCGGCAACACCGCCAAGGGCTCCGAGTACTTCCTGCGACACCTGCTCGGCACCGACTCGGCCGTCACCGCGCCCGAGATCGACCCGGACCGCCGCCCGTCCGAGGTCGTCTGGCGCGACGAGCCTGGCGTCGGCAAGCTCGACCTGGTCACCACGATCGACTTCCGCATGACCGGGTCGGCGCTGCTGTCCGACGTCGTGCTCCCGGCAGCCACCTGGTACGAGAAGCACGACATCTCGACCACCGACATGCACCCGTACGTGCACGCCTTCAACCCCGCGATCTCCCCGCCCTGGCAGGCCCGCACCGACTGGGACACGTTCACCGGCCTGGCCGACAAGGTGTCCGAGCTGGCCGCCACGCACCTGGGCACCCGCACCGACATCCTGCCCGTCCCGCTGCTCACCGACACCCCTGACGAGCTGGCCCAGCCCCACGGCGTGGTCCGCGACTGGGCCAAGGGCGAGGTCGACCCGGTCCCTGGCGTCACGATGCCGAAGCTGGTCGTGATCGAGCGCGACTACACCGCGATCGGGCACAAGATGCGCACGCTCGGGCCGCTGATCTCCACGCTCGGCACGACGACCAAGGGCGTCACCGTCCCCGGTGACGACCCGGTGGCCTTCCTCGCCGCCCGCAACGGGGTGGCGACCGAGGGGCCGGGCGCGGGACGCCCGCTCGTGGACACCGACGTGAAGGTGGCCGAGGCGATCCTCGCCCTGGCCGGCACGACGAACGGGCACCAGGCCGTCGCCGGGTTCGAGGCGCTCGAGAAGCGGACCGGTCAGCCGCTGGTGGACCTGGTGGGGGAGAACGCCGAACGGCGGATCACCTTCGCCGACACCCAGGGCGGCCCGGTGCCGGTGCTCACCAGCCCCGAGTGGTCCGGCATCGAGACCGGCGGGCGGCGCTACTCCCCGTTCTGCATCAACGTCGAGAGGCTGCGCCCCTGGTCGACTCTCACCGGCCGTCAGCAGTACTACGTCGACCACGACTGGATGGCCGAGATGGGCGAGCTGCTGCCGGTGTACCGGCCGCCGCTGGACCTGGCGCGCTACCTGGGCGACGACGACGGCTCGCCCGGGGTGACCGTGCGGTACCTCACCCCGCACGACAAGTGGGCCATCCACTCGTCCTACGCGGACAACCCCTACATGCTCGCGCTGTCCCGTGGCGGCCCGACCATCTGGATGTCCGTGGAGGACGCGGCCCGCATCGGCGCCGCCGACAACGACTGGGTCGAGGCCGTGAACCGCCACGGCGTGATCGTGGCGCGCGCGGTGGTGTCCCACCGGATGCCGACCGGCACGGTCTTCATGTACCACGCGAAGGACCGCAACGTGAACGTCCCCCTGACCGAGCGGGACGGTCGCCGGGGCGGCACGCACAACGCGGTGACCAGGGTGTACGTCAAGCCCACGCACCTGGTCGGCGGGTACGGGCAGCTGAGCTACGCCTTCAACTACTACGGGCCGACCGGAAACCAGCGCGACGAGCTCACCCGCATCCGTCGCCGCAGCCAGGAGGTGGAGTACTGATGCGAGTGATGGCCTCGGTCGCCATGGTGATGAACCTGGACAAGTGTCTGGGGTGCTCCACCTGCTCGGTGACCTGCAAGCAGACGTGGACCAACCGTGACGGGACGGACTACGTCTGGTTCAACAACGTCGAGACCAGGCCCGGCGTCGGCTACCCGGCCTCCTGGGAAGACCAGGGCCGCTGGCGCGGCGGCTGGGGCCTCGACGGCTCCGGACGGCTGCGGCTGCGGTCGGGCGGACGGGTGAGGCGGCTGTCGCGCATCTTCGCCAACCCGGAGATGCCGTCGCTGGACGACTACTACGAGCCCGCCACGTACGACTTCGACATGCTGCTCTCCGCCCCGGCGGGCGAGCACATGCCGGTGGCACGCCCCCTGTCGGCGGTCACCGGGCTCCCCATGGCGATCGAGCGAGGGCCGAACTGGGACGACGACCTGGGCGGCTCCTCGATCTACGCCGCGTCAGACCCGAACCTCACAGCGCTGCACGACCAGGGGCTGGGCGACCAGGTGCGGTTGGAGTTCGAGAAGACCTTCATGTTCCACCTGCCCCGCATCTGCAACCACTGCCTCAACCCGGCGTGCGTCGCGGCCTGCCCGTCGGGGGCGATGTACAAGCGCGAGCAGGACGGCATCGTGCTCGCCGACCAGGACAGGTGCCGCGGGTGGCGCATGTGCGTGAGCGCCTGCCCATACAAGAAGGTCTTCATGAACCGGCTGACGGGCAAGGCCGAGAAGTGCACCTTCTGCTTCCCGCGCGTCGAGCAGGGCCTGCCCACCGTGTGCGCCGAGACCTGCGTCGGGCGCCTGCGCTACCTCGGCCTGGTGCTCTACGACCTGGACGCGGTCGAGCAGGCGGCCGCCACCGAGGACCCGACCCTGCTGGTGGAGGCGCAGCGAGCGGTCTTCCTCGACCCGAACGACCCGGCGGTGATCGCCCAGGCCGAGGCCGACGGGATCGCGCGCGACTGGATCGCCGCCGCTCAGGCGTCTCCGGTCTGGGCGCTGGTGATGAAGCACAAGGTGGCGCTGCCCCTGCACCCGGAGCACCGGACGCTGCCCATGGTCTGGTACATCCCGCCGCTGTCGCCGGTGCTCACCGCGACGACGCAGATGGGAGGCGACAACACCGACGCCGACGACGTGTTCCACGCTGTCGCCTCGATGCGCATCCCGATGGCCTACCTGGCGCAGCTGTTCACCGCCGGGGACGTCGACCTGGTCGCGGGCACCCTCATGAGGCTCGCGGCCGTCCGGACCCACATGCGGGCGCTCACCACCGGGGTCGGCCGGGACGCCGCGACCCCGGTCGGGCTGTCCGGTGCCGACCTGGAAGAGCTCTACCGGCTGCTCGCCATCGCCAAGCCGGCCCAGCGCTACGTGATCCCACGGGCGCACCGGGAGGACGCCGCCAGGTTGGCCTCGTGGGTGACCGGCTGTGCGCTCGACTCCCCCGGGGGCGTGGGCATGTCACCGACAGGCGCCCCGGCGTCGTGATGAGGAGGCAGCGATGACCTTCGGTCCTCTTCCCGTCCACGTCCGCGAGAGCGGACGCCAGCGGCGGCCCGACGCCCCCGTCCCCGGGCGGCGGGACGTGCTCGCGCTGGCCAGCCTGATGCTGGAGTACCCCGACGACGAGCTGTGCGACCTGCGGGCCGGCCTCAGCGAGGCCGTCGCGTCGCTGCCGCGCAGCGCCTCGGCCACCGACCTGCGTCGTTTCTGCACGTGGTTCGAGGCCACCGAGCCGGCCGTGCTGCGCGTGGAGTACGTGCGGACGTTCGACCACAGGCTGCGCAACGCCCTCTATGTGACGTTCGCGCCGTACGGCGACACCAGGAGCCGCGGGTCTGCCCTCGCGGGCTTCCGTCGCCGCTACCACGAGGCCGGCCTCGTCGAGAGCGAGGGTGAGCTGCCCGACTATCTGCCGACCGTGCTGCAGTTCGCGGCCCAGGCCGAGGACGGCCCCGCCGGCGAGGCCCTCGACGAGGCTCGCACCGGCATCGAGACGATCGAGCTCTCGCTGTCGACCCGGCGCTCGCCCTACGCCGGGGTGCTCCGGGCGGTGCGCCGCTGCCTGCCACCGGGCCGTCCGCGCGAGAGGCTCCGCGTCGTCCCCGGCGGCGAGGCCGAGAGCGACGGCTGTGCCTGTCCCACCCACCTCCGCACAGAAGGAGCATCGACATGAGCTGGTCGGTAGCGGCGTTCGGCGTGTGGCCCTATGTGGCCCTCGCCGTCTTCGTCGTCGGTCACGTCTGGCGCTGGCGGTCCGACCAGATGGGCTGGACCACCCGGTCGAGCCAGATCTCGGAGAAGAGGCTGCTGGCGTGGGGGTCGCCGCTGTTCCACGTCGGCATGCTGGCGGTGCTGCTCGGCCACGCGGCGGGGCTGCTCGTGCCCGCGTCGGTCACCACCGCGCTGGGGATCTCTGAGCACGCCTACCACCTGCTCGCGGTGACCGCCGGGACGATCTCCGGGACCGTGCTCGCCACCGGTGTCGTGCTGCTGCTGCTGCGCCGGTTCGTGCTCAAGGCGCGCCTGCGCCTGGTGACCCGGCGGGCGGACGTGGTGATGTACGTCGTGTCGGCTGTGGTCATCTTCTGCGGCATGTGGGCGACGCTCCAGCACAACGTGCTGGGGGCGGGCTACGACTACCGCGAGACCATCGCGGTCTGGTTCCGCTCGATCTTCGCCGCGAACCCGTCGGTCGACCTCATGGTGGGCGTGCCGTTCTTGTACCAGGTGCACGTGGTCGCGGCGTTCGCCCTGATCGCTGTCTGGCCCTTCTCGCGCCTCGTGCACGTGTGGAGCGTCCCCGTCGGCTACCTGACCCGGCCGCTCATCGTCTATCGAGCGGGTCGGCAGACGAGCGAGCTGGTCCGCCCCTCCGCGGTGAGCGGGTCTGGCGGCAGCGACTACCCGGTGCGGCGTGCGCGATGATCCCCACGCATGTCGACGAGGCGGGCCGGGTGCGCATGGTGGACGTGGGCGCCAAGCCGGTCACGGCGCGCACGGCCCGTGCCGCCGCGCGGGTGGTGTGCTCGGACGAGGCGCTCGAGCACCTGCGCACCGGGACGCTCGCCAAGGGTGACGCCGTCGCCGTGGCCCGGGTGGCCGGGCTCATGGCCGTGAAGCGCACGTCAGACCTGATCCCGCTGTGTCATCCGCTCGCCGTCGACGGGGCTGAGGTGGACGTCGTCGTGGACGACGCCGTGCGCATCGAGACCACGGTGCGCACCACCGGGCGCACGGGCGTGGAGATGGAGGCGCTCACCGCCGCGGCCGTCGCCGCGCTGGCCGTGGTCGACATGATCAAGAGCGTCGACCGCGGGGCCCAGGTGACGGACGTGCGGCTGCTCGCCAAGTCCGGCGGTGCGTCGGGCGCGTGGGAGCTCGCGGACGGGGGCATGGCCCGTACCAGGGCTCTGCCCCCGGCGGCGGTCATCACGATCTCCGATCGTTGCGCCCTGGGCGTGCGCCTGGACCTGGCCGGGCCCCGGCTGGTGGACGCCCTGCGCGGTGCGGGGGCGGTCGACGTGGCCACGGCCGTCGTCCCCGACGAGGTCGAGAAGATCCGCGAGCAGGTCTCGGCCTTCGTCGCGGCGGGGCGCGGGCTCGTGCTGACGACGGGCGGGACGGGCGTGGGACCACGAGACGTGACCCCGGAGGCCGTGGAGCCGCTGATCGAGCGACCCGTACCAGGCCTGGCCGAGGCCGTCCGCTCCGCCGGGGCCGTGCGCACCGGCACAGCCGCCCTGAGCCGTGGGGTCGCCGGGGTGATCGGGGACGCGCTCGTCATCACCCTGCCCGGTGCCCCGTCCGCCGTGGACGACGCGATGGACCGGCTGGCACCGCTGCTCTCGCACGCTGTCGCCCAGCTGCGAGGTGGCGGTCACGAGGAGCACCCGTGAGCGTGGTGCGAGCCGTCGTCACCGCGGGCCCTCTCGACCCGGAGGGGCTGGCGGCGCTCGTCCGCGACCCGGCGGCCGGCGCGACGGTCCTGTTCACTGGGGTGGTCCGCGACCACGACGACGGACGAGGCGTCACCGGGATCGTCTACGAGGCGCACCCGGACGCGCAGCGGATGCTCGCCGCCCTGCTCGCCGGGTGGCTCACGGACCGCCCGGAGATCCTCGCGGTCGGCGCGGAGCACCGGTACGGAGAGGTCGAGGTCGGCCAGGTGGCGTTCTGCGCCGCCGTGGCCGCCGCGCACCGGGCCGAGGCGTTCGCGGCCTGCGCGGACCTCGTCGACCTGGTCAAGCTGTCCCTGCCGGTGTGGAAGCACCAGCGCTTCGCCGACGGCACCAGCGTGTGGGTGGGGTCGGTATGAGCGGAGACCTCTTGGTCGACGGGTTCGGCCGACGGCACCGCGACCTTCGGGTCTCGGTCACCGACCGCTGCCCGTTGCGGTGCGTCTACTGCGTGCCCGCGAGCGGCGCGCCGTTGATGCCGTCGGCGCACCTGCTCAGCGCCGACGAGATCGTGCGGGTCGTCCGCGTGGCCGTGCGGATGGGTGTCACCAGGGTGCGGCTCACCGGCGGAGAGCCGCTGCTGCGGCCCGACGTCGTCGAGATCGTCGCGGGCATCGCCGCCCTGCCTGACGCCCCGAGGCTGTCGATGACGACCAGCGGTGTCGGCCTGGACCGGCTGGCCGGGCGGCTCGCGGAGGCGGGGCTGGAACGGGTCAACGTGTCGTTGGACACGGTCGACCCCGCGCGGTACCGCCAGGTGACCCGCCGGGGCTGTCTCGACCAGGTGCTCGACGGCCTGAGCGCCGCGAGGGCGGCGGGCCTGAGGCCGATCAAGCTCAACGCCGTCCTGGTGCGGGGCCTCAACGACGCCGACGCCGTCCCGCTGCTGGACTTCGCGCTGGGACACGGCTACGAGCTGCGTTTCATCGAGCAGATGCCGCTGGACGGCGGGCGCGTCTGGCGCCGGGAGTCCATGGTGACGGCTGACGAGATCCTCGACAGGCTCGGGCAGACCTGGACGCTGACCCCCGTGCCGGAGCGCGGGCCCGCCCCGGCGGCCCGGTGGCTCGTCGACGGCGGACCGGGGACGGTCGGCATCGTCGCGGCTGTCACCGCGCCGTTCTGCGGTGCGTGCGAACGCCTGCGGCTCACGGCGGACGGACAGGTGCGCAGCTGTCTGTTCTCGACGGTCGAGCACGACCTGCGCGGCATGCTGCGCCGTGGCGCGACCGATGCCGCCCTGGTGCGCGCCCTGCTCGGCTGCGTGCGCGCCAAGCCGTCCGGGCACGAGATCGACGCCCCGGGGTTCGTCCAGCCCGCCCGGCAGATGTCCGCGATCGGCGGCTGAGCCGTGCACACGCAGGCGATCGTGCTCGCCGGGGGGAGGGCCACCCGGCTCGGCGGTGCTGCCAAACCAGCGCTGACCGGCCCGGACGGGCGCACCGCCCTGCGCCGCGCCCTCGACTCCTGCTCACGGGCCGGGGTGGGCCGGGTGGTCGTCGTGGGCCCGCCCGACCTGTTGGCCGATCTCCTCGGGCCGTACCAGGGTCGTGTCAGCGTCACCCAGGAGGACCCGCCGTGGTCGGGGCCAGCACGCGGCATCGCTGCCGGGCTCGCGTGCCTGGCCCAGGCCCCACCGCTCGATCCCACGGCCGACGAGGCCCCGGGGTCTGGGCCTGGTCAGGACGCTCCTGGTGGCGGTGTCCTCGTCCTGGCCTGCGACATGCCGGACGCGGCACCGGCCGTCCTCGCGCTCGTCCGGGCCGGGCTGACCGGCGACGGCCGGGTGGCGCAGGCGGACGGGCGGCGACAGTGGCTGCTCGGTCTGTACCGGCTCGACGCGCTGGCCGCCGCGTGCTCCCGGCTGCCGAGACCAGCCCCTGGGCTCCCTGACCCGTCCGTCCGCGAGCTGCTGGACGGCCTGGACCTGACCGACCTGCCCGTCGCCGACGGGACCGCTGACGACCTGGACACTCAGGCGGACCTGGTCCGTCTGCGCTTCTCCTTCCCCCTCTCCAGATAAGGACACCGACGATGGACGAGCTCGCCAAGGTCGACAGGTGGATGGTCGCGCTGCGCGGTCGCCTCGATCTCGACGGCCTGGAAGACCCCGACATGACCGACCTGCTCGACACCGTGCGCGCCGTCGCCCACCAGGTGCTGCACGCCGGGGCGCCGGTCGCCGCGTTCGCCGCCGGGTACGCGGTCGCCCGCGCGGACGGCTCAGCGGCCGCCACCGCCCGGGTCCTGGCTGAGATCCGTGACCTGGCCGACGAGACTGGCGAGACTGGACAGAGGCCATGAGCGACGTCGTCGTCCGCCTCTTCGCGGCCGCGACCCAGGCCGCCGGACGCTCCGAGGTCCGCCTCGCGGCCGGTCGCCCGCTGGGCGCGACGGTCGCGGACCTGGACGCCGTGGCCGCTGACGGGGGGTCGGGTGTCGAGCTGGCCTCGGTCGTGGCGCGCTCTACCTTCCTCGTCGACGGTGCCCGACGTGCGCTGAGCGACCCGACCCCGCTGCTCCCTGGCGCGACGGTCGACGTGCTCCCTCCCTTCGCCGGCGGCTGACCCGGTCCTGTCTTCTCGGCAGGCCCCGCACGGGTGAGCAGCAGGCCGACGTCGTGGTCGGGGCGTGGTGTCGGTGTCTGGTGATGCTCGCGGGGCTCTTCCGTGCGCATGCTCCGTCGCAATCACTCGGACGGGCCAACGTCCGGCCGATCTGATGAGGTGTCAGGCTTCCAGGACGGGGGAGGACGGATGAGGCTCAGACGCGCCACCAAGGGTCGTCGGGCCGCCTGGCCAGCGGTGCTCGCCGTCGTGGTCGGGCTGGCGCTGGCCGGTTGCGGCTCGGGGGCGTCGCACGACGAGCGCACGGTGGTCGTGAGCAGCGACCACCCGTTCGTCTCGCTGAACGCCGCCACCGTCGCCGGGCAGGCACCAGGCAGCACCTTCGTGCGAGGCCTGGTCCAGGCGGGTCTGGTCAGCGTCGACGAGCGCGGCACCGTCGTGCCCGACACCTCGTTCGGCACGGTGGAGAAGGTCTCCGACGCCCCGCTGACCGTCCGCTACACGATCGCCTCTGGGGTGACCTGGTCGGACGGCGTCCCGGTGACGCCCGCCGACCTGCTGCTGGAGTGGGCAGCGCGGTCTGGCCAGCACGACGAGGTGGTGCCGGTGGTCGGTGGCGACGGTGACGTCTCCGCGCCGAGCGACCTCGACACCTCGGTCGCCTTCTTGGCGACCTCTCCCGCCCTGGTGCGCGCGTCGGCCACCCCCGTGATCGAGGGGAGCACGCTCACCCTGGTCTACGACACCCCGGTCGCTGACTGGCCGACCGCGCTGGACGTCAACGTCCCCGCGCACGTGGTCGGGCGGCTCGCTCTGGGCCCCGCACCGTCGCCCACCCCGACGGCGGGGGCGGCCCCGAGGACGTCTGCCGCCGACGCCTCGTGGGCTGAGGAGGTCACCACGGCGATCACCACGGACGACCGTGCCGCGCTGGTCGCGATCTCGCGGGCGTGGAGGGCCTACGGAGAGCGGGAACAGCTGGCCGTCGACCCGACGTCGGCGGTGACCACCGGTGCGTACATGATCTCTGAGGTGGACGACGACCGGGTGGTGCTCGTCCGCAACCCTCGGCACCCTGGCCCGAGAGGCAGCGTGACCACCGTGGTGATCCGCACCGACCTGGACCCGCTGGCCCAGGTCAGCGCGGTGAGGTCGGGCAGCGTGGACGTGGCGCTGCCGCTGGACACCGCCGACGTGCGTCAGGCCGCCGACTCCCGGCGGCTCACGGTGCGTCACGGTGGTGCGGCGGTGCTCCAGCTGCAGCTCGGCGAGCAGGCCTCGAGCCCGTTCGCCGGTGACCAGCCCGTCCGTGCGGCGTTCCTCGGGGCGCTCGACCTGCCCGCGCTGGCCGAGGCCTCGGGTGCCCAGGCCTCCGAGGCTGTCCTGCCTCAGGTCGGCCCCGCCTGGACCCCGCCTGGTGCGGCGACGCCGGCTGCCGACGTCGCTTCCCCGGCGCGGACCCCCTCGAGCACCGGGCGGGTGCCGGTGCGTGTGCTGGTCGACACCGCCGACCCGACGCGCGCGGCGCTGGTCGCTGCGCTCAGCGAGCAGGTGGCGGCGGCGGGGTTCGTCGTCACCGTGGTCGACAAGGACGTCACCGCCGCCCTGTGGTCGCAGCCGGGGCGGTGGGACGCCGTGATCGTGCCTGTGGTGCAGGAAGCGCTCCCGGTGTCCGCCGTGGTGTCCCGGTGGCGCTCCGACGGGGCGGCCGACGTCACCGAGCACGTCGACGAGGAGCTGGACCGGGCTCTCGACGCGGCCTCGGCCCAGGTCGACCCGGCGGCGGTGGCCCAGGCGCTCGCCGAGGTGCAGAGCAGGCTCGAGGCGTCTGACGTCGTCGCGCCCCTGGTGCGCCTCCCGGTGATGTCCGTGGTGCGCTCCGACGACGCCCGGGTCTCCGGGGTCCGCCCCGTCGACTGGTCGGCCGCCGACCTGACGTCCTGGTGGGCCTGGCTCCGCTGACCGCGACGGCTGCCCCGGACGGGTATCTCATGTCAGGACGTCGGGGGAACGGTCAGTACACTTCGCGGGGCGGATCGTGCGGGTCCGTCTTTCCCTGATCGTGAGTACGGAGATCCCGCGTGCCTGTTTCCACCCGACCTGACCTGCGCAACGTCGCGATCGTCGCGCACGTCGACCACGGGAAGACGACCCTGGTGGACGCCATGCTCTGGCAGACAGGGTCGTTCGGTGAGCACGAGAACGTCGACCGTCGTGCCATGGACTCCGGCGAGCTCGAGCGGGAGAAAGGCATCACGATCCTGGCGAAGAACACCGCCGTCAGGTACTCCGGCCCCGCCGCCGTGGCTGCCGGGCAGAGCGACGGGGTGACGATCAACGTCATCGACACCCCCGGCCACGCCGACTTCGGCGGAGAGGTCGAGCGTGGGCTGTCGATGGTCGACGGGGTGGTGCTGCTGGTCGACGCGAGCGAGGGCCCGCTGCCGCAGACGAGGTTCGTGCTGCGCAAGGCCCTGGCGGCACAGCTGCCCGTGGTGCTCGTCGTCAACAAGGTGGACCGCTCCGACGCGCGCATCGCCGAGGTCGTCGAAGAGGCTCACGACCTGCTGCTCGGCCTGGCCTCCGACCTGCACGAGGACGACCCTGACCTGGACCTGGACACCGTGCTCGACGTGCCGGTCGTCTACGCGGCGGCCAAGGCCGGCCGCGCGTCGCTGACCGCCCCCGCCGACGGCACCCTCCCGGACAGCCCCGACCTCGAGCCGCTGTTCGCGACGATCCTCGAGCGAGTCCCGGCCCCCACCTACGACCCCGACGCGCCGTTGCAGGCGCACGTGACGAACCTCGACGCCTCGCCGTTCCTGGGGCGGCTGGCCCTGCTGCGCGTTTTCAACGGCACGCTGCGCAAAGGGCAGCAGGTCGCGTGGGTGCGCCAGGACGGCACGACGCGATCGGTGAGGATCACCGAGCTGCTGGCCACCCAGGCGCTCGAGCGGGTGCCGACCGAGCAGGCGAGCCCCGGCGACATCGTCGCCGTCGCCGGGATCGAGGACATCACCATCGGTGAGACCCTGACCGACCTGGACGACCCCCGCCCCCTGCCGATGATCACCGTGGACCCCCCGGCCATCTCCGCCACCATCGGCATCAACACCTCGCCGCTGGCGGGCAAGGGCGGCAAGGGCCACAAGGTGACCGCGCGCCAGGTCAAGGAGCGCCTCGACCGCGAGCTGATCGGCAACGTGTCGTTGCGCGTCCTGCCCACCGACCGCCCCGACGCGTGGGAGGTGCAGAGCCGTGGTGAGCTGGCCCTGGCGATCCTCGTCGAGCAGATGCGGCGCGAGGGCTTCGAGCTCACGGTCGGCAAGCCCACCGTGGTGACCCGCACCGTCGACGGCAAGGTGCACGAGCCCGTCGAGCGCATGACCATCGACGTGCCCGAGGAGTACCTGGGGGCCGTCACCCAGCTGATGGCCTCCCGCAAGGGCCGCATGGAGACCATGGCCAACCACGGCACCGGGTGGGTGCGCATGGAGTTCCTGGTGCCTGCCCGGGGCCTCATCGGGTTCCGTACCCGCTTCATGACCGAGACCCGGGGCACAGGCATCGCCTCGTCCATCGCTGAGGGCCACGAGCCGTGGGCCGGGCCCATCGAGACCCGGCAGACCGGCTCCCTGGTCGCGGACCGGCCCGGGGTCGCCACCCCGTACGCGATGCTCGCGCTGCAAGATCGCGGCACGTTCATCGTCCAGCCCACCGCCGAGGTCTACGAGGGCCAGGTGGTCGGGGAGAACCCGCGCCCCGAAGACATGGGCGTCAACATCACGCGCGAGAAGAAGCTGACGAACATGCGCGCGTCCACCTCCGACACCTTCGAGTCGTTGACCCCGCCGCGCACCCTGACCCTGGAGGAGTCGCTCGAGCTGGCCCGCGAGGACGAGTGCGTCGAGGTCACCCCCGAGATCGTGCGCATCCGCAAGGTGCTCCTCTCCGCCGACGACCGCGCCAAGGCGGCCGCCAGGGCGAAGCGCGCGGCCTCGTCCTGACCGCGTCCGAGGCCCCGGGGGAACCTGGTCAGCTGAACGGTGGACGTCGGTCAGGTCAGCCGAGACGTCCCATGTGTCGGTGACGTAGGGTGGCGGCGTGGTCTGGAAGGTCGTGCTCGGTGCCGCTGCCGGCGTCGTCGCTGGTGCCCTCGGGACGGTGGCCCACGGCGGTCACCGGCCGTGGGGGCTGGTCGCCGCGCTCGCGCTGGTGGTCTCCACCGCGACGATGGCGCGCGCGTGGGCCGGCCGCCAGGTGCTGGGGGGTCACGTCGTGGGTCTGGCCGTCACGCTGGTGATCCTCGCCCGCACCGGGCCTGGTGGTGACGTGCTGATCCCCTCCGGCGGAGGCCTCGGGTGGGTCTGGCTCGTCGGGGCCGTCCTGATGGCCGCTCTGGTGGCGGTCGCCCCGGGATGGTTGTTCGCCGACCGTGCCCCCGAGCCCGTCGCGGAGGATCGTTCGGACTGAGACTTTCGTCCCAACGGTGGAGGCTTTCGTCGCTGCGGCGAGAGGATCACCCGTAGACTTGGCGGTCGCATCGAAGAGGAGCTCGGGTGGACAAGGACAGCCAGGTGATAGGGGAGCCTGACGGCGTTGTCGGGCACGAGGGCATGACGGACGACCCCCAGGGGTCGACGGAGCCCGCTGACGTGGTGTCGGCGCTCGACGACACTGTGATGGCTCGCAAGGGCGAGCTTCTCGCGTCGCTGTCGTCCGTGGCAGAGGCTCCCACGTCCCTGCCCGAGCCTCCTGAGGTCCCTCTCGCGCCTGTGCCAGAGCCGCCTGTCGTGAAGGTGACGGCCGAGCCCGCGTCACCTGTCGCACCGCCCGTCGAGGCCTCCGCGCCTTCGGCCGCACCGCCCGTCGTTGCCTATGTGCCACCCACGGCGTCGTCCATCCTCGAGTCCGCCGCGACCTTCGCGCCCCCTCCGGCGGCCGCGTCGCCGGTGCCGTCACCGCCGCCGTCCGGCCCTGCCGTGACGCCTCCCGCTGTGGCCGGGGTCGCCTCACGCGTTCCTGCGGAGGCCCCCTCTGCGGCGCCGAGCAGCCTCGCTCCCACCCAGGTACCCCCGGTCGAGACCCCGAGACCTCCGGTCGAGCGGGCTGTGCCCCTGGCCGAGAGGCCTGTGCCTCCGATGGCCACGGCGGTGCCCCCCATGGCGCCGCCGTGGCCCGACGCTCCTGTCGTGCCCTCCCGGCCGCTGGACGTCGACCGCACGTCGGTGCTGCCCGGTGCCGCGGTGGGCGAGACCGCGGTGCACCCGGCGCCGTGGGGCGTGCCGTCCGGTGCCTCCTCGGCCCCGCCGCAGGGGTCTGCTGGGTCGAGCGCACCGGTGCCGCCGGGCGGGCCCGAGCAGCCGTGGACGGCTGCCGGTGAGACGGCCGCGCAGCCCGCGTCGAGCGAGGACGGGCCGACGCCGTCCGGCCGGCGCTGGCCGAAGGTGCTGGCGGTCGTCGGTGGTGCGGTGCTCCTGGTCGCCGGCGGCTATGTCGGTGCCGCCTACGCGCTGGCTGACAGGGTGCCGCGAGGTGCCACGGTCGCGGGCGTCGCGGTCGGAGGGATGAGCGTCGCGCAGGCCGAGCAGGCCCTCGCCGACGGCCTGGCCGACGCGCGGACCCGGGCTGTCGCCGTCGTCGCCGGCGGCGAGCGTTCCTCCATCGAGCCGGTGGAGGCGGGCCTGTCCTTCGACGCGTCCGCCACGCTCGCCACCATGACCGGTGTGCGTCTGGGCGAGCCCGGCAGGGTCTGGAACCACGTCGTGGGTGTCGGTGCCGTGACACCTCTCAGCAAGATCGACCAGCCTCGGATGAAGGCCGCGGTGGACGAGCTCGCCGCGACGGTGCTCCAAGACCCGGTCGACGGGTCGGTCGTGTTCGACGACGGCGTGCCGCAGACCACGCGGGCGGTCGACGGCGTGGCGCTGGACACCAAGGCCGCCGCGGCCACGATCTCGGCACAGTGGTTGACCGCCGACGGGCCGCTGGAGCTGGACACCGTGGTCGTGACGCCCCGCATCACGCAGGAGGCGGCGGACAGGGCCCTGGTCGAGCAGGCCAGGCCGCTGGTCGCCGGTGACGTGCGGGTCACGGTCGAGGGACGCTCGGCGGTGCTGTCGGCCGAGCAGCTCGCCTCGGCGGCCGGGTTCGACGTGGTGGGCGACAGCCTGAGCCTCACCCTGGACGGCGCCGCGCTGCGCGACCAGATCGTCGACCAGATCCCCAACCTCCTCACCAGGGCGACCGACGCGCGCTTCGTCTTCGGTGCCGACGGCAAGCCGGTCGTCCAGCCGGGGACCGCGGGCACCACGATCGACCCGGAGGTGCTGGCCTCGGCGGTCGTCGCGAGCACCACGGCCGACCGGGTGGTCACGGCCGCGCTGGTCGAGTCCGACCCGACCGAGTCGGTCCAGGCGCTCGAGGCGCTCGGCATCACCGAGCTGGTCAGCTCGTTCTCCACCGACCTGAACTCCGAGCCCCGGCGCACCCAGAACATCACGCGGGGTGCGAACATCATCTCCGGCACGCTCGTGCGTCCCGGTGAGACATTCAGCTTAGGAGCGACGCTGAGCCCGATCAACGGTGCGAACGGGTTTGTGGAGGCAGGAGTCATCAGTGGCGGCTTCCACAAGGACGGGATGGGCGGCGGCCTGTCCCAGCTGTCGACCACCGCGTTCAACGCTGCCTACGAGGCGGGCATGGAGATCGTCACGTTCAAGCCTCATAGCGAGTGGTTCGCCCGATACCCGGCAGGGCGAGAGTCCACGCTGGCTTACCCGACGATCGACATGAAATGGACGAACAACACTCCGTACGGCGCCCTGGTCCGGGCGTGGGTCTCCGGCGGCAAGGTGCACGTGCAGATCTGGGGCACCAAGCACTGGACGATCGAGTCGATAGAATCTCGGAGCAACGTCCAGTCGCCCGGTACGGTGTACAACGCCTCGCACGACTGCAAACCGCAGAACGCACAGAACCCGGGCTTCGTGTCTACGGTGACGCGCCGGGTCTACCTCGACGGAAAGCTCCAGGAGGAGAGGACCTGGACGCACCCGTACCGGCCGCAGCACCGGGTCATCTGCGGTTCGCCCGGCTGACCTGCGTCGCCCTGGCTGATTGGTGCCAGCCCTGCGAGCCGGCGCCGGGCCGTTCTCAGGTGCTGGCCGGCCCTCGTTGCGGGGCCGGCGGTACCTGCTTGGCGGCGACGACGTCGGCCGCCGGGACCCAGGTCTCGCCGTGGCGTGCCGCGACGCGCAGACCCTCGTCGGTGACCTCCACGACCTCCCCGACCACGTCGGTCAGCGGGGGCTCGCCCGGGCCCGGGGTGTCGTCGCGCCGCCGCCGCACGACGACCCGCTGACCAGGGGCGAAGGTGCGCCACCGGCTCGTCGGACGCGATCCGATGCCCACGGGGGAGATACTAGGGCGTGTCCGCACGCACGCACCACGCGTGCGGACGTGTTCTGAAGACAGCCGGCCCGCAGCGTGACGGGCTCACAGGCCTGAGGCCGAGAGAAGGACCTTGATGACGTACGTGATCGCCGAGCCCTGCGTGGACGTGAAGGACAAGGCGTGCATCGACGAGTGCCCGGTGGACTGCATCTACGAGGGCAAGCGCATGCTGTACATCCACCCCGCCGAGTGCGTCGACTGCGGCGCCTGCGAGCCCGTCTGCCCCGTCGAGGCGATCTACTACGAGGACGACGTGCCCGAGCAGTGGGCGCAGTACTACGACGCGAACGTGAGCTTCTTCGACCAGCTGGGCTCTCCCGGGGGGGCCGCCCGCCGTGGCCCGCTCGACTTCGACCACCCGCTGGTCGCCGGCCGGCCGCCGAGCGCCTGAGGCAGAGCGAGGTCACGATGGGTCTGGACGCGGCGTCGCTGCCTGACTTCCCCTGGGACCTGCTGACCCCGTACGCGCAGCGTGCCCGGTCGCACCCGGGCGGCATCGTCGACCTGTCGGTGGGCACGCCTGTGGACCCCACCCCGCCGGCGGTGCGCGCGGCGCTGGAAGGCGCCTCGGGCTCCCCGGGCTACCCCCCGACCGCCGGGACGCTCGCGCTGCGCGAGGCGGTCGTGGACTGGTTCGCCCGGCGCCGTGGCGTGCCGGGGCTGGCCGAGCACCAGGTGCTGCCGACGGTCGGCTCCAAGGAGCTGGTGGCGCTGCTGCCGTCGATGCTCGGCCTGGGAGCCGGTGACGCGGTGGTGCACCCGGCGGCGGCCTACCCGACCTACGACATCGGCGCGCGCCTGGCCGGGGCTCGTCCGGTCCCCTCTGACGACCCGGTGGCCGTGCTGGACGCCGACGACGCGGTGCGCCTGGTCTGGCTGAACTCGCCGAGCAACCCCACCGGCGAGGTGATGGGCGTCGACCGGCTCGCCGGGGTGGTCGCGGCGGCGCGTCGCGCCCAGGAGCGGCACGGCCACCCGGTGGTCGTCGCGGCCGACGAGTGCTACGCCGAGCTGGCGTGGACGGCGCCGTGGGCGAGCCGAGGGGTCCCGTCCCTGCTCGACCCGCGGGTCACCGGCGGGCACGTCACGGGCCTGCTCGTGGCGTACTCGCTGTCCAAGCGGTCGAACCTGGCCGGGTACCGGGCGGCGTTCGTCGCGGGGGACCCCGAGATCGTCGGGCGGCTGCTCGAGGTGCGCAAGCACGCGGGGCTCATGGTGCCCGGGCCGGTGCAGGCGGCGATGGTGGCCGCTCTGGGCGACGACGCGCACGTGGCGGAGCAGAAGGAGCGCTACGCCCGCCGTCGTGCGGTGCTGCGCGACGCCCTGGCGCAGGCGGGGTACGTGGCCGACGGCTCGGAGGCCGGGCTGTACCTGTGGGTGCGCCCGGAGGGCGGGCAGGGTTCGTGGGAGACGGTGTCAGACCTGGCCGACCTGGGTATCCTCGTGGCTCCCGGTGCGTTCTACGGTGACGACGTGCACGTGCGTGTCGCCCTGACCGCGACGGACGAGCGGGTGGACGAGGCCGCCGCTCGGCTCTCGGGGGCCTGAGGGCTCCCCCCAGAGCCTGAGGGCGCTGGGCTGCGGGAAGGCGGAGGGCGCGAGTCGCGAGCCCGAGGGCCTACCACACCAAGGGTCAATTTGTCCTATAGAAGAGGTAAATGGTCTCATACGCATGAGGCTTAGGGCCCATCGAAGAGGCCCAGGAGTGTGAGATACATCACAAAACGGGGTCGGTTTTGCTCCGGGCCTCCGCGGACGACCTCACGGCCTGTACCGTGCATCCACAGTCAGCGACGCCGAGGGGCGCAGGCCCACGGTGTCGCGACCGTCCAACGACGGACGACCTACCTTTGGAGGTATCTCATGACGGATGTTGCCGCCACCCCCACGCAGACGGTCCGTCTGTCCGTGCGCGACCGCGAGCTCGAGTACCCGGTGGTCCCGGCGGTCGAGGGCAACGACGGCATCGTCGTCGCCTCGCTGCTCAAGGACACCGGCATGGTGACGGTCGACCCCGGCTTCACCAACACGGCCTCGTGCGAGTCGAAGATCACCTACATCGACGGCGACGAGGGCGTCCTGCGCTACCGCGGGTACCCGATCCGGCAGCTGGCTGAGGGGTCGACCTTCCTGGAGACCAGCTACCTGCTCATCCACGGCGAGCTTCCGTCGAAGGAAGAGCGCGTCGCCTTCGCCGAGCGGGTCAACCGCCACGGCCTGGTGCACGAGGACTTCCGCACCTTCATGGGCACGTTCCCCCGCCACGCTCACCCGATGGCCGTCATGGCGTCGGCGATGAACGCTCTGGGCACCTTCTACCCCGAGTCGCTGAGCATCTCCGACGAGGAGGCCATCGAGCTGGCCACGGTGCTGATCCTGGCCAAGACCCGGACCATCACCTCCTACGTGCACCGGGCGCGTCGGGGCGAGCCGCTGCTGTACCCCGACTACAGCCGTGGCTACGTCGAGGACTTCCTGCGGATGACCTTCGCGGAGCCCTACGCCCAGTACGAGGCGAACCCGGCCGTCGTCGCGGCCATGGAGAAGCTGCTGATCCTGCACGCCGACCACGAGCAGAACTGCTCGACCTCGACCGTGCGCATCGTCGGCTCGTCCAACGCCAACATCTACGCCTCGATGGCGGCGGGCGTCAACGCGCTCGGCGGCCCGCTGCACGGCGGCGCCAACGAGGCCGTGCTGGTCATGCTCGACGAGATCCTGGCCAACGGCGGTGACGCCACCGACTTCATGAAGCGGGTCAAGAACAAGGAGCCGGGCGTCCGCCTCATGGGCTTCGGGCACCGGGTCTACAAGAACTACGACCCGCGCGCCGCGATCGTGAAGGAGTCGGCTCACGAGGTGCTCGAGTCGCTCGGTGCGAGCGACCCGCGCCTGGAGATCGCCATGGGCCTGGAGGAGATCGCCCTCGCGGACGACTACTTCATCTCCCGCAAGCTGTACCCGAACGTCGACTTCTACACCGGCCTGATCTACAAGGCCATGGGCTTCGACACGGCGATGTTCACCCCGCTGTTCGCGCTCGGCCGGATGCCCGGCTGGATCGCCCAGTGGCGTGAGATGCGCAAGGACCCGCAGACGAAGATCGGCCGTCCGCGTCAGATCTACACCGGCTCTCCCAAGCGGGACTACGTCCCCGTCGACGAGCGCTGACGAGAACCACCCCTGGCGCCCCCGGTCCGCACCGTCGGACCGGGGGCGCTCTCGTCTTTCCAGGCTCAGGCGAGGGTGAGGCGCACCGTGCCGGGGGCGGGCGGGTCCTCGGCGCTCTCCCAGGTCCCGGTGCGGGTCCAGCGGTGGTCACCGACCTGCACCTCGGTCAGGTGCTGGGAGTGGGCCACCACCACGGCCCACTGGGCGACGGCCCAGGCCATCCGGTCGGCCTGGTCGGGCGGGCCCAGCGGACGGGCGTCGACGACGACCACGCCCGGGGCGGGGGTGTCGACCGGCAGGTCACCGAGGTCGCGCAGCAGCCGGGCTCGCACACCGTCGGCGGTGCCGGTGCCGCTCGGGGCGCGCAGGGTGCAGGTCACCGCCGCCGGTGAGTGGCCGGTCAGCCCCGAGGCCCAGGCGCGCGACCTGCCCTCGTGGCGACCGTAGGCGTCGGGGAAGGCAGAGCGCTGGACCGCCTGGGCGGCCTCGGTGATCGGCAGGTCTTGCCAGCCAGGCACCCGCACCAGGTGGTCGTAGAACAGCCCGGTCGAGTAGACGGGGTCCATGATCTGCTCAGGGGTCCCCCAGCCCTGCGAGGGACGCTGCTGGAACATCCCGAGGGAGTCGCGGTCCCCGTAGTCGATGTTGCGCAGCTTGGACTCCTGCAGCGCTGTGGCCAGCCCGATGGTCGCCGCCCGTGCGGGCAGCTCGCGGCGCAGCGTCGTCCCGACCACGAGCGCGGCGTTGTCGGCCTGGTCGAGCTGCAGGGTCCACGGGACGCCGTCGACGTCCGAGCGGCAGATCTCCACGACGCGGACAGGGCGCGACGCGTCGAGCGCGTAGACCACGCCGAGCACGGCCACGGCGAGGAGCCCGAGGGTGAACAGGGCCCCGAGCAGCCCGGACACCGCGGGGTGCCGTCGGCTCATCCCGGGGAGTGCGGCGCCGAGCCCGGGCTGGTCCCGACCTCGGCGCGGGCGACCGCCTCGACGGCGCCGGTCGACGGGCCGCGCCGGAACGCCATGCCCTCGCTCATGGCCAGGTCTCGGGCCACGACCAGGTCGCCGTCATGACCGCCGAAACCGATCATGCGCACCTCGGTGCTGGCCATGACGTGCAGCCCGGCCTCGACCATGCAGTCGTCGCCCAGGGGGATGCCGAGCCCGGAACCGGCCCCCAGCAGGCAGCGCCGCCCGAGGCTGACGACCTGCGCCCCGGAGCCGGCCTGCGGCTCTCCGCAGGGCGAGACCGACGCCCCGCAGCCGATGTCCGTGCCCTCACCGACGACGACCCCGGTCGAGACGTGCCCGCCGACCCTCGACGCCCCGAGCGTCCCGGCGTCGTGGCCGACGAAGCCCTCGGGCGTGACGGTGGTGCCCTCGGCCAGGTACGCCCCCAGCCGCACCCGGGCCGCGTCGACGACGCGCACGCCGGAGGGGATGACGTAGTCGGTCATGCGCGGGAGCCTGTCGATGCCGTGCACGGTCACCGGTCGCCCGTGCGCGGCGCGCAGACGAGCCCGGGTGGCCTCGAAACCATCCGTGGTGCACGGCCCGGCGTCGGTCCACACCACGGTCGGCAGCATGGTGAGGAGGCCGTCCAGGTTCTGCTCGCCCGGGGCGACCAGACGGTGGGAGAGCAGGTGCAGGCGCAGGTACGCGTCGGGCACGTCGACCGGTGCGGTGTCCAGGTCGATCAGGGTGGTGACCACCTCGACCCGCACACCGCGCGCCGGGTCGGTGCGGACCGCGGCGGTCAGCCCCGCGGGCACCGGGGTGCCGGCCGGCAGGCCGAGCACGGGTGCCGGGTACCAGGCGTCCAGCACGGCGCCGTCGTCGGTGATCGTGGCCAGCCCGTGGCCCCACGCTGATCTGGCAGGCATAGGGGAAACCCTAGCCGCCCCCAGGTCGGGGCTCTTGTCATATCCCCGGGGCCGTGACGCGCGCGTCTGTGGGCGACGCCTCACCCCGTGGGTCGTACGCTGACGACGTGGCTCAACGCTCTCCGTCCCCCGAGTACCGTCGCGGCCCTGTGCTGCTGCGCGGGCGCCTGATCCCCAAGACGACCTCTGACCAGCGGCTGCTCGCACCCTCGGAGGGTGCGGCGTGGCTGCACGAGGACCCGTGGCGGGTGATGCGCATCCAGAGCGAGTTCGTCGAGGGCTTCGGGGCGCTCGCCGAGGTCGGGGCCGCTGTGAGCGTGTTCGGCTCGGCCCGGATCACCGAGGGCTCGCCGGACTACGAGATGGGCCGGGCCGTCGCGCGGGGTCTGGTCGAGGCAGGCTACGGCGTCCTCACCGGCGGTGGGCCGGGGGTCATGGAGGCCGCCAACCGGGGGGCGTCAGAGGCCGGCGGGCTGTCGGTCGGGCTCGGTATCGAGCTGCCCTTCGAGCAGGGCATGAACCCGTGGGTCAACCTGGGCATCAACTTCCGGTACTTCTTCGTCCGCAAGACCATGTTCCTCAAGTACTCCGAGGGTTTCGTGGTGCTGCCGGGCGGCTTCGGCACGCTGGACGAGCTGTTCGAGGCCCTCACCCTGGTGCAGACGCACAAGGTCACCGAGTTCCCCATCGTGCTGATGCGCTCGTCGTACTGGGACGGGCTGCTGGACTGGCTGCGCGAGCAGGTGGCCGGGGCCGAGATGATCGCGCCGCTGGACATGGACCTGCTGTCGGTCACCGACGACCCCGACGAGGCCGTGGAGATCGTGGTGCGGCGCGGTGAGCAGCTGCGCGCCGAGGTCGCGGAGAAGGTGACGGTGCACACGGCCGGCGGGCAGAGCGGCTCCGCGCAGACGAGCCCCGAGCAGGCAGGGCCTGCCGAGACCTGGTGAACGAACCCTCCCCGGCCCAGGCCAGCCCCCGGCCCGCGCCCGCTCGCTGGGACCCGCGCGGCTGGCCGTGGTGGGCGCAGACCCTGGGCGTCTATGCGGTCAGCCGTGCCTGGCTCGTCGGGGTCTTCGTCTGGGTCGCGCGGCTCCAGGAGGCCAGCGCGTGGACCCCGGCCTCACCGTCGTACCTCGACTACGTCGGGTACATGTTCGACGGGTCGTGGTACCGGCAGATCGCCGAGCAGGGGTACCCGGCCGAGCTCCCGGTCGGTGCCGACGGGCTGGTGCAGCAGAACGCGTGGGCGTTCTTCCCGGCGTTCCCGGGGCTGGTGCGGGCGGTGATGGAGGTCACGGGCGGCACCTGGGTGGTCGTGGCGCCGCTGGTCGCCACGGTGCTGGGCGCCCTGGCCGTGCTGGTGGTGCACCGGGTGGTCACCGAGGGGGCGCCGCGCGCGGTCGAGGCGTGGCCGGGCCTGCCGCTCGCGACGGTCGCGCTCGTCTGCGCGTTCCCGCCCGCCGCGGTGCTCCAGGCCGCCTACACCGAGTCGTTGGCGCTGCTGCTCGTCGCCGCGACGCTGTGGGCGATGGTGCGCCGCCAGTACGCGCTCGCCGCTGTGCTGATGGTCGCGCTCGGGTTCACCCGGGCCGTGGCGCTCCCGATGGTGGTCGTGGTCGTCGTCCACGCGCTGGTCCGGTGGCAGGCCCGACGGCGAGGGGAGCGGTTCGACCGGTGGCAGGTCGCCCAGGTGACCGGTCTCGGCGTGGTCGCGGTGCTCTCGGGGCTTGTCTGGCCGTGGCTGACCGGGAGGGTCACCGGGGTGCCAGACGGCTACCTGCTCACCCAGGAGGCCTGGCGCGGCTCGCGCTCGACCACCCCGTTCGTCAGCTGGACCTGGGTGCCAGAGTTCTGGCTCGGCCCCTGGGCCGTCCCGGCGCTGATGGCAGGGTTCGGGCTGGTGGTCGCGCTGCTGGTGTCGCGGTCCGCGTGGCGCCTCGGCCCCGAGCTGCACGCCTGGTCGGCGGGGTATCTCGGCTACATCGTCGCGGTGGTGGAGCCCGGGTCGTCCTTGGCCCGGTTCTTGCTGCTCGCCTTCCCGATGGGCACGATCACCGCCGGCCTGGTGACCGGTCGGGCGTGGGCCAGGCGGGCGTGGCTGGCGGGGGTGCTCGTCGCGATGCTCGCGCTCCAGGTGCTGTGGGTGCGTCAGATCTGGCTGTTCAACCCCGCCGGGGACTGGCCGCCGTGACCTGAGGCCGGTCGTCGTGGTGCCTCGTGGGCCGCCGCGTGCCTCGCGAGCACGTGCGGGCCTGTGGTCTCCGCGTCTTCTGCGAGCGTTCCGGAGGCGCCTCGCTCGTGCACAGACCCGCGAAACACGCCCGCGAGACGCGGAGTGCCCTAAAATGAGCACGGTCCCCGCAGCCGTGTCGCCTCGACGACGCTCGCGCGGGGACGAACCTGACGTTCCAGCTGAAGGAGAGCCGGCGATGGCCGCGATGAAGCCGAGGACCGGCGACGGCCCCATGGAGGTCACCAAGGAAGGCCGCGGCATCGTCATGCGCGTCCCGCTGGAGGGCGGCGGTCGCCTGGTCGTCGAGCTCAAGGCCGACGAGGCCGCCGACCTGGGTGCCAAGCTCACGGCTGTGGCTGGCCCCCCCGTCCCGCCCCCTGCCGCTGACCTGCCTGCCGACGACTGAGTGCGCCTCTCGTCCTCGACGGCCCTCCCGTCGGTCACCCTGGTCGGTGGTGATGTCGCCGACCTGCCCACGCTGACGTCGGGCACCATCGACGCGCTCGCCGTCCCTGTCGCCCCTGCCGTCGCGGGCGACGACCACCTGACACCCGGGCCGGGCACGGCGCAGGCCGCGGCGAGGTTCGGCATCGACCTGGCCGAGCTGGCCGAGCGCGCGGGCCTGACCGGTGCGGCCGGTGAGGCGCACGTCGTCCAGCTGCCCCGGGCTGTCGGTTCCGCGGTGCACCTGCCGTGGGACGGCCTGCCGACCCGGGTGGTGCTGGTCGGTATCGGCTCTGCCTCTCCCGCTGACCTGCGCCGTGCTGGCGCCGCCCTCGCCCGTGCCGGTCGTGGCCTGGGCCGTGTCGCCACCACCGTCGCCGCTCGCGGCGCGGGGTCGGCCTCTGGTGAGGCCGAGGCGGTGCGGGCCTTCACCGAGGGCTACCTGCTCGGTGCCTACCAGCCGCTGCGCGTCCCTGGCACCAAGCAGAAGCCTGAGCCCAAGAAGACCCCCGCGCTGGTGCTGCTCGGGGCGGACGGCTCCCGTGCCGGCACCGCCGTGGAGACGGCGCGCGTCGTCGCCGAGCTCACCTGGCTGGCCCGCGACCTGACGGCGACCCCGCCGAGCACCAAGAACCCCGCCTGGCTCGCGGCCCAGGCCTCACGCCGGGCGAAGACGGCGGGGCTGGAGGTCGAGGTGCTGGGGCGCCAGCGCCTGGTAGCCGAGGGTTTCGGTGGTCTGCTCGCGGTCGGTGGCGGGTCAGCGGACGGCCCGCGCCTGGTCCGTGTCACCTCTGCGTGCGACCACATGACGGCCGCCCGGCACGTCGTGCTGGTCGGCAAGGGGGTCACCTTCGACACCGGCGGCATCTCGCTGAAGCCGCGCGAGTCGATGGTCACCATGAAGACCGACATGGCAGGGGCTGCCGTCGTGCTGGCCACCGTGCTCGGGGCGGCGCGCCTCGGGGTGCCGTACCGGGTCACCGCGCTGCTGCCTCTGGCTGAGAACCACCTCGGCGGCTCCTCCTACCGTCCTGGCGACGTGCTCACCATCCACGGGGGCCGCACGGTCGAGGTGAGCAACACCGACGCCGAGGGACGGCTGGTGCTGGCCGACGCCCTGGACTGGGCCGCCCAGACCCTGGACCCGGACGTCATCATCGACGTCGCCACCCTGACCGGGGCGGCCAAGGTCGCGCTCGGCTCGCGGCTGGGTGCCCTGTTCAGCGACGACGACGCCCTGGCTGACGCCGTGCTGGCCGCCGGGACGGCCGCCGGAGAGCCTGTGTGGCGGATGCCCCTGGTCGAGGACTACGAGCAGAACCTCGACTCCGAGATCGCCGACGTCCGCCAAGAGAGCAGCGACCCTCGGGCCGGTGCCGGTGCGGTGCACGCCGCGCTGATGTTGCGCCGCTTCGCCGCCGGGGTGCCGTGGGCCCACCTGGACATCGCCGGCCCAGCCCGCAGCACCGAGACCCGGGACGAGGTGCCCGAGGGCGCGACCGGCTACGGCGTCCGGCTGCTGCTGGCGCTGCTCAGCGACCCGGCCGTCAACCTCTGAGCCAGGCCTGTCCCTGGACGTGACCGTCGCCGGCGACCCGTGCCCGTGCTGCCGCGCCTGACAGCGAGAGTCAGCGCCTGACGGCGAGCAGGAGCCCGTCACCGACGGGCAGCAGGGCGACGTCCAGCCTCTCGTCGACGCGCAGGGCGTGGTCGAGCTCGCGCACGGCGACGGTCTGCTCGTCGCGGCGGGTCGGGTCGGCCACCTGGTCGCGCCACAGGGCGTGGTTGACCACGAGCGTGCCGCCACGGCGCAGCAGACGCACGGCGTGCTGCGCGTAGAGCGCCTGGTTCTCGACGTCGGCGTCGACCACCACCACGTCGTAGGCGGCGTCGGTGAGCCGGGGGAGCACCTCGTCAGCGAGGCCGCAGATGGCCCGCACCCGGGTGGGGCGCACCCCGGCCTCGGTGAACGCCTGCTTCGCCGCGCGCTGGTGCTCGACCTCGACGTCGATGGTGGTCAGCACCCCGTCGTCAGGCATGCCCCGCAGCAGGTACAGCGAGGCGACCCCGGTGCCGGTGCCGATCTCGACCACGGCGCGGGCGCGCGCCGTCGCGGCGAGCACCCCCAGCGTGGCCCCGGTCGCGGGCGTCACAGGCTCACAACCGAGGTGCTCGGCACGCTCCCGGGCGTCCATGACGACGTCGTCCTCGGCGACGATCTCCTCGCAGTAGAACCAGGACAGTGCCTTGTCAGCGGACATTCACGGCTCTCAGCGCTAGAGACGGTCTGATGATGCCCGTCACCCTATCGCCCGCGGAGCCATCTTCCGCGGCCCGGGAAGGCGCCAGAGGTCAGACGGACGTGGGGAGGGCTGGCCAGGGGCCGGAGAAGGTGCCGGGTCGGGAGACCGGCACCGGGTCGGCCCGCTGGGCGGTGCGCAGCATCACCGCCAGGTGCTCGGTGAGGTCGGCCAGGGTCGTCGGCCAGCCCTCCGGGGGGCTGTACCCGGCGGGGTCCACCTCTTCGAGCACCACCACGGGCAGGGGGGAGCCGTGCGGGGTCAGGTCGGGCAGCCGCTTCCACAGCGACCCTGGCAGGAGCAGCACCTCAGCCTCGTCGGGGTGCCGCGACAGCGCCGAGACCTCCCGACCGGTGCGTACCAGGAGCACCAGGAGGCAGCGCGAGGTGAGGTTCTCTGTCGCCACCCGCACGTCGCGCGACGCGGAGAGCACACCGGTGAGCACGCTCATCGGCGGCACCGACCCTGGTACGTCGGCCAGGCCGCGTGCGGCGACCCCGCCGACGGCCGGCAGCTTGCCGAGGGCGTCCAAGAGCTGTTCTGGCCCGCTCATCGGCGGCTCCGGTCCGTCATGACCGCTCCCTCAGGTCGATGTCCCAGCACCTGTCAGACGGGTTCCAGTGGCGCCCGACGACCTCGAGGTACGCCGACGAGGAGAACAGCACCTCGGCCCCCGTCCTGTAGTGCGACAGGACGCTCACGTCCACCCCGGAGCGGCCGTCGATGCGGAGGCGTGCGCTGCCACCACCACCGTCGGTGACAGGGGGCGCCGTCGCGGGCGACAGGTACGCGGGGTCGGGGAACTGCTGGCCCAGCCGGACGCCGTTCAGCACGTGCTGGGGCAGGTCGACGCCGCGCACGGTGGGCTGGGCCGCCGGTGCCAGGCTCTCCAGCCCTGACACGGCGCGGTCCACGTCCGCCTGGACGCGTGCCGCGGCGGAGGAGGCCCGTGCGTCTCCGGGCAGGGGCCCCGCGTCGCCGTGCCCGGTGGTGGTGAACCGGTAGAGGCTCGTGACCTCGTCAGGGGTGAGGCTGCCGTGGCGGGCCGCGACCGCGCCGGCCCAGGCGCCGAGGTCACCGCCGTCGTGCGGGTGCGGCAGGTCGGAGACGTCAGGGAGCCGGCGTGGGCCGAGAGGGGTGGAGCCGGCTGGGGGCTCGGTGTGCTGGGGAGCGGTGGTGACGCCGTGCGACGTCTGCCGGTTCACGTCCAGCACCTCGTCGAACAGGGCCTTGGCCCGGCGCAGCAGAGCCTCTAGCCGGTCCAGCAGCCTGCCGAGCTCTCTCAGCGAGGTCAGCAGCCGGGTCACCGTGGGGCCGATCTCGACGCTCGCCGCAGCGACCTGGGCGGTGACGTGCACGAGGACCCTCGGGGTGCCCAGCCCGCCGGTCGTGGCCTGGCCGGACGCCCAGGAGAGGATCGACTCGACGACCTCGGTCAGGGTGTCGCGCACCAGGTCGTGCACCACCTGCACGATGGTCCCGGCCATCTGCAGGCCCGTCGAGATGCCCTCGGCCCAGGCGGCGACGGCCTCGATGTGGGTCGCGACGTCGGCGGCGAACGTCCGATAGGCCTCAGCGGTCTCGCCCGCGGTGTCGACGAGGTCCGCGCCGACCGCACGGGTCAGCTCCTGTGCGGCGACCGAGAGGTGCTGGGCGGTGGTGGCCCAGGTGGTCGAGAACGCCCGGACCTGCTCGGCGTCACCGGTGAGGTCGTCCAGCCAGTCGCTCAGCGGCGAGAGATGGTCGGCCACCCAGCCCAGACCGACCTCGGCCAGCAGGTCCAGCGGAGGTGCGGCCGCGCTCGCGGTGCTCACCTCGAAGGAGAACGCGGCCAGGCCACCCTCGACCCAGGTGCCGCTGTTGATGGCCGCGACCAGCGACTCCCCGTCCTCCAGCAGCCCGGCTCTGGCCAGAGGAGGGACGCTGTTCCCTCGCCCAGCCCCGAGCGGGTGGGGTGACGGCATCGGTGAGCTCCCCCTGAGTCTGTCGGGCTTTTCGTATCGTGCCATGTCGTCTCGCCGCGAGGGGAACGATCTGGGGGCGAGCTCCCGGGTGGGGCTGGGTGAGGGAGCGCGCGCGAGACCTGTGCGGAGCCGACAAGCTCGCCGGGCGCTCCTTGTCGCTGCCCCCGCAGCATTACCTACGGTTGCGTAGCCTACGCTGGCGTAGGTTTGCGGCCGGTCAGTCGAGAGGAGGTCGCATGAGCGACGACGCAGGTGGTCCGCTGTCCGAGGTCGGTCTCGTCCAGATGCTCACGACGACCGGTGAGCGTGTGCCCCACCCGGATCTCGACCTCTACGCCGCCGAGCTGGACGCCGACGCCCTGCGTGCGATGTACCGGGACCTGGTGCTCGCCCGCCGGTTCGACCGGGAGGCCACCGCCCTCCAGCGGCAGGGTGAGCTCGCCCTGTTCGCCCCGGCCGAGGGGCAGGAGGGCGCTCAGATCGGCTCCGCCCACGCCCTGCGTCCTCAGGATCATGTGTTCCCGTCCTACAGAGAGCACGGGGTGGGCCTGGTGCGCGGGGTGGACGCCACGCAGATTCTTCGGCTGTTCCGTGGGGTCGACCACGGCGGCTGGGACCCCACCGCGCACGGCTTCCACCTGTACACGCTGGTCGTCGGCTCTCACACCCTGCACGCCACCGGCTATGCCATGGGCCTGGCCCGTGACGGGCTGGTCGGCACCGGTCGCCCCGAGCGTGACGCCGCCGTCGTCGTGTACTTCGGTGACGGGGCCACCGCGCAGGGCGACGTCCACGAGGCGATGGTGTTCGCCTCGGTCAACACCGCCCCCCTGGTGTTCTTCTGCCAGAACAACCAGTGGGCGATCTCCGTGCCGACGACGCGCCAGGCCGTCGTGCCCATCGCCGACCGGGCGCCGGGGCTCGGCATCCCCAGCGTGCGCGTGGACGGCAACGACGTCGTCGCCTGCTACGCGGTGACCCGTTGGGCGCTGGAGCGGGCGCGTTCCGGGCTCGGCCCGGTCTTCGTCGAGGCGCTCACCTACCGGATGGGCGCGCACACCACGTCCGACGACCCGACGCGCTACCGCGACGCCGCCGAGGAGCAGCGGTGGCGCGAACGCGACCCGATCGACCGGCTCCACGCTCACCTGACCGCGTCGGGCCAGCTGCCGCAGGTGTTCCTCGACGAGATCGAGACCGCCGCCGACGCGCTCGGTGAGAAGCTGCGCACCGAGGTCCGGGCGCTGGGCCGGGCGAGCACGTCCGGCATGTTCGACCACGTCTACGCCACCGAGCACGCCCAGGTCAGCGCCGACGCGTGCGGGAGAGGTACCCGATGACCCTGACCACCGAGCGCCATGGCGCGACTGTCGAACGCTCTGACCTGACCATCGAGCGCCCTGCCCCGGCGCTGACCACCCTGCCGATGGCCAAGGCCATCAACGAGGCCCTGCGCCGGGTGCTCGTCGAGGACGAGAGGGTGCTCGTCATGGGCGAGGACGTCGGGCGCCTGGGCGGGGTGTTCCGGGTGACCGACGGCCTGCACGCCCAGTTCGGAGACCATCGGGTGATGGACACCCCGCTGGCCGAGTCCGGCATCGTCGGGACCGCGATCGGCCTCGCCATGCGCGGCTACCGGCCCGTGGTGGAGATCCAGTTCGACGGGTTCGTCTTCCCGGCGTTCGACCAGATCACCACCCAGCTGGCGAAGATGCGCTACCGCTCTGCCGGGCGGCTGGGTCTGCCGGTGGTGGTCCGGGTGCCCTACGGCGGGGGCATCGGCGCGATCGAGCACCACTCGGAGTCCCCGGAGGTGCTGTTCGCGCACACGGCGGGGCTTCGCGTCGTCTCCCCGTCCACCCCGGCGCAGGCGTACCAGATGCTCAGGGCGGCCGTCGCCTGCCCCGACCCGGTGCTGTACTTCGAGCCGAAGTCGCGCTACTGGGCCAAGGGTGGGGTCGACCTCGACGCCCCGGCAGACCCGAGCATCCTGGACACCGCCCGGGTGGTGCGGTCGGGCACCGACGTGACCGTCGTCGCCTACGGCCCGACGGTGGCCACCGCGCTGGCTGCTGCCGACGCCGCTGCCGACGCCGGCCGGAGCCTGGAGGTGGTCGACCTGCGGACCGTCTCGCCCCTGGACGTCGAGACGCTCGCCCGGTCGGTGCGGCGCACCGGTCGCTGCGTCGTCGTGCACGAGGCGCCCGTGCTCTACGGAGCGGGGGCCGAGGTGGCCGCCCGCGTCACCGAGGAGTGCTTCTACTCGTTGCAGGCGCCGGTGCTGCGCGTCGGCGGCTACCACACGCCCTACCCGGTGGCCGTGCTGGAGCACGACTGGTTGCCCTCGGTCGACCGGCTGCTCGACGCCGTCGAGACGACGATGGGATTTTAGGGCGTGTCTCCAAGGTCGCTGCGCGCTGCGGTGCGCCCGGTACGCACGCTCGCCGCGTTGTCGTCGTCGGCAGCACCTCTAGTGCTGCTCTCCTCCTCCGCCTTGCGATCGCACGCACCGGACACACCTCGCCGGCACACCGACCTTGGAGACACGCCCTGATGCCGCACTTCATGCTCCCAGACGCTGGCGAGGGCCTGACCGAGGCCGAGATCGTCGCCTGGCGCGTCGGTGTCGGGGACACCGTCGAGGTCAACCAGGTGATCGTCGAGATCGAGACGGCGAAGTCGCTGGTCGAGCTGCCGTCGCCGTGGTCGGGGGTGGTCGCGGCGATCCTCGCCGAGCCGGGCACCACCGTCGCGGTCGGTGCCCCGATCGTGGAGATCAGCACCGGCGTCGACCAGACCACCGCCGGGCCGGAGCAGGACGGGGAGGATGCGTCCGAGGCTCGAGAGGGCGGGCCGGTGCTGGTCGGCTACGGTCTGCGCGGCCCGGCCGAGCCTCGTGCCCGGACGGACCAGGCCCCGCCCGTGCCGGCCAGCCCCGCCCCGGTGGTCCGCACGCCGCACGCGCTGGCCAAGCCGCCGATCCGCAAGCTGGCCCGTGACCTGGGCATCGACCTGGACACCGTCACCCCGACCGGCCCAGGCGGGATCGTCACCCGTGAGGACCTGCTCGCGCACGTGACCCGCGCCGAGGCCCGAACCTTGGCGACCTACCCCGGCGACGAGCCGTGGCTCGCCTCGGGCGTGGTCTCGCCCGACGGGCGCCAGACCCGGGTGCCGGTGCGCTCGGTGCGCAAGCGCACCGCCGAGGCGATGGTGGCCAGCGCGTTCACCGCCCCGCACGTCACCGTGTTCCACACCGTCGACGTGACCGCGACGATGCGGCTGGTGGACCGTCTGCGCTCCGACCCGGAGTTCTCCGGCACGCGCGTCACCCCGCTGCTGATCGCCGCCAAGGCGCTGCTGCTCGCGGTGAAGCGCCACCCGGAGATCAACGCGAGCTGGGACGAGGCCGCGCGGGAGATCGTCTACAAGCACTACGTGAACCTGGGCATCGCCGCGACCACCCCGCGAGGCCTGGTGGTGCCGAACATCAAGGACGCCCACCGGCTCGGTCTGCACGACCTGGCGCTCGCCCTGGCCGACCTCACCGCGACCGCGCGGGCCGGGCAGACCTCGGCGGCCGACCAGGCCGACGGGACCATCACGGTGACCAACGTCGGGGTGTTCGGCATCGACTCCGGCACGCCGATCCTCAACCCGGGCGAGGCGGCGATCCTCGCGTTCGGGTCGGTGGCCCGCAAGCCCTGGGTGCACAAGGGGAAGATCAAGCCCCGCCAGGTCACCCAGCTGAGCCTGAGCTTCGACCACCGGCTGGTCGACGGAGAGCTCGGTTCCCGGGTGCTCGCCGACGTCGCCGCTGTTCTCGCCGACCCGTCGCGCGGTCTGGTCTGGGGCTGAGGGCCTCATGACGACGGGCAGCCCCAGAGCCCGCGCCGGGCGTCCGGGGCGTGCGCTCGGGCGTGGCGCGACGGGCGGTCTGTCGCATTTCACTCACGGCCACCGTCACGTTCCGCCACGTCGTGTGGGACGGTAGCGACAGAGGAGATACGGAGCGGGACGACGAGGACGGGAGCGGTGCACGTGACGTGGGGCCTTGGCGAGGGTCGGTCGACAGGTCGGTCGGCACGGCCGCGGAGGACGTCTCCGACGACGAGGACGGCTCCGTGACGCGTCGGTCGCGCTCTCGGCGCGCGGGCACCGGGGAGGTGTCGCGTGCCGAGGTGGTCGCGCGTGCGGCGCGCCGCCTGAGGGCCTGTCAGCAGATCACCGAGATGAGCCGGGTGGTCGCCGGCTCCGTGGCGGAGGCGCTCGAGGCCCGGAGGGCCGTCGTCTTCCGCGTCGAGGACGAGCGCGCGCGGCTGCTGTGGATCACCCAGCCGGCCGCCGACCTCGACGTGGCCCGCTGGGAAGGCCAGGTGTGGACCCCGATGACCTGGCCAGCGCTGCGCCAGATCGTCGCTGACCAGGAGACCTGGTGCTCGTGGGTCCTCGGCCCGCAGGGCCCGCCGAGCCTGGCGCCGGCGCTGGTCGACGTGCTGGCCCACGCTGACGCCGCGGCCGTCGGCGCCCCGATCGTCGTCAACGGCGCCGTGTGGGGTGTGGTCGTCGCGACCAAGGAGCGCTTCGACGCCGAGGAGCGCGCGACGGTCGAGGTGGTCGCGGCGCTCGCGGCCGCCGCGCTGATCCGGCTCGACTTCGACAACCAGGTGCAGCACATGCTCGCCGAGGACCCGCTCACCGGGCTGGCCGACCGTCGGGTGGCCGACCGGGCCGCGGAGGTCGCCCTGGCCTCCGGTGCCGAGACGTGCATCGTGATGTGCGACGTCGACGGGCTGAAGCAGGTCAACGACCAGCTCGGGCACGGCGAGGGCGACGAGCTGCTGCGGATGGTCGCTGACGTGCTGCGCCAGGCGTCCGCGGCGCTCCCGGGCAGCACGGCCGCCCGCATCGGCGGCGACGAGTTCTGCCTGGTGGTGCCGGGCATGTCCAAGAGCCTCGTCATCGAGGCCATGTCGACCACCCTCGCGGAGAGCCCGCTGCCGCACGGCGCGGCGATCTCGTGGGGCGTGGCGAGCTCGGTCGGTGAGCACGTGACGGTCTCGAGCCTGTTCCGTGCGGCGGACTTCGCCCAGTACCACGTGAAACGGGCCCGAGCCCGCCGCAAGCAGCTGGCCCTCCCGGCGAGCGCCGACCCGGCGACCACCGCGCAACAGCTGCTGGGCCGCGCTGTCCCGGCGATCCACGCCGCGCGCGGCGCCCTCGGCCGGGTGTGCGCGCTGGCCGCCACGGCCACCGACACCCTCGGTGGCGGGGCGTGGACGGTGCTGCGCGACGACGACCCCGCGCCGGTGGTGGTCGCCCGGGGTGGCAGCCCCGCCGGCTACGAGGACCCCACGCTCGCGGTGACCGTGGCACAGGACGGCTGGCGCATCGACGCCGGGGCGTCGATCGAGACCAGCCACCACCCCCAGGTCGTCACCGCCCTGCGCGCCGCGATGCACGTCGCTGTCCACACCGAGGACTGAGGCTCGGCACCGAGGCTCGGTGAGCCGGTGCCCTGAGAGCTCGGTGCCCTGAGCGTCGAGGGCTGACGCGCTGGCCAGGGTTGTCAGAGGGCAGGAGCGCCGCCGGAGGGGGCGAGGTCGTTCAGAGACGAGGTCGTTCAGAGGGGAGCGCGCTCGTGGGCCCCGACCGCTCGCAGCACGAAGACCTCCACCTGGTCCACGGCCCGCTGACGGTCTGAGGCGCGTGCGACGGCGCGGCCTGAGAGGCAGGCCATCACCAGGGGCACCGTCACGTCGAGGTCCTGGGCGGGGAACGCGCCGTTGGCGACCCCTCGAGAGAGGATGCCGCGCAGGATGCGCTCGACCAGCACCACGTGGCCGCGCACCTCGGCGTGGGTCTGGGTCGAGATCACCCGGCTCAGGTCGGGGCCGGGCTGGAAGTGGAACTCGGGCTTGAGCCCCAGGTGCTCGTGCACGTAGGTGCGCAGCTGCTCGACCGGGTCGTCGATGCCGACCAGCGCCGTCTCCAGGGTCTCGACCCACCCGGTGGTCTCGTGCATGACGAGCGCGACGAGCAGCGCCTCCTTGTCCGGGAAGTGGTTGTAGACGGCCGTGCGGCCGACCCCGGCGCGAGCGGCGATCTGCGACAGCGTCACCGCGTCGAAGCCGTGCTCGGCGATCAGCTCGGAGAGGGCCGCGAACAGCCGGGAGCGCACCTGCTCGCGATGCTCGTGCAACGTCGCACCGATGATCCGTGGCATCCTGACATTCTGCCACGCAAGTGTCAGAACGCGGGACGGTTCGTCCCGTTCTGGTCACCTGTCGCCCGGTCGGCCGTGCGGCTTCGCCCGGATAGCCTCGGCGTGTCGGGGCGGTCGCTCTGGCAGGCTGTGCGGGTGCAGATCAACGCAGACCTGAATGAGATCGTCGACATCGCGCGCGGCATGGGCATGCTTCCCGACGCCGTCACCGACCTGGCCGGGACCCCCGGTCAGGTCACCGCCAAGGTCCACGCCGACCAGCTGCCGGGCATGTCCGGGGCGAAGAAGGCGGCGGCCAAGATGGCAGGCGCCATCGGCGTCACCGTGACCACCGAGATGTCCGACTCCACGTTCACCGTGGTGATCGCGGCCTCCGCCCGTGGGTTCAACGTCTCGGAGATGGTCGCCGGGGAGATCCAGAAGATCATCGCCAAGGCTCCGCCCGAGGCTCCGACCAGCCTGGTGTCGGTGCGCACCGGCGAGGGTCGCACCATGGTCGACGTGGACGTCGAGGCCGCCGTCAAGCAGTTCAAGGTGCGGCTCACGTCCATCGAGATCGGTGACACCATCACCGTCACGACCGCGCGCGCCTGAGCTCCACCGTTCCTCTGACCCCGTCAGACGCGAGGCCCGGCCCCTGGACAGGGTGCCGGGCCTCGCGTCGTGTCAGCGCTCGAGGCTCAGCGGCTCCCGCGTGACGTCTGAGACTCCTCCCGCTCGGCGACGGTTCCCCCCGCTGAGGTTCTCGCGCCGGGGGGTCTCGTCTGGCGTGCTCAGCGGCTCCGGTAGACCTGGCCCGGCTCGGTCGGGCCGAGCAGCTCGGGCAGCGTCACCAGGGTGTACCCGGCGGCCTGGAGGTGGTCGATGATGCCGGGCACGGCGGCGACGGTGGACTCGTGGATGTCGTGCATGAGGATGATCGACCCGGGGGAGGCCCCGGCGACGGCGCGGTGGGTGGTCACACCGACGTCGCGGTTCTTCCAGTCCTCGGTGTCGACGTCCCACAAGACCACCGGCTGGCCGCGCTCGGCCAGCGTGAGGCGCACCTGCTCGTCGAACGCCCCGTAGGGCGGGCGGAACAGCACCGGGCCGCCGATGCCCACGGTCTGGATCAGGATCACGGTGGTGCTGTCGATCTCGTCGGCGGCCTGCTCGACGGGCATGCTCGTCAGGGACTGGTGAGACCAGGCGTGGCTGCCGAGCGCGTGACCCTCGGCTGCCGTGCGGGCGGCCAGGTCGGGGAACTGGGCGACCCTGCTGCCCAGGACGAAGAAGGTGGCCTTGACGCCCTTGGCGGCCAGGGTGTTCAGCAGGGTGCCGGTGTAGGGGCCGGGCCCGTCGTCGAAGGTGAGGGCCACGCAGGCCAGCACCGCGCAGTCGGGGGCGGGTGCTGCGGGGGTGGGCTCTGGCTCGGGTGCGGGTGCGGGTGCGGGTTCTGGCGCGGGCTCGGCCGTTGGTTCGAGCTCTGGTGCCGTGATCGGTGTCAGCACCGTCCAGGCGGCGGGCTCGACCCCGGCCGGGCGCGGGGCGCCGGTCTGCGCCACGGTGCTGGCGCTGCCCGCTGCCAGGTCGGCGGTGCTGACCGTCGACCTGAGCGCCACCCCGGTGCCGTGCGTCGCGTCCGCGTGCGCCGGGGTCAGGGTCGACGGTACGAGAGCGACGAGCATCCCGAAGGCCGTCGCGACGAGGGCGGCAGACGGCCGCGCGCCGTGCCATGCCATCGTTCGCCCACCTCTTTCGTCTGCTAGCACAGATCGTCCAGCATCGCATCTGGTATCTGCGGTTCGACAGGGACCCTACAGCCCGTTCCCCGGTTCGGAGGAGCTCCAGGGGTATGAGATCCGAAACTATCCGTGTATCTATCGCGGAGACTAGATATATGTATATGCTCTGATCGTGGATCCGGTCCGGAACCCCTACGCCCCTGGCGCCGGCCAGCGCCCGCCCGAGCTCGCCGGTCGTGACGAGCAGCTCGACGCCTTCGACGTCGTGCTGGAACGTGTGGTGCGCGGCCGTCCCGAGCGCTCGGTGGTGCTCGTCGGCCTGCGCGGGGTCGGCAAGACGGTGCTGCTCGGGGCCCTGCGCTCAGCAGCCGTGCGGGCCGGGTGGGGCACCGGCAAGCTGGAGGCTCGCCCGGACGCCTCGCTGCGCCGCCCGCTCGCCGCCGCCCTGCACCAGGCGGTCCGCGAGCTGGGGCTGCCGCCCGGCGAGCGTCACGACCACGCGCTCGGTGTGGTCAAGTCGTTCGCCCAGAGAGCGAGCGAGGGGTCGCGCCCCGCCAAGACCACCACCAAGACCAGAGAGCGGAACCTGGGGATCGGCGTCCCGGCCGTCATAGGCCGCGCGGATTCTGGCGACATCGAGATCGACCTGCTCGAGCTGCTCACCGACCTGGGCGGGGTGGCCGCCGAGGCCGGCACGGGCATCGGCGTGTTCATCGACGAGATGCAAGACCTCGGCCCTGACGACGTGTCGGCGCTGTGCGCCGCCGTCCACGAGATCTCGCAGGCCCGGCTGCCGGTGGTCGTCGTCGGTGCCGGGCTGCCGCACCTGCCTGCTGTGCTCGCGGCGTCGAAGTCGTACTCCGAGCGCCTGTTCCACTACGTGCGGATCGACCGTCTGGACCGTCTCGCCGCCGACGCCGCGCTGGTGCTGCCCGCTGCCGAGGAGGACGCCCGCTTCGAGACGGACGCGCTCGACGCCCTGTATGCGGCGACCGGCGGCTACCCCTACTTCGTGCAGGCCTACGGCAAGGTGGTGTGGGACCTGGCGCCGCGCTCGCCGGTGACGGCCGCCGACGTCGCCATGGCCGCCCCGGAGGCCGAGGCCGACCTCGCCGTCGGGTTCTTCGGGTCCCGCTTCGAGCGGGCCACCCCGGGGGAGCGGGAGTACCTGCGCGCGATGGCCGAGCTCGAGACCGACGACCTCGAGGGTTCGGTCGCCACGGCCGAGGTGGCCACGCACCTGGGCCGCAAGCCCCAGTCGCTGTCTCCCGCCCGCGACGCCCTGCTGAAGAAGGGGCTGGTGTACGCGAGCGAGCGCGGCCGGATCGCCTTCACCGTCCCGCACTTCGGCCGCTACCTGCGCGAGCACACCTGAGCGCCCTGTGTTGTCTTGTCCGGGCTGCCTTGTCCGGCGCCGTCCTGCCTGGCCCCGCTCGCACCTGAGCGCCCGGTCTGAACCTGCTCGGTTCAGCCCAGCTCCTCGAAGGTGACCCGCAGGGCCTCGACCAGCCCCGGGGCGGTCGGTTCGGTGCTGATGGTGTCGACGTGCACCCCGCTGGCCGTGGCGACGTCGGCCGTGGCCTGGTCGATGCAGCCCACGACCATCCCGTCCAGCGGCGGGCCGAGCCGGTCGACCATGCCCCGCACAGCCCGTGGCGAGGTGAGGAGCACAGCGTCCACCAGGCCGGCGACCCAGGATGCCCTGGCTCGTGCGGGAGGGTCTTCCCCGCGGACGGTGATGTGGGTGACCACCTCGTCGACGGTGACGCCGTTGCCGCGCAGGGCGTCCGGCAGCGACGGGCCGACCAGGTTGCCTCGGGCCACGAGCACCGCGGAGCCGTCCGCCGAGCACAGCATCGGGCCGATCAGCGCGACGGGCCCCGAGCCTCGCTCGGGCAGCACGCACCTGATGCCCAGCGCCGCCAGCACCCTGCCTGTCGCGTCACCGACAGCGGCCACCCGCGTGCGGCTGGCCCTGATCGGCCCTCGGAGCCCGACGAGATCGGGCTCGTCGGCGAACACGATCGGGGCCCGTGCGGAGAGCATCCGGACCGAGGCGGCGCTGGTCACCGCGAGCCAGCCGTACTGCCCGTCGCGGATCGCACGCAGCGCCGCGTCGAGCCGACTGCGGTCCGGCACGGGCCGCGCCTCGATCAGCGGCACCACCAGGGGCCTAGCCCCGGCCTCCACGAGCGCCGCCAGGGCGCCGCCGGTGACCGACGCGGAGTCGGGGACGAGGACGGTCCGCCCGGTCAGGGTCGTCGTCATGTCACCACCTCATGAGGCTGGCGCTCGCCTAGGGGCGTGCGCCCGCGGAGCGTCCGCCCAAGTCTGCCCCTCTCCCGGGGCTGGTGGGGGCGATTCACGGGGCGATCTAGGGCGCTCTGGTGACGACAGGCGACGGCTAGGCGCCGGCGGCCTCTCCGGAGGCTTCCGGCTCGGCGGTGCTCGCGGGCTCGTCGAGCGACCCGCTCAGCTCGGGCACGGGCAGGGCTCCCTCGGTCGGAGGGGGTCGCAGGGCGTCTGGCAGGGCGGAGTCGAGCCGCTGGGAGCGCAGGTCGTCGAGCTCTTCCAGCAGCACCCACGCCTCCAGCACGTCGACGTCGAGCATGGTCATGCCGTGCTGACGTGCCTCTTCGACGTTGTCGCCGGCCGGGACGATCCTGGCGACCTGGCGGTCTCCGGCGAGCACCTGGTCCACGACGTGCACCGGCATGCCCCGCCAGGTGGCCGCGACCTCGAGGCCGAACACGTCGGTGAGCTCGGCCGGGTGCAGCTGCTGGTACCAGCGGCCCTGCCCGCCAGGCCAGAAGCCCGACTCCTGCGGCTGCGGGGTCGACGTCGCGACGACCACCCGCCCGTCGACCACGTCGGCGTCGTAGTGCGTGCCGTTCCACGCCGCGACAGGCCCGACGCACTGAGACAGCCGCGCCATGGTCGGGACCGTCAGGTGCGGGTCGGCGGGCCGCCACCCCGCGCCCAGGTGCCCGTAGCGGGCCAGCAGCTCGGTGCCGCCCTCGGCGTAGCGGCGGATCAGCTGGGCGCCGGGGGGCACGCGGGTGTGCATCAGCCACCACAGCGGCACGGCGAACCCCGGTTGCCCGAGGTAGCGCAGGTACCAGTCGGCCTCGAAGCGCAGCAGGTCGATCCACGGTGACCTCGGCGTCCAGCCGGACCCAGGGGCGCGAAGACCGTGCACCGCGGCGAGGTCGTCGGTGGACGTCGCGAACCGCACGTCGGAGACACGCACCACGAAGCCGCCGACGCGGTCGTAGCCTTCCTTCAGGTAGGCGCGCGACAGTCTCGGCGAGACGGTCTTCTGCAGGAGGGTCATGTCCTTCTCACCCGATTTGGGACGATTCGGTCGGCTCTGACTCTGGTCGTCCGCGGCTTCAAGGTCCAGGGGTCTCACCCGGTTGGCCGTGCGCTCTCGTCGCCTACGTGGACGAGAGTGTGACGCGTCTCACTCGAGGTGGTCCACCAGGGTGGCCGCCAGCCCCGTGTAGGTGGCCGGGGTCAGCGCCGCCAGACGCCGCGCGACGTCGGCGGGCAGCCCCAGGGTCTCGACGAACGCACGCAGCCGGTCGGGGGTGATCCGCTGCCCCCGGGTCATGTCCTTGAGCCGTTCGTAGGGGTTCTCCATCCCCGGCACCCCGGCGACGGCGGCGGCACGCATGGCCGACTGGATCGGCTCGGCCAGCACCTCCCAGCTCGCCTCGAGCTCGGTGGCGAGCATGTCGGTGTCCACGGACAGCCGTGCCAGGCCGCGCCGCACGTTGTCGATCGCCAGCAGCGAGTGCCCGAACGCCGGGCCGATGTTGCGCTGGGTGGTCGAGTCGGTGAGGTCGCGCTGCAACCGTGAGGTGACCAGGGTGGCCCCCAGGGTGTCCAGCAGCGCGCAGGAGATCTCGAGGTTCGCCTCGGCGTTCTCGAAGCGGATCGGGTTCACCTTGTGCGGCATGGTCGAGCTGCCGGTCGCCCCGGGCACCGGGATCTGGATGAACACCCCACGGGAGATGTAGGTCCACACGTCGGTGGCCAGGTTGTGCAGCACCCGGTTGAACCGGGCCATGTCGGCGTAGAGCTCGGCCTGCCAGTCGTGAGACTCGATCTGGGTGGTCAGCGGGTTCCAGACCAGGCCCAGGTGCTCCACGAAGCTCTTCGACACCGCCTGCCAGTCGGTGCCCGGTGCGGCGGCGAGCATCGCGCCGTAGGTGCCGGTGGCGCCGTTGAGCTTGCCCAGGTACTCGTCACGGCTGATGCGTCCCAGCTGTCGACGCAGCCGGTAGGCGAGCACCGCGAGCTCCTTGCCCAGGGTGGTCGGGGTGGCCGGCTGGCCGTGGGTGAGCGCCAGCATCGCCACGTCACGGTGCTCGTCGGCCATCGCGGCGATGTCGGCCACCAGGGCCTGCGCCGCCGGTGCCCAGACCTCGCTCACCGCGTCGCGCACCATCAGCGCATAGCTGAGGTTGTTCACGTCCTCGCTGGTCAGGGCGAAGTGCACCAGCTCGGAGACCTCCGGCAGCGCGGTGCCGTCCCCGAGGTGCTCCCGTGCGGTGGCGAGGCGCCGCTTCAGGAAGTACTCGACCGCCTTGACGTCGTGGACGGTGACCTTCTCGATCTCCGCCAGCTCAGCGATCTCGTCGGCGCCGAAGGTCGCCACCACCTCGCGCAGGTACGCCTGCTCGGCCTCGCTGAGCGGGCGCGCACCCGGCACCGCCCCGGTGGTGGTGAGGTGGATCAGCCACTCCACCTCCACGTGCAGCCGCTCCCGGTTGAGCGCGGCCTCGCTGAGGTGGTCCACCAGCGAGGCGACCACCGGGCGGTACCGCCCGTCGAGCGGCCCGAGCGGGATGGACGGGGCGACATCAGCGAGGCTCACACGCGGCATGACCCCCATCATGGCGCACCCCGAGACCCCCGTCTGCCACCCCGCTGCGCTGTCGTCCGGGTGCTTTTGCCGAGCAGGTGCCCTGCGCCTGGGGAGGACGGCCGGCAGCGGTGTCGCGGTCGACGTCCTGCGGGGGTGCTTCTCGGCGTCTGCCCTGGTCTTCGTCGTATCACCCGGTGAGCAGATCAGGCGGTCGACGACGCATCGCGCTCAGCGATGAGCCGGGGCAGCACGGACAGGGCGTACAGCGGAAGGTTGACGAGCCAGCCCTCGTCACGCCACGGTCGCAGAGAGGTCCGTACCGACACCTCGGGGGTGTAGGTGTCGCGGAACACCCGCAGACTCTTGGCCTGCAAGCTCACCTCGGCTTTCACCTCGACCGGCACGACCGTCCCGGCGTGCTGCACCACGAGGTCGACCTCGGCCCCACCGGTGCGGCTGACCCAGTACGACGGTGCGAGACCGGCGGCGATGATCTCCTGCAAGGCGTACTGCTCGGTGATCGAACCCTTGAGCTCGGTGAACAGCGCATGACCGGTCACGAGGGTGCGGGCGTCCAGCCCGGCCATGGCCCCGACCAGCCCGGTGTCCATGAGGTACAGCTTGAAGGCTTTGTCGTCGGCATAGGCGGCCAGCGGCAGACGGGCCGCGCTGACTCGCGGCACCCGGTGCACCAGCCCAGCGTCGACCAACCATTGCAGCGCCAGCTCCATGGTCTTGGCGCGCGCTCCTGGCCGGGCGTGGCCGTAGACGAAACGACGGTTCTCCCGGGCCAGCTGAGCAGGGACAGAGGCGAACAAGGCCCGTAGCCGTGGCACCTCGTTCAGCGGGGCGTGCTTGGAGAAGTCGCGGTCGTAGGCGGTGAGGATCTCCAGCTGCACCTGTCGGGCGCCGTCAGGGACGCGGTCTGGCACGAACTGAGCGACAGCCTCAGGCATCCCCCCGACGTACAGGTACCAGCGCAGCAACGACACCAGCTTCTCGTGAAACGTACCGAGGCGGTCGGGCTCGTCCGCGCCGATCAGGTCGGCCAAGGCAGTCTCACCGAGGGCGCGCAAGAACTCGTCGAACGTCATGGGACGCACGTCGACCATGTCGACCTTGCCGACCGGGAACGACGTGCCGGGGTGCGCGGCCACACCCAGCAACGACCCGGCACACGCCACGTGATACTGCGGCGCGGTCTCCGCGAAGTACTTCAGCGCCGTCAACGCCCGTGGCGCCTCCTGGACCTCGTCCAGCACGATGAGCGTGCTGGACGGGTCGATGGGCCCACCGCCGACGACGACAGCCAGGTCGGCGACGATGCGACCGATGTCCAGGTCAGCGTCGAAGACGCCTCGAGCAGTCGCCGACTGGTCGAGGCTGACGTAGACCGTACGGTCGTAGTGGTGTCGCCCCAGCTCGCGCAGCAGCCACGTCTTGCCGACCTGCCGCGCCCCGAACATGACCAGCGGCTTGCGCCGAGGAGCGCCCTTCCACGCGACGAGCGCACTCATGACTGTACGTTCCACCAGCCACCCCTCCTTGCGTCACCTCAGGGTGCCCCGAGGACTCCCAGGGACTCTCGCGACGAGAGTAGCAAAACTCCCTGGGAGTTTCGCGCTCCAGCTTGCGAAACTCACAGGGAGTCTCGCAAGCTCGAGCGCGCTCCCGCTGCCTCTCCACGGTTCCGACTCAGTGCCGTGTGCCTGATCGCCCATATGAGCACCTAGTCCCGTCTACCCCGCGTGCCCCAGAGGAACCGTCTCGCTGGGCTGCGGTGGCGAGGCAGGTGCGTCGCCACCGGGCTCCGGATCGCCGCGACTATCACCCTGGAGCCGGCTGGCGACACTCAGTAGGGTGATCGCATGACCGGTACCGGCGCTGGTGAGGTAGGGCAGAGGCTGCATCGGCGCTGGTGGTGGCTGTGGGGTGGATGGGGGCTGTTGCTGGCCGGTGCCGTGCTGGCCTGGGTGTGGGCCTCGGAGTCGGCGAAGGCCGCTGTGGCGCTGTGGACCTCGGTGCCGCTGGCTGTGGTCGGGGTGCTGCTCGCGGCGGTGCCGTTGGTCGGCCGGAGGAAGTCAGATCGGCCTGTGGCGGCCGAACCGGTCAAGGTGCAGATGGAGCCGATCAAGGTCCAGGTCGAGCAGGTCGCGCCGCCTGAGCCGGCCCTGCCTCTCCCGCTTCCCGTCATGGTCGGCAACCCGCCGCCCCGGCCGCCGGCCTTCCAGCCTCGCACCCGCTATCGAGACCAGATCGACGCTGCTTGGGGCGACAGGGGCACGGTGGTGCTGACTCAGTCTCAGTCTGCGGTGGTGCACGGTGACGGCGGGGTCGGCAAGTCTCAGCTCGCCAGGGAGTACTACGAGTCGTCAGACGCTCTCGTGCAGGTATGGGTCGAGGCGTCCAACACCGACGGCATCATCACCGGGTATGCCAGCGCCGCCCAGGCGATGATCGCCCGTGACGACGCACGTGCCGCGGAGCTGGGTGTGGGTTCCGCGGAGACCAACCAGAGCATCCTGGCCGAGGCGTTCCATCGATGGCTGCGCACCGGGACCTCGTGGCTGGTGGTGCTGGACGACCTCGACGTCGACCCCGAGGACCTGAGACGGTGGTGCCCTTCAGGCCCCGGCCGGGTGTTGGTCACCACTCGTCGCGAGGACGTCGGCTACGAGACGTTCTTCCGTCCCCAGGGCGTCGTAGACCTCGACGTGTACACCCCCGACGAAGCCCTCAACTACGTCGACGACCGGCTCACCCCGCACGCCGACAAGCTGCCTGACGGCTTCCTAGACGCTGCTCCTGAGCTGGTCGAGGCGCTCGGCTGCCACCCGGTCGCCCTGAACCAGGCCGCTGCGGTCATCATCGACGAGAAGCTGACCACCGGGGCCTACCTGGCCCGCTTCGATGACTGCACCCGCACCCTGTCTGACCTGTTCTCCCAGCCTGATATCGCCTACGACCGCCGCACCGTCGCCACCACCTGGTCCATCGCCCTCGAGCGGGTCGCAACCCACTCGCCCCACGCTGCCGCGATGGCGACTCTGGTGTCAGTGGCTCACCCCAGGTCGACTCCGCGTTGTCTGTTCACGACCGAGGCCGCTCGGCGCTACCTCGCCCAGCACGCGAATCTCGTCTCCAGCCAGCCGTCGGACGCGAGAACCGAACCGCTCGAGCCCCGAGTCTTGGTAGCGGACGATCTGCTCTCCGTCGATGACGCCAAAGCTGCTCTGCGTGCCTTGGAGAACGTGGCTGTCATCCGCACCCGGCCTGAGCCATGGGACCCGATCGCGGTGCACGCACTGGCCCAACGCGCCATCGGTGACCTTGCCTCTGGCCGGTCCGATGCCGTCGTGATGCTGGCTGATGCCGCTATGGAGGTATGGCCGGACAAAAAACGCGACTTCGCAGTTGGGCCCCAGCTGCGAGCAGTTGCTGAACATCTATATCTTTCCGATAGGTTGGCGTTGGTCGGAGAAGATGCTCACGGCATCCTGCGGCGTACCGGAATTTCACTCGCTAACGGAGGCTTGACGGCAGAGGCTATTGCCTTCCGTGAAAGGTTGTTACAGCACCTGCGTCGGGCCTTGGGTTCCGATCACCGCGATTCGCTGACGCTCCGATGCGACCTCGCCGACGCCCAAGGGGAGTTCGGTGACGTTCCGGGTGCGGTGCAGAGTCTGGAAAAAGCGTACAGCGACGCGCGTAAAGCGCTTGGTGAAAATGATGCTCTAACCTTGAGGATACGCGGCCAGCTGGGTCGGTATCGAGGCAATTCTGGCGACCCTATGGGTGCGGCTAGAGATCTGGAGGCCGCTCTTTCTGTTGCATCAGAGATGCTGGGGAGAGATTGTCCGACAACCCTTAGCATCCGACACAACTTGGGCGTCTACCAAGGGCGGTCGGGTGACGCCGATGGTGCGGTAGTCACGCTGCTAGAAGCGCTAGATGGAAAGCGAAAGCAATACGGAGACAGTGACCCCGAGACTTTGACTACCCAGAGCGTGCTCGGGTTCTGGCGGGGCTGGTCCGGCGACCCCGGTTCCGCGTTGATCGACCTGGAACAGGTACTCGAACTACGCAGAAAAATACTTGGCGAACTACACCCTCAGACCCTCAGGAGTCGGCACTATCTGGCCCTGTGGCGGGGGCGGTCCGGTGACGTCGATGCTGCGGTTAGCGAATTTGAGGAAGTGCTTTCTTCGAGGAGGAGTGCGCTCGGCAATGATCACCCTGATACTTTGATCACTTGGTTCTGGATGGCTTTTTGGCGCGGTGAGGCTGGTGATCCGAAGGGTGCGGTAGAAGAATTGGAAAGTGTGCTGGCTGCCAGGGCTGAAAAACTAGGTGAAGATAATCCGGCTACTATAATAACTCGACATCATCTTGCTCGTTGGCGAGGTGAGGCGGGAGACCCGGTCCGAGCGGTCGCGGAGCTGGATCAGGTGCTCGTCGCTCAGGAGAGAGTGCTGGCAGAAGGACACCCAGAAATCTTGAGGACTCGCTACGAGCTGGCTCGTTGGCGTGGTGAGGCTGGTGACCCGGAGAGCGCGGTGCGGGGGCTAGAGGAAGTTCTGCGCGATCAAGAGCGCTGCCTGTCCAAGAACCATCTCGACCTCACCGCGACCCGTCGAACCCTCGCGTACTGGAGGGGCAAGAGAGGCGACTGAGCGCGGTTGTCTTCTTCGTGTGTCGAGGCGGGTGAGGCCCCGGTCCGCGGTGTGGAGGCGGCAGCACCATCACGAGCACCTCCTCGCCATAAGCGCATCTACCATAACCAGAGTTACGACTCCGCGACCTCGGCGTGCTTGTCGCGCTCCGCGCCATCGCCCGGGAGCCGATCCTGCCCGCCGCCGACCAAGACCTCACCCACATGGCTCGGCTCGTGCTACGACGGCCGTGGGGTGATCGGCATCCCCAGGGTTCGCCACCACGGTGACGATCACCCTGGAGCGGCATCGCAGCGGGGAGGGTTCACGGGTCGAGGGTCGGTCGCCGCGGCGCTTGGTCGTGCCAGAGGTGCGAAGGCGGTGGTCGAAGCGCTGAGGCCGACAGCGAAGGCGGCAGAGCTCTCTCATCGGTGATACTCTCTTTGATGAGAGAATCTTGGAGGTGAGTAGTGTTCGTCGGTCGAGAGGAACAGTTGGCCCGCCTCGCTTCGCTCCTGCGTCGGGTCCAGACCGTCCGTGATACCAAGCCTGGCAAGGCGCTCCTCATCCGTGGTCGGCGACGCGTGGGCAAGTCGCGGCTGGTGGAGGAGTTCGTCGAGCACGCTGGTGTGCCTCATCTCTTCTTCGCCGCGTCGGGGCGCCCTGTGCGCGAGGAGCTGGAGCTGTTCGCGCACGAGGTGGCAAGCTCGGACCTTCCCGGTGCGGCCCTCTTCGACGGCGTCGTGCTCAGCGGCTGGGATGCCGCGCTGCGGTTGCTCGCCTCAGCGCTTCCGGACACCGGGGGCATCGTGGTGCTCGACGAGATCCCGTACCTGATGGCGGCGGACGAGGGTTTCGAGGGGACGTTGCAACGGGCCTTCGACCGTGAGCTCGCCCGCAAGCGCGTGCTCCTGATCGGCATCGGTTCCGACCTGGGCATGATGGAGGCGCTCGACGAGTACGGGCGGCCGTTCCATCAGCGCGCCACCGAGATGGTCGTGCCGCCGCTGAGCCCGGCGGAGGTCGGTGCGCTGCTGGGCCTGCCCGCTGCGGAGGCGTTCGACGCGCACCTGGTGACCGGCGGTCTGCCGTTGATCTGCGGTGAGTGGCCCGCCGGGGCGCCGCTGTGGGACTACCTCGCAGACGCGGTGAGCGACCCGACGTCTGCCCTGCTCGTCTCCGGTGAGCGGTCGTTGGCGGCTGAGTTCCCGGCCAACGTCCAGGCGCGGACGGTGCTCGGCGCTGTCGGCAGCGGCGAGTGCACTTTCACCGCCATCGGCCGTGCCGCCGGCGGTATCCCGCAGGGTTCGCTCAACCGGTCGCTGGCCCAGCTGGTCGCCAAGCGGGTCGTCGCTGTCGATGAACCTCTCTCGACCAAGCCGGGCTCTAAGGACAAGCGCTACCGGACGGCTGACCCCTACCTGCGGTTCTGGCTGTCTTTTCTCGGGCCTGCTCTCGGCGAGATCGAACGCGGCCGGGGAGATCGTGCCCTCGCCCGCATCCGCACGTCGTGGACGTCGTGGCGAGGCCGGGCGATCGAACCCGTGGTGCGCGAGGCGCTGGGGAGGCTGGCCCCGCCCGTCGCTGTCGCGGACGACGGGCTGCCCGGGGTCGTGGGCGGTTACTGGACACGCACCAACAACCCCGAGATCGACCTCGTCGTCGCAGACCGTGAACCCGTGGCCAAGCGCATCATCGCGCTCGGGTCGATCAAGTGGCTCGAGACAGCACCGTTCGACAGCCACGACCTCGGCGAGCTGCACGCCCACCGGACCCAGCTGCCAGGTGCCGCCGCAGACACCCCGCTGCTCGTGGTGACCCGCTCTGGCTGCACCGTGGACGGCGTGACCCACCTCGGCCCCGACGACCTCCTCGCGGCATACCAAGAGGCCTGACCGAAACAAGAGCCCAACACAGTTCGATGCGTGTTGCCGCGGTCGTGGGGTGACCGGCAGGCCGGGGCGGCCGGGTCGCAGACCACCATCAGACCCGGACGGTCGCGCCGGTCGTGCGACCCGAGTGCGACGGGGTCTCGGTTGGGGGTCGGCGTACCGCCCCGCCGTTTCTCGGTGCGGAAGCGCCCGATATGCGAAGATCCTTGCGAGTCGCGACTGGCGGAGGTGCAGCGTACGTGAGGTTCAAGACAAAGATCGACTGGTGGTTCCACCCGGTCGCGCTGGTGTGCCTCGGGATGCCGATCGCATTCGCGGTCGCCCCCGAGGGATTCTGGGGACCCCGTACCCACAGCGATGTCGCGGCCGACATCCTGGTGTGGGTGGTCCTCGGGGTTCTCCTCGTGCTGGGCCTGCTTCTGGCCTTCTCGGTCTATGTCGACGGGTACTACGAGCTGGAGGACGAGCAGCTGCGCATCCGGTTCGGCCCGTTGATGAACAAGCGCATCCCGTACCGGGACATCACGGGCATGACGCAGGCGAGGAACCCTCTGGCGGGCCCCGCCGCGTCGCTCGACCGGGTCGCGATCGAGTACTCCGTCGGGATCGTAAGAGAGATAGTCCTGATATCTCCCAGAGGCAAGCAGGAGTTCATGAGAGAGCTGAGCCGCCGCACCGCCCGGTGACCGACCAGGGGGGGTGGCGAGCCGTCTGTCATCGGCTTCTCTTCCGCCGAGGGGTCGGTTGTGCCGGTGGGATGCTTCTGCTACTGGCGAGTCGAGTGTCGCCCTCCCCGGCTGGAGGCGTCTGGCTGGGTCGCGGCGAGGCTCAGGCTTCTCGGTGGGAGCTGTAGTGCTGATGGGCAGACATGCATCATGATGCTTGTTGCGTTGATGCTTTGATGTAGCATGTGTTCATGCGTACTACCGTGACCCTGACGCCGCAGGCTGAGGCCTTGGTTCACGCGGCGATGGCGGAGAGCCGCCGCTCCTTCAAAGAGGTCGTCAACGACGCCATCGTCACGGCGCTGGCCTCGGAGCGGACCAGGCCCTTCCGTACCCAGGCGCACGCGCTGGGTCGCTTCGACCCTGGCGGGGAAGGGCTTGCGCTCGGTTCAGACAAGGCTCTCGCCCTGGCTGGCGCGCTGGAAGACCAAGAGCTGGCGCGCAAACGAGAGATGGGCAAGTGAAGCTTGTCGATGCCAACGTCCTGATCTACTCGGTCGACTCCGACTGCACCCACCACGATGCGGCCCGCCGGTGGATGGACGAGGCGCTGTCAGACTCAGAGCGTGTCGTCCTGCCCTGGCTCTGCCTGGTCGCCTTCGTCCGGATCACGACCCATCCTCGGCTCTACGACCACCCTCTGACGATCACGCAGGCCCTCGACATCGTGGATGCTTGGCTGAGCGCTCCACCCGTGCGCACCGACGTCCCGACCGCAGGGCTGGTCGGTCGGCTGCGCCAGGCGTTGGAGCAGACCGGGGTCGGCGGCAACCTGGTCAACGACGCCTATCTGGCTGCTCTGGCCATCACCGTCGGCGCCGACCTCGTGAGCTTCGACACCGACTTCGCCCGGTTCTCCGACCTCACCTGGATCAACCCAGCAGGCCGATGACCGTCTGAGGTCGGGCCCCGTGTGAACGTCGCGTCCGCAGGAGTTCTGTCGCGGGAATGAGAGCGGGTCAGTCGTCGCGGAGGGTGGTCAGGAAGTTGGCGGGGCGGACGGTCGCCAGCACCACGGCTGCGGCGAACAGCACGCCGATGTCGAGCGCCGCGACGCGCAGCCCGGGTGCGACGGGGGACACTCCTTGGACCACACAGGCACCCACGCCCAGCAGCAGGCCGAGGGTCACGGCCGCTGCGGCGCTGACGGTCATGGCCACGGTGGTGATCTGGATCAGGTGGGCGCGCTGGGTGCCGCAGGCGGAGAGGATCGCCAGAGAGCGGCGCTCGAAGAGCCGGGCGAGGGTGAGCAGGAGCAGACTGGTCAGTGCGAGCGCGGCAGGAGCCAGGGCGTAGGCGCGCAGCGCGGTGCCGTCGATGGACTCTTCGGGCGGGTTGTCGGTCAGGGCACGGATCACGGCGTTGGGAGTGGCGGCCGACGAGGCGCGGATGGTGGTCTCGAGGTTGCCTCGGTGACCCTCTTCGGCCTCGACCCAGCACTCGTAGACCCCACCGGTGGTCGTGGTGGGTGCCAGGACCCACCGGGTCATGGTGGGAGCGCGCTCTGCGATGTCGACGACGCCAGCGACCGAGACCCCGGCGGTGCCCTCCCAGGAGAGCGACGAGCCGGTGGTCGCGCCGATGCTGGTCGACGCGTCGCGGGCCAGGATCACACCAGGTGCGGTGACGTTCGGGGTGCTGCTGGACAGCACCTGGACAGCGCCGGGGCTGACCTGAGCGAGCATGAGGCCGACCCCCGGGGCGGAGGTGGTGTGCACCACCGTGGGCTGACGCACCCACCCGGCGGCGCGCACGTCGTCCCTGGCTGCCAGGTTCTCGCAGGACGTGGCGGCGATGGCGTCGTTGTCGTCAGAGATGACCAGGACGTTGCCACCGGAGGCGAGCGCGGTGTCGTACTGGGCGACGATGTCTTGGTGCAGCAGGTTCGTGGTGAAGACCCCGGCGCCTACGACCAGGGCTAGCAGGGTGTAGGCAGCGCGGGCGCCGAGGCTCGACCCGCGCACCAGCAGGGCGACGGTGTCGAGGGTGGCACGCACCCCCCGAGGGTCACGGCCGGGTCTCATAGACCTGACCGTCGTCGATGGTGACGACCCGGTCGCACCGGGTGGCGACGTGCTCGTCGTGCGACGCCACGACCACAGCGGTGCCCAGAGCGGGGGCGAGCAGCACCTCGCACACCTGAGCCGTGGACGTGCGGTCCAGCTGCCCGGTGGGCTCGTCGGCCAGCAGCAGGTCCGGGCTAGCAGCTAGCGCCCGGCCGATGGTCACTCTCTGGGCCTGCCCGCCGGACAGCTCACGGGCGCGCTTGCCGGCAAGGTCACCCAGCCCGAGAGCGTCCAGCAGGCTCATCGACTGGGCATGAGCGGCCTCAGGTGTGACCCCTCGCAGGATCGCGCCCATCGCCACGTTCTGGGCGGCGGTGAGCCGGGGGAACACTGTCGGGCTCTGGGCGACCCACGCCGCGCACACCTCCGCCCAGCCCGTAGGTGCGTCGTTCGTGTCGTGCACGGTCACGTCACCGGACTGCGGTCGGACGACCCCACCGAGGAGCGCGAGCAGGGTCGACTTCCCAGAGCCAGACGGGCCCCACAGGCACACGCTCTGCCCTCGTTCGACCACCAACGACGCGTCCGTGATGACGTCCGGCCCGCCGGCGTAGGCGAAGGTCACCGATCGCAACGTCACGAGCGGCACGACGGGACCGTGTCGGTGGTGGACAGCGGGTTGGTCAGGTACTCCCCGGCCAGGGTGTCGTCTGGGCGCAGGTAGGTCGTTCCCGGGGTCCCACCGGCTGTCTCGACGGTCACGGCCTTGACCGTGCCGCCACGGCGGACGATGAGGCAGGGCTTGCCGTCAGCCCCAGCCAGGACCGCCCCGGGCGCCACCGACACCACCGGTGCCTGCATGTCGGCGACCAGTCTCGCTGTCACCTCGTCGGTCGAACCTTCCGTCGGTGGTACGACCAGGGCGGAGAGCGAGACCAGGTCGACCACCCCCTCGACGACAGGTACCTCACCGCCTTCGACCCGCAAGGTGTAGGTCATCGCCGCGTCGGGGGCGGGGCTGAGGGGCGCTTCGACCAGGGTGCGCCTCCCGGAGAGCAGCACCTCACCAGCCCCGGGCGCGGGAAAACCAACTTTCGGGACCACGTTCTCCACGACGAACCCGTCGCGGGGCACCCACACCGTCCACTGAGGGTCGAACTCACCAGGAACAGGTTCAGGCCAGCCCGACTCTTTCGCTACGGCTCTGATGGCACTGGTCGTTGCCGCTGTCCACCGCGTGCGGTCGCTCGGGACCTGCTTGCCGAGAGCGGCGAGAAAGTTGTTGACCACCGCGATCTGGTCCTTGCCGGACGTGGCGGTGACCGTCGAGTACAACGGCTTGTCTCCGAAGACCGTCCGAACAGCGGCACCGTCCACCTCCACGACGACCTGGCCCGCGGCGATCGTCGTCCCCAGCTCGGCCGGAACGGCCGTCACCGTCCCAACCGGCCCTTGGTAGACCATCTGGAGCGGGTCGCTCCACACCAGCCCAACCCTCACCTCTCGCGTCTCGCCCGACCCGCTGTCGGTCTCCAGAGGAGCGAACACCGCCGCCGTGCTGACCGTCGGCACCACCGTCGTCCTGCTGTCCAGCACCAACCACGCCGCGACAAGCACCACGGGTGCCGACAGCAACGTCACGACCAACGGCCAGTACCGCACTCCCCGTGCCGGTGAGCTCGCCATGTCACTTCCTCGAACGTCTCGTCGCTGCTTCAGTGGGGCAGAGAGTAACCAGCGTTGTCGGACGGTGAGCCCGCCGTCCGACAACGCCACGGTCTCATCGTCCTCTGATCGAGACAGCGAACAACCGGCTGGCATCGTGCTCGCAGCGAGAGACAGCCTCGAGCGTCGGGATATCTGAGTGGAGGTTCTTCCGAACGGCCTCCAGGAGAGCTTCCACGTCGTCATCGGCCGAGACGCGGAGGCCAGCGTCTTTCAGGCACGACGCGAACTGAGCTCGTAGTCTTTCGCGTTCGGCAGGGTCGGTGATGACCTGGCTCTCGGCCCAGGCCGTCCCGACGTAGAAGAGATACTCCTCGTTGCAATGTCTGTCGGTGGCGAGGAAAAGCGCGTCCGCAGCGGCTGGGTCTGGCTCGTGGCTGTAGTCCACTTCGACAATGAAACCGATCTGCCCGCCCCCGATGTCCTCGATCTCCCCAGGGCTGTAGCCCGCTTCCTCCAGGCATGAACGCTGAGCGATGACCGCGCTCTCATACTCAGCGTACGTCACCACGCCGTCTTCGAGGATGTTTCGTTGGAACTCTGGCATCGCGGCGATGTCCTCGTCGGAGAACAGAGGGCCGCTCGCACCGTCGTGTGAGCATCCCCCGAGGGAAGCAACCAGTGCTACGGGCACTAACGCCAGGATCGCAACCATGCGTCGCCACGACTGTGCGCCATGCGCTGATGAGCGTGCCACGTCGGTTCCTCGAATCCTCTGCCACTGTTTCGCTGGGACGAACAGTACCCGGTGGTGTCGAGTGAGGTGTCCACCGCTCGACACCACCGAGGTCTCATCGTCCTCTCACTGAGATGGCGAACAGTCGACTGGCATCATGTTCGCACCGGGTGACGGCCTCGAACGTCGATGAGTCTGAGGGGCTGACCTCTTGAACTGCATCCAAAAGAGTTTCCAGGTCGTTGTCAGCCGAGACGCGGAGCCCAGCATCTTTCAGGCACGACGCGAACTGGGCTTGTAGTCTTTCACGTTCGGCAGGGTCAGTGATGACCTGACTTTCTGCCCAGGCAGTCGCTACATATTTAGCGTACTCTTCACCGCAGGCGTCGATGACGCGGTGGGCTTCAGTGACAGCAGCGTCTGGGTCGGCAGCGCCAGCAGTGCTGATCTCGGTTGTGAATCCAAGTTGACCAGCCCCGATATCCATGACTTCAGACACTTCAAAACCGGCGTCTTGTACGCACTGCCGTTCAGCGATGATCGCGCTCTCGTATTCGGCGTATGTCACCACCCCGTCTTCGAGGATGTTCCGCTGAAACTCCGACATCGTGGCGATGTCCTCGTCAGAAAACAAAGCGTCGCTCCCGCTGTCGCGGGAACACCCTGCTAGGGGCACCAGCAGCGCCCCCAGCAGGGTGATGACCACCACAGTCGCGCAGCGGCGCACAACGGTGGAATTTGCCATCAGTAGATCGCCCGACATGTTGTCGCTTTGGGCTTGGTGTCGATGAGGATCTGCGCACAAGCGTTACGTGTCTCCGGGTAGAAGATCACATTCTTGCGCACCTGGGATACTTTCCACACGCAACCCCGGCTTTCGATGCCACGAGAAGTATGGTGGTGAGTGCCGCCGACAGTGCGCTGGATGAGATCGACTCTAGCGTAGCACGGATTGTAGCCTGCGAAGGACTGCCACGTAGAGGCTTTGTATCCCTTTCCTTCTATGTACATGTTGAGCCAGCCGGCGGGAATCCCGATCACTGTTCCTTTGTAGGGGAGGCTAAATCCTCCGTAGTAAACTTCGCTGTAGGCGGTCGCATGTGCGGCAGGGGCGGCCATCACTGTGCCGCCGAGGGCCAGGAGCAGTGATGCTCCGACAGCTGCGAGACGGGTTCTCATCTCAGTCAACTCCTCGATCAGATGTGGTCTGGAACGTGCGTCGACCGCTGAAGTGGCGGCGGGTTTTGCGCCGTATGTCTCGTTGGTGACGTGATGTCACACTATCTACAAGGGGGGGGGGGGGGT
>Ga0123356_10000025_pt1 | contig 166353 bp, 169 predicted proteins | sample TergutEmb28metaG_2_FD_92546 | JGI IMG/M metagenome (GOLD analysis project Ga0123356, IMG submission 92546) | Embiratermes neotenicus P3 segment gut microbial communities from Petit-Saut dam, French Guiana - Emb289 P3 | ecosystem: Host-associated > Arthropoda: Insects > Digestive system > Gut ... | reverse complement strand
CTACCCGAATTGCTTACAATACCTAAACCGCCGCCGATTGTTGTACCGCCTGCAATCGGAGGAGCAACACCGCCAAGCCAACCACTTGTACTGCCTACGGTTGTTGAGCTGTTAATGGTGGGTGCCCATACAAGCTTCTCAACCGTGCCTGCACGGTCATGCACCGGGCAATCCCCACTGCTTGCCGCCGCCGTCATTGTTGGCGTCGGGAAGCCGAGTAGTACCCCTGTAATCATTGTGAGGGTAAGGAAAAGTGCGAGAGTTTTGCGTGTGTTCAATCTGATGTTCATGTAAGTAACTCCTTTTCATAAATAAGTACTAAATTATGCTCAAAATTCGAGACATTTGTTTACATTTTATAAACACATTGACGAATGTAAACGATTACATCAATTATAACATATTTTTCTAAATTTGTCAAGTTGTTTTTGTGAAACATTTACAAATTTAGTTAAATGTATGTAAAATCATGATGAAATTTTGTACACTTTTGAAAAGCCTTGACAAAGTCGACGTTTTATACTAAAATTATTGATAGCGAATGTCGAAAAGCAGTATTGGAAATTACATCAACTAATGAGAAGTATCAAACACAAGATTGACATATGTGCGGCAGTTGCACACGTCACGATTAAGGAATACCTTGTATACCGTTCCCACATGATGGTATCACTTTTTGTAGGGCCGGTTTATTTTGTTGTGCAGTTTTTTATATGGACAGCGGTATACGGTGACGGCGGGGCATTAGTCGGTTTCGAGTATGAGCAGATGATTCGTTATTTCGGAATAACTGCATTGTTGGGGTATGTCACATGGAATTCTGCAGACTGGAACCTGTCTATGTTAATAAGAACGGGACGGTATCTGACATTTGCACTTCGCCCGCTCAACCACCGATTTTTCGCATTATCGCAGAAAATCGGACACCGCCTCCTCGCAATCGGTTTTGAACTGATACCGTGTACCTTTATATTTATACTGCTGTTCGGGATTGACATGCGTCCGTCAAATATAGGTTGGTTTGTTTTATCGGTAGCGTTAGCGTTTTTCATGAACTTTTACGTTAATTATTGCCTTGGTCTTGCTTCATTCTGGATTGTGCAAACCGACGGAATAAGATACTTATACGCCTTACTGAGTACGATTTTTGCGGGAGCGTTGGTTCCGCTGGTGTTTTTTCCGGTGTCGCTCCAGTTTATTCAATTTTTCCTGCCGTTCCAATATATTTCGTATGTTCCGGTAATGGTGTTCCTCGGGGAATACCGTTTAGGCGGGTTCACTCTGTCAATTCCTGCAATTGTGGGAATTCAGGGGGCGGCAGTAATCGTAATGTTCATATTATCGGAAATTCTGTATAAATCGGCGATGAAGAGATTTACAGCGGTGGGTGCTTGACGAACAATTGACAATGTACAATGTACAATTGACAATTAATTTATTAGTTAGGTTGATTATATGAAAAAGTTTTTCAATATTTACTTCACATGTATAAAAACTGCAATGGCGAGGGCGTTGGCTTATCGGCTAAATTTTGTTTTATCAATGTTGATTGCATTAGGCTGGAACGCCTTATTCCCGCTTGTGACGATATTGATATACGGTGCGGGAGCGTCATTCCCCGGGTGGGATTTTTATGAGGTGCTTTTGATACAATCGGTTTTTCTGCTGTCAACAGGATTTGCGTTCATGGCGTTTAACGGTGTTCTGTGGTCAACAATGCACCACATTCGTGAGGGTAGCTTTGAAATTGTTCTGCTTAAGCCTATTTCACCGATATTCTTCATGATTGCCGCAAACTTCGACCCGGAATGTGTGGGAATGATTGTCGGCGGAACTGTCCTTTTCACAATCGCAATAGTGCATACCGGAGTTGCCTCTGTTATGGCAGTCGGGCAGTTTCTGATTTTGTTTACAGCAGGATTTGCGGTTATGGCGGGGATAAACATGCTTATGGCGGCGACTTCATTCAAATGGGTGGGTAATTCCCGAATTCCCGAAATCTTCGACAGCATGATGGAGTTCGGGAAATATCCGGCTACCATATTCCCGAAACCGTTACAGGGGATTGCGGCGTTTGTATTCCCGGTAAGCATGATTGGGTTCTTCCCGGCACAAGCATTACTCGGTGATTTGGAAATGTACATGATAATTTCGATTATCCCGTGTATTTTATTTATGCTGTTCGGGATATTTATGTATAAACATATGATTAAACTTTACGAAGGTGTTGGTGGTTAAATGCAAATAATTAATGTGAAAAACTTAACAAAAACATATATAACTCATAAACGCGGGAGCGGGTTTAAAGAAACGATTAGGAGTTTTTTTAAACGTGAAAAGGTTATTGTCAATGCGGTAAATAATGTGTCATTCACAGTGGAAGAGGGCAGCATTACCGGAATCCTCGGGCCTAACGGTGCAGGGAAGTCCACCACCATTAAAATGCTGTGCGGCACGTTGTTTCCCACATCGGGCGAAATCACGGCAATGGAGTTTCGCCCGTATGCCGACAGGAAACGATATGTGGGGGAAATCGGGGCGGTATTCGGGCAACGCTCACAGTTAGTGTGGGACATTCCGCCGATTGACAGCTTTAACATGAACCGTGCAATTTATGGAATATCGCAGGCAGATTATAAATCCCGCCTTGATGAGCTTGCCGAATTGTTTGAGATTAAAGAAGTCATGCACAAACCCACAAGGGTGCTTTCCCTCGGTGAACGGATGAAATGTGAGTTCATTATGGCTATGCTCCATAAACCGAAAATTGTGTTTTTGGACGAACCCACGATTGGGTTAGACGTAATCGCAAAAGCGAAAATCCGTGAGTTTATTCAAAAAATCAACGCAACGGGGACTACGTTTATTCTCACAACGCACGATTTGGAAGATGTTAAACAGTTAGCCGACCATGTAATAATCATAAACCACGGTGTTAAGGTGTTCGATGATACCTTACAGAATTTGCAATTGAACCTCGGTGAAAAGAAAATCGTGGAGTTGACACTCGAAGAGCCGTTTAATAATTCTGTTTTAGATGACAGTGTTCGGGTGATAGAACAAAAATCACCGCTTGAATTAGTTTTGGAGGTTGATGTTTCCAAAACCACAATCGGCGATTTTATTGAACGCTTATCTAAAAAATTGAGTATCTCGGATATATCAGTGAAAGAGCTTCCGATGGAGGAGATTATCACACAGATATATGAGGAAGAAAAAACCGAGGATTAGTGTTTTACTTCAGTCCGCTCCAGATTACATTAACGGTGCTGTACATTGCTTTTTGGCACCAGTTATCACAATCGGTAAACGGCACTATCCATGAAGCGACTAACTCTTCCTCAGGGTCAATGTATAATGCACATGCCCCATACCCCTCATGCATAACCGTAGTCGGTGAAAAGCTGAACGCCTCATAGTTCCTGTGGTCGAACCCGATTGCATATTGACGGATGTTTCCGCCTGCCTCCCAGCAATAGTCGGGCAATTTTACTGCAAGGTCAGTCATTTGTTGAACTGCTTTTCTCCCTAATATACGAGCATTATTGAACGTACCGTTGTACAGCACCATATTCCCGAATTGGTTCATGTCGCTGACTGTAGACTTCATGCCACCACCCGTACTCGGAATAACGTCCCACGGCTTATCGTCCTTTATCGGCTTGCCGTCGAGAACGTCCTTGACGAATTTTTCGTTTCTCTCATTATGGATAATATACCTTTCAGCCGCTTTGGGTGTTAAATCAAACGTGGTATCTTTTAATTTAAGCGGTTTGCATATATAATCCTCAATGAATTTATGTGAGTGAATACCCGTAAGCTTTTCAATCACTTCACCCAACACGCAGAACCCGAAGCTGTTATATGCCCATTCCTGACCCGCACCCATACGAACGCCGTGGGCTAACGCCGCCGAAATCCAGTCGAACGCTTCCTTTTTCTTTGATTTATCGTTCTTATAGGCATGGTATGCAGTTTCGATGAAATGCCAATAACCCTCATTATTATGTGCGTTAGGAAAGCAACCACCGTCTGCATGCATTCCCGAGGTGTGCGTAAGCAGGTGGAACAGGTTTATCCCGTTAAACGGCGATGAATTAAACTGAGGGAGAATTTCACCTACGGGAATGTCAAGGCGGGTTATACCGTCCTCCACCAACTTCATAATTGCCACCCCTGTGAATACCTTAGTTACGGACGCTATATAGTGAATGTCAGTCGGTGAAACGAGCAACTTCGGGTCTTTTTTGTAGGATTTATAGCCAATTGAACCGTGTGCGAAGACGTTTCCTTTGCGTGATATGCAATAAGTCGCACAATAAATCTCATTATCGTCAATCAGTTTTTGAAAGTGGTTATTAAGCGTTTCGAGCCTGCTCTCATCATAATTGACATCTGCAGGTTTAACCTCGGTTTTTCCTTTAGTATAAAGCTGTTTCATAATTGTCTCCTTCTATTTCTTAATGTTTTACAATTATAGCAGAATTATAGCGATAATGCAATAGTTGTGTTGACATTTGTGATAATTTGCATTATAATAAAAACATCTGAAATATAAAGGAGCTGCACATGTTTAAACTGTCTGAGATTTTGAAATACGATAATATTGTTATTCAGTGCCACGATAACCCCGATGCAGACGCTATTTCGTCGGCATATGGCATATATGCATATTTAGCGAAGAACGGTAAGGAATCAAAAATTATCTATTCAGGGATTGAGAAAATCAAAAAAAGTAATGTTCTTTTAATGCTTGAACTGCTTGAAATACCGATTGAGCATGTCAGAAACGTCGACGAATTCCCGAAGCCGGGATTGCTTATATGTGTGGACTGTCAATACGGCGAGGGGAACGTAGCTAAAATTGAAGCGGACGCAGTGGCGATTATTGACCACCATTTACAGGTAGTGGGTGACGATGAATACGATATGGGTATAATTCAATCACAGCTTGGCAGTTGTGCGACTGTGGTATGGCTGTTACTCAGGAACGAGGATTTCGATTTTGCTAAGGAAAAAACCGTTTCTATGTCGCTGTATTATGGGTTATTAACCGATACCAACAATTTTTCCGAAATCAGCCACCCACTTGATAAGGATATGCGTGATACGCTTCACGGTTATTGCGACCGAGCGATTATCCGAAGATTGAGCCTGTGTAATCTCACATTAGAGGAATTAGAAATAGCGGGTGTGGCACTTTTGCGTAATGTCAGCAATATTAACAGAGGTTATGCATTATTTAAAGCGGAGTATTGCGACCCTAATATTTTAGGATTTATCAGTGACCTTGCACTTCAAGTGGACACGGTTAACATATGTATAGTGTATAATATCCGGGAAAGCGGTGCAAAAATTTCCGTGAGGAGCTGTTCCCGTGAGGTTATGGCATCAGAATATGTGGAATACATTACAAGGGGAGTAGGCTCGGGTGGTGGTCACAGGGACAAGGCGGGCGGTTTTTTACAGAAAGCCGAAATTGACGATTTAGGCATGACAATGGTAGAATACATGAACAGCAAAACCGAGGAATACTTTGACAGCTTTGACAGTATCAATGCGTCGAAGCATGATGTTTCAACAGACGGAATGAAGAAGTATAAAAAGAAGGCGATACCGATAGGGTTTACACCGTCAACTGATTTATTTGAAGAGGGGGCACCCATAATGGTCAGAACACTTGAGGGTGACTCGAATATAACGGCAGCTTCGGATATTTATTTAATGGTAGGGATAAAAGGTGAGGTATACCCCACTAAAAAAGAAAAGTTTGAGCTTAATTATAATGTTTGTGATTTTTCAATGATGGAATACCCATATGAACCGACAGCTAAGAATGAGCTTACCGGTGAAATAAAAAAACTCAGCTCATTTTTAAAATTCTGCGTTTCCTCCGGAAGTGCCCCGATATTTGCAAAACCGCTCGAACGTAACACCAAGGTGTTCACCGAATGGAATCCAAACGGTTATATGTACGGGAAACCGGGGGACTATCTTGCGATAAAATATGATGATATTAATGATATGTATATCATTCAAGAGGAAATATTCTATTTGACATATGAGGAAATCAATTGAAAATAATAAGCACGGTTCAAAAACGAACCGTGCTGTTTTTTTATTTATAATTTGCGGCGTCTAATCGATTTAACGCCCGTTTTAGTTTAAATTCAGCAATGTCGTGGTCAACTATGGAAACACCCTCATCACTAAGCCGTTCTTCAGCTGCTTTTTTAGCTATCTTCGCACGGGAAACATCAATTTCATCACTAAATTCACAGCTTTGAACAATAACAACCGTATCACCGTTTTCACCGACATTAATCGTGCCGGGTGAGATTGCGGCAATTCTATAGTTTCCTTTAATCATAATTTTCATCGTTCCGATAGGCAGAGCAGCGATATAAGGTTCGTGCTTTGCGAGTATGCCCTTATCGCCTACAGTTGTTCGGACGATTATTTTTTCGATTTCTCCTTTAAAGAAAACCTTATCCGGAGTAATTATTCTGAGATTGAAAGGTGTCATAATTATTTACCTGCTTTTGCTAAGACTTCTTCAATACCCCCCACGAACAGGAACGCCGATTCGGGAATATCGTCATGCTGACCCTCGATAATTTCTCTAAACCCTCGAATTGTTTCCTTAAGCGGGACATACTTGCCCTCCATACCTGTGAACGCCTCTGCCACGAAGAACGGCTGTGACAGGAATCTTTGAATCTTCCTCGCACGTGCCACGATTAATTTATCGTTGTCGTCAAGCTCATCCATGCCGAGGATTGCGATAATATCCTGTAGCTCATTATATCTTTGCAGAATTGACTGAACCGCACGTGCAACCTCATAATGCTCGTTGCCGATTATTCTCGGGGTGAGAATTCTCGATGTACTGTCAAGCGGGTCAACTGACGGGTATATTCCCATTGAAGCAATCGTTCTCGAAAGAACAGTGGTAGCGTCTAAGTGGGCGAACGTAGTAGCGGGGGCGGGGTCGGTTAAGTCATCGGCAGGAACATATACCGCTTGAACCGAGGTAATCGAACCTTTATTAGTGGAGGTGATACGTTCTTGTAAAGCACCCATTTCGGTGGCAAGCGTAGGCTGATAACCAACCGCAGAGGGCATACGTCCGAGAAGTGCCGAAACCTCACTGCCCGCCTGTGTAAATCTGAATATATTATCTACGAACAGGAGAACGTCCTGTCCTTCAACGTCACGGAAGTATTCCGCCATTGTAAGTCCCGATAAAGCAACCCTCATTCTCGCCCCGGGAGGCTCGTTCATCTGACCGTACACAAGTGCTGTTTTAGCAATAACGCCGGACTCGCTCATTTCCTGATAAAGGTCATTACCCTCACGAGTACGCTCGCCGACACCTGTAAATACCGACAGACCGCCGTGCTGTTTTGCTACGTTATTAATCAATTCCATGATAAGAACTGTCTTGCCTACGCCCGCACCGCCGAACAACCCGATTTTACCGCCCTTCAAATAAGGTGCAATCAAGTCAACGACTTTAATACCGGTTTCGAGAACTTCATTGGCTGCCGCTTGCTCTTCATATGTAGGAGCTTGACGGTGAATTTCCCATCTCTCCTTGGTTTCGGGAGCGGGTTTACTGTCAACAGGGTCACCGAGAAGATTAAAAATTCTTCCGAGTGTTTCATTCCCTACAGGAACGGTAATCGACTTACCGGTATCAACGGCATCGGTTCCCCGAACCAGCCCATCGGTGCTCCCCATAGCGATACAGCGAACCACATCGTCGCCGATATGCTGAGCAACCTCGACAATGAGTTTTTCGCCGCTGTTATCAATTTCGATTGCATTGAGCAGAGCAGGGAGGTTCTCCGGTGCAAACTTAATATCCAGAACCGCTCCTATAATCTGTACTACTGTTCCCGTATTAGCCATAAAAGTATATCCCCTTATTTATAATTAATAATTAATAATTAATAATTTTTGTGTCTGCTTCGCAGACGATATTAATTATTACAACGCATTAGCTCCGCCGACTATTTCATTGATTTCGTTGGTGATTTTTTCCTGTCTTGCACGGTTATATAACAATGACAGCTTGTCAATCATTTCCTCAGCGTTATCAGAAGCACTCTCCATGGCAATCCGCCTTGCACATTGCTCGGAAGCGTAGGACTCTGTCACCGCACATTGAACCATACTCATGATAAAGGTTGGCACAACACGATTGAACACCGCCTCGGGAGACGGGTCATACGTTATCGGAATAATATGCTTACCCGGTTCATGTGCCTTAATTTCAAGCGGAAGAACCGGCATATCAGTCGCCTTTTGAACCATTGAAGAAACAAATTCGGTATAAAACATAGTTACTTCATCAACGTCACCGTTTTTGAAAAGGTTTACAGCGGTGTTCGCTATATCTGCACAATAGGCGTTTTTGACATTCTCAGCCAACCCTATATACTTGGAAACCACATCATATCCACGCTTACCGAAAAACTCGGCAGCTTTTTTACCGACGGCGATAATTTTAGGTAACTCTTGACCCTCATGTGCCGCAACAACCAATTTAAACAGGTTAGAGTTATACCCGCCCGCTAAACCTCTGTCACCTGCGATAACTATGAAAAGCCGTTTCGCCTCGGCAGAATCGACCTCACGCTTACGAGTGAACACTGTTTCTATATGCTTGGTCTGTACAATTTCGGACAATATGAGACTTTGTGCATTGAAAAAAGGCTTAGAATCGTTTGCCTTTTTCTTTGCACGACGCAGCTTAGAGGAAGCGACTAATTCCATTGCCTTGGTAATTTGCATAGTGGAACCAACGCTCTTAATGCGTCTTTTAATTACCTTCATATTTCCAGAAGCCATAATTTTACCTCATTAATCTGCCGTGAAGTAGTTAATTTTTTTGAATACCATACCTGTAACGACTAAAGCGATTGCGGAAGCTGCTATTACTAATGAAACGATACTAATGATGAATCCGGCTTTTCCCATAATAAATCTCCTTACTGTATATTCCCCTCTGTGGTGAGAGTATCCCTTTCTGCGAAAGGGGCGGCACGAAGTGCCGGGGTGGTTTACTTTAATGTTGATGTAAATTCCTTGGTGAAAGTTTTCAACGCTTCTTTTAGTTTGGCTTCGGTGTCTTTAGAGAGGTCTTTTTCGGTTTTGATGGTGTCTAAAATATCGCTGCCGTTATTCTCGAACCAACGGAACATCTCGTCCTCAAAATCCTTAACACTCTTAGTGGGAATTTCAATCAGATAATTGTTAATAACAGCGTAAATAATAACAATCTGTTTTTCAACCGGTAAAGGCGAGGACTGCCCTTGTTTCAGAACCTCAACAATACGCTCACCCTTAGCAAGACGTGCCTTGGTGTCCTTGTCCAAATCCGAGCCGAACTGTGCGAACGCCTGTAACTCACGATACTGTGAATACTCTAACTTCAACGCACCCGAAACTCGTTTCATTGCTTTAATTTGTGCGTCACCGCCAACACGTGAAACCGATACACCGGGGTTAACAGCGGGACGAATACCGGAGTTGAACAATTCTGTTTCCAAGAAAATCTGCCCGTCGGTAATGGATATTACGTTTGTGGGAATATACGCAGAAATGTCACCCGCCTGCGTTTCAATAATCGGAAGTGCGGTAATCGAGCCACCGCCGTATTCCTCGTTTAAGTTTGCAGAACGCTCAAGCAGTCTTGAGTGGAGGTAGAACACGTCACCCGGGAAAGCCTCACGTCCGGGAGGACGCTTCAGAAGAAGCGACAATGCACGATAAGCAACTGCGTGCTTGGATAAATCATCGTATATAATTAATACGTCCTTGCCTTTTTCCATGAAATACTCGCCCATTGCACAACCGGAATAAGGTGCAATATATTGCAAGGGTGCAAGCTCGGAGGCGGTAGCGGCTACTATAATAGTATTGTCCATTGCCCCCGCCGCATTCAATTGTTCAACAACTGTTGCAACAGTGGAGTTCTTTTGACCGATTGCAACGTATATACAAATAACTCCCGAACCCTTTTGGTTAATAATCGTGTCAAGGGCAATGGTGGTCTTACCTGTTTGACGGTCACCGATAATAAGCTCACGCTGACCTCTCCCAATGGGAATCATCGAGTCAATCGCCTTAATACCTGTTTGCAAAGGAGTATTAACCTTTTTACGGGTAATAATACCGGGAGCAATTTTTTCAACAGGGCGTGTTTCACCGGAGAGAATCGGACCTTTGCCGTCAACCGGCTGTCCTAAGGAGTTGACCACTCTTCCGAGAAGCTCATCACCTACAGGAACAGAAACGATGCTTCCGGTTCGCTTAACGGTTTCCCCCTCTTTAATTTCAGCATCAGAGCCGAGCATAACCGCACCCACGAAGTCTTGTTCAAGGTTAAGTGCCATACAGCGAACGCCGTTCTCGAACTCGAGCAATTCACCGAGCATACATTTTTCAAGCCCATGAATACGCACAATTCCGTCACCAACGGTAGCAACTGTTCCGGTATCGGTCAGCTTCACCTTAGTGTCGAAGTTCTTGATTTGCTCTTTCAGTATAGCGGTAATTTCATCGGGACGTAAACTAACTGCCATTATAATGTATCTCCTAACATTATTTTTGTAAATTCAAGCGGTTCAACCGATTTGCCGTTTTTATAAACCCGCATAATATCGGCGGAAACCTCATCTATTAACATGATTTTGCCGTTTTTGTCCTTGCCGAACTCTAATTTAATATCAATCAATTCCATGCCTTTTGCGGAAATTTCATTTTTGATTATACCTACGATATTTTTCATAAGTATTATCAGTTCGTCGTGTTCATTTAAAGTGAGAATATTCAGTGCGACAAGCGTTTCACGTGTTATGAACGGGTCGCCGCGTTCATCATCCTTGAGAGTAATCTCCACTAATGCGTCAAGACTTTCACCATCTTTAATATAAGCACCGTAACGGCGAATGAAACTGCCTGTTGCCTTGTAGCGGCAGATAACCTCAATACCATTGCCGAAATTCTTTGCGGGACGGATTTTCATCTCACCCTTATTAACATCACAGCCTATGAAATGTGTCGGATAACCCGCCGAGTTAATTCTGTTGAAGAAATATTCGCTTATCGCAAGACCTGCCATACCCTTACCGTCGATTTTACCGATAATTTGGTTAGCACCGGGGTCAAACACACCGTTTTCACCGCAGGCATCATCCTTGAATTTAAAAAGATAATTGCCGTCATCCAACTCATAAACATCTTTGGTTTTACCGGTATATACGTGTTTCATGAAGCTCCTTATGCGATAATATTCGCAATATCCTTCTTTAAATCTGTCAATCGTGTTTTAATGCTTCCGTCAAGGCGTGTATTCCCGTAATCAATCACAATTCCGCCGATAATCGATTTATCGACTTTCTCCCGAATAGACACGTTTTTACCCGTAATCTCCGCCATCCGTTTAGTAATGCTCTCACGCAACGGGTCAGTCAAGGGCAGGGAGGTGGTCACGGTGATTTCCGCAATCCCAAACTCCTCGTTATACGCCGCCCGGAAACTGCGGTAGATTTTCCCGAAATACGCCATACGTTTCTTAACAGTAAGAACCCGCAAAAAGTTATACACTGTTTGTGAGGTTTTCCCCGAGAACGCTTTTTCGACTAACTCTAACTTCTCTTTTTCAGAAATAGTGGGTGTCGACAGCAGCTTCACAAAATCGGGCAAACCGGACACAACTGTATCAACCGCTTCAAGCTCGCTTAAAGTGGTATCGAACACAGTTTTCACGTCACCTTTTTCCTCTTTAATCAACGAGAATAAGGCATCAGCGTATGTTTTTTCGATTGAAGCAGGCATAATAACTCCAACTAACAGTTAATAGTGAACAAGCAATAGCTATTCTGCGGTAGTGTTGACCAAGAAATTCTCGATTAAAGCAGCATTGTCCGCTTCATTGATTTCCTTCTCTGCAACCTTTCCCGCCGCCATAACTACGAGTTCTGCGATTTGGTTCTTGATTTCGTTAACGGTACGCTTACGCTCACGCTCGACATCCTCCTCCGCTTTCTGGCGGATTTGAAGAACAGCGTTCTCAGCCTCACGAATAATCTCTTCCTCTCGCGAATGAGCCTTTTGAATAGCGGCAGAAACGATTTTGTCGGCTTGTGATTTAGAATCGGCAAGCAACGCATTAAACTCTTTTTCAGTCGCCAAAGCGTTTTCCTTTGCCTCGGAAGCGGCATCAAGCTCTGCTTTCACAGCTTCTTTTCGCTTTTCGAGCATATTCATAACCGGCTTATGCAGGAAAAACCTATACGCAAGCACAATAACGCCGGTGTTAATCAGCGTGAATATAATCGTGCTGTAGTCGATGCTGAACAGCGGAAGAAATCCCGGGTTCGACAATAAAACCACGTTATCCATATGATTTTCTCCAGTTATGTTGATTTAGCGTGTTTCGAGTGCATTAGCGAACGGATGCAGGAACATACACAGCATAGCGAAAACGAATGCGTATACAGTACCGGTCTCCGAGATTGCGTCACCGATAATCATGGTTCTGGTAATTGCACCGCTGGCTTCCGGCTGTCTTGCAATCGCTTCAACCGCTTTACCGCCGATGTAACCCTCACCGATACCGGGGCCCATACCCGCTAAGAGTGCAATACCTGCACCGAGAACTTCCATACCGAGAACAAAAGCTTCATTAGAAATGCCATCCATTTGAATTTACCTCCAAGAATATTTTTATTTATATTATGAATTTTTTTCAGGCTTAGTTAAATCGGCGTTAGTTATATACACCATTGTAAGAGTAATAAAGATGAATGCGTGCATTACCGACGAGAACAAATCGAAATATAACGAGGCAACCGCCGGAACGATAATCGCAAAACTGCCTAACGCCCAATAAATAATCGAGCTGATGATAAACCCTGCCATAATGTTACCGAAGTGACGGAACGACTGTGACATGGGGTTTGAGAATTCCGATATGATGTTCAGCGGGTTTATAAAGTTCAAGAAACCTCTTAGGAAACCACCGGTTTTATACCGATTATACTGCACTAAGAAAAACGTAATCAATCCCCACGCCAGAATTACCGAAACATCGGCAGTCGGCGAGCGGAATCCCAAGAAACAAGAGAGACTGTTTAATGCGGAGAACATGAACAGAGTTGCTATGTACGGTGTAAGCCTGTAGTATTTTTCACCCATGTTGCTCTTTATTAAGTTCACGAAGGTTCCCACAAGCATTTCTGCAGCAGCTTGTCGTTTACCCTCGGGAATAATTTTAAGGTTGCGACCCAATACAAAGAAGAGAATTCCGAGAAACAGCATAACCAACCACTGAACCGTAATCGACTCGGTAATCACAAAAGGAATACCGAACAACTCGAATTCAGCGACAATCATTGGCCCCGAAATAGTCAGCCCGCCACCCTCGGCGACTTCATCGAGTTGGTCAGCGGCATTGCTTAGTAACATCAATTTGTTCATAAGCGTTCTCCTTGCGAACAATTAAACAGATTTATTGAATACAGCCATAAGCGTGTAATGGATTTTTGGGATAAACAACGGAACAAGACAAGTGATTATATTAACAATTCCAAAATGAATAAGAATACCGAAAACGATAAATGCACCGATATACCGAACAAAAAAGTTAAATGAGGCATATCTCCTTGCCGAGGTTGCATTTTTCCTGCGGACGATTGCCGCCGCTTTAACGCCGAGGTGATATATATTCAAGGCAATTGCGGCGTTCCCTACAACCAGCCCTGTCAGAATTCGCCAGTCAATGTGTTCGTGTGCGAAACCGATTAGTCCGAATATTCCGCTTATCAAAAGAACCGAACCGTTGCATAAAAGGAAAGCCGGAAACATACTTTTAAGCTCTTCGAGTGCAATGCTTACCCCTTCTTCACGGGATTTGAGCGGCGTTTTATTCATAATCATAGAAATCATAATCTTTTTTATCGAAATGCAGTTTCTTTTTTTCTGAATTATCATACATCTTTATCAGATTTATCAGATACGCAGTGACTGAAACCAACATAACTATTATTCCGATTGCGGCGAACAAACCCTTCAACCGGTCTTCCCAGTTCATTCTGTCAACCAACCAGCTACCTCCGCCGAGGAACAGCAACAACGGAGTAATCGTGACTGCACTGATTTGCCCGGCAACCGCAAACGCTTTAAAAGGAGAGTTTTTGTTCATAGTGTTATCTAAAACTTAAATAATTATATTTTCGAGCCGCCATAACCCGTCCTCATATTTATCGAGGTGCATGGACTTGACTTCAACGACGCCCGTTAGAGTTTTAAGTGTGATAGTGATTATGCATGCTTCCTCAGAGATGAAGTCTACCCGAATTTCCGGGTCTTCCCATATCAAGTCATAATCCATGGGTGTGAAATCCATATTTATGCCGAGCAAACCTTTTTCATTCCCGATTTTCCTGTTACTGTAAACTGCACCCTCACCCAAGGGATTTGTAATAATTCTTTGGGCGGTTTCCTTTGAAAAAGTACGCTCAACCAATTCAAAAAGCTCTTCAGCAGTGGAAAACTCACTACTTACAGCCGTGTAATAACCGTCCTCCGGGATGTTGTCATAGGGCTCGGGCTTGTGGGACATTCCTACGGTATAAAACAACTGTAAAACCTTGTAGTTATCCCGAATCAGACGAGGAGCAACCGAGTCAAGTATTTCGTTTTTGAAATCCTCATCGGGGGCATAATCGCCGGTATAAGCGGGTGTTGTAACGGAACCGCCTCCGTTTTGGTCTTCGGAGGTCAGCAAAACCACAGTTAAAACAACAGTCGCAACAGCAATCACTGCAAACACTATGGTAAAAATCAACGCAGGTTTGTTATTCATAGTAACAAGCATTCCCCTAAAATTTAAACTATTAAAAAACATTATATAACATATACATAAAAAAATCAAGCCTTTTTTAATAAAATTTAATAAATTTTCCATTTTGTATAATATTTGCCTGTTCAGGTAACACTGAAATAAAACGATTACACGGAGGATACGGGCATCAATACTGAAAGACTAACTCATATTACTCTTGCCGAATGGGAAAGTAAACCAATCGGTTCGCTTTATCCTCGCTTAAAGCAGATACGCAGAATACTTAAACAAAGCGATGCGATAAAAGAAAAACGCCTGCTTGAAAAGGAAATCGGTATTCTCTTTAAATCGCATAAGGGTATTCACATCAGCATGTTCGGGAAACAACCTGTATTGGGGTATGCCATAGCCGGGCTTGCCGAAATTAACGAAGACAATGTTCGTGAATTAATATCCTTTATTTCCTCACAGAAGAAGCTGACTTCTATGGACATTGACAGTTTTTGTTGGCAGGTCAAGTTTGTGATTATCGAAAACGCTGTAGTGAACAATGCTCAAAATGATTACAGCTCAAAGTTAGGGGCAATGATACTGCTCGACTGCGAAAAGCTGTGCCGTGAGTTAAATCCCCTTGACCGTGTTTTCTCGGAAGACCCGATGTATTCACGCTTAACCCCGGAAACCAAGGGGTTGTACAGGAAAATGACGAGTGAAATCAGTGTGGAAGCGGGAATAGACGAGGCACGCCTCTCCCGTGAATATGCCAATAACGAGAGAAAAAACGGCTCACACATCGGTGAAATCATCATGGCAGACTATTTGAGGGTGTTCCGCCGAATGAGAAGCTCACGTTATATTACGTCACTGTTCTGGTCAGCATTGCTTTTAACAATTCTGATATGTGTATACACCAACTGGTATTTCCTGCCGTTAGTGTTTCTACCCGCATTATCAATCATAAAACCGATAATTGACTTAATACTGTCAAAAACCACCCGTGCCCCTGTTCCGTTGCCGCAGATTGACTTAAACGGTGAAATCCCTAAAGAGGCACGGACTCTGTGTGTTGTATCAACCCTACTAACTTGTGAAAAGGACGTTCGTGAGCTTGTCAAGCGGCTTGAAGCGGCACGGTTAAAAAACCGCTCAGAAAACCTGATGTTTTGTGCATTATGCGACTTTAAAGGCGGTCCTAATGAGCTTTCACAGGACGATTATGCAATTATTGAAGAAGTCAAGCGTGAGTTTGAGTTCAGAGAGGGGTACATCACCCTTATTAGAAAGCGTGAATTCTCGAAAACCCAGAACTGCTGGCAGGGTCATGAACGTAAGCGTGGTGCTATTGAAGCGTTAATGAAGCTGCTGCGTTGTGATGTTTCGGATATGGCAGAGGGGGTAAACCGCCCTAATGAATACGAACCGTTTAGGGAAATCATAGGCGACAAAGCGGCATTAAAGGATATAAAGTTCATCTGTGCCCTTGATTATGATACAATTCCGCTGATGGACAGCATTTCCGAATTGGTGGGTATTGCCCTGCACCCCTGTCAAAAGGATATAGGTATAATCGTTCCAAGGATTACTACAAAATTAGGTTCATCGCTAAAAACCGGCTTTTCACGGGCAATGGCAGAAAACGGCGGATGTGCGGGTGCATCAAGCTACGACAGCTTTTCCGGTGAATTCTATCAAGACTGCTTCGGTGAGGGGATTTTCACCGGAAAAGGTTTAATAAACGTCGATTTATTTATAGAACGCTGTCTTAATAAGTTTCCTGATGAGCAAATTCTCTCGCATGATGTTTTAGAGGGAGGTTATGCCAAGGTCGCCTATGCGGGTGATGTGGAATTCTCAGACAGCTTCCCGGAAACCTCCAAAGCTTATTTTAAGCGTCAGCACCGCTGGCTCAGAGGGGATTTGCAGAATTTTCAATATATGTTTAACACGCAATTTTCCCGCCTTACCCGCTGGAAGTTAGCCGATAATGTCCGACGTGCCGTAACGCCGATTTTTACTTTATTGTGTTTTTTCACAGCACTAATACCGTATACGAATAACGCTCTTATAATCACTTTAACAGCGTTGCTGTCGATTTTAATGCCGTTCTTGCCCGGGTTCCTCACAAGTGTAATCCGAGGCAGAAAGTTTTCTAACTACCGCCGGTTTTATTCACCGGTAATCTCACAGACCAAGCAGCTTCTGCGGCAGTGCATAATGGAGCTGTTACTGCTCCCGAAAAACGCCCTAATTTCCTTTGACGCAGTCATCAGGACATTATGGCGAATGACCATTTCCAAAAAACGACTGCTCGACTGGACAACCGCCGCCGCATTTGACGGGGTAAAGGGCGGGTATTCCCATATGCTCGGTGCAACATTCATATCGCTGGTGCTTATTGTGGCGGCGGGTTTCTTCGGGAACATTTTCACGATGATAATTTCGATATTCTTCCTGAGTGCATTACCGGTGATTATTTACTGTGACAGAACCGTCGGTGTACCAAAGTCGAGAATTCCGGAAATCATGCGGCGTGATTTATTCAAAAATGCTGAACAAATCTGGCGGTTTTATGAAGACTATGTCACAAAGGAGCATAATTATCTCCCCCCCGATAACGTGCAGTATTCTCCGGTATACCGTGTGACCTTCCGAACCTCACCCACTAATATAGGAATGTATCTGCTGTCTTGCTCTGCGGCGATAATTATGGGGATAATCAACCGCACAGAATTAGAGGAACGTGTTTCCCGCACTGTCACAACTATTGAAAAATTGCAAAAATGGCACGGAAACTTATGTAACTGGTATACCACGGATAAGTTAGAGGTAGTCAGCTCATTTGTATCGTCGGTAGACTCCGGTAACTTCGTCTGCTGCCTTGTCGCTTTAAATGAAACGCTCAAAGCTGAGGGATGCAGTCCGCAATTGATTGAAAGGGTTGAAAAGTTAATCGCACAAACCGACTTGAAGCCTTTCTATAATGACGCACGAAATTTGTTCAGTATAGGTTATGATTTAGATGAGCAGGCACTTTCAATCCATCATTACGATTTATTAATGTCAGAATCACGAATGCTCAGTTATTATGCAATAGCGGCGGGTCAGGCGGACAAGCGTCACTGGCGTAGCCTTGGGCGTGTAATGAGCAAAAAAGGGAAATATGCCGCTCCTGTTGCGTGGACGGGGACGATGTTCGAGTATTTTATGCCGGAACTGCTGTTAAGCTCAAAGGAGGGGAGCATGGAGTATGAAGCGTTAAAGTTCAGCCTGAGGTGTCAGCAGCAGAGAGGGCGAAGCGAGGGATTGCCATTCGGGATTTCCGAAAGCGGATACTACGCTTTTGACAGAAGCCTGAATTATCAATACAAGGCACACGGAGTTCAGGACATCGGCTTAAAAGCAGGTCTGAATAAAGAATACGTGGTGTCGCCTTATTCGTCGTTTATCGCACTTTCCTATGACCCGATAAGCTGTTACAATAACTTAGCGAAGTTAGAAAAATTAGGAATGTGCCACCAAAGCTACGGGTTTTATGAAGCGGCAGACTTCACGAAACACCGTGTAGGCTCGGGTCACGCTGTTGTGAAATCGCACATGGCACACCACATGGGCATGAGCATATGCGGAATAGTTAATACGTTATATGAGGGGAAAATCCAAAAGCTGTTCCTGTCGAACGCCAAAATGAAGCGGGCAGAGGAGTTAATGGAGGAAAAAATTATAGCGGGAGAACCTGTTCTCGGAACACCGCAAAGGCAGGAAGAAAAAGAAATGCGTATGAACGCCGATGTTCTTACTAAGTTTTCAACAAGCTCACCCCGCCTTAATGCCTTATCAAACGGCAGAGTGACCATTGTCACCTCCGACATAGGAATGTCGCAGACTTTTTTCGATAACAAAGCGATGTTCTTCCCGACGTTTGACCTATACCGCCCAAGGGGAACACTCTTCGCATTTATCGAAAATGATACTGCATATCCGTTTTATAATCATCACGGCTTACCGTTGTCTAAAGATACCGAGAACTGCGTAGTGTTCACCCAGAATACGTCAGAGTATCTTTGTTATTCCTCAAAACTGCGAATGGAATCCAACGTATTCCTTGACGAACGCCGACCCGTGGAAATCCGCAGTTTTTCAGCGACGAACAAGTCGAGCATTAAGCGACAGCTGACATTAGCGATATACCTTGAACCGGCACTTGCGGCAGTTCGGGATATTTCAGCCCACCCTGCGTTTATGGACTTGTTTTTGAAGCAGTCATATAACGAAGAAGAAAAGCTGTTTATAGTCAAGCGGAAAGACCGCAATTCAGACAACGAAACCGTTATGGCAATCGGATTCCGTGAAAAAGAGGACTTCGCCTTTTCGTTCAACCGTGAGGAGGTAATCGAAAGAAACGGCGGTTTATTCTCATGCTTAAGTAAGGCACGTGACCGCAGTAATTCTATAACTGACGTTCCGAGTCCCTGCTTATTCATTAAAACAGACATTAACTTAGACGCTCACGGTAAAAAAACATCGCACCTGCTTATTTGCTACGGCAACAGTGAGGGTGAGGTAGTTGATACAATGCGTGAAATGCGGGGTATTAACTCACCACCCGAGCCGTCTGAGGAAATTATTTCACCTCTTGTCACCGATACAATATATGGGAGAATTACCCGTCGTGTCCTCGGCAGTATCATCTATGCCCCGAAAATCAACAAGCTTGCCGTTTCACAAAACACACTTGACATTAGGACATTGTGGAAATTCGGAATTTCCGGCGACTTCCCGATAGTTATATACGAAGCGGAAAAAGGGGTCAAAGCCGTTGATTCGGTAATCGAAATGAAGAAAGCACTGTCATTATGTCAGATTGATTTCGACTTGGTAATTCTTTACGAGAACGAAAAACAAAGGCAGTTGTGTGAAGAACTGAGGGGCGAAATCGGCACAGAGGTATATTTAATTGACAAAACAAGGCAGTCAGATGAGGAGCTTACGTTAATTCGTGCCTGTGCTGTGTTGACATTGTTTTCGGGAGATACACTGCTCACCACAAAAACCAACCGAATATCAGAGAATACCATTCTGCCGATTAATCGTTGTAAGAAAACAAAAGGCGGTGAAAACCGCTTTGAGGAAGAAAAATATATAATAGAGGAACAACCTGAAATCCCGTGGTGTAATGTACTTGCAAATTCACGCTTCGGTACGCTTGTGTCCGATACGTCGTTAGGCTTCACCTGGGCGTTGAACAGCCGTGAAAATAAGCTGACCCCGTGGAGGAATGACCTGCGTGAGGATAATAAGGGTGAAATGCTTATTATGAAATACTCGAATAAGTTATATGACCTTATCGACGGTTCAAGAGCGATATTCTCCCCGAATGCCGCCGATTATGAAGCGGTTGCCTGCGAGATTGAAGCAAAAACCTCCGTCCGTGTTTACGAAAAGGGAATGGGTAAAAAAGTCGTTCTTGAATTATGCAACAACTCAAAAAGAACCAAGTCGGTTCAGATAGCCTATTACACCGAGCCTATATTAGGGGTTGACAGTACCGGCACAGCCTCACGAATGATTGTTCCGGAAATAAGCGGAAATGCGTTAATTCTCCGCAATTATTCAAATAATTCATTAAGCGGTGCAATGACTGTTTCAGCTGATAAAAAGTCGCAGTTTCTGACCGAAAAAGGCTTGTTTATGTCAGGGAAATGGGACGAAAGTGTTATAAAGCCCGCTCATGACTTAATCGGTGCAATCATTATTAAAATCGAACTGCCTCCGAGGAAAAAAGAAAAGATTAAATTTATATTAGCGTTTACTCAAAATATGAACGACCCGCTGTCTATGGAAAGAGCGTTGAAACGCCGAAAGACCTCAATTTCACTTCCCGTGGCACAATTACCGGAGGATTGCGGAATAAACCCGCAATTGAACGCTTTATATAAATACTGGCTTCCGTGGCAGGTAATCGGGTGTCGCATGTGGGGGCGTACCGGATTTTACCAGAACTCGGGGGCATACGGGTTCCGTGACCAGTTACAGGACTGTCTTGCAGCGGTATATATTAAACCAATTGTTGCAAAAACGCAGATTCTGCGTTGCTGCGGGGCACAATTCCCGGAGGGAGATGTGCTTCACTGGTGGCATGATTTAATCACAGTAAAAAAAGGTGTTCGCACCCGCTATTCCGATGACCTGCTGTGGTTGCCTTATGTAGTCGCCGATTATGTAAAGGTAACAGGGGACAGTAATATTCTGAAGCTGCGAACGCATTACTGTAACGCTCCCTTACTTGAAGAACACGAGCATGAGCGGTATTATGAGGTCACGTTGACCGATTTTCGTGAAAACGTCTACCAGCACGCTAAACGTGCATTAGAAAAAGGGTATAACAAATCCCAAAGAGGATTATTGTTAATGGGCGGCGGTGACTGGTGTGACGGTTATAACCAAGTAGGAGCAGAGGGAAAAGGCGAAAGCGTATGGCTGACGATGTTCTACGCATTGGTTGCTAAGAACTTCTCGGAAATTGCGAAACAGTCAGGTGACTTAAACTATGCAGTTGAATTGGAACAAAGGGCTAATGAATTAAACAACGCCGTTGACCTTCATGCGTGGGACGGGGAGTATTACCTGCGGGCGTTCTATGATAACGGCAGTAAAATGGGTTCACGCAACAGTGATTTATGTAAAATCGACCTGCTCCCTCAAGCGTTCAGTGCTTTGGCGAATTTACCGGACACATCACGCTCGGTCAAATCGATTAACAGTGCGTTAAATGAATTATACGATTCTGAAAACCATATAATCAAGCTGTTCACACCACCTTTTGAAAGAGGTGCGACCAAACAAGAACCCGGTTATGTGATGAGTTATCCGCCCGGTGTCCGTGAAAACGGAGGACAGTATACCCATGCGGCAATATGGCTTGCTATGGCGTGTTCTGAGTTAGGAATGTCAGACAAAGCAGAGGAATTGATTAATTCAATATCTCCCGCCAATCGGGGCAGGGAATATAAAACAGAACCGTATTACTTGGCGGCAGATGTCTACACCAACCCGAAGGCTTATGGGCGGGGAGGGTGGTCACTGTATACCGGCTCGGCAGGGTGGTATTATAAATTATTGAGGGATTTCTATAAAAATAAAAAACCGGGTTCGTCTTAAAAAACGAACCCGATTTTATTCTCACTTCTTCTTTTCCTTTTCATACAATCCGTGGTAAGCAATTGCGATAATTAGAAATATAAAAAACGGAGCTCCGAATGACAAAAAAGCGAGAAATGTACTCCCCATCATATTTGATGAAACACTGACTACAAATAACGGCATGAAACACATAGCTAACATTATCCATCTTTCATATGACCGCTTATACCTCCCCGCACGAGAGGCGGTGTCCGAGAATATCTCGTCATCTGCGTCGGGATTTGTTTTCATAAAATACTGTGTGCCGCTGTCCTTAGAGCCAACGATATGTTTCCACCCGCTGTCCTCGAACAATGTCTTATAATCGTTGAAATCCTGATTTGATTTAAAATCCCTGAAATCTATTCTGATTTTTACCTGTTCCGACGGTGCAGACTCAAACTTATAAGTTAAAGACGCACCCTTAAGCTGCCAACCTTTTTCTGCCATTTCCTCAAGCCACTTTTCCTCTTTAGAGAAATCTAAGAATGATTTAAATTTATTCATTGTTTTCATTGCTTTCGCCTCCCTTATTTAATGTTGAGTGTGTCGTATTAAGCATAAAGCTCATTCTTTGATAGTCTGCCTGTAAAACCAACTTGCCTTTTTCGGAAATAACGTATACTTTTCTGCGGGGGTCTTCACTCGGCAGTGATTTAATTAACCCCTTAGTCAACAGATTTTCGATTGCCCCGTAAAGCGTTCCCGCCGCTAATCTTACCGACCCTCCGCTTAAGCTTTCCACATTCTGCATAATAACATACCCGTGTGCCGGTTCATGTAAAGCCAACAGAATATAATAAACAGTTTCGGTCAACGGTAGGTTACTGTCCCTATTCATAATTTCAACTCCTTTACTTATATAGTGTTACTGTACAGCGTAACTGTATAGTTACATTATATACAGTCTAACTGTATATGTCAATAGTTTTTTAAATATTTTTGAAAATTCGGCGAATTGCACAAAAAAACAGGCTCATAATTGAACCTGTTTAATAAAATATATACTACTCAGCACCATTTTCAATAAGAAACTCTATTAAATCATCATAATTAAACCGCTTTTTACTTGTTCCTGTACGAGAAAGAACTGTTTGACCATTATTGTCCTTTATGTTAATGTCAGCTCCATTTTCTAAAAGCAATTTTGGAATTTTCAAGCAATCATTATATAAGTATGGCGATAGGCAATATCTCATAAATGATGTTTGACCATAATCATCTACAGCATTAACATCGGCACCGTTTTCTATAAATAATTCAACAGTATTAATACAATAATCAGCTTTTTCATTGGAACATATTATCATTAGCGGGGTACTGTCACCAATCCCTCCTGCTTGATTAACATCAGCCCCATATTCAATAAGTAATTCTGCTATATCATATTTAAAAGCGACATTATCATTGTAGCATAATGCTATTAATGGGGTAAATTCGTTTATACCGCTTGTTTGTTCAACATCTGCACCGTACATAAGTAACAATTCAACTATCCTTACATCTTCTCGATTGAAATAATTCTTTTTATCACAAATTGTAAATAAAAGCGACCAAGAATTTTCATTTGGATTCTTTCCGTCCTTAAGAAGCCGTTCAACTTCATAAACATCACCTGCCGCAACTGCATTACTTAACAATAACGATTCAGCGTATTCTTCCTGACGCAAAGCAAGACGCTCACTTTCAGAATTACGTACATCATAGAAAATAGCAAGTGGAGCTATGACAAATAAAAGAAAAATAATCGCTGATAAAATAAGGCATAACTTTTTATTGGCTACACGACTCTTAAATCCTGCAATCAATAACACAACACTAAGTATTAATCCTACTACCATCACTACAATGACAACAAAAACAATAAAATAAACAAAGAATATCATTGCAAACATATTTAATCCCCTTACAAATTACTCCTGCTTAAATACTTTTGAATTCCGCTTGCAATCGCATTGGCAATCCCTTGTTGATGTGTTTCGGAGTGAAGTGCCATTGCCTCCTCATAATTTGTAACAAACGCCAACTCCACTAATATAGACGGGAAGTCCTGTGCTGTTGTCACCCAGAAATAACTCGATTTTGCCCCCCGGTTCATATTTGCACCGTCGGAATAGACATTATTCTGGAAATACTGTGCAATGCTCGCACTGACCTGTTCCGCCAAAGGTTGCGAGAACGGAGTGAAATACCATGCCTCCGCCCCTCGTGCATTTGGATTACCTGCAACGGCGTTACAGTGAATGGAGATAAACAAATCACAGTGGAACTGCCGTGCATAATCGGGACGGAACATTGTCATAAGGAAGGTATTCTCTGTTTGCAACCGAACAGCATTCGCACCAAGCTCCTCCAAACGAGCTTTAAGCTTCTTGGCAACTGCTAAGTTAACATCACCCTCAACCACATGACCGATAGCACCCGGGTCAATCGAAGTTGCAGAACGGGCGTACCCGTGTCCGGGGTCGATAACTATGTTCATTCCCGCAACTGAATTACGCAAGACGGGGAACGATATAGTAAGTGTCCCGTCGGCGTTATATGTAGAATAATTCCCCGCATACACACCCGGCTGCCTTAACTCTAAAATCAACCGGAATTTCGGAATGCCGTTGACGGTTACTGTGTCCCATCTGCCGGAGGAGAATACAAGATTACTCTCGAACGACGGTAGCTTGGTTACACTGGTAACATTATCAAAGTCAATATAAATATACCTCGCATTAAACTCTTTAACATTATAATCATCACCCCATGCCGTGTGATAACTCATGTCTGCCGCTTTTATGTTAAAGCTCGATTTTTTATCAATGGAAAAATTAAAATAGCTGTTACTTTTCCCGGAATGTGATGTTCCACCGGACAAGACGACTAAGCTATTCTCGCCCATACCCACCCCCTCAATAAGGGTAGAATCGTCCACACTCACCCGCTTACCGCTCTCGGTAGTGTAATAACTGCCCACTGTAGACCGGTAATAGTCAATCGTACCCATTGGCTGCCGGCTAATATCCGGGTCAAATGATGCCCCTGTTGTATTTGCGGCGAATACAATCGTGTTATCCTTGTTTAATCTTACATATCGTACCGCTTCGTCAGAATTACGAATAGGGTCGATAATACCGACAACCTCACCGTCACCCGCATTCGCTTGGTCGAATAATTTTACCACTTCGGGAGGGGGGGGAGGCTTCGGAAGTGCATTAACCCTTACCGTTGCACCAATCATGTTTCGAGTGTTATTCTGGAATTGTGCAGTCACCGAAACAGTACCAAGGTCTTGAACCTGCTCAATTATTCCGTCTGGGACTTTTATCCACCCCGAGAACAAAGCATATGATGCCCGTAAATCAGGATTGTCCAAGCTTGCGTCCTGCTCTGTCAGCTTAATAGTCTGCCCGTTTAACGTAGCCGTAACATTAGCACCCTTATACGCAATCGCAGTAATATTAACATTAGTGCCGCCCTCTACGTTTAATACTTTCCCGTTAGCGATGGAAGCATCAATATCGTGAAGCGGGATTACCTTTCTTTCAATGCTGTAGCTGATTTCCTTACCCTTGTGCTTAATTGTGAAATAGTTCATACCCACATTAAGGTTTTTCTCTATATAGAAATTTCCCGCCTCATTTAACACAATCTTAACATCATTGAAATAAACATCGAAGTTCTCATCAAATGTCCCTTGGAATATGGCAATCGAGTCTTGCGTGGAATATGAACGTGCTGTGGGAGCAAGCATTTTCAATTCCTCGAACAATGTTTCTTTATTAATCGCATTGTCAAAGAATTTCATAAGTGTATCAGTTGTCCCGAGCTTATTATTGAGAAGTGCAGTATACGAGTTAAAAGCACTGCCCATATATGCGGAAATCTCCCCCTCCGCATAGGTTAATTGCTGAAGTAACTGGTCTTCTATATTCCAACCTGCCTTTGCCTCCCCGATATTTTCGTTATGGTGAATTATGTACATCGGTGTACCGCTTTGTATGCAGACCTCCCCCCACCACTGTGACACTTTATTAAAAGGTAGCGGCTCGGTTTCAGAGGTGGTAAACGCCCCTAATGCCCTCACCATTGCGAAATCGGCATAGCCGTCCTCAATAAACGCCTTAGTGTCGGCGAAACCGTCGGCGAAAGCCTCGAAATCTCCGCTTGTACCGGTCTCGGAATTATCCCATATACTGTTCAGCATTATCCCGACAGGAATCGAATTATCGGTTAAATGGATTATATCGGCGGCAGTCTTAAAATAATTCTCGGTGCTTGAGAAAAGCCAGTTAGTATAACCGATACCGCCCCCGTAACCCATATACCGCTCAAAACTCTCCTCGTCACGCCGAGAATAATAATTATCGAGAATTATCCCGTCACAGGGATATTTTAAGGCGAATTTATGTAACTCAGTTATCAGTGCATTAATGGGGACACGGTCATCGTCTTCCTCCCGATTATGTAAAACCGTGTTAATATCAAAAATGAGGAATACATTGAGGTTACGTTTCATCGCCGAATTAATCGTGTCCATGAGATAATCGGGTTCTTCGGTAATGTTCATGCTTGTGTTATAATATGCACGTTCGGCGTCGGAAGTCCCGAGAATTACTGTGTTCATGCCCAATTTCACAATTTCATCAAGAACACTCTCGTCCTCGATAATATATTCGTTTTCGGGATACAGAATAACTGCCCGCATATTCCCCGGTAAATAGAAATTGCTGTGTGAAACAATCGGCTCGGTGAATTCAGACATAACCACATCGTCCCCACCGTCTTCGGCGAACACCGAAAAGGGCAGGGCAGAAAAGCAAATTATCAATGCGAGGGCAAATGAAATATATCTTTTAATAATCATAGCAACGGTTTAAATGCGGCAATTTCCGCTTCAATGGCAGGGGTCAGGTGAACGGGGTTGAACAACCAGTTATAACTGTAGAACGCTATACCGCTGTAGCTTTTCAGTTTTCGGGCTTCATCTATTTGACGACGAAGAATTTGTTTATTATCAATCCATTCCCGTAAGCCGTCGCCTGCCCATCTGTCCTCTGCTCCGATTTTATAGACAGCCAACCCCATAATCAGCTTAACATCAGAATTCTCGAGCATTTTCTGCCAGCCGTTAATGCATTCGATATACGGCTGTGTGGAATTCTCGAATCCATAATAAAACTGCGGAGCTATATAATCGACAAACCCCGGATTTTTGCACCATTTCTCAACATCGGCGAACATAAGGTTGTAGTTATTTTCAATACTGCCCTGCGGACTGACCCCGAACAAGGCATTAGGGTTGACTTTCTTCACAGAGGAATACAACACCCTAACCATATTACTGCAATTGTTCAAGCGAAACGCACTGAGCGATGTATAGCTTGACGAGTTAAAGGCGGCAGAATCAAACCAAGAATCGGTTACAGGGTAAAAATAGTCGTCGATATGTATTCCGTCCACATTATATTTAGACACAATTTCAGCCGCACCGTTCCCGATTAACTCAATAACCTCACTGTATGCAGGGTTAAGATACCAGTTCCCGCCGCATTTGACAATGTATTTCCCCCTTGCATTAACGTCATTGTACCATTTACCGACGGCGAAAACCTCAGAAATCTTATCAATATCGGCGTCGGAGTGCAATCGCATAGGGTTAAGCCAGCCGTGGAACGAGATGTTACGTTTATGAGTTTCCTCCAACATAACCTCTAACGGGTCAAACGTCGGAACCATTCCGATAGTACCGGTTACATACTTCGACCACGGGAAATACTCGGATTTATACAAAGCGTCCCCAAAGGGTCTGAGATGGACATATACCGTGTTAATCCCGAGGGACTTACAATTGTCCATCATTGCCCCGTAGCTTTGGCGGAATTGTGCTTCGGTTTTCCCGGTGAGAATTCCCGATAACTCGATATACGAAATCCACACCCCGATTACCTCATCATAATTAATCGTGGGTCTTACTGATGGGGTAATGTCGATAACGGGAGGCTGTGTGGCATATGTCGCAGTAGTGGTTGCTTGTGTTGCAGAGGTTGTTGCCGCTGTGGTAGTTTCCTGTGTTGACGAAGCCTGCTCACTTGTGGTAGTTTCCTCCTCCGGCTCGGTTAATTCTGAAAAAGGTTCAGCTTCAGAATAACTCTCGAAGGTGCTTGCAATAACCGGAATAACCTCAACCGGCTCATTAACGGGTACACTTTTATCGGCGAACGCAAGCCCGCCATAATTCTCAGCATTAATCAAGTGTTCGCCATGCTCATAGCTATCAGAGCAGGCGGTTATAAAAAGCACAAAAATTGTAAAAATGATAGTGAATTTTCTCATAATTACGGTTATCATAGCATATTTCCTCGCTTTTGTCAAGTAGGGGTGGACGACCCTGTCCACCCGACAGCCCGGACACCCACCTTGACAATAATTATCAAATACTGTATTCTTTATAGAAAGAGGTGACATTATGAAGAGAATAACGATATTACTGTTAACAGCGGTAGTTCTGCTGACGTCATGTGTTCGGAACGTCGATAATCCCTCGGATTCTTCCGAAACCACCGAGCCGCCCGAAACAACTATAACAACCACCGATACAACAACCACCGAACCGCAAATTATACTCACTCATGAACAGCAGTTACTCAAATCAATCGAGGAAAAATCCAAAGGGACGGTTGTGTTATACGATTACGCCGACTATGGGGGACTTGGCGAATTCGTGATGTTTGCGATAGTTTCCGATGGGGATTGGATTTTTAGTGATTCTCATATGTATTATTATGCGTCACACCGCCATGACGTAGTAGGGGATTTATGGTTCGCCGACGGCAGTGATACACAGTTGATTAAAAGAGGCGGAATAATGGTTCAATTCAGAGAATTCAGCGGTGACAGATATGTGTTTTTTGAACCATTTAGTGTAGTTGGAGCACCGTGGTACGTTATTACTGTAAGAGACGGGCAATTGTATGAACCGGCAGTTTCATTCACAGGCGGAGGGTTTAATAATTACGAGGGAGATGATTTAGTCTACGCCACCCGAACTTATGATTGGGGGATACTTGACGGCGGAGTAACATATAAACCGTATTGGCTGTATTATGACGAGGAATTGCGTGATTTCGTTGAATACGGTGCGATTGAAATAACCCTTGAGCAGTTGATGACATTTGAAAATCATGAGCAAATTATTAAAGAAATTGATGAATATAATGTAATCGCTTTGAAAAACAGAAATGCGATATATGAAATAATTTCAATATTTTACAGAGGGAACGGTTATATCCATGTTAATATACAGCTTTTATCGGACGAATTTGAATACGAATTCTTGTTGGACAGCAACAGGCACATCACTGCAAAATATGACGGGAAAACAATAACCGAGCTTACCGAGGGGTATTACGATTGGGACAGAACTGAGGGTACACCCATTCAAGGCGGGTTATACCTCCCCGCATTATGCCCCGAAGCGGCGGTATTCCCTGATATAACAGACTTGTTTGATTAATCCTTGACAACTAACCCGTAATATTATATAATATTATCACTAATATAAAAACGCAGGGAGAGAACTAAATGTCACTTACGCTTACCGAAAAAATCATAAACGCACATATTATTGACGGAAACCCCGTTAAAGGGAGTGAAATCGGTTTAAAAATCGACCAGACATTAACTCAGGACGCAACGGGAACTATGGCGTATCTCCAGTTTGAGGCGATGGGAATCCCGCAAGTGAAAACCGAACGCTCTGTAGCATATATCGACCATAACACACTTCAATCCGGTTTTGAGAACGCCGACGACCACCGTTACATAGGCAGTGTCGCAAAAAAACACGGAATATATTTCTCACGCCCGGGTAACGGAATCTGCCATCAGGTTCATCTTGAGCGTTTCGGGAAACCGGGTAAAACCCTCATAGGCTCGGACAGTCACACCCCGACCTGTGGAGGGCTGGGAATGATTGCCATAGGTGCGGGCGGTCTTGACGTTGCGGTTGCAATGGGCGGGGGAGCGTATTATATCACCTATCCGGAAATAGTCGGGATAAAGCTCACAGGAAAGCTTAATGACTGGGTTTCTGCAAAAGATGTAATCCTAAAAGTTTTGCAGGAGTTAAGCGTAAAGGGCGGTGTCGGCAGGGTAATGGAATACTTCGGTGACGGGGTTAAAACCCTAAGCGTTCCCGAACGTGCCACGATTACTAATATGGGGGCAGAATTAGGTGCAACCACCTCAATATTCCCATCTGATAAATTGACAAAACAATTCCTCAAAGCACAAGGGCGAGAACAGGATTACACAGAATTATCCGCTGACGAAAACGCAGTCTATGACAAAATATTGGAAATAAACCTCTCCGAGCTTGAACCGCTTGCTGCTTGTCCGCACAGCCCGGATAACATTAAAACTGTGAGAGAATTATCAGGAGCAGACCCGACAAATCAACCCGTGGCTGTCAATCAAGTCTGCATCGGCTCATGTACCAACGGGTCATTGTTGGATTTATTAAAAGTTGCACATATTCTCAAAGGCAAAACAGTTCATGAAACTGTCGATTTATCAATTTCACCCGGCTCAAAGCAGGTTTTTAATATGCTCTCCAATCCCGTTTCGGACGGGGTCAGTGCATTAAGCGATTTAATCTCGGCAGGTGCGAGAATATTAGAAGCCACCTGTGGTCCCTGTATCGGAATGGGGCAGTCGCCTTGCTCTGCGGGAGTGTCACTCAGAACATTTAACCGCAACTTCTTAGGCAGGAGCGGTACGAAGGACGCACAGGTATATTTAGTTTCCCCGGAGACGGCGGCGGCTTCTGCTTTAACAGGAGTTTTCACCGACCCTCGATGTCTTGGTGAAATGCCGGAATTTACCACGCCCGAGAATTTCCATATAAACGACAACATGATTACTCTCCCCGCAGATGCAACAGACGCACATAACGTCAAAATCATTCGCGGGCCGAACATCAAGGAATTACCGGTTAATTCACCGCTGTCCGATAAAATTACCGCTTCGGTAATTCTCAAAGTTGAGGACAACATTACCACAGACCATATTATGCCTGCCGGAGCGAAGATATTACCCCTACGCTCGAACATTCCCGCAATCAGTGAACACTGCTTCACAGTTGTTGACGAAACCTTCCCGAAACGTGCGAAACAAGCAGAAAAAGGAATAATCGTCGGGGGAACGAATTACGGGCAGGGAAGCTCACGAGAGCATGCGGCATTAGCACCCTTGTTCTTAGGAATAAAAGCGGTACTTTGCAAATCATTCGCAAGAATTCACCGACAGAACCTCATAAACAACGGCATAATCCCGCTGACATTTATCAACGAAAGCGACTATGACAACATAGAACAAGGCGATGAACTGACAATTGACAATTCACAATTCACAATTCACAATATTACTAAGAATATCGACATTCCCGTAAAAAGCGAATTCACCGAAAGGGAGCTTGCCATGTTAAAAGCGGGCGGATTATTAAATCTCACAAGAGGAGGAGAGTTAAAATGAAAGGAATACTAATCGCATTAACAATCGGGTTTACGATAGGCGTGGCAGTGGGGGTTCTTATTTCACCCGTTAAAAACGGTGTAAACGTCAATACGATTACAAAGAATTTCGTATATAACAAGAACAATCCCGAACCCGTCATTAAACCGGTAGTCCGTAAATACAACAAACCCGATAAGCTGTTCGAGAACGAGGAACTGCTCACACAAATAATTAATTAATACTTTAAACAATCGAAAGGACACACAGAAATGGCAGATAAAATCAAAATGACCACCCCGATAGTCGAGATGGACGGAGACGAAATGACCCGCATAATCTGGAAAATGATTAAAGACGAGTTAATCTCGCCATACGTTGACCTAAAGACAGAATACTATGACTTAGGCTTGGAATACAGGAATGAAACAAATGACCAAGTCACAACCGATTCGGCAAACGCTACATTAAAGCATGGTGTTGCGGTTAAGTGTGCAACTATTACACCCAACGCCCAGCGAATGACCGAATATACGTTAAAAGAAATGTGGAAGTCCCCCAACGGAACTATACGAGCCATTTTAGACGGCACTGTTTTCCGTGCCCCGATTATTGTCAAAGGTATCGAACCGCTTGTCCCGAGGTGGACAAAACCGATTACAATTGCCCGTCACGCTTATGGTGATATGTACAAAAATGCAGAAATAAGAGTAGATGAGGGGTGCAAAGCCGAGCTTCATATAACCTCGCCGGACGGTGGCTGCACCAAATTATTAATTCACGAATTTAAAGATTCCGGCGGAATTGTCCAAGGTGTCCACAACACCGAAAAAAGCATAGCCAGCTTCGCACGCTCATGCTTTAACTTCGCAATCGACACCAAGCAAGACCTGTGGTTCGGAATGAAGGATACCATATCCAAAACATACGACCACAGATTTAAGGACATATTCGCAGAAATATACGAAGCTGAATACGCAGATAAGTTCGCAGAGGCTGAAATAAACTACTATTACACGTTAATCGATGATGCAGTGGCACGGGTAATGCGTTCGAGAGGCGGGTACATCTGGGCTTGCAAGAACTACGACGGCGACGTAATGTCCGACATGGTTGCCTCCGCATTCGGAAGCCTCGGAATGATGACGTCGGTTCTTGTGTCCCCTAACGGTGCATATGAGTTTGAAGCCGCTCACGGAACGGTTACAGCACATTACTACAGGCACAGAAAAGGTGAAGAAACCTCAACTAACTCAGTTGCCACTATTTTTGCGTGGACAGGTGCATTAAGAAAGCGTGGCGAATTAGATAATCTCCCAGAATTATGTGCGTTCGCCGAAAAATTGGAAAAAGCCACCCTTTCAACAATAGAGGATGGCGTAATGACCGGTGACTTATTCAGCATATCCACCCTTGATAATAAAAGGAAAGTCAACACCCAAGATTTTATTAAGGAAATTGCGGCACGGATTTAGTTTTAGGAGGTTTTATGAACAGAAAGATTGTTCTTGCGGTTGTATTAATTATCGGTATAACTGCGACACTTTTAATTGATAATGTCGATTTTTCAAAACCGGTAATCTCCGAACCCCCCGATGGGGACGTTTCGGTTGGTGTAACTGTGCCGAACGATTCAAAAGAACCGAAAGACCCTGACGACGTTATAAAATCCGATGACCCGTTGGAGGTTATGTTCTCTCAAAAAGCGGGTTTTTATGATAAGGACATTTCTGTTGAATTATCCTGTGCAGACAAAAACGCAAGCATATACTACACAATGGACGGTTCACCTCCTGATGAAAACTCACGCTTATACACCGCCCCTATTCAGATAAGGGCAGGAAACGACGTAAGAGCCACTACTATTAAAGCAATCGCAATTCTTCCCGACGATGGGAATACTTCGCCGGAGATAGTCACCACTGCGGTTACTATCCCCGATATTATCCCCGATATTACCCCTGTAAGATACACCTCAATTACCTCATTAGGTGACGGCTGGCTGTATTACGGGAGAACCTCGTCAGATTTTTTTAATGATGCCTTTGACATAACAAATTCATCGGGTTGGGGAATGGGAACCACGCCAATCGGCTTCGGGAACGAGTTTCCCTCCCACGGAACAACCATTCCTTTTGGCACAGGTCACTTAGAAAGGGGGACACCTGTTGTCGTTGATACAGGCAACCCCGAGCATGACGGTTATGCCAATCATACCTTTACTTATTTCAAAAAAGCATTTGATTTTAACGTCACCGACAGCTTTAACTTTGACAGTATAATCAGCTTTGCGGCATTGCATGAAATTGATGATTGTCTGATTATCTACATAAACGGCATAGAAATATACAGGTTTAATATAGTACAGCCTGCAGGTGTTGACCCTAACAGTACGTCTGATTTATTATTAGTGGGCGGTCATGTGGAGTGGGACGAATTCTGCGGAATAAACCTAAATCCCCGACTGCTTTACACATCGACTGAAAACGACTATTCACCTCGACCGCTCATTGATACTAATGTAGAATCGGGCTGGTTGTATGAGGCGGGCAGTCTTTCTAACTTGAAAAACGCTTTAAAACCGGGTGAAAATATCATCACCGCAGTAGTCGGGCAAAACAGCAGAAGCAGCTCAGACCTGCACTTTAATTTAGCGATTGATGTATTGTTTGAATGCTGCACAGGCTGTAATAATTGTGAAATATTCGACGCAGTCGCAGTTCAAGGGGATACATATACTCCCACTGAACGTAATACAACAACATCAACAACCCGCTCAAGCGTAAAAACCGTGAGTTATGTCACAGGCAGAAATGTGTTTAATCGCTTTGACTCATCTACATTAATATTCGTGCTTTCGATTGACCCGTATGACTTATACGATTATTACGAAGGCATTGCGAATGACGGTTTTTTACGAGACCAATACATCAATTCCGATGAATACCGAGGCGGCGAGATTACTCCTCCCGCACCTGCGAATTATAACAAGCGGGGCAGGGAGGCCGAACGCAACGTCTATGTGGAGGTATTCGATTATGAGGGGAGCTACCTGATTAATCAAGCGGGAGGAGCGAGAGTAGCGGGTGGCTGGTCACGTGCCCGTTGGGGAATGAACTACACAACATGGAATGTGGAATGGACCGCTAATGAACAAATGTCATGGTCACTTTTCGCAAGAAAGGAATACGGTGACAGCGGCAAGTTCAAATACCCGTTCTTCGGTGAGGATTTGTCGAGTGACGGTCAATTAATTACCCGATACGATGCCATCAGATTAAGAAACAATGCCAACGACCGTGAAAACGCCGCAATCCGTGATGAACTGTCACAGGATTTGGCACGGCAGGCAGGCTTCCCCGATACACAGGCGGCTCGCCCTGCGGCGGTATTTCTCAACGGAGAATACTACGGTTTCTCGTGGCTTAAGGAGTCATATGGTAACGGTTATCTCGAAAGTCACTACGGCGGTAAAAAAGAGAATTATCAAATCGTCGGTAAAAGCGAAAATGCATGGGGCGGGGAGGAGTTCGCCGTTCTCGATTATCAGTATGTTTATCAATTAGCAGAAAACGGTTTAACTGATGATGCAATATTCGCCGACTTCTGCTCAAAGATTGATATTGAAAATCTGATGCTGTATTATGCAGTTCAGGTATTTATTGATAATAAAGACTGGCCTAATAACAACGTAAGGCTGTGGAGGTATTACCCCGATGACGGCGAAATCATCGACAACCCGTTTAATGATGGGAAGTGGCGTTTCTTAATGTATGACGTGGAGTTCGGATGGGGGTTATACGAGCATGACCATCGTGCCGACACTTTGCGGAATATTTTGACGGGTAACAACCATATGGGCGGAAAATCGGTGTTATTAAGTGCATTGCTCGAACGTGAGGATATGCGGATTATGTTCGCTAATACCATGTGTGACTTGTTAGATGATGTATTCACCACCGAAAATATTCTGAGAACGCTTAACGAGTTAATTGCAAAAAGCAATAAGGAACATAAATATGCGATTGACAACGATTATATAAGACCGGATTCCCCCGGGTGGCCCGACTGGGGAACTGTTGAGGCTTCACGCTCGAAAATTCGCGACTTTGCAAGAAACCGCCCTGCAGTGGTATACCGCTCAATTAGGGACAATCTCGGATTTGACGATAACATGTATAACATCACGCTGACTGTTCCGGACGGTGCAATGGCTTATTTCAATTCAAGAAAGCTGAACAATGCCGGTACAATTTCGGGGAGTTATTTCACGGGGACATATTTTGATATAGGCATGCAGGCATATTCGGGCTACGAATTCGATTACTGGATAATCAACGGTACTACCTACAACAGCGAAAAAATGACAATAACCCCGTCAATGGTTGTCGGCGGGGCGGTTAATATCGTGCTTGTTGTGAAGAAATTCACAGGAGAGCAGGACATATATATCAGTGCGGTACATTCGGGGAAAAACGGGCGGATTGAGCTATACAATCCCAACGAGGCTGTATTTTCTACAGCGGGGCTGTTCTTGTCAAATGACATAAACAACTTGAAAAAATGGAGCATTCCCGCAATGAATATTTCACCGGAGAGTCCGCTGTTAATCGTCTGCAAGAACAACAACGACACAGAAGCCTTGATGAAAGCACAAACTAACTTTAATATAAAAGGCGGGCAGGTGTTATACTTGTCGGATAATGAGGGCAGAATCATCAGTTATGTATCAATCGTCGACATGAAAGAGGATGAGGAGCTTAGGCGAAACGCAGACGGCAGTTATGCAATTGTAAAAAAGTGGTAATATGAATTTTATGATGGAGTAAAGCGGTGATATAATGAAAAGAATAATTTTAATTTTAATAGTATTGGTAATTGGATTTAATGGTTGTAGTAACTATATTAGTGTTGATAACGAAGGCAAGAAAAGTTCCACAAAACTTTTAAACTATTTAAACGACAGAGATTTTGATGGATTAAAAAGTATGTTTTGTGAAACAATTCAATCTTTAGACGATTTTGATGAACAAATACAAAATGCTTTTGATTTCTTTGAAGGAAGCATAACTTCATTTTACTCTATTAAGGGGATTAACCACTGCAGTGGCGGAAGCAAAAGATATGATGGCGAATATACAGATGTTCATATATCACCGCATTAAAAAACATTGAGACCGATGCCAATAAAACATATAATATAATCTATTTTTCTAATATTATCTATACTTATGATGAGCAAAAAGTGGGGATTTCAGAAATAGTAATTAGAGATGAAAACAATAATGAATTCGTGATTGGAGATTATTATTTAGTAAACCCTGAGTTGAGGTAACAATACAACCGAGGTGAGCCTATGAAAGTATTGAAGTATATATTATGTAAGCAAGTTGTGCCGTTGACAACAGTAATAATAGCACATATAGTAATATTTTATGTAAATTATTTCCTAATGTTTATAATTCATATTTCGGCTTCATGGATTCTACCCGTTTTATTAACAACTGTAATAGTTATATCAGCAATACTAAATTCAATAGATAGAATTAACATAAGATTTTATCACTGGTTTACGGGAATACCAATAAACTTTTTTTTACTAGAACTACACCTTGATGTATTTAGTAAAACGAATCGTGAAGGATTAGCAGATTTAATAATAGTAGTAAGTTTTGTTTATGTTATCTTTTCGTTGTCCTTTGAAATAATAACATTCTTTGTGATAAAAGCAATTAGACATTAAAAGTGGTAATATGATGAAGAAAATCCTATCATGTTTAATAGTTTCAGCGGTTTTATCCTCACCGATGACCGTTCTGCCGCTTAATGCGGCAGTTTCAGTTTCAAGTGATGGCTACGCTGTGATTACAGCGGCGGACTGGGGAATAGTCCAAAACTCAGCCCACAATAACGAGGCAACCGCACGAGCTAATACTAAAGCAATGCAAAACGCAATCGACACGTTGTATTCACAGGGTCATCGTAAAATCCGATTAGAAAAAATGGATATTACTATATGGGGGGCACACCCGACGGGTGCAAGCTCATGGGGCGGAAATCCTTATAATAATCATGAAACCGGTATTGTTATGAGGACAGGTATGAGCTTTGACATGAACGGCTCAACATTTCGCCTAGCTACGAACGACAGACCCCGTTATTGTCTTATTATGGTTGGAGTTCCCCACACCGAATACACATGGACACAGGAAACAGGCTCACAAGTAAACCCGAACGGTGCGGAATATACTACTGATGTGGAAGTCTTTAACGGTACATTAATCGGGGACAGAGCAATGCATGATTACACTAAACTTGTCAGCGACAGCGGTACTGTGTCAAGTCATGAGTGGGGCATGGGAATAAGTATAAACTTCAACACTGAGCGAGTTAAGATACATAACATGGTTGTCAAGGACGTTACAGGGGACTGTATTACCTTTGACGGAAAAAATCACGAAATATACAATAATACTATTTCGGGAGGAAGACGAAACGGCATATGTGCGACAGGGACGAAGCACGCCCCCGCAAACGGAGTAAAAATATATAATAATACTATTTTCGATATTTATAATGATGTAGTAATTCCCGAGCTTACGCATAATCAATCCGGCAGAAGCCAATACCAAACAGCTAACGGGATTACCTATGGAATAGGGGCACAAGCGTGCATAGCCTTCGAGGGTGAGGGAATATTCAACATCGAAATCTATAACAATTATCTCAATGCAATAAGCGACAGCCCATTTGATTTTGGGAGTGCCATAAACTTTCACTGGGGTTCATTAGGAATTCATGTACGTGATAACATAATTCACGGCAGGTTTTATTTCAATTGCGGAAGCTACATAATCCTCGAAAGGAATAAAATATTCAACGGTGGGATTACCGTTAGTGCTGTCGGAACAACGTATAACGGACACCTCACACCCACACCGGAAACCATACGGGAGGGTAAGTCGGACTTACGCAACGTCATATTCATAGATAACTATTTCCACAATTCAGATATTTACTTTAACGGACGTCCCACCTTCCCCGACGAACCCGGTCAATTCGGACCTGCTAACATCGCATTTATCGGGAACCATTTTGTAAACGGTGAAATCGCTTTACACAGAGCAATCCGCGTAGCAATAATCGGAAATGTATTCAACGCAACCGAAAGGCGGCATGATGCGATTAAGGTATACTTAACCGACCCGCCGAGAACCGACGGCGAATTTGTTTATGCATTTATAGACAACTACGTTCAAATAATTGAGGACGGCACATGGAACGGCAATACACATGGCTGGCGGCAGGTTCGCAAGTTTGTATATGGAGGCGGACTAACCGATATTAGAATGAACGGCGTCATAACACCGCAAAAAGAAGCAGAGGCATCTAATTTCCCGTGGTACAGAGAAACCGATGACCCTGCAAAAGTTACTGCATTTCTGAAAGATTTCCAAATTCTGGGTCCTTATGTATTACCCGTCTGGACAAATTGGTATAACGAATTCATGAAAACCCATGAAAACCGGTACACCGCCAATAACGATAAAAAGAATCTGCCATTGTATAATGGCGGAACTCTGCCCGCCGGAGGGTACAAGCCCCCTTATACTTTAGATGATGAACTCAAGAAATTCTATGAAAAGCAGTCTGCTCCTCTTGTTATAACTCCTCCTGAAACAATTGCAATTCCTCCCGAAACCACCGAACCCCCACCGGAAACCACCGAAACTATTGAAACTATCGAAATTATTGAACCCTCCCCGTTACCTGAAACTACAGCAACTCCACCCGCAACAACTGCACCGCCGATTACCGAAACAGAACCTGAACCCGCAGAGTATGAGGATATACTACCTATTGAAGACGACGAGAAAAAGCCGAACAACGCTATAATTCCCGCAATAATTATTGCGGCAATAGTGCTTGTCGGCGGTGCGATACTGCTGATAGTCTTAATTAAAAAGAGGAAGTCAAACGCTTAATCTTCCTCCTCCTTAGAATTAACATCAGCCAACGGATTATTATTAACAGCGTTTCTCATCTGCTCGTTAGCGACATGGGTATAAATCTGCGTTGTACCGAGGTTCTCGTGTCCCAAAACATCTTTCAGCACCCGAATGTCAACCCCGTTGCGATACATTAATGTAGCGGCGGTATGCCTAAGCTTATGCACCGAGAAACCGAGTCCGTCCAATCCGCATAATTTCAGTTTTTCTTCAATTATCTGCTCAATTCGCCGTGCAGTAATCCTTGTGAAACGCTTGCTGATGAACATCGCCTTTTCATATCGCAGCCGCTCATTGCTGACGCACAGCTCCTGCCTCGAAGCGAAATAATCGTCTAATGCGGCTATGCAGGCAGAATTGAGATAAATAATGCGTTCCTTGCTCCCCTTACCCAGCACGTTTATGTAATATATGAAAGAGTCTGTGTAAAGCGGGTCTCTTTCTTTTTTATAGTCGTGCAAGTCCAACCCGACTAACTCGCCTAACCGCATTCCGCAGTTCAAGAAAAGCGTAATAACGCAATAGTCACGCTTATTCATCCAATCGGATTTTTCAAGCTCGCTCTTACATGTATCAAGGAGAGTTTTCGCCTGCTCTAACGTGAGGTATTTCGGAAGCGGCGGTTTAACACTCGGCAATTCTAAATTCTGTGCAGGACTAACCCCAAACCACTGTTTATTATTGGTGAGATACTTGAAAAACTGCCGAACGCTCACTGCCCGTCTTGCTCTCGCCTTAGGGGAGTTTTTTCTCTCGGTTGACAAAAAATGCAAGAATTCTAAAATATCGAACAATTCGATTTTTTCTATAATTTCGGCAGGGAAGTCCATAACCTCGATTTCTTCAAAGACAGCTTTTTTATCGACCATACCATGTTTAATTTTCAAAAACCTTAAAAAACACTTTAAGTCATGGAAATACCCGGTAACAGTATTCTGCGACCTGCCTTTTATCGTGGCGATATAATCAAGGAATTCCCTGACATATGCGGGGACTTCGTCTCTGTTAAACATAAATGCAGTTCCTCCCTGTTTATTTAATTCTACTCTATATGTAAGCATTTGTCAAGAAAAGAGAAAAATCCCCCTCTAATAAACAAAGAAGGGGTGAAATCAAATAAAGTAAAATGTGTAGAACAAAAGAAAGGAGACAACTATCGAAAAATAGTTAAATAAAAAGGAGTAAAAAAAATGAAAACATTATTACGCTGAGTATATAATAACACACAGAAAATATTTTGTCAATATGTAATAGTAATTTTTGCATATCTGCGACGAAATTTGTACAATGTCACAAATTAAATGTATTTCATTGTATAGATTGACAAGTGAAAACTATTGCGGTTAATTGTGGTGAGTTCGCAATGTATTAATAATGCCGTTATATTCCTCGTCTGTGAGCGGTTTTTTAGATTTGTAACTATTTATGAAACCCACCAGCTCATTTTCAGAGGAAGCGACACAGCTGTCACCGCTCAAATCTAAACGGAGGCAGGGCTTCCCCGAAAAATAGAGAATGCTGTCAACCCAAATATCAAGCCCGTTAGAGCGGAGAATGCTTTTTAAAATTTCACGTTGCCGTTTAATCTGTTTAAACGGGTTTTCCATTTCGATTTCACTAACCTTACCTTTCCGGTAATACTTGCGGTGAATCCAGTCATCTTCATTATACGAACCCGAGATAACCCCGGAATGGTTTTTAACCTCCACAATCAAAACACCGTTTCTTGAGACCAACAGTAAATCAATCTCAGAACGGTTTCTCTTATATCGAATGGGCAGATTAGTAAAAACGGAATAATCACCGTCTAATTGCTTAACAGTTTTTACAAGGCGTTTCTCACCCTTATAGCCGGAAACAAGAATGTTATAACGCCTGCCCGCTACTATATAACCGGCAAACGAAAACAGGATTATGGAGATGATTATTATACCCAAAGAAATATCTTTTTCCTCAAGGCTGAGTGCATACACAGTAAAAAGCACAGCAGGCAGCATTCCGAGGATAACCTGAATAGCGAACAAAAAAGATATTTTTTTGAAATTGGCGTTCTTATTTTTATAAATCTTTATCATGCCAAAAGTATAGCATTAAAACCAAGTTATGTCAACCTGTTAATTTACCGACCGCCTTAATTAAAGCTTGAACCTCACTTTTATTATTAAACACCGACGGAGCGAAGCGTATCACCCCTGTATTAAGCGTGTTCATTTTCTTATGGGCTAAGAAAGCACAATGGAACCCACCCCTCAAACAAAATCCCGCCTCGGATAAGCTGTTTGCGGCAGTCGCAGAATCTGTTCCGATAATATTAAAGGGAACTAACGGCACTCGTGTATCGTCCATTTTATCGAAATACAGTGTTATCTTCGGATTTTTCTTTAAGGCGTTAATTAACATTTCACACAGATTCATTTCATAATCGTGGATACGGGTTATCTTTTTCTCGGTAACAAAGTCAATCCCCGCTCCAAGTGCAATAATCCCTGCAGTATTAACAGTCCCGCACTCGAACCTGTCGGGCAAGTTATCGGGTTGCTCAAGGTCACGGCTGTTGCTGCCAGTTCCCCCCTCGGTGAATGTCCTAAGCTTATACTTTGCATCAGTCAGCATAAGACCGGTACCCATAGGGCCGTACAATCCCTTATGCCCCGGACAGCACAATATATTCACCCCATCGTCCATACTCACCGGAATAACTCCTGCCCCTTGTGCGGCGTCTAAAACAAAACAAATCCCCTTTTTCTTGCACAATGCGGCGATTTCCCGAAACGGCAGAATCTTCCCGGTAACATTGCTCGCCATAGTACAAACTATCGCTTTAGTTCGGGTATTGATTAACGACTCAAACGCCCTTATTGTTTCACTTACTGTTTCACCCGTCTTAGCCACGGAATAGGTGATATTGTTTTCCTTTGAAGCGGCATGAACCGGACGGGCAGAGGCGTTATGCTCCAAGTCGGAAATGATAAAATGTGCATTAGCTGTTGCTAATCCCTTAATGGCGATATTAAGGGCATGAGTGCAGTTGAGCGTAAATACAACATTCTCGGTTTCAGCCCCGAAAAACTCTGCACACTTTTCACGGGCGTTATATATCGCCTCTGCAGTGTTCATAGACAGCTTATGACCGGCTCTCCCCGGATTACCGCCATACTGTGTCATCGCCTTGTACATTGCATTAGCAACAATCGGCGGCTTAGGGAATGTGGTGGCAGCATTATCAAAATATATCATCTTATCACCTCAGAACATTCAATATCAATTAATTCCAAATACCTGCAAATTTTATCAGGGTCATCAGTGACCCTGATACCGAAGCCGCAGCCGCCCCGTTTCACGGTCACTTTTTCGACAGAACACTTTATTTTATAATTAGAAAGCTCTCTGCGTGCTTTATTGGCTTCAGTAACCGAATTTAGTATAATTATTGATGATTTCCCGTTATTCATTAAATAAATTTCTCCTTGTCAATGTATACACTATATTATGCATAATTGAAAAATCCGTTAAAAAACAGGGCAATCTTTAAATAGAAAGCCCTGTCTTACTCTATTATTATTCCGAGTCATCCGGTAAATCAACCGGGTTCACATGAACCGAGCAGTGCTTAACCTTAGGGAACTCGGTTTCGATTGCGTCATGTACAGTATGAGCAATGCTGTGTGCTTCATGTAATGTAATCAACCCATCAGCACATATTTCAACATCGACATATATTTTGTCTGCGAACATTCTTGTTTTAAGTAAATCAATCCCCTGAACATCTTCTTGAGCGAGAATGACCTCTCTCATTTTTCCCTCAGTTTCGTCATCGCAGGACTTGTCGGTCATCTTCCCAACAGAAACACGGAAAATATCAATCGCAACCTTAAGAATAAACACAGAAATAATTATCGCCGCAATCGAGTCAAGAATGGGAAAACCGAGGCGTGCCCCCAATATTCCGAAAAAACTGCCAATTGAGGAAAGCGAGTCGGAGCGGCTGTGCCATGCGTCCGCTAAAAGGGCAGAGGAGTTAATTTTAATAGCGGCGGCACGCTCATACCAATACATGGCTTCTTTTACAACAATGGTCAAAACAGCAGCAACAAGTGCGATAATCCCCGGGACAGGCATCTCCTCATAATTATCCGATAAAATTTGTTGAATCCCTGCCCAGCCTATTCCCACCCCGGTCAAGAACAATGCGACAGACATAATGATGGCGGCAACACATTCAAAGCGTTCATGCCCATAAGGGTGTTCCTTATCGGGTTTTTTGTTGGCTAACTTAATCCCAATCATCACAAAAATCGTGGTTAAGCCGTCAGAAAGCGAGTGAACCGCATCAGCAATCATAGCGGTAGAATTCCCGAAAATCCCCGCAAAAAACTTAAAAGCGGTCAGGATAAGGTTTACCATAACCGTGTTAAATGCGACTTTTATGCCGATTTGCTCATTAGTTAACTCTTTCTTAATCATCTTTTTGTTCTTGTTCATAATAAAATCTCCTAATATAAATAAAAATACCTACGGGGACATTACTGTCCCGTAGGTATATCCTACTGTTGCATTAGCAACTAAAGTTGCATTAGCGACTTTAGTCGCATTAGCGACCCGGCACCACGAATTCTTAAACGAATCCATCGCCTGCTCAGTTTTAACTATATTAGCATATGAAATTCAATTTGTCAATATGATAAATTGCACAAAAGTTTACAGACTATCGCCGAAATCTTCTCTGAATTTCTTTGCTAATTCCTCGGGCCAGTTACCGATTGGCTTAAGCCGCCCGAAGAAGAAACGCAATACCTTAGGCTCCTCGGTGAATTCCAACCCGCCTATAAGATTGCGGTTTTGGTACAACCAGCTAATGCGGTCAGCAGTATATTTAACCTGCGAAAGAGTGAACACACGTCTTGGAACTGCAAGGCGGGCAAGCTCCATTTCAGCGAACCGCTCACTACCATCCTCGTTGCGTTGCTCACTCATAGTACCACGCTCCATATTACGAACACCGCTTGCAATATATATAGCGGCAGTCAACGCCCCCGCACGATACTGGGTTTGAGGCAGGTGGGCACATATTTGCGTAGCGTCCACGTGACAGCCCAAGCCCCCCGGAGGAGTTACAACAGGCACGCCATTCTTAATTAATTCATTGCACAGTGCCTCTACGATTATAGGAGTTTGACTGACCACGTCCATGTCCATGGTTTCCTCTAAACCGACAGCAAGTGCCTCCATTTCCCGAACAGACATGCCGCCATAGGTGAGAAATCCCTCATATAAAGGAATCAAGTCACGGAACTTCAGATACAGCTCCTCATTATTGACTAATATACCGCCTCCCCGTGCAGAGCCGAGCTTACGGGCAGAGAAATACACAATATCCATCATTGAAGCGATTTCACGGCAAATGGACTTAATATCAGCATTTTTATACTTTTCATCACGCTTTTTAATGAAATACAAGTTATCCCCCAACAGACTTGCGTCATAAACAAGCGGAATACCGGCATTACGGCAAATGTCGGACACCATACGCATATTGTTCATGGAAACAGGCTGTCCCCCGATTAAGTTAGTTCCTGCCTCAATGCGAACGAATGCAATTTTTTCCTTGCCGAGCTTTTTAATAAGCTCGTTAAGCCTGTCGATATTTAAGTCACCCTTAAATGGTAAATCACTCTCGATTTTTAACCCCTCGTCAATGACAATCTCCTCAACTATCCCGCCTAATATCGTGATGTGTGCTTTAGTGGTGGTGAAGTGATAGTTCATAATAGTGGTTAAACCCGGTTTAACGAGGATTTTTGAAATAAGGTGTTCACACGCACGACCCTGATGGGCGGGCAGGAAATACTTCATGCCGAAAATATCCTGTAAAACCGCTTCAAGACGATAAAAAGTCTCAGACCCGGCATAACTGTCATCAGCACGCATCATAGCGGCATACTGCTCTTGGCTCATGGCGTTTACACCGCTGTCGGTCAGCTGGTCTAAGAATACATCACGGTTTTTCAACAAAAACGTATTATACCCCGCTTCCTCGATAGCTTTAAGGCGTTGCTCCACCGGTAACAGGTTGACCTTCTGCACCATGCGAACCTTGTGCATTTCAAGCGGAATATTCTCCCCCGACATAAATTTCACAAAAGACATAAGAACCTCTCCTTATTTAAATTTACAAATAAGCACGGTTATTCACCGTGCCATACTTGAATTGATTATATAAACTTAATTGTATTAACCTTTACGCCCGGTCCCATAGTTGCGGCAACTGTACAGCTTTTCACATACTGCCCCTTAGCGGCGGCAGGCTTAGCTTTAATAACAGCCCCCATAAGAGTATCGAAGTTTTCTTCCAACTTCTCTTTACCGAACGACGCTTTCCCGATAGGGCAGTGGATAATGTTTGTTTTATCCAAGCGATATTCGATTTTACCCGCTTTAGCTTCTTTAACTGCTTTTGCAACATCGGGAGTAACCGTACCGGCCTTCGGGTTAGGCATAAGACCGCGAGGACCTAACACCTTACCTAATTTACCGACTGTTCCCATCATATCCGGAGAAGCAATAACAACGTCGAAGTCCATCCAACCGCCTTGAATTTTCGCAACGGTATCATCGTCTGCCACGAAATCCGAACCGGCTTCCTCAGCTTCCTTAATTTTGTCGCCCTTTGCGAAGACAAGGGTTCTGACAGTTCTGCCTGTACCATTGGGTAACACAACTGCACCTCTTACCTGTTGGTCAGCGTGACGGGAGTCAACACCCAATCTGATGTGGATTTCGACAGTCTCGTCGAACTTCGCCTTTGCTGTTTGACAAACAAGGTCAAGTGCCTCATTGGTGTCATAAAGCTTGGTTGAATCAATTAACTTTTCGCTCTCTCTGAACTTTTTACCGTGTTTCATTTGTAAAATCCTCCTTAGTGGTTCTATCGACAGCTTTAAAGCAATCTCCCACGTATTTACAATAAATAATTATTAATTATTAATTATTACCTATTAATTAGTCTGCTACTTCCACGCCCATGGAACGTGCTGTTCCGGCAATCATAGACATTGCCGATTCAAGATTGCTTGCGTTAAGGTCAGGCATTTTCTGCTGTGCAATTGCCTCAAGCTGACTTTTAGTAATCTTTGCAACCTTAGTTTTATTCGGAACACCCGAACCGCTTTCAATACCGCAGGCTTTCTTAATCAACACAGCAGCAGGCGGTGTTTTCGTAATAAACGAAAAGCTTCTGTCCGCATAAACCGTGATAACAACAGGAATGATTAACCCTGCATCATTTTTAGTACGCTCGTTGAAATCCTTGGTAAACGCCATGATATTAACGCCGTGCTGACCCAATGCAGGGCCTACAGGCGGAGCGGGAGTTGCTTTCCCCGCAGGAATTTGTAATTTAATATAACCGATAATTTTCTGTGCCATTTTTAACGTACCCCTTATTTTAAGAATAGTTTAGACTTTTAACTTAGTAATCGCCGAAATATCAAGCGTAGCGGGAGTTTCTCTCCCGAACATAGACACTGCCACAAGAACCTTTGCACCCGCCTCATCAATTTCCTTAACCACACCCTCGTATCCTTCGAGAGGGCCGGAAACGATAGAAACGATTTCACCTTCCTTGAACGAAAGCTCACTTGCGGGCTGTTTAATCATTCCGAGGTTCTGTATTTCCTGCTCGGTCAGCGGAATGGGCTTAGACCCGGGCCCCACAAATCCGGTAACTCCTCTGGTGTTCCTGCAAATATACCAAGACTCGTCGGTCATTACCATTTTAACATAGACGTAACATGGGAAGAGCTTAACCTCAACCTGTTTTGTTTTCCCGTCATGAGTTTCCGTGACCATTTCGGTGGGAACCATAACTTCCTCAATCAAATGTTGAAAGTTTCTGTTTTCCACGAGCTTGACAATATTATCGGCAACCTTTTTTTCATAGCCGGAATAGGTGTGCAGTATATACCACTTAGCTTCAGACATTTTAATCCCCTTAAAACCGCATTTTTTATTCTACAATCAGAATTAACCCGAAGATATATTCCAAAAGTAAATCTACTCCCCAAATTGCCAGACCTGCGATTGTCAGCATAACCAAAACCACACCGGTATTTTTAACGACCTGTTTAGGGGTGGGCCATGTGACCTTCTTAAATTCCGACCTTGCTTCCCTGAACCATTTTAATGGGGAGCGTTTGGATTTCTTGGCGGCGGCGGCTTTTTTCGCACCTTTTTCGTTTGCTTTCTTTTCTTTTGCTTTGTCTGCATCAGTTTTCTTTACAGACTGTTTTGGTTTTGACTTTGATTTTTCCGTCTTTTCAATTTTTTCGTTTTCGTTTGTTTTTTCAATATCAGCCACTATTGTCCGCCTCCTTTACTTAGTTTCCTTGTGAAGAGTGTGCTTGCGGCAGAATTTACAATGCTTTTGCATTTCTATTCTGTCGGGGTTGTTCTTCTTGTTCTTTTTCGTGTTGTAGTTTCTTTGCTTGCATTCCTGACAAGCCATGGTAATTTTAATTCTCATAATGTCGGCACCTCCTGATTTATTAGGTTTATCACCCTTATAGCGAACAGAATGTTCGCATTGCCTCCCTCGTATTAGGGGTTGTTTGAACGCACAAAAAAATAGACCCCTTGATGAGGTGATTGCATTATATCATATAAAGCAATGCTTGTCAAGGGTTTTTTATAAATTTTCCGAAAATCTTCAATATTTGGGCATTTCTTTGAATTTATGCCTGCTTTGTTTATGAAGTTTATCAATTTTTTCCTTAATTTCGACAGATGAACATGTCCCTTTACGTATATACTCGTCAAGCACCTCATAAGAAAACCCGAAGTTTTCCTCGTCGGTTTTCCCGGTTAAACCGTCCTCGGGGACTTTATTTATAAACTTCTCCGGAAGCCCAAGTGCTTTCCCAACAGAAATAACCTGCGTATACGTTAAGCTCGACAGCGGGCTGAAGTCGCCTGCCATATCCCCGAACTTTGTCGCCCACCCGACATAATCCTCACTTAAGTTAGAGGTGTTGACCACCCTACCTCCCACAATCGCCGAAACCGCATAAAGCGTGGTCATGCGAATTCTTGCAGGAGTATTAAACACGGCAGTATCATTTAAAACAAGTCCGGTATTTTCAATTGCGGAATAAACATCATTTACAGACTTTCCTATATTCACTTCAACATGCTCAATTTCGAGGAACTCGCATAATTCATAAGAAACATCAATGTCATGCTGGCTTCCCTGCGGCATCAGCACCCCAAGCACACGGGACTTTCCGAGTGCCGCCACGCATAACGCCGCACACACCGAACTGTCCTTCCCGCCGCTTATGCCGATAACCGCCTTAGTTTCGGGAGAGGCGTTATGCTTGAAATAATCTTTTATCCACATAACAATATCATTTTTTATAGCGTTCATCAGAATTCCCCTCCCCATAAACGATTACGAATAGTAGCGAAATCCTCTAAGTTTTTCATAACACCGTCCCTAAAAACCTCACGCATCAGATTCCCCTTAAAACCAATCGCCTCCTTGAATGTCAAGCCGTCGGTATAGGTAATTCTGCCGTCCTCGTCATAGTGAACCGCAAAACACCCTCTTTGTGAAGCCTTAGTACCGTCGTCAGTCTTCGGGGACTTATACAGGGGAATTTCCACCCCGTCCATAATGCAATCAGTCACTTTTAAGGCATAACCCCTGTTATCCCTCGTAACCCACTGATACGACAGTGAACCAATCCCGAACACTATATTCTCAACCGAATACTTTAATTCATACAACCCCTGCGGAATTGCTACATTACGCTGACGGTCAATCGCGTCCCCATAAATCACACGAATTTTCGGGGAAATGACCTTGAAACCCTTACTGTTCAGCGTACTTCCGAAATAATGCTCGATAACCCGAATTGCCCCCTGCCGCTCATGCCAGGTCTGAGCCCCGGCATCACCACAGCATATCTTAATCGGGTCACCACTGTCCGGGCGAATTAACAAAACACCCTCCCGTGCTAAAATATCCTCACGTAACTCGGGTAATACCTTAGTGCAGACCCCCCAAAAATCGAAGGTATCACTCACATATGACAATGCACCGTCGGGCTGTAGCTCGGTAATCAGCCACTTTAAATAACACATCTCGGCGACTAACTTCTCGTCCCATTCGCTGAATTTATCAAGGGTTATCCCTTTATACTCACCATTACTTTTCAGAATATTCAAATAATAGGCAATCCCTTGACAAACGACACTGTGTTCTAATGACGGTGTGCCTATCCCCGATAAATCCTCGTCAGTAGCGGAGTAGAATTCCTGCAACAGCCCGTAACAGTCGAACGTGGCAGTCTTTGCGAACGACAGCAAATGCCCGCAGGTGGAGATATACGCAGTCTCAACCCCGGTTAATCCTCTGAAACTGAAATCCCCCGCCAAATTCTTGGTAATAGTGGTATCATCGCAGGTGAGGTTTACATAATGCTGGAGGATTTTCCGTCGGTCATAAGCAACAGTAGCCGAGGTTGACGGGTGCCAGTTATGACAGCTCCATAAATCCTCCAAATATTGCGGAAGCCACGAAAACCTTTCATCTGTGTTATAGATTACATAAAGCGGCACGCGAACGGGGACTGTCATTCCCTCAGGCAACCCCATAATGCATATAGGAAGATACCCAAGGTCATACAGCTCACGAAAGCGTGCAAAATCCGAATAACGGGGATTAAACCCATTATTCACTTTTTTTATGAAATCGGCTTCAAGTGCGTTTATGTCCTCACCGAAGAACCACCGATTAAAGAAATCCACGAAATATCGCTTAATGGTAAACTGATACCCGAAGTTAACAGTCTCGGGGCAATCGGGCATATGACGGTTACTGCGGGCAGTCCACCCGTCCCACACAAAGGTCACGCCCGGCGGCTGCATGAAATAGTGTCCCAATTTATAAGCGTCCACCATTAAGCATGGGTTCATATGCATGGCTTATTCCTCCGATTTAATGGGCTTCGGGGGTCGTCTTGTCGGCTTTGCCGTTTCCTTTTCGGCAGGGGGAGCTTCCCCGATAACCTCGATTAATTCGTGGGTCTGGGTGAATATACTCTTAGTGGTGTAGATTTTCTCGAGTAGGTTCCTGCCGATTAACTGACCGTCGAGAATTGCGTTCTCACAGTGGGTGACATACAGATAAATGCTGCCCGCCCCTAATTTTTTCAGCTTCTTCGCAGAATTGAGGAAAGTCCCGCCATAGCTTGAAATATCGTCAATTATCAGAACATTTGCACCCTTCGGTACATCACCGTGAATGTCCAGCCCCATAATCGAACCGTCCTCCCAGTTGCGGTTTTTAATACCAAACGCATAGGGGAACTTTAATATCTCGGTATACCGCTTACAGCTACCCTCGTCGGGGTAGAAAACTATGTCTGTCTTAGGATTAAGCAGTTTTTTAACAAGCTTTACAATCGGCTCGGTAATCGGCTCTTGAACGACGTTGTTTATCATAGCCAGCGAAACGCTTGAGTGAGCGTCACGCACTGTTACCTTGCTGAAGCTCATGGAGTTAATAAACGCACAGAAGTGCTTCAAGGTGAAGACCTCGCTAACCTTCTTAACCCTGTCCATTCTCGCATGGGGGATATAGGGCATATAAAGCGAAATATCCACAACGCCGCACTGCTCCCGCAAATGATTGGTTATCATGAAAAGAATCATCTCCTCATCTTTTTCATAAAACCATTCGATAACGGCACGAGCGTCGCTTGTCGAAATGTTGATTCTCGGCGTCCCGTCAGGGAAACGCTCGACTTGTACAGGTATGTTGTTGATTATGAACATAGCTTTACTCTTTCTAAATTTCTTTCTAATTTATGATTTCCACTTGGCACATTTTCATTGTTAATAATGCGGCGTTGTGGCTTTCCTCACTCACCCCCGCACAGCAGGAAGCGTCAACGATAATTCTTGTTTCGGGGAACCGTGCTTTCAGAATAAGTGCGTTACTTACCACACATATGTCGGTGCATAATCCGCACAATTCTATTTCTGTGGGGTTATACTGTTTCAGCATATCGGCAAGCCCAATAGAACCGAAGTTCGGCTTATCAAATATAACATAACCGCCGGTATCAAGCTCACTGATTATGTCATGCCCCGCAGTACCTGCGATACAGTGCTTGACAGGGAGGAACTTCCCCTCTAATGTATCGAGATAGTTTTCTTGGTGAGTGTCACGGGTGAAAATTATAACAGCCCCCGATTTTTTTTGATATTCGGCAATTTTTGCTTTAACCTTCTCAACGATTGCTTGTGCCATGGGGCTGCCCAAGCTGCCGTCTACAAAGTCATTTTGCATGTCAACCACAATCAAAATCCTACTCATATAAGCCTCCCCTTTTAATCGAATTTTCATTAATTTCCATAAATTATACTATGTTTGAAATGAAAAGTCAACCATACGGCATATAATTTATAGAAAAGGGGGTGATTTTTTATGAACCGTTCAGACATAATCAAATCTTTAGAGCTGTCAACAGCGGCGTACAGGGACATTCAGCCGTACACACCGCACGTTCTTGCGGTATTCACCGATGAAAGGCAAGCGGGTGTTAAGTATTTTCTGAGAAAAGAGGAAGACGTTTTATACATAACCTTTCGGGGAACAGACGAGCCGAGGCAGTGGCTGTCGAATTTCCGTTTCAGCCAAAAGACAATTCCGTATGACAATGTCGAATCCAAAATCAAGGTACACACAGGTTTCTTGAACTCATACAAGAACAATAATGTGCGTGGGCGTATTCTTAACGCAATAACCGGCGACATGAATTACATCAAGGTATCGGGACACTCACGGGGAGCGGCATTGGCAGTTTTATGTGCTGTGGACATTCAGTATAACTTTCCTGACCGCAACATAGAAACAGTTTTGTTCGGCTGCCCGAGAGTGGGCAATAAAGCATTCGTAAAATCCTATAACAAGCGTGTGGACAAAACTATTCGTGTAGAGAACGGCAACGATGTTGTTACAAAGGTTCCGCCCGCAATAATGGGTTACAGGCATGTCGGAGCGAAGCTGCACACAGGTTTTCCCGAAATTCCGCTGATTTTCTCGGCAGACGACCATTACCCGCATGAATACTATTCTTCTCTGTTAAGCGGGTTAAGCGGGCGATAACAGTCTAAAGATTTGCTAATAATATATAAGACACGCTTGACAATATACAAAATATATGTTAAAATTTTGAAAAACATACAGGAGATTGATAAATGATGGAAAATAATCCGGTAATCAATTTAACCGACTTTGATTATAAATTCATTTCTTCGGACGACGGAGGAAAAAAGGTTGAGATTAAAAAATACAAGGGGAACGCCGAAAGGGTAACAATTCCCGCAACAGTAAAGGGTGAAGCCATCGTATCAATCGGAAATGCGGCATTTCTCGGGTGCGAGGAGCTGACACACGTAACAATCCCCGAGGGAATAACAAACATAGGTGACGGTGCGTTCAGCCTCTGCTCGGGATTGACCAATGTCATTCTCCCGACAAGCATTACCAATATCGGCAGGAGTGCGTTCCTCGGGTGCAAGCGGCTGACTAACTTCACTATCCCTGCAGGGGTGACAGAAATCGGATACGGTGCATTCAGTCTTTGCTCATGGTTAACGGTTATTTCCATACCGGACGGTGTGTTAAGCATAGGTGCAGAGGCGTTCGTAGGGTGTGAAAGGCTGACAATTATCACAATCCCCGAAAGCGTAACAAGCATAGGCGAACGAGCTTTCGAGAACTGCACAGGACTAATGAGCGTTGACATTCCCGACACAGTCACTTCAATCGGAGAAAGAGCGTTCCAAAACTGCTCGGGACTTGCGGGGTGTACATTACCGGCGGGTTTAACAGCAGTCGAAAGCAGCATTTTTCAGGACTGTGCGGAGTTAACCGGCGTAACCATTCCGGAGGGAGTGACAAGCATAGGCGGAGGGGCGTTCAACGGGTGCAGTAAGTTAGGCAACGTGAAAATCCCCGACAGTGTGACATACGTTGGTTCAAATGCGTTTTTGGGGTGTACTCCCGGTATAGCAAGCGTTACATACAAAAGCGTGCGATACGGTTCGGAGAAAAACAGCTGGGGAATGACAGACATGCACCCGGACTTTTACACAGCGGTAAACGGTTAATTATTTTCAGCGAAATATAAAAAAAATCTTTGGAGGAAAAATAACATGTTAAACATCGTAACAACAGAAAACGACACCCAAAACGTACTCGGCTTATTCGGAAGGCTTGATACCTCGACAGCCGCAGACCTGCAAAAAACACTTATGGCACAGCTTGAATTAGGGAAAGACGTAATTCTCGATTTTAAAGACCTTGTATACGTTTCATCGGCAGGGCTGAGGGTTTTACTTATGGGAGAGAAAACAGCAAAATCCAAGGACGTATCAATGAAGCTGAAAAACGTGTCTGAGGATATAATGGAAGTGTTTAATATGACGGGGTTCGCCAGTGTACTTAAATTTGAAGAGGTTGCTCAATGAACGTAGCGGAAGAATTCTTGGCTGAACTCGGCTCAGACAGTGAAGATGTGTTATTTTTACTTAAAGAAACAGCGGGCTTAGTCGAATACTATAAGCGGTTATTAGAACGCTTTGAGCTTGATACGCTGACGGGCTTACCCGGAAGCAATAAGTATCACAGCTTCATTGCGGAGCTGAAGAACCGTGCATCAACCGTCGGAATAATCTTTTATGACGTAAACGACCTGAAGTATTACAACGACAACAAGGGTCATCACGCAGGCGACCTGCTCTTGCAGAAAGCGGCAGAAAGCCTTATGAATATTTCCGGAGGGAACATTCACTCCTTCCGCCTCGGAGGCGACGAGTTTGTCACGATAATTACAAACTGCACCGAGCAGGACATTGACGCAGTAATGGTGAAATGGCGTGAGGGTCTGGCAGTGCTTAACTCGGCAGACGATGGAATCCACTGTTCAATTTCAGCAGGAACGGCATACGGCTCACAGGATTACAGTGTTGAAGACGTGTTGAAAATCGCCGACGAACGTATGTACGCCAACAAAGTCGAAATGAAAGCCGCAAAAGGGCAAAAACCGCGTTAGCAGTAATAAGTACCCGACTTTCACGTCGGGACTTGTCACGTTAAATATAAAGGAGCATAAAATATGTATGAACTTTTTGTCGAAGCCAAAACAGAAAATTTAGACAAGGTGCTGGATTTTGTAAACGAGCATATCGAACACTGCCCGATGAAAATTCAAAGCCAAATCGGAATTGTCATTGACGAAATCTTTGCGAATATCGCCGCCTATGCCTACAATCCTAATGCAGGCAGTGTCACTGTCCGCATAAAGGCGGAGGACGATATAACCATCGAATTTGAGGACAGTGGTGTTCCCTACAACCCGTTACTGAACGAAGACCCGGACATTACTCTTTCCGCAGAGGAACGGGAAATCGGCGGCTTAGGCATATTTATGGTGAAAAATATAATGGACTCGGTTGAATACAGGCGTGACGGAAGCAAGAACATTCTTACAATTAAGAAGCAGTTGTCATAAGAGAGGGGTATATTCATGAACAGACAGCAAAAGCGTAAATTTCATAAAATCCGAAAGGCGGCACTCGGCTTACTTGTAGCCGGTGCGTTAACGGTGAATAACACCCCGTTTGAGGCGTTGAATGAAGTAATCGGGGACTACCTCGGTGTGTTTAATATAAAATCAGCGGCGTATATTCAAAACATTAATCTTGGCACAGATGCTACTCCCCTGACCATTAGCACCAGTGGCGGCGAATATACAATTACGGGTTCTTCCGCCACTTTTAGCATAACGGTAAATGCCGGCGTTACTACAAATGTAATTCTGGAAAATGCAACTATTACATCACTTGCACCTATTAAAATAGAGAATGATGCTACCTTATACCTCACACTCCGCGGAACAAACACCTTAGCTGCGAATTCTGTAAATGCAGGAATAGAAGTGGGTGACGGCAGTTCCCCCCTCGCAGAGCTGATAATAACCGCCGACAGTACAGGCACACTTAATGTTACAGGCGGCAGTGACGGCGGTGCGGGAATTGGCGGTTCAGTTGGTTCAACCCACGGACAAATCACTATAAACGGCGGCACAATTAACGCTAACGGCGGCAATCTTGGCGGAACTACCGGCGAAGGCGGGGCGGGTATTGGCGGCGGTACTAATGGTGACAATAATACTATTACCATAACCGGCGGTACAGTTAACGCCAAGGGAGGTTACAGAGCCGCAGGAATAGGCGGCGGCGGTGGTGGTGGTGCCGGCAGTAGAGGTGGAAGCATTCTAATATCAGGTGGTACAGTCAATGCTACAAGCGGCGGTAGCCTTGCGGCGGCTATCGGTGGCGGCAATAACGGCGGATTTGGTCAAATTAATATAACCGGCGGTGTTGTAACAACCGAGGGTGAGGGAAACGCAAACGGCGGTATAGGTAATGGTGCTAATGTAAGCGGTGTCGACGGTAGGGTTACTTTAGACGGCAATGCGATTGTATACACCTCTTCTATAAAAGTCAATGAACCTTATCAAGAAGAATTAGACCGAGGTATCCTGTTTTTAGGTGTTCAAGGTGCTAATGTTTCCGGCACGGTATACGGTAGTGTAACTCTCCAAAGCAATTTAACAATACCAAGCGGCAGAACGCTTACCGCCCCGGCGAGTACATCGCTTACAATTCCGAGTGGCGTAACGCTTACAAATAACGGTACACTCGCAAGTGACGGTGGGCTTCAAGAAATTAACTACAGTAGAATTATCAATGCAGGCACGATTACAAATAACGGTACACTTACAGCTAACTACAGTACAATTACCAATAGCGGCACGATTACAAATACAAATGACGGTACACTTACAATTCTCTTCTGTACACTTACCAATAATGGCACAATTACCAACAGCGGGGCATTTAATGTCCAAAGTGTGGGAAGAGTCACCAATGCAAGCACAATTACCAATACCGGAACGATTACTGTCAACGGTTTTAATAGCGATAGCGAAGACTTAAACGGCATTATTGACAATACAGGCACTATCAGCAATACCACAGGCACGATTATAAACAAAGGTATAATTAGAGGTAGCGGAACAATTACGGGAGCTCAACCTGTTGTTTTGGCTTCCGTTACATATCTCAACGCAAGCGGTACTTCCGCAAACTCACCCCAGAATAATTCAATTATACTCACATCAATGCCTACCGCTTCTGTTCCCGATATGGTGTCTCTTGGCAATACTAACGAAGTACGCTTTTTCGACGGTGTTTGGCTTGTTGTACGGGGCGACGTTACTATTACAAGGTCTTTAGTTGCGACGGAAGGCGGAACACTTAATATAATTCTTGAAGATAATGCACATTTAACGGTAGAACTTTCCGGTGTCGGAGCCGATTATCCCGGTATTAGAACAGTCAACGCAACGGTAAATATTTTCGTACAATCAACGGGTTCAAGCATGGGTACGATTACCGTCGCAGGTAACACTAACGGTGCGGGGATTGGCGGCGGCTTAAATAACGGCTGTGGCACAATCAACATATACGGCGGCAATATTAACGCTACAGGCGGCAGTGACGGCGGTGCAGGCATAGGTAGCGGCAGAAACGGTAGCGGCGGCACAGTAAACATATATGGCGGTACGATTATCGCCACAGGCGGAGGCAGTGGTTTAGCAGTCGGAAGAGGTGCAGGCACCGGAACTGTTACAGTAAACCACACCGGCGGCACGATTAACGGTGAAATCCCTACCTACAATATTACCTACGAGCTTGACGGCGGCACGGTTGCCACTGCAAACCCTGCAACCTACAGCATAGAAACAGCCACCATAACACTCACCAACCCAACAAAAACCGGATATACTTTTACAGGGTGGACGGGTGCTAATGGTGCAACCCCGCAGACGACTGTAACTATTCCCATAGGCAGTACAGGAAACAAAACCTACACTGCCAACTGGACACTGAACACCTACACTATCACATATAACGCTAACGGCGGTTCGTTGGGCAGTGTCCCCGCAACTCAAACAAAAACGCACGGCGTGAACTTCTCACCGACTTCTGAATTCCCTACAAGAACAGGGTATATTTTCGACGGATGGAACACAATGGCTAACGGCTCGGGAAATACACACAGTGCGGCTACAGGCTGGCAGTATACTTTAAATGAACCTGTTACACTTTATGCACAATGGATAAAGGTTCACACCGTCACATTCAGTAAAACCGGTAACGGAACTCTCTGGGCTGAGGGATTTGCCGGAGGAGGTCCTGTTTCATCCGGCGACTGGTTCTTTACCGGAAACGGTATAGAGTTATATGCCGAACCGAACAGTGGAGAAAGGGTTCTCAGCGTAGCAATAAACGGGTTTACGTTTACAACTGCCAACCCTCCTAATTCTGCCAACGATTATGTCAGTTTTGGTATAGATGTTCACGATTTTCGTGATGATTATATGCATATTTCTGTTTGGATTTTTGAAAGCGACGTTAACATTTCCGTTGTATTCGGCAATCCTCCCCCTCCCATCGAACCCGAACCCGAACCCGACGATGACGGCAGTATGAACATCGAGGACGAACCCGGTGACAGTGGTGTAGGCATAGAGAGTGCAGACACATCACTCGGCGAGGGCGATAAAATAACAGATGAAAACGGCAACACCCACACAATAGACGACCTTGAAAATCTCACATTATTCATAGTAGAAACCGAGGATGATTTAGATGACCTTGTAGAATTCCTCACCAACCTAATGGGCGGAGGTGCAGATTCAAATGAGGTAATTGAAGCGTTACAAGCGTTGTTCGACGCATTAGAAAGCGACGATTTCGATGTAGAAAACGCATTGATTGTCGGATTTGACATAACTCTCGACTACAACGGGAGCAATATAATCGACCTTGGCGACGGCACGGTCAGTATCAAATTCTCAGTACCCGAGGAATACCGTCAAGACGGGATGAAGCTGTTATTCTTCGGAATTCACCAAAACCCGGACGGAACCTTCGAGTTTATTCTAATCAGCGAAGACTTAGCGGTGGATAGGGACGGTAACGTAACAGTCACCCTGTCGAAATTCTCGAATTATTTCCTTATGGCAGCACCGAAAGCCGAGGGCGGAAGAGTTCAGAATGTCGCTGACGCAGAACCCCCGCCGGTTATTGAGTTGAATATACCAACTGCGGTCAATGTAAATCCCCCCGTCGTTACCGGAACAACACCACCTCCCGTAACCGGTACAACACCACCCCCCATAACCGGAACAACTCCTCCTCCCGTATCACCCGCTCCGCTTAATCCCACCACGAGTGAACCGGATGCGTTAGTACCCTCACGAGTGCAGGAAATAATTGACCCCGGTTCAAGTCAACCCGACGAGTCTGTTGCAGACGATAAAAAGGGTGCAAATGTCCCGTTAGTGGTTACGGTTTCCGTAGCGGGTGCAGGTGCAGTCGGTGGAGGAACAGCATTCACCGTAAGACGTATAAGATTGAAAAAAGGATTGTAAATTATGTTTCGAGGATTGAGCAGAAAACTGATAATAATCATGTTTTTGTTTTCCATAGCATTGAGCTCGGCAATCGGTTACATTGGATATGAAACCTATATGGCTACGGTTGTGAAAAGATATGAGGAATTTGCATCATCAATTCTCAAAGTAGCAAGGAGTCATATCGACACCGATGATATGCTTTATTGCCTTAACTCGGGAGAGAAAACACTTCAGTATCATTACACACAAATTGCGTTTAACATGTTGGTGGAGGAAACCGACATAACCTTCCTGTATTATTTCTACCCGCAGGACGATAGAATGATATACTACATAAACGCATATACCGAAGCTGAACTCAACCAGCTTAGGGAAGGGCAATTCTTAGTTTCACTGCTTAATACAGACCCGCTCCCCAACAACTTAAACATTGACGAAATGGGGTATGACATTCAGTTTATCACCGACGTATCACGATACGGGCATATGATGGGCGCATATATGGCGGTGAGAGATACAAACGAAGATATAATAGGGATTTTAGTAGTGGATATTGATATGTATGATATTAATTCCACACGCCAAACATACCTGTTCACGGTAATAATCGGTGCGGCAATGATTATGTTTGTGTTTACGGCAATTGCTATATTATACTTCAGGAGCAAAATCACCCGCCCAATTCAAAAGCTTTCCGAAAGCACCGACAACTTTGTCAACAAAAACTCCGAGGAAGAGCTTCAGCCCATTGTCAGCACCATAAAAACCAATGATGAAATCGAAACACTTTCCGTAAGTATCGAGCAGATGACAATCGATATGATTACCTATATCAAGAACCTCACGGCAGTCACTGCCGAAAAAGAGCGTATAGGTGCGGAGCTGACCGTTGCCACACAAATTCAAGCGAGCATGCTGCCAACGAATTTCCCTGTGAGAGAGGAGCTTGAGCTGTTCGCCTCGATGTGTCCCGCTAAAGAGGTAGGCGGCGACTTCTACGATTTCTTTTTCATAGACAAAAACACGCTTGCCATAGTAATGGCAGACGTGTCCGGTAAAGGTGTCCCCGCCGCATTATTTATGGTAATTGCGAAGACACTTATTAAAAACAGTGCATTAAGGGGATTGTCCCCCGGCGAGGTTTTTGAAACCGCCAATAACATGTTGTGCGAGGGTAATGATGCGGGAATGTTCGTGACAGCGTTCATGGGTTATCTCGATATTCCCACGGGCAAATTCACCTTTGTCAACGCAGGGCACAACCCACCCATTTTGAAGCGTGACGGAAAGTTTGACTGGCTCAACGGAAAAGTCGGGTTCGTCTTAGCGGGAATGGAGGAAATGCCCTACGTGGAAAACGAAATAACAATTCAACCCGGCGAAGAATTGTATCTATACACCGACGGTGTCACCGAAGCCCAAAACATGGAGGAGGAGCTGTTCACCGACCCGTACTTGTTAGTGGTGGCAAACGAATGTCAATATAACACAATTGAGGAATTCTCGGTATACGTCAAGGAGAAAATCGATGAATTCGCAGGCGAAGCCCCCCAAGCCGACGATATAACCATGCTCATGCTGAAGTACAAAGGATAACTACACCTCAAACTCCAATAACTCTCTAATCTGCTTAACCTCGTCTATACCTGAATAAACTTCTTTCAGCCTTAACCCAGAGGAGGTCAGCTCGAACACACACCGCTCGGTCACATAAAGCACCCGCTGACCCCGTTTAACCGCTTCAGCCCCGGAAAAGCTGATTGCCCTAACCTGCTTAATAAACTTCGGAATCTTCCCCTCTTGTTTAATAACCACCTTATCGCCGTTTTTAACGGCGATTAATCCTTTTGTGTTGAAGCTCAAACAAAACACAATCACCTTAGTGGAGTGGGTGATATTCGCAAACCCGCCAATCCCGGGATAACCCCCCTCAATCTCGTGGACGTTGACATTGCCGTGTTTATCGGCTTCCAGCCCGCCCAAGAAACATATATCAAGCCCACCCCCGTCATAAAAATCGAACTGGGTTGCCATGTCACATATCATATCCGCACCGATTGTCGCCCCGAACGCCACTCCCGGTGCAGGGAGTCCGCCTATTCCGCCCGCCTCAACGGTGGTGACTATGTCTTTCAAAATCCCTTTTTTAGAGGCATATTTACCCACCATCTCAGGAATACCTATTCCGATATTTATGAGATGCCCCGCCTGTAATTCGCACGAGGCACGCTCCCCGATAATATCAGCAGTTTTATCCTCAGGATTCCTGTTCTTAGTGGTAGACAGCTTATTCACATAATAATCCATCTGCGAAGCCGGAACATGAACGTCCCCCGACAAAGCAGGATTATATACCTTAGAATCGTTCACCTCCTCACAAACCACCACATAATCCACTAATATCCCCGGAACGATTACATTTCTTGGACGGGAGAACTCGTGGCTGACCCGCTCAACCTGCACAATTACCTTACCGCCGTTCCGCTTAGTCGCCTGTGCTAACGCCAACGCATCAACGGTGAGGTATTCCTTCTCGAACGAAATATTCCCGTTCGGGTCAACAGTTGTCCCTTTAAGCAGTGCAATATCAATCTGGGGAGTTTCATAAAGCAGATACTCTTTCCCCTCAAACTCACACACACGGACTAATTCTTTCTTGGATTTAGAATTAAGTGCATAACTTCCCACACGAGGGTCAGCGTATATACCTATTCCCACCTCGCTAAGGTGATAATCCTTACCGGAGGCGGCAGCCCGAACAACATGAGAAAGAACGCCTAACGGTAGACAATAAGCCTCAATTTCCCCCGCTAATGCCGCTTTAATTGCACAAGGCATACTGTTAAAGTGACCCGCGACAATCTCACATACTGCCCCCGCTTTAATGTACGGGTCAGCGAAACGTGCTTCGTCCCACGCACCAAACCCGGCAGAGCAGAACATTCGTAAATTATTAGGCGAACCGGTCGTAATGAACCGGTCATAAATGGATTTGTGTAATTGTTCAGGATTTGACAGTGCCAGGAACGAATTAACGGCAACGCAGGCGTTATCGGGGATAAGGTCAACCGCCTCACGTGAAGAAACAATCTTAAACATAAATAATCCTTTCAAAACATTTGACAAATAATAATAACTATGATAATATATTATACATTAATCTACTGCCTATTGTCAATTATACATTATTAACTATTAATTATTAATTATTAATTATAAAAGCGAGGTCGTAGCTAATGAGCTACACCTCGCAAGCGAGGTGTAGCTCAGTTTGGTAGAGTGCTTGGTTTGGGACCAAGATGCCGCAGGTTCGAGTCCTGTCACCTCGAGTCGTATACAGGCACATTATCCCGATTTATTCTTTTTATGTTTCTTCTCGAAGAAATAAACCGCCGCAGCTGAACCCACAGAAAGAACAATTGTCGAAATTATTATCCCGGTCCAATTATTCAGAAAAATACCGTCAACCGCTAATGTATTGCTCAAAGTGTGGGCTAATATCGCTAAGAATATGCTCCCTGTTATTCTGCGGATTGCCCCGAATAAAAATGATGTCATAATGCAAACAAACAGGAAAAACCACATATCAATGCGACTCTCGCTAATTTCGGGAATGAAGTACAACGGTAAATGCCAAATAAACCATATAATGCTGAAAACTAATGAAGTTACAACAAATCCGAATTTCTTCTCTAACTCCGGCTGTAACACGCTGCGCCACCCCGCTTCTTCCAATCCGCCCATAAAAAAGCAGATAACAAAAATAAGGGGAAGTATATGTAGGGGAGGCTCGACAGCCCCCGAAATCACCCTGTTAAGTATATGGAAAACAGCAACGGGTACGAGAGCAAGCAAATAGTATGTAAATCGAATTTTAGCATTAAAAACTAACTTGAACCACTGTTTAAACCCCGTGGTTTTTTTATTTTTCTTCATAGCAATGTATGAAGCGATTGCAGGCGACAAGCCGCCGACAAGCTGCAGAATTAAAACCCAAGGGTGGGTTGATTCAACAATCCCGAATTGCCCGAGAACAATCGTTGTTCCCCATGTCGCTAACATAATCAGGAATGTCCAAATTAAGAATTGCATGGTCAATTTTACGTTCATATTTCCTCCTTTTTGTAAGACGTTACAGGCTTTCTTTCTTTATATGCTCATGATATGCTCCATGAGTTAATTTATAAGCGTTACTAAAATCCTTCGCAAGGGTTTCGGGTTGCACGTTGAAATACTTGCACCAGCTCTCTGAATAGCAAACAAAAAGTAAAGCGGGCAACATACTCGTAAAAAATTCAGCGACCCAATGCGGATGCTTCGACGGCTCGGAATCATTATTTCTCAAAATCTCCACAGCCTTAAAAATTGATGTATAATTATTCCCCGCAGGCTTGAACGACTCAGTCAGTATAATACGGGCACTTTCACTATTCTCCTCAAGGAATTGAACGTATCTTGATATTTTATCAATTCCCCTTTGAGAACCATCCTGCAGAATCCGTTCATACTCGCCTAAAAAGTCAGTAATAATCCTATTCAGCAAATCCTCTTTATTTTTGAAATGATAGTATATCAAGGATTTAGGAACACAGGCAGAAAGAGCGATTTCGTCCATTCCGGTCGCATCATATCCCTTCTCAGAGAAATGCTTCTTCGCAACTGACAGTATTAAATCTTTTTTAGTTTGTTTCGGCATTGATAATCCTCTTTAAATTAATAATACTGAACATTCAGTATAAGTATTATATCATATAAAATATTTAATGTCAAGCATTTATGAAAAAAACACCGTCGGAATAAATCCGCCAATTCTACACAATAATAACTGTATCATATTATAAAAAATGAAAAGGAAATATATATGAAAGCAATTATTATGGCAGGCGGCGAGGGAACACGTTTACGTCCGCTTACCTGTTCAATTCCGAAACCGTTAGCGACATTATGCGGCCGCCCCGTGGTGGATTATATATTAGATTTGCTCAACGAACACGGCTTTACCGAAGCAATTTTCACATTAGGGTACAAAGGCAGCCAAATCGAAGACCGATTTGAAAGCGGGAAATACAAGAACCTCACGCTCAGTTTTTCTAATGAAGACTCCCCCCTTGGAACAGCAGGCTGTGTCAAAAAAGCAACCATCGGTTGTTTTGCCGCCGTAAACGGCGGTAGCGAAATTGGGGAAGACTTTTTAGTTATAAGCGGAGACGCACTCTGCGATTTCAACCTGTCAGCCATAATGCAAGCCCACAAAACTACAAAAGCCCACGCCACGATAATTACAAAAAAAGTAGACGACCCAAGGGAATACGGGCTTGTCATTTCCGCTCCCGACGGGCGAATTACCGGATTTTCCGAAAAACCCTCCTACCTTAACTGTATCGCCGACTCAGCGAATACAGGGGTATACGTTCTGTCCCCGAATATCCTTGATTTAATTCCCAATAACTCACCCAGCGACTTTGCGAGGGACATTTTCCCGAAAATGCTCAAAGGCGAACTACCGCTTTATTCATATGAAGAAAAAGGCTACTGGTGCGATATAGGCGACTTTTCCACCTATGCGAGAAGCCAGCGTGACATTATAAACGGCAGGGTAAAATGTACACCACTACCCGGTATAACCTGCAATAGCTCACAATTCGGTGAACACGTCACACTCGGCGAAAACTGTTTAATCAGCGACAGCGTTATCGGTAATCACACAACAATCGGCAATAACGTAAAAATTAATAACTCGATTATCTTAGACGGCGTATACCTTTCCGATAACGTCACAATTAACCACGCAGTAATCTGCAATAACACAAAACTGCTTTACGGTGCAAATGTTTTCGAGGGCAGTGTAATCGGCGAAAACTGTTTAATCGGCAAAGGCTCGGTCATAAGTGCAGGTGCAAAAATCTGGAACGAGAAGGAAGTCCCCGATAACACAATTGTCAGCCGCGATATAAAATACGGTGCAAAATCCTCAATCGAATTAACAGAGCAGGGTATATCCGGCGAAACTAACGCCGACATTACCCCGGAGCTTTGCACAAGGCTCGGAGCGGCACTGTCCTGCGTATCTGACAGAATTGCAATTTCATGTGACGACAACAACGCCGCAACATCAATGAAACATGCAATAATTGCGGGAGCGACAGGTGCAGGAGCTAACGTATTCGATATTATGACAAGCTCCTTCCCCCAATTAATCTACGCATCGGGACTGCTTGACTGTGGCATAATCGCAAGAATAAAATGCTCACTATTCACCGAAATCGAGATAAAATCAAAATTCGGACTGCCGCTTACAAGGCTTGACGAGCGTAAGTTAGAGGCGGCACTCTCCCGCTCGGAATACAAATCAGCAGAATACAACAAATTCGGTAAAATTAATAATATCACAGGCTTAGACGAAATCTACACCTCAATGCTTAACCGCTTCACACATTTCAAGAGTAATTACAAAATCAAGCTCAACTGCACAAATTCAGACTTCTTAGAAAGCGTTTCACCAGTATTTGAAAAAATCAGCAGTTCAGAGAACGACAGCGAAATCTTAGTAGTCACATTAACAGACGGCGGCTCAAAAGCGGAATTCTACACAGAGAAGGACGTTAAAATCGACCACGAGCATTTACTTTTATTAGCGGCAGTCAGCGTAATGCAGCACGGCTACGATGCCGCCCTCCCGAATGATTTCGCAGCATGTGCCGACTTCCTTGCACAAAGCTACGGCAGAAAAATCCACAGATACTTCATGTGCCCGAACGATTCGAGTGACACACAAGCCCGCAGCATGGCAATAAACCAGCCCTTCCTGCGTGACGGTGCAATCCTTGCATTAACTGTGCTTGAACTATTAACCCGAAACAATTCCACAATAGAGGACGCCATGAAAGCCATTCCCGACTACGCCACAGAACGCCGAGAAATGGAGATAACCTGCCCGCCCCAGCGAATAATATCCAAGCTATGCAGTGAAAATTCAGGAATGGGAGAGGGAGTAATTCTACAAAGCACAGGTACAATTACAGAAAGCGTGCTGTTACGCTCAAGCAAGAAAGGCAATTCGTTATTTTTATTAGCACAAAGCCTATCCTCAGAAACAGCCAAGGAGTTATGCGACACCACCGAAAAAATGATAGAAAAGATAATATCCGAAGATATTAACACTAATCGCCGAGGATAATAACAATTTTACTTGACATCTATAAAGAAATATAGTACAATTAATTGATTATGACGTTAAAATGAGGGCAGTATGACATATAATAACCAAAAAACAGAAAAAACCGCAAAAACAGCAACAAAAACACCAAAAACAGATTCGTCAAAAGCGATAAAAAAGCCGGTCAGAAAGCGGGCTAACACTCGTCGTTCCGCCCCGGTTAAAATAATTCCGCTCGGCGGACTTAACGAAATCGGGAAGAACCTGTACGTCTTCGAGTGTTCTAACGACATGTTCATAGTTGACTGTGGACTGGCATTCCCGGATGAGGATATGCTCGGGGTTGACATTGTCATTCCCGATTTTTCCTATTTAGAGAAGAACAAGGAAAAATTCAGAGGTGTAATCCTCACCCACGGACACGAGGACCACGTAGGAGCATTACCGTATCTTTTGAAGAAAATCAACGTACCGGTCTACGGAACACGGCTGACATTGGGTTTAGTGGAGGGTAAGTTAAAGGAACACGGGATTCTCAACCAATGCACACTTAACGTAGTTCAACCCCGCCAAACGGTTAACATGGGGTGCATGGGCGTGGAATTCATAAGGGTAAACCACTCTATACCTGATTCCTGTGCATTGGCAATCCACACCCCCGCAGGAATAATCGTCTGCACAGGTGACTTTAAGGTGGACTATACCCCAATCGGCAACGAGGGGATTATCGACCTCGCACGTTTCGGCGAACTCGGTAACAAGGGTGTATTGGCACTTCTTTCGGAAAGCACCAATGCCGAACGTCCGGGATATACTACTTCAGAGCGAAAAGTCGGTGACAGCTTCCGTAATATATTCATGTCGGCAGACGACAGGAGGATAATCGTCGCTACCTTTGCGAGTAATATCCACAGAGTTCAGCAAATTATCGATAATGCGGAAATCTCCGGAAGATTTGTCGCAGTCTCCGGCAGGAGCATGATTAACGTCATGAACAAGGCGATTGAGTTAGGTTATATCCGTGTAAAAGCAAAAACGCTGATTGACATTGACGCAGTGAACAGTCACCCCCCCGAAAAAATCGTAATCATAACAACAGGCAGTCAAGGCGAACCGCTCAGTGCCTTATCGAGAATGTCTACCAACGACCACAAGCAGGTCAGAATTAACCCCCGTGACTTAATAATATTATCAGCCACACCTATCCCGGGTAACGAAAAATTAGTCGGCAAGGTTGTCAACGAGCTAATGCGTTCCGGAGCAGAGGTGGTTTACGAAGCCATGTACGAGGTTCACGTATCCGGTCACGCCTGTCAGGACGAGTTGAAGATGATGCTGTCACTCACCAAGCCGAAGTTTTTCATACCCGTCCACGGGGAATACAAGCACCTGCAAAAACACGCCCAATTAGCCCGCAGAATGGGCATAACCGAGGACAATATATTTATTTTAGGCTTAGGCAATATTTTAGAAACCGACAGCATTGACATGAAAATCACAGGACAAGTAACAGCGGGAGCGGTTCTTGTTGACGGTCTGGGAGTGGGTGACGTAGGCACGGTAGTTCTGCGTGACAGGAAACGCCTTGCAGAGGACGGACTTATAATAATCGTCGCCTCGATTGAAAGAGAAACAGGCGAAATTCTTTCCGGTCCCGACATTGTTTCACGAGGGTTTGTATACGTTCGGGAGTCTGAGGAGCTAATGGTTCAAGCCCGTGAACTAATGCGTGACGTGTTAGAAAAATGTGTCGCCTCCAACACAAGAGAGTGGGGCATGGTTAAAAACACAATGAGAGACGAAATGTCAGACTTAATCTACGGTCAAACCAAACGCAACCCGATGATACTGCCGATATTAATGATGATTGACTAACAATTCACAATGCACAATTATTGCATAAATGACAGTATGCAGCATTATACAACATTTATTCATCATTATGCACAGCGAAAAACAGTGAAAATTCAGAACTGCTTTATATATTATAAATATTATAATTATAATACGCACGCGCGCACGCGAGGAAATCCCAAAACTGCATAATATACATTTGTGAGATGAGGAGCAAAAGTAATTATGAAAAAATCAAATGAGCTTGATATACTAAAATTGCAAGCCATGATTATGACAGTGTTAATTTCATAGTTATTCATTCGATTTGTTGTCAATTAACAGATATAAAGATTTTATCCGAATTAGATAGTGTTATTAAGGAGGAATTAAAATGAAATCAACAATTGATAAGCGTATTGTAGATACGATTGTACTCGCTTCTAAATATCCGACAATAAAAAGAGTCGGCATTTTCGGTTCATATGCGAGGGGGGAGACTGATAAAGATAGCGATATAGATTTGATATATGATTACGACCATACAGATGAGCAGAGCACAAATGAATTATTAGGATATATCGAGGAAATAAACGACCTTTTAATTAATTATTCTCATGCCACTAAAGTGGATTATGTATGGTATAAGGGTGTTATTGAATCTGATAATCCTAAATTTAAAGAGGCGGTATTAGAAGATATTTCTTGGTTATACGGCTAATAGCTTATTTTCAAAACAAAAGGAGGTGGACACTTGAAGAACTTCTACCGTGACGGTGGTCATGTCATATCAATAAGTGCATTGTTAATCGTAACAATCGCACTTTCCGTAACAGTATACACATTAGACTCACAAATTTTCTGGGTGTTCGCACCTTTTATTGTGCTGACAGCGGGATTCACCATAGGTAAGCTTATTTTAGTAACAAGGAAAACCTTTCAATACTTCGCAGTAATAAACAGCGAAATTGACTTAGCCAACAGCGTATCGTTATACAGCTTTCCGGTATCAATCGCAATCATCGACCGTGAACGCCGTTTCATTTGGTTTAATGAGGGTTTTGTAAGCGATTTTTCAGAGGTGGCAGTATTCGGCAACTCGTTAGACTTGGTGACAGGTGCAAGCATGGACTTGCTGTTCAGCCAAGGCGGTGCAAGGATTAAGTCAAACAACAAATATTTCAAAGTAACTGCGACCACACCTAAAGAAAACGACGCAAGCGAAATATATATAATTTACTTCGAGAACATAACCAAAGAAGTTGTGTTAGACATGGAGAAAAAGCTGTCACAACCCGTGGTTATGATAATCATGATTGACAGCTATGCAGATATATTTGAAAAGGAATCAGAAAGCATGACAGCGTCTGTCACAGTTAAGATTGACAGAATGTTAGAGGATTATATAAAAACGACAACCGGCGTTATAAGGAAAACAGGGCGTGACAGATTTTGGGCAGTGATTGAAGACAGGCACGTCCAGCATTTAATCGAGAACAAGGTCAAGCTGCTTGACAGGGCGAGGGAGATTGCCGTTAACGACAGAATGAGCATGACCCTGTCCATAGGGATAGGCAAAACCGGAAAAGACATGGCGGAGAGTGAGGCGTTCGCACGTCAAGCACTTGAAATGGCTTTAGGGCGTGGAGGCGACCAGGCGGCAATTAAAACAAAATCGGGGTTCGAGTTTTACGGCGGTGTCGCAAAAGGAGTGGAACGCCATGCAAAATCACGCACCCGCATAATCGCAAACTCGCTGATTGACTTGGCTAATGCCTCAGATATTGTCTACATAATGGGGCATAAGTTCAGCGATTTAGACAGTATCGGCTCGGCGGTAGGCTTAGCCTGCGGACTAAGGAACTTAGGCAGACCGGCATACGTAGTAATCGACAAAACAACAACATTAGGGATGAACCTGATAGAGCGGCTCACCGAAAAGGAAAAGGACGACCCGAACAAAGTTCCTTTGTTTATTCCGCCCGACAAAGCCCGTGACGCATGGACGGATAACTCACTTTTAATAATCGTAGACACCCACAATAAGAAATTGTTAGAGGATGTTGAAATCTACGAAAACGCTACTAAAGTCGTAGTAATCGACCACCATCGAAAAATGGTTGACTTTATTGACAACGCCTTAATTTTCCACCACGAGGTCAGTGCCTCTTCCGCATCGGAGATGGTGACAGAGCTGTTGCAATTCTTCGGGAACGCAGGGATTATCAACGCTTCACAGGCAGAGGCGTTGTTAGCGGGGATTATGCTTGACACCAAGAAATTCTCTTTAAAAACAGGAGCGAGGACGTTTGAGGCGGCGGCATTCCTTAGAAAATTAGGTGCAGACACGGTTAATGTCAAGTCGCTGTTCGCAAATTCAATCGGGAATTATAAACAAAAAATCGCACTTGTCAGCGGGGCTAACGTATACAGGAAATGTGCAATTTCAGTTACAGAAAACGTAGGCGAGGACATTCGGGTAATCGCCCCCCAAGCGGCAGACGAGCTGCTTGAAATATCGGGAGTTGACGCATCATTTTTAATATATCGGACTGCAGTAAACAGCAATGAAATCAGTTTAAGTGCCCGCTCCCTCGGAAACATGAACGTGCAGATTATCACCGAAGCGTTAGGGGGAGGCGGACACCAGACAATGGCAGGGGCACAGTTTAAGGACACACCGATTAAAGAAGTTGAAAAACTGTTGAAAGAAACCATAGACAAATACTATGAGGATAAATCGTAGGTGGGTATAATGACATTAAGACTGAAAATCCTTATTGGCTCACTATTATTTTTTATCGTTAGTGTCTTATTACTTTGCATTTTTATTGTTCTTCCGATTTTCTTTCCAAATGCGGAGGAACGTGCCAAACGCAAAACAGCTGAAAATTTTTCAAAGTATGATTATACCGTAGTTTCTGAATGCGGGAAAGAGTATAAATTCGAGCATTATATTGTGAGTGATTTTTTCTATGCTGATTTGAATAATGACGGATATAAAGAAATTTATGTGAATGCCTCGTATGGTTCGGGATTTGTTAGTTTTCTGATAATGGGTTATGATTTTAAGTATGAATGCTATTTTGAATTGCATGAACGATTTACCAGAGAAATTGAGGTGGAAGGCGAAACTGTGTTAATCGGGGGGCGTAATCTTGAGTTCAGAGAAGTAAAAGGCAGGCTTTATGTGTTTGATATGAACAGCGAAATTTATTATACACCTGAACTTGATTATGAAAACAACACATTTATTCTAAAAGAGGTAAGCTAAATTATAATTCCAGAAAGGATATTAACTATGAAAGTTATATTAACACAGGACGTTGCCGGAACAGGTAAAAAAGGCGAGATTAAAGAGGTCAAGGACGGGTTTGCGAGGAATCTGCTTTTCCCGAAGGGGCTTGCGTTAGAGGCGACTAAAACCAACTTAACTCTTCTTGAAGAAAAGAAAGCGTCGATTAAACAAAAGAAAGACTTAGAGCATGAAACCGCCGAAAAACTCGCCAAACGGATAGACGGCAAAACCTTTAAAATCCCCGCAAAGGCAGGGGAGGGCGGCAGACTGTTCGGCTCGGTTACGGCGAAGGATGTTTCCGCCGCCATGAAAAAAGACGGCTTCGACATTGACAAAAAGAAGCTGACTGTGAAAGACGAAATCAAGACCTTCGGAACATACGAAGCACAGGCAAAGCTACATCAAGGAGTTATTGCGAATTTTTTTATAAATGTATCGGAATAGGAGATAATTATGGAAGCTATCAGAACTATTGTAGACAGAGATTTGTTGAATAATGTTATTCCTTTGCCGGAGTATTTTCAAAGTAAAAAAGTAGAGGTTATAGTTTTTCCGGCAGAAGAAAAAAGCGTTATACCGTCTTTGACTATGACTGAGATTAATGAAATGATGAAAGGTTCTGTAACCGAATCATTAATTGGTGTTTTGCCTAATCGCAGTGCTTCACTTGACGAATACCGAGCGGAAAGGTTAAAAAAATATGAAACTGTTGATTGATACAAATGTAATACTGGATTATCTGCTGAACAGAGAACCTTTTTTTGAAAACTCCGCACGGATTGCATTATTATCTGAAAAGGGATATACGCAAAGTTATATATCAGCTTGTGCGGTTACAGATATATTTTATATCGCAAAAAAGGAATTGAAAAGTCATGACGTTGCAATTGAATTAATAAAAAAAATGCTAAGCACCATTCGCATAGCTTCAATTACAGAAATTGATATATATGAAGCGATAGATTTAAAATGGAGTGATTTTGAAGACTCTGTTCAATACGTTGCGGGAAAGAGCGTTTCTGTTGAGTATATTATTACAAGAAACCCAAAGGATTTTTCAGAAAGTAAAATAAAAGTTATATCCCCTGAAGAATTTCTTGATTTGATTATATCATAAAAGGACACATAACTATGGCAATTGAAATCAACAATTCCAACCTCCCCTACAGCTTAGACGCAGAGCAGACAGTCCTTGGCACAATCGTGTTAGACTCGGCGGCAATGGCAGAGGTGACGGTATTTTTAAAACCCGAGCATTTCCATGTTGCCTTACACAGGGACTTGTTTGGAGTATTATACCGCATGTTTATCACAAACATGCCCATTGACCTTGTCACGATTATCGAAAGCACAATTCAACAAAAGGTTTTTGAAAATCAAGACGAGGCACGCTCATACCTCTTAAAAATGGCAGAATCGGTGGTCAACCCCTCCGGCATTGCAGACTATGCACGGATTATCGAAGAAAAGCACATGATTAGAAATCTGATGTACGCCTGTAAAGAGGTTTTTGATATGGCAAGTACAGGTGCGGAGGAACCGCAGCACATCATGGACTATGCCGAATCGAAGGTGTTCGAGCTTAGGACGGAGAGAGATTCCGGCGGACTAATCCACATAAAACCGTTCATCGACAGCAGAATAAAGGAACTAAAGGCTATTCAAGCCGACCCCCACAAATCTCGGAACATGTCAACCTCATTCAATGATTTAGACAAGTGTATCCACGGGTTAGCCCCGTCTAATTTAATAATCATTGCAGGGCGTCCGGGAATGGGTAAAACCTCCTTAGCGGTGAATATTGCAATCGGTGCGGCAATGAAACAACCCAAAAAAGAAGTGGTGATATTCAGCTTTGAAATGTCGAGTGAACAGTTAGTATCACGTATTATTTCATCAGAAGCAATGATTACCGCCGACCAAATGCGTTACGGTCAGATTAATAAGGACGGTTGGATTAACATAGCCAACACCGCCGAAAGGCTTTCCGGATTAGAATTATATATCGACGACAGCCCGAATGTTTCAATCGGGGAGATGAAAGCTAAGCTTAGGCGGAAAACCAATTTAGGCTTAGTAGTCATCGACCACCTTAACTTAATGTCCACCGGACGAAGGGACGGTAACAGAGTTCAGGAGGTCAGCGAAATCACAAGGAACATCAAGCTCATGGCTAAGGATTTAGACGTTCCGGTTATTCTTGTATCCCAGCTTTCACGGTTGAACGAAAACCGTTCTGCCACCAATAAACGACCGGTGCTGTCAGACCTGCGTGAATCCGGTTCAATCGAGCAGGACTCCGACATCGTACTCATGCTTTACCGTGAGCATTATTATAATAAAGAATTTGAAAAACCGAATTTGTGTGAATGTATCATCGCCAAAAACCGCCACGGCGAAACCTGCACAATCCCACTCAATTGGGACGAGAGGTACACTAAGTTTACATCGATGGATTTTAAACATGCTTGATTTTGTAAAAACCGCAATAACACAGCATAACATGATAACCGCAGGTGATGATATAGTTGTCGCATTAAGCGGAGGTGCAGACAGTGTCGCACTTTTAAAAGCAATGCTGTTATTGCGTGAGGAATACGACATTACCGTTTCGGCATGCCACATCAACCATAATCTCAGGGGCGAGGCTTCCGATAACGACGAGCAGTTTGTTCGGGAGCTGTGCAAACGCATGAATGTACCGCTTACGGTTCATTCGATTGATGTTAGGTCACTTCAGCAAAAGCACGAAAGCATTGAGGAAACCGCCCGCAACGCCCGCTATGATGTATTTAACAAACTGTCAACTGTTGCAACAGCACATTCCGCCTCGGATAACGCAGAAACTGTATTGTTAAACCTCATTCGGGGAACTGCACTGAAAGGCTTATGCGGAATTCCCCCCGTTCGGGATAATATAATCCGCCCGCTTATTTTATGCACACGCTCACAGATTGAGGAGTTCTGCATAGAGTACAATTTAGAGTATGTCACCGACGAAACCAATAATTCGCTTGAGTTTACGAGGAACAAAATAAGGCACAACCTTATTCCCTTGATAAATGAGATGAACCCGTCGTTTGTAACAAGCATATCGAAAATGACTGAAATTCTGCGGATTGACGATGAATTGATTGACAATATGGCGAACAGCGGTGATTACAGTATATCATATCTCGTGAATTTGGAAAAACCTATTCTAACCCGCATAATTAGTCGGTTATTATCCCACAATAATATATCACCGTCTTTTACAAGGATTTCACAAATAACGGGAATTGTCACAGCGGGGCAGGGCAAGGTCAATATTTCAAAGAACAAATTCGCTTTAATCGAGGATGAAAAGCTAAAAATTGTGACAATTTTCCAAAATTATCGAAATAACATTTGATTTTTAACAAAATCTATGATATAATCATTTCTGTATTAATTTATTGAGGTTTGTTATGGACGGTATAAGCAGAATTTTATATGACCAAGCAACCATTGCTTCAGCGGTTAAGCGTGTCGGGGCGATTATCTCCGAGGAATATCGTGATAAAAATCCGCTGTTAATCGGGGTGCTGAAAGGCTCGTTTATATTCATGGCAGACTTAGTCAGGGTGCTTGACATTCCCTGCGAGATGGAGTTCATGGTGGCGAAGTCCTACGGTCAGCGAACACAGTCGTCGGGTGTTGTGGAAATATTGAAAGACATTAATACAGATATAAACGGGCGTGACGTTATAATTATCGAGGACATTCTCGACACGGCGAACACCCTGTTCAGTATAACCGAGGTTCTTAAGGCGAGGAATCCTGCTTCGATTAAAATATGCGTCTTCCTTGATAAGAACATCGAAAGGAAAGTCCCTGTAACCGCAGATTATAAATGTTTTGATATAGAAAATGAATTTGTCGTGGGTTATGGTCTTGACTACGCAGAAAAATACAGAAATTTACCATATTTGGGAGTATTGGGGGTTTAAATGAACAGAGGCATAAAAGGTATAATCATCTACATTTTAATAGCCGCCTGCATTATCGGGGTGCTTTATTTCACTGTGACAAGCCTCGGTGGGGGTGGCATTTCGTCCGGCGAGAAACCCAAGGAAAAAACCTATTCCGATGTTCTCGTCCACTTTGATAATTTAGAGGTAGCTTATTATAAACTCAACCTCGGCAACGGTAAATTAGAATATCGTTTAAGAAACACACCCGAGGACAGGATAGAAACCTACACTGTCCCTAACGCCAACCTGTTTCTCAACGACACGTATGACTATCGCAGACTGTATAACGAAAAGCATTCTACTAATGTAGAGCAGGACTATTTCGCACCGACGGATAACTCATTCTGGATGAACTTCATTCCCTATATTCTGCTGTTCGCAGTAATGATTGGGTTCACATTGATTATTATGCGGCAGACTACGGGCGGCGGAAAAATGTCCGGCTTTTCCCGTGCGAATACACGACACCAGCCCGCCAGCGGGAAGAAAATCATGTTCGATGATGTGGCAGGAGCAGATGAAGAAAAAGAAGAACTCGAGGAAATCGTTGACTTTTTGAGAAACCCGAAGAAGTATCAGGAATTAGGTGCGAGAATTCCCAAGGGCGTGTTACTTGTGGGCCCTCCGGGTACAGGTAAAACCCTCCTTGCGAAAGCAGTCGCAGGTGAAGCGAATGTGCCGTTCTTCAGCATAAGCGGTTCAGACTTTGTGGAAATGTTCGTGGGTGTGGGTGCGTCGAGAGTGCGTGACCTGTTCGACCAAGCGAAAAAACACACTCCCTCAATTATATTCATAGACGAGATTGACGCAGTCGGGCGGCACAGGGGTGCGGGATTAGGCGGCGGTCACGACGAGCGTGAGCAGACGTTGAACCAGTTGTTAGTAGAAATGGACGGGTTCGCCGAGAATGAGGGGATTATTATAATTGCGGCTACTAACCGTCGGGATATTCTTGACCCGGCATTGCTGCGTCCGGGAAGATTCGATAGGCAGATTGTAGTAAACTATCCCGATATTAAAGGTAGGGAGGAAATTCTGAAAGTCCACACACGCAACAAGAACCTTGCACCCGATGTTGTTCTTGCGACAATCGCAAAATCGACTGCGGGGTTCACAGGTGCAGACTTAGAAAACTTAGTCAATGAAGCGGCTTTACTTGCGGCACGCCATAATAAAAAAGCAATAACCGAAAAAGATATAGAGGAAGCCACTATAAAAGTTGTGGCAGGGCCTGAGAAAAAGTCCCGTGTTGTCACCGAAAAGGAACGCAAGCTTACCGCATTCCACGAAGCCGGTCACGCAATTTGTACGTTTTTCTGCTCAACACAGGATAAGGTTCATATGGTTACGATTATCCCAAGGGGAACTGCGGGCGGGTTCACCATGTCACTTCCGGAGCAGGACAAGAATTATATAAGCAAGCGTGAGTTTGAAGAGGACATTATTGTTTTATTAGGCGGGCGTGTGGCAGAAAAGTTAGTGCTTGACGATATTTCCACAGGTGCATCGAGTGATATTAACCGTGCCACCTCGATTGCTCGAAATATGGTGACACGTTACGGTTTCTCGGAAAAGTTAGGGCCGATTGTCTACGGGCATGAAAATCCGGAGGTATTCTTAGGGCGTGACTATTCACAGGGGCGGAACTATTCCGAAAGCGTAGCCGCAGAAATAGATGCAGAAATTCGCCAGATTATCGAAACGGGTTATGAGCAGGCGAAGACGATTATTGAAGAGAACCGCACAAAATTAGATATAGTCGCCGAATATCTTATGGAGAACGAGAAAATCGACGGTGCAGATTTCGATAAGCTGATGAAAGGCGAATTGGAAGCCATCGACGACGAGGAATTAAAAGAAGAAGCAATTGAAAAAATTGTAGGGGACGACGACCCTGTCGTCCCGTCTGAAGAATAAACCGTAGGGGACGATGGAGTTCGTTCCGAACTCCTGCATACGCCCCTACGTTTTGGTGACATTATGTGGATTGTATACGCATTATTAGCGGCGGTGTTCGCTTCATTAACGGCAATCTTCGCTAAAATCGGAATTGAGAATGTCAATTCCAATTTAGCGGTGGCCATTAGAACCGTTATTGTACTTATAATGGCGTGGGGGATTGTGTTCGCCACAGGCAGGCACGCCGAGCTGCAAACCATCGGTCAAAAAAGCTGGGTCTTTCTAATTCTGTCGGGTGCGGCAACAGGAATATCATGGCTGTTTTACTATAAAGCATTGCAAACGGGTGAAGCCTCGAAGGTCGTTCCGATTGATAAACTAAGCGTGGTTATTACAATGGTTCTGGCATTTGTGATTTTAAGAGAAACAATCGATGCAAAGTCGATTATCGGCGGAATATTAATCGCAGTGGGTGTGCTGATATTAGCGTTGTAGAAATTACTTGACAAGTTTGTTTCCCTCATGGTATAATATGTATATATTCTTATATAAGGAGGGGTGAGTTATGGCGACGGGAATTGAAATTCGTACTACACAAAAGGCTTTGCTTTATGATATGCTGAAAGCAAAAATGGAAAACGGAAGCATTGACGATTTAATTAAGAAAATGAAAGCCTCTATGGAAGCAGAGGATTTTGCTTATGTTGAAAAAATAATTAATGAAGAGAAGTAAGACAATAACAATAAAAACGGCGGGGATTTCCCGCCGTTTCATATTTCTACATTCCTGCCGGTCGTTTCACGTTATACATTTCTAACAACGACTTAACCTTATAATGCGGGTCGATTACCTTACTTGTCGATACGCCGTGGTTGAGTGCCGCTATAAGATATGCGATATACTTCGACACATCAACCTCATAAAACCATTCCCGTGAGAGTAGCTCGGGAGTTCTGTATGTAAGGTTTGTCCCAAACACACAGTCGATAATCCCCTCGTTATACGCTTTATCGAAGTCACTGAGTCCGCCTGTGAAAATCGGGTAAGTCGCATATACAAGGATACGCCCTGCCTTGCGTTTTTTCAGCTCATGAGCAACCTCAAGCATGGATTCACCCGAGGAAATAATATCGTCGGAAATGAAAATGTCCTTCCCCTCAACGGAATTACCGAGGTATTCATGTGCCACAATCGGGTTACGCCCGTTAACTAACATAGAATAGTCACGCCTTTTATAGAACATTCCTAATTCAACGCTTAAAACCGAGGCGTAATACATATTCCTGTGGAGTGCCCCCTCGTCGGGACTGACAATCATAAATGTGTCTTTATCAATCCTAATGTCCTTTACGTTTTTGAATATTGTTTTAAGCACCTGATAAGAGGGGATAACATTATCAAATCCCATGAGCGGTACAGCGTTACAAACCCGTGAATCGTGTGCGTCAAAGGTAATGATGTTCTCAACACCCATGTTCTCTAATTCCTGTAACGCCACAGCACAGTCAAGAGACTCACGATAGTTCCGCCTATGCTGTCGCCCTCCATAGAGAATGGGCATGACTACGTTTATTCTGCGTGCTTTCCCGCTTGACGCTTGAATAATCCGCTTCAAATCCTGATAATGGTCATCGGGGGACATTTTGTTCTGCTCCCCGAACATTTTATAGGTGCAGCTGTAATTACCGACGTCAACAATGATAAACAAATCGTCCCCCCGAACGGTATTCCGGATTAACCCTTTTGCATCTCCCGAAGAAAAACGGGGGCATTCGGTGCGGACAAGGAATGTTTCCGGAGAGTGACCGTTATTCTTCGACCATTCCACCAAATAACGGTTGACATTCTCACCTAACTCCTTAGCACCCTCCATGGCAACTATTGACAAAGGGGCGATTTGTGTTTTCGCATTTAAAACAATTTCACCGGCCTTAGCAGACATTTTTTTCAACCTCCCTATTAAACAATTAATAATTAACAATTAATAATTAATAATTAACAGTTTATAATTAATAATGATTGTGTCGCTTTGCGACTGATTTTGAACACCAAAATTATTCATTATTCATTATTAATTATTCATTGATACAGTGGGTATTTGTCACATAATTCAGTTACCATTGAACGAACCTTTTCCTTGTTCCCCTCGAAATCCTTAGCGGTTAAGAGAATACACTCGGCGATAATCGGCATATCTTCCTCGACTAATCCCCGAGTTGTAACTGCGGGTGTGCCAATTCTCAGTCCGCTGGTGACGAACGGGCTTTGCGGGTCATTCGGAATTGTGTTCTTGTTAGCGGTGATATACACCTCATCAAGTCTGATTTGGAATTCCTTACCCGTTACCCCGAAATCCCGCAAATCCACTAACATGAGGTGGTTCTCAGTACCTCCGGAAATCAGCTTAAACCCACGCTCCTGTAACGCTTTTGCTAATGCCTTGGCGTTCTTTTTCACTTGAACAGCGTATGCCTTAAACTCCGGCTTCATGGCTTCGGCAAAGCAGACCGCCTTAGCCGCAATGATGTGCATGAGAGGCCCTCCCTGTGTTCCGGGGAAAACCGCACTGTTGATTTTTTTGGCAATGGCTTCATCGTTCGTGAAAATCGCACCGCCTCTCGGTCCACGCAACGTCTTATGGGTAGTCGTAGCGGTGACATCAGCATAAGGAATGGGTGACATATGCTCGCCTGCCGCAACTAATCCGGCGATGTGAGCCATATCCACAAATAAATATGCACCGACGCTTTTGGCAATTTCGCTGAACCGCTTAAAGTCGATTTCATAAGGGTAGACCGTTGCACCTGCCACAATCATTTTAGGCTTATGCTCGTCGGCTAATTTTTGAATTACGTCATAGTCTAACTTTTGAGTAGTTTCGTCAAGTTTATACGGCACAAAGTTGAAATACTTACCGGAAATGTTAATCGGCATACCATGAGTTAAGTGACCGCCTTGGTCAAGGCTCATTCCTAAAACCGTGTCACCGTATTCCAGCAAACCGAAATACACTGCCATGTTAGCACTTGCTCCCGAGTGGGGCTGAACATTCGCAAAATTGCACCCGAACAGCTTCTTTGCACGTTCTATTGCAATTTCCTCGGCAACGTCAACACACTCGCACCCGCCATAGTAACGCTTACCGGGGTATCCCTCGGCGTACTTGTTGGTCAAAACGCTGCCCATCGCCGCCATAACAGCGGGGGAAACAATGTTCTCACTTGCGATTAGTTCTAAGTTGCGTTTCTGGCGTTTAAGCTCGTCCCCCATTGCGGAGGCGATTTCCGGGTCATACTGTTCTACAAACCCGATTGAGTCTATTAAATCTTTATACATGTTGTTCTCCTTGTTATAATTCTACTATACAATTCGCAAGTCTGCACTTTTCGATAAGCTCTTCCTTGCCGCCTGATATTTTCACAATTGCCTGCCCGTTGGAATATATAATATCTCCGTTTTCACAGAGGGTGTAATCTAATACGCCCCTTTTTAAGCAAACATACCCGTCATCAACAATTCTGATTAACTCCCAGCTAAGCGGAATAAGCCCGGGGAATTTCTCACCCTTTTGCTTATTAATCTTGTAGGTTTGCTCTGCGTTTATAACATTGCCGTCAATGAAAAGCTCACGCTCGGATTTTTGTTTCATTTTTGTATTTGCAGATTGCGGGTCTTTATTGGAACGTAGTGATTCCCCACCGTATAAAACGGAAAAATAATTGAAAAAACCGAAAACCGCCCTTACCATACGCCACGGAAACAGAAAAAAATCAATCAGAAAATTCTCGTTTTTCTCGCCGCCGTAAGGGCGTTTTATACAGTAGATATTTCCGTCGGAATCTTCCTTAATACGGATAAAATCAAAATTTTCGTCCGAGAACAATTCTTCCATTTCGCCACGGTCAAGGTCAAACTTCATCGCCGCATACGGGCCTGTAATTGTTGTGCCGTTCTGATTACGTGCCAAGCCTGCCGAGGAAAATGTAATTGTGTTTGAACTTTTGGAAAAACTCGGGAAATCTTCCTTGGTATCACCCTCAGTCAGCTCGGTGAAGTTCCCCGACGGCAATTCAAATAAAGCAAGGTTTCTTATTGAGCTTCCGCCTATACTTGCGGTACACTTGTTTTCCTTAATATCAATATCACGGATTTGTATTTTATCGCTTACAGTTATATGACCCTCGCTTGATTCCTTGTCGGTGGATTTCTTGTACATTGCACCTATACCGTCAAGGTTAATTGAATAAACAAACCCATCCTCATATTTAGATATACCGGAAATATATGCGGTAGCCTCGTGAACATCGCCTCCGGAACGGTTCACTCCCATAAACTGTGCCCCCTTGCCGGAGGTTTTCCAATCATTACGTTTTCGTATAGCTTCGATGCTTTTCTTATACTTTATGACCCTCTCCGAAGGGAGCTCCTGAGTTTTTCCGTTTATTCTTGTAAAGATTTTATTTTCTGAAACATAGACAATATCGTTCATGCTATCTGTTCTCGAAGCCTTCCCAGTCTTTTAAGAACCTCTCTATTCCCGAGGTGGTCAGCGGGTGGCTTAACATCTGCCACAGAACACCTCCCGGGACAGTAGCGATATGGCAACCGCACCGTGCCGCTCTTGTTACGTGAATGGGGTTACGGATTGAAGCGGCGATAATCTCGCAGTCGATTTCTTGAATTGCGAAAATGTCAACAATTTCTTCAATCAGCTCCATTCCCCTTGTTCCCACATCGTCTAACCTGCCTAAGAACGGGCTTACGAAGGTTGCACCCGCTTTTGCCGCGAGAAGTGCTTGTGCCGCCGAGAAAATCAGCGTTACATTAGTTTTAATCCCTTTTTCGGTGAGTGCCTTACAGGCTTTCAGCCCCTCCTCGCACATGGGAAGTTTTATAACGATATTCTTGTGGATTGCCGCTAAGGGAAGTGCTTCTTTCACCATTTCATCAGCGTTCATGGAAATGACCTCTGCTGAAATAGGCCCGTCTACGATTGAGGTAATCTCGGTGACAACCTCTTTAAAGTCACGCCCCTCTTTTGCAATCAGTGACGGGTTGGTGGTAACTCCGCAGATAATCCCCATGTCATTGGCACGTTTTATCTCTGTTACATTAGCGGTATCAATAAATAATTTCATTTGGTTTACTCCTTATATTTTGGTTAATTCCTTGAATGATTCTTTCATAATCGGGTAAAGGGACGTGTATAGCTTATAAACCCTTTCATAATCGGGAATGTTTTCTTTTATCGGCTCTTGAACACGTTCCGCCTTAATAACCGCATTACATGCCTCGGGAACGGATTTATAAATCCCTGTTCCGACTGCCGCAAGAAGTGCCACGCCCAAAGCAGGTCCCTCTTTATTTAGTGTGGTCTTAACGGGGCAGGAATATAAGTCTGCTAACATTTGCCGCCATATGGGAGAGGTTCCGCCCCCTCCGCACGCCATCATGTCACAAACATCAATGCCCATTTCCCGCATAACCTCGGCACAATCCCTCATTGAAAATGCCACACCCTCCATAATCGCACGCAACATATGTTTTTTCCTGTGCATGGAGGACAGCCCGAAGAATACGCCCCGTGCGTTCGGGTCAAGGTGAGGGGTTCTCTCGCCGTTGAGATAAGGCAGGAACAACAGTCCCTCTGAGCCGATTTTCACCGAGCCGACTGATTTGTCGGTTAAGTAATACGGGTCAACCCCCATCATCATAGCGGTTTCCATCTCGCTCCAGCAGAAGTTGTCACGGAACCACTTAAGCGACAAGCCGGCACTTTGGGTAACACCCATGACGTGCCATGCCCCGGGTACTGCACAGCAGAAGGTATGAACTCTGCCGCCTTTGTCAATCGAGATTTTGTCGGTGTGTGCGAATACCACTCCGGATGAACCGATTGTGGTGAACGCTTTCCCGTCCTCGACTACGCCTGTGCCTACTGCCGCCGCCGCATTATCGCCTGCACCGCCTACAACGGGAGTACCCTCGGCGAGTCCTGTGAACTCTGCAACGGATTTTGTGATTTGTCCCGTGATTTCGGGAGATTCGTAAACCTTCGGTAACAGTGCCTTGTCGATTTCGAGTAGCTTCAGAACCTCGTCAGACCAGTCACGCCCGGGAATGTCAAGCAGCTGCATACCCGAAGCATCACTTACCTCGGTAGCGTATTCCCCTGTGAGGATAAAGCGGATATAGTCCTTGGGTAAAAGAATGTGCCTGCATTTTTCATAGATTTCCGGCTCGTTGTTACGCACCCACAGGATTTTCGCCGCAGTGAACCCTGTGATTGCGGGGTTAGCGGTAATCTCGATAAGCTTATCGTGACCGACACGTTTTGTGATTTCGTCCGCCTCTGCCGCAGTCCTTTGGTCACACCATATGATGGACTTACGCAAAACCTTGTTATCACCGTCAAGCATGACAAGTCCGTGCATTTGTCCGGATAAACCGACGCCCTTAATGTCGTTTACGTCTACGCCCGATTCGTCAATAGCTTCCCTAATGGTTGTGATAACGGCGGTTCGCCAGTCCTCGGGGTCTTGCTCCGCATAACCGTTTAACGGTGTGTAAAGCGGATATTCGTATTTCGCTGAAGAAACAACCGCACCGTCCTCAGAAAAGAGGACGGTCTTGGTTCCGGATGTTCCTATATCTACGCCAATTACATATGCCATAAAAACATCTCCTTATTTATTGGATTATAACGTGAACATGATTTCGTTTAAGATATTCTCTAAGTATTCCTGTCTGCCGCTTGTCAGCGAATCGAAGACCTCACCCTTGTCGAGCGCGAATTTCTCTAAATCAGCCAACTTCGCATTGCCGGAGATAATGTCCTTACCTAAGCCTTGTTTCCAGCCTGCATATCTGTCAGCTGTGAAGCTGTCAATTCTGCCGTCGGTAATCATCTTGTCGGCTATTCTCAGTCCTAATGCGAATGCGTCCATACCTGCGATGTATGAATAGAAAATGTCCTCCGGCTTAAACGAACCTCTGCGTGCTTTTGAGTCGAAGTTCAGTCCGCCGTTGGTGAAGCCGCCTGCTTTAATAACTTCATACATACATAATGCACAGTCATACACGTTAGTCGGGAACTGGTCAGTATCCCAGCCTAATAATGTGTCGCCTTGGTTAGCGTCTATTGAACCGAACATGCCGTTTTCACGAGCAACTCTTAATTCATGCTGGAAGGTGTGCATTGCCAATGTAGCGTGGTTGGCTTCTATGTTCAGCTTGAAGTCTTTGTCCAAACCGTATTTATTAAGGAAGCCGATTACGGTTGCGGAATCAAAGTCATACTGGTGCTTGGTGGGTTCCTTCGGCTTGGGTTCAACGTAGAAGTCGCCTTTAAAACCGATTGAACGCCCGTATTCAACTGCCATTTTCATAAGACGGGCAAGGTTGTCAAGCTCTAAGCCCATGTCGGTGTTGAGGAGAGTTTCATAACCCTCACGGCCGCCCCAGAACACGTAACCGTTGCCGCCTAATTTTACGGTGATTTCGAGTGCTTTTTTAATTTGTGCCCCTGCAAATGCGTATACATCTACCGACGGAGAAGTCCCCGCACCGTGCATGTAACGAGGGTGTGAGAAACAGTTAGCAGTTCCCCAGAGGAGTTTTTTACCGGTCTTCGCCTGCATTTCTTCAATAACAGCGACAGCCGCATCAAGCTTAGCGTTGGATTCGGCTAATGTAGCGTAGTCGGGAGAAACATCTCTGTCATGGAAGCAGAAATAGTCAATGCCTAATTTGTCCATGATTTCAAAAGCTGCAAGAACCTTGTTCTTTGACTTTTCCTCGTCGGAAGCGGAACCCCACCCTTTATCGGCTGTACCCCGTCCGAACATGTCTGCACCGTCACCGCACATGGTATGCCACCATGAGAGTGCGAACTTCATCTGTTCACGCATGGTTTTCCCCAGCCCACCGCAGTGTAGGACTTCATCGGGATTGTAGAACTTAAACGCCAGCGGGTTCTTTGAGGATTTCCCCTCATACTTGATTTGCGGAATGTCTTTGAAAAATTCACCCATTTTGAGCAACCTCCGTTTATTTTATATTTCCAACTAATTATAATAAAATTACCTCTTTTTGTCAATAGCGGTTGACTAATTATTAAAAATAATATATAATGGTATGAATTAATCAATTCAAAGTGGGGTAAAACGTATGAAAAGGCGAGATAAAATTAATTATTATCTTGACATAGCGTGGACGGTCAGTGAACGTGGTACATGTATTCGCCGAAAATTCGGTGCAATTATTGTGAATAATGACGAAATTATTTCCACGGGGTTCGTCGGAGCACCTCGAGGGAGGGACAATTGCTGTGACAGGAATATCTGCCTTAGGGAGGAAATGAAAATTCCTAAGGGACAGCGATACGAAACCTGCCGTGCGGTTCATGCAGAGGCCAATTGTATTATTTCAGCGGCTCGGCGTGACATGTTAGGCTCGACGCTGTATTTAGCCTGCTGTGACGCAGTTACGGGGGAAATCGACGGAAATGTCGAACCCTGCTCGATGTGTAAGCGGCTGATTATTAATTCCGGGATTTCCAATGTGATTATTCGTGTCACTGAGAATGAGTATAAGTCGGTTTCTGTCGAAAAATGGATAGAGGACGATGATACCACTGCCAGTAATGGATATTGACGAACAATTGACAATGTACAATTGACAATTGACAATTAAGGAGAGATTATGAAACTTATATTTGCGATTATTAACAATGACGATTCACATTCGGTGTCAACTGCTCTTATGCAGAACGGCTTCTCGACGACTAAGTTAGCTTCCACCGGTGGCTTTCTTATGTCGGGGAACACCACGTTTTTACTGTGTGCGGACGATTCACGGGTGGACGAGATAATTGAGATTATTAAGGAACATTCACATAAACGTAAGCAGTTTGTACCGTCTGCCGCTTCGTATGGGGTGGGGAGCTATACCAGCTTTCCTGTCGAGGTAAGCGTGGGTGGTGCGACTATTTTTGTGAGCGATATTGAACGCTTTGAAAAAGTATAATGACTGTTCAATCGTTGTATGAGGCGGGCAGGCTTCCCCATGCGGTATTACTTGTTGCGGGTGAAAATGATTTACCCTTAAAAGAAACAATCGAGTTATACAATTCTGCACCCGCTGATACGGTTTATGTTAAGGATACTATGCCTGACGGGAAATATAAAATAGAGCCGCTCAGGAAAATAATCAACTCCGGCAGTCTTCGTCCGCATTTCGGGGACACAAGATTATTCGTGTTCACAGATTTCGATAATATGAGCGAAATATGCCAGAACGCATTATTGAAGTTTATTGAAGAGCCGATGGAGTATAATAAGTTTGTGCTGACCGCCTCGTCAACCGGGAAAATCCTGCCGACAATTATATCCCGTGTGGTAAAAATTGATGTAGGGGATGTAAATCCGGATGTCCCGCCTGCTGAAATCACCGATATAGTATCAGCTATAGTTTCTGCATTATTAAGAGAAAGTGAATACGGCACTGCGGCGGCGTTCACCCGAATTAAGGACAGGCAGTCGTTTACATTGGTTTTGCGGCTGTTATTGGCGGAACTCTCAAATATTATGGTGAATTCAGAAAATACGGCGAATATAATCGCTGCAACCGATGTGGTTCAAAAATATATAAAACGCATGGAAGTTAATCCGAATGTAGCAGTTATGGCTTCTTCATGTGCGTTGGAGCTTTTCAAGGAGATAGTTAATGATTGAAATAATAGGCGTGAGGTTTAAGGACGTGGGAAAGGTGTATTATTTTTCCCCGAACGCTCAAAAAATTAATATCGGAACAAATGTAATCGTGGAGACGGCTCGTGGTGTCGAAATGGGCGAGGTTGTGATTGCCAATAAGGAAATCACGGAGGGTGATATTACACGTCCTCTGAAGCCGATTATCCGTGTGGCTACCGGGGAGGATTTGAATGTTAATTCAAAAAACCGTGAGCGTGAAAAGGAAATTATGGAGGTTTTCACAAAGAAAATCGATGAGCATAAGCTGTCCATGAAACCCATTGACATTGACTGCACTTTCGACGGCAGTAAAATCCTGTTTTATTTTACGGCGGAAAGCAGGGTTGACTTCCGTGAATTAGTTAAGGATTTAGCGGGAATCTACCGTACCCGAATTGAGCTTAGGCAAATCGGCGTTCGAGATGAGGCGAAGATGTTAGGCGGACTGGGAATATGCGGGAGAAGATTCTGCTGTTCGAGTTTTTTGGGTGAGTTCCAGCCTGTGTCCATAAAGATGGCAAAAGAACAGTCACTTTCGTTGAACCCGACTAAGATTTCGGGGACTTGCGGACGGCTGATGTGCTGTTTAAAATATGAGCAGGATTGTTATGAGGAGCTGCTTAAAATTACCCCGAAGGTCGGTGCTTATGTAGAAACCGCCGAGGGTAGAGGAACCGTCGAGGAGTCGAATATTTTAACAGGTGTTTTGAAGGTTAAATTAGACAAGAACCAAGACGCACCCGCAATTGTTGTTAAGAAAGACGATGTTAAGCTTTTAAAGGACGGTCAAATCAGAGTAAACCGTGACGAGATTAATGCCCTGAAATCGTTAGAAGATTAAAATGAAACTGACAAACATCAACACAATAAAAGACCTGCTCATGCGTCATGGATTTACCTTTACCAAGTCGCTTGGGCAGAATTTTCTTATTAACCCGTCGGTTTGCCCTCGTATGGCTGCGGCAGTTACCGGGGTGGGAAACCCTAAGCATGCGTCCACAGGCACTGTGGTCGAGATTGGGGCGGGTATCGGCGTTCTCACTCGTGAACTGTCAAAAGTCGCCGACAAAGTTATAGTTATCGAAATCGATGAAACGCTGAAGCCCATTCTCGCAGAAACGCTCGCCGACTGCGACAACGTCGAGATTATATGGGGAGATGTGCTTAAGCTAAATCTGCATGAAATTATTACTCAGCCTGTGCATGTGTGTGCAAACTTGCCCTATTATGCGGCGACACATATTATAATGCAGTTATTAGAAAGTGGTTTGCCGGTTCGTTCAATCACTGCAATGGTTCAAGAGGAGGTGGCACAGCGGTTCACGGCATTACCCGGGAGTAAGCAGTATGGAATAGTCGGCGTGATTACACGGTATTTCGCTGAGCCGAAGCAGTTGTTTAAGGTATCGAGGGGGAGCTTTATGCCCAGCCCGAATGTGGATAGTGCGGTGATACAATTAATAATTAATAATGAACAATTAATAATGCATGATGAAAAAAAGCTGTTTAAGTTAATCAAGGCTGCTTTTTCGGAACGTAGGAAGCAATTATGTAATCCGGTTTCTAAGGAGTTTGGGATTGAGAAAGAGGCGGTTAAAGCGGCGTTGGAGCATATTGGAATGAACTCCACAGCACGTGCGGAGGAATTAGGCTTAAATGAGTTCATTAAGCTGTATGAAAGGATATTGGTAGAATGATTTATTTTTTAAATCCCGAAGGGCTTGTATTAGGCAGGCTTTTGAAACAACATATTATGAATACCACTTTTAATGTAGGTACTGTGAGAGCAGTTGAGGGGGGCGGCGGAGTAATTTTCGCAAGAGAGCAGGGCGGCTTTAAAATGAGGGTTGCACAGGCTGTTGCCGACGGAACTGTCTATTACAATAAAGAGGGTGTCGGCAGTGACGTGGTTAATTCTGAGGGGAAGGTAAAAAATCCTGCGAAAGCCAAGAAAATTCGAGTCGGCAGAGTTGAGATAGTCGGTGACATTGGTGTGTGTTATGATAAGGAGGATATTAAAGTAGCAGAGGTTCACGGGGCAGGGGAGGAAGCTTTGTTATACGGAGGGTCGGTGCTTGCTTTGATAATATACGCTGACCCGAAGAATGCGAGGTATTCACACGCACAAGGCAAGTATGAGGAACCCCGACCGCCCTATCCTTTGTCGGTGTTATTGGATGCACAGAACCCGAAAGAAGAGTCTAAAATCAGTAAAATAGCGAGGTTTTTGTTTAAATGAAAAAGTGTGTTATTGCGGGGTTGGCGGCGGTTTTGCTGTGCGGGTGTGTGCGTTCTGCTTTGCCTGAGGAAACAAGTATATTAACTCAGACGACTGTCACGGAACACACAATAGTTATTCAACCCGCAGAAAAACCGATTGAGTATGTAAAAATCGGTAAAAGCGAGTATGCGACTGATTTAACGGAATTGAACCTGACAAGTTCTTGGGGGTATAATAATGCAGAGTTACAAGAGCTGTATAAGATGACTGAGCTTGAATCTCTTAAAATTATATATACAACCGGTTATGTCGAGGGGGATGTGTTCATAAGTGAAGCACCCGATTTAAGCGTTTTAAGCGGGCTTGTTAATTTGAAAAACTTATCTGTTTCTGTCTCTGTGCATTATCACGGGAATTTGGTTGATATTACCCCTTTAAAGGAATTAATCAATCTTGAATATTTGGAATTGAATAAACATGAAATCGAGGATATAAGTGCTTTGTCGGGGCTTACTAAGCTTCGGGAATTGCATTTAAGCCGTAACTCTATCAGTGATATAAGCCCGCTCGAAAAGCTTACTAATCTCGAGGTGCTTGATATAAGCTTTAACAATATATCGGATATAAGTGTGCTGGAACATTTTAATAGTTTAACCAAGGTCAGCTTATACGGTAATCCGATTTCCGACAGAAGCGTTCTGTTTGGTTTAACCAATCTCACTAATCTGAATTCTCTTATTTCGTTTGACACGGAATGGCAGAACCAGTATGCCGAGTTTCTTTCTTGGAATAACGGGATTTCACAGGACAATGTCGGTTGGTGGGGGATTGGGGTAATGGACATCAATCATGATGGAATTCCCGAATTGTATTTGTCTGGTTCACAGTATTTTGAAATAGTTTCATTCGGGGACGGCAGACTTCAAGTAATTGGTTTTTCACTCGCAAGCGGCGGCTGGTATCACGAGTATGGGTACTTCAAGGAGACGGGGCAGCTTTTCCATTATGTCAGCGGGGGACACAAGGGTGTGCATTATTTCTTTTGTGATTGGACTGATGAGGGGTATTCAGAAAGAGAGATTTCGTTTTATTTCGATGGAGGAAGTCATGTAACGACACTTGATGAGGCTGATAATTTTTATATAAGCGGCGAACCGGTCAGTCGGGAGGAATGGGAAAAGACTATGGAGGAGCTATATATCATTATCTCTAATGGCGATGATTTTGATTTCGATGTTCAAACGAGGTGGCTTCCGGGAATGGACGAGGATACGGCTGTGTCTGCACGGGAGGATTTGTCGGAGTATTTAAGGCAGAGCTTGTTTTATTGAGTTAGGGGGGGAGAGGTTATGAAAAAGTGTGTTATTGCGGGGTTGTTATGTGTGTGTTTGATTTGCGGGTGCGTTCAGTCAATCCCGGAGAATTGGCAGGGTAAGATTGAGGAAACAAGTGAAACGGTTACAGAAACGGTAACCGAGGCGACGACAGAATTTGAGCCTGTAATTCCCGAACCCGAACCAACTGTATTTATTGATTATGATTATAACCTTAATCCGGAGGACTATCAAGACAGAATTCCGATTAGATACGGTGAGGGTGGAGAGAAAATTATAATATACGGTGATGAAGTAATATTCTATTTTAAATTATGCAAGAAAAGTTCTACCGAACGTGTAACGTATATTGATGAGGTTATTTTCAGTGTAGAGTGGGGTTTCACAACGGATTATTATATTGAATATTCATTTAATGAAAGTGAATGGCTTCCCGATATTTTTGTTTCATATAAATTAGGACAGCATGGTTCTATATATTATTGCGGTTATATTGGATTTGACGGCTCTTTTATCAGCTTAGACGGTGAAACAATTATTGATAATACAGAAAAACCTCTTTGGTATGGTTATGAAGATATTGATGCCTACCTTGCGACAATGCCGTTGGCGGGTGATGCTAAGCTTGTGGTAAGAGATGGCAATCATGAACGGATAAAAGACATTGTTGTATATTACGAGGATAGTGATGAAACGGTTATTTTCACTTATGAATTATATCATTCACTTGTTCGAGTTTCTCCCGACGGGACGAAGATTTCCTGTGTTTCTTCAGTTGCCATAGGATTATATGGGACATTATACTATTATGATGTTATAACAAGGGAGTTTACTGTTGTAAATGAGCTTACAGTTCATGAAGAAAGTATAGCGGCAAAAAGAGCGATTTGGTTAAATGATGACGTTATGTTGGTTACTGTCGGTTTTGACCAAGGCTCGGTAACTCGTGGCGGGAATGTGTATTATTATAATGTAAAAACCGGTGATTATAGAATGATTATTAAGGCTTCGGGTATTAATGGTGCGGAATTCGATTATATGGAAATAAATGGTGATTATTTGGAATTAGGTACTTGTGCATTTAGTTATGCCGCCAGTTTCTACTTCAGATACACACAGAAAGTCCCGTTGAGCCAAGTATATGATTTAATCAGCAATAACGATTTATTAATATTAGAGTGTGTGGAGGTTAATTAATGAAAATCCTGTCAATCGAAACCTCCTGCGATGAAACCTCCGTTGCAGTTACCGAGAACGGCAGGCGGGTGCTTTCTAATGTTACCGCCTCACAAATAGAGGAGCATAAGCTATACGGCGGTGTTGTCCCCGAAATTGCCTCCCGCCGTCACTGCGAAAGCATAGTAAGCGTTACCGATGAGGCGTTACGGCAGGCGGGTATTGAATTAACCGACATTGACGCAGTCGCCGTGACCTATGCTCCCGGGTTAATCGGGGCGTTGTTAGTCGGGGTCAACTTCGCAAAAGGGGTAGCATTAGCGTGTGGTAAGCCGCTTATTCCGGTTCACCACATTAGGGGGCATATCGCCGCTAATTATATTGAATTCCCCGAATTAGAGCCGCCTTTCTTAGCATTAGTAGTATCGGGCGGGCATACCTCGATTATCGAGGTTAGGGACTACACCGAGTTTAATGTAATCGGTTCAACCTTGGACGATGCGGCAGGGGAGGCGTTCGATAAAGCGGCAAGGGCGATGGGTTTCCCGTATCCGGGTGGGTTGTATATTGATAAGGCTTCTAAAAACGGTGATACATCAAAGTATAAACTGCCTTATCCTAAAACCGAAAACGAATATGATTTCAGCTTTTCGGGGCTTAAAACAGCTGTGATTAACCTTATTCATAATTCTGCACAGAAAAACGAAGAATTAGACATCAACTCACTTGCGGCTTGTTTTCAAAATACTGTTTGTGAGATTCTCGTTGATAAAACGATTAAAGCGGCAGAGAAATTCGGGCATAAAAAAATCGCCTTGTCCGGTGGGGTGGCGGCAAATTCGGGATTGCGGGATATGCTTAATGAACGCTGTTCAGATGTGGGAATCGATTTATATATTCCGCCGATTTCACTGTGCGGGGATAATGCGGCGATGATTGGCTGTCAGGGGTTTTATGAGTATAGGGCCGGGAATGTCGCAGGGAGTGACCTGAACGCCTATGCGACGAAAGTAATTTAATAAGATTAATCAAGATTGATAAAGCAATTATAACATAAGGAGCTATTATGAAAAAACGACTTCTCACCGCAATCGCCCTTTCCGCTGTTATGGCGTTGTCGGCGTGTCCGGGAGCTATTCAAAGTGTTCCCGATATTATACCCGAAGAGCCGGTCTTCGACTTCGAGAACGGCACGAAAAGCGGGTTCTTCCCGCGTGGGGGAACAGAAGAGTTAACCGTTGTTCGGGGGTTTGCACATACAGGGGAGTATTCACTAATGGTTTCCGGACGAACCGAGCTGTTCCATTCCGCTGAAATCCGCATTGACCAATTCATTGAACGGGACAAGGAGTATTTAATAACTGCGTGGATTTATATAAAAACGCCCGTTCCGACTGATATAAAACTGCTTACACAAATCGGTGAGGGTGATGATATGCGAATTGATACGATTTTTTCAAGGAACGGCGTTAGGTCGAGGGAATGGGTGGAGCTTCAGGGCGACTTTTTTTACGGGAGTGATGCTGATAACTATATCTCATTATTTATCGAGAACGGTGAACACGGCGGCGAATATTATATAGACGATGTTTCGGTTGTCGAGATTGATTCGGGGAATAAGCTTAATCTGAATTTACCTGCGTTGAAGGACGTTTACGCCGACTATTTCCTGTTCGGGAGTGCGTTTGTCCCTGCCGATTTATCGGGGATTAGGTTTGCATTAATCCGTCACCACTTTAATGCAATGACGGCGGGTAACGCCATGAAACCCGACGCAATGCAACCGAACGAGGGAATGTTCCGCTTTAACAGAATGGACGAAATGGAGGAGATACTTTCGAGCTTCGGTATTGTCTTATGCGGGCATACGTTGGTATGGCATGAGCAGTCGTCTGCTTGGTTGAACAAGGACAGTGAGGGTGAGCCGATTTCGAGGGAACAGGCAATGCAGAACCTTATCGGGCATATTCACGGGGTTGCGGGGCATTATGCAGGGCGGGTAATCATGTGGGACGTTTTAAATGAGGGAATGGCAGACGGCCCGAGCAATCCTACGAATTGGCGTGGGGCATTGCGGAAAAGTGACTGGTATAACGCATTCGAGAATGGTGCAGATAAGGAAAACGACGAGGGCGGCTGGGACTATGTCTATCTCGCATTTGTCGAAGCCCGCAAGGCTGACCCTAACGCAATTCTGTATTACAATGACTATAACTTGGATTATCAGAATAAGTCGATTGCAACCGCTGCAATGGTTAAGGAATTAAACGAACGCTGGCTTGCCGAGGGGAATGACCGCCTTCTTATTGAGGGGATTGGTATGCAGGCACACTATAACATGGGGACTAAACCGGAAGATGTGGAGGCGTCTATTATCAGATTTATCGAGTTGGGGGTGGAAATCAGCATTACCGAGCTTGATATTACCGTTGAGGGGGCTAAGGGGAACGAAAGCCTCACTCCCGAGCAGGAAATGAGGCAGGCAAGGTTATTCGCTGAGTTGATGGTAATCTACAAGAAGTATTCTGACCATATTGTGAGGGTGACGGTTTGGGGGCTTGATGATTCCACAAGCTGGCGTGCCGACAGGTTTCCGCTGTTGTTTAACTCGGATTTAAGTGCTAAGGCGGCATATTATGCAATGGTTGACCCGGAGGGGTTCTTGGCTGACCCGGAGGGGACGATTGAGAGGATTAATGCTCTGGCGGGTTAATATATTAAAAAGGTGTCTTTTAAAAGACACCTTTAATTGTCAATTGTACATTGTCAATTGTCAATTGTTCGTCACCCGCATAACTGCTCTAATTCTTTCCTCAATCTCTTAATAATCCTTTTTTCAAGTCGGGAGATATAACTTTGAGAAATTCCGATTTGGTCGGCGACTTCCTTTTGAGTGCGTTCTTTCCCGTCGTCCAACCCGAACCGCATTTCCATAATCTGCCGTTCACGGGGGTTGAGCCGCTTTATTGCCGAAAGCAATAGATTGCGTTCAACCTCGTTTTCTATGTTAATATTCACCACGTCGTTGTCGGTGCCGAGGACATCGGACAGTAAAAGCTCGTTCCCGTCCCAATCTATGTTGAGCGGTTCGTCAATGGAAATCTCGTATTTATACTGGTTGGATTTACGTAAGAACATCAGTATCTCATTTTCGATACAGCGGGAGGCATAGGTAGCTAACTTGATGTTCTTGTCGGGGCTGAAGGTGTTAACCGCTTTAATTAAGCCGATTGTGCCAATGGAAATCAAGTCCTCTATTCCAATTCCCGTGGACTCGAACTTTTTCGCAATGTACACAACCAACCGCAGGTTATGAACAATCAGAATTTCACGTGCTGCATTAAAGTCAGTAATCAGCATTGCGAATGCGGTTTCCTCTTCCTCCTTTGAAAGAGGAGGCGGGAGTGACTCTGCCCCGTTTATGTAGAATACGCCTTGTTCTTTTTTTATTATCCTGATTTTTTCAAACAGATTCCTTAAGACTCTTTGCAGTTCGCCCATTTTCTTACCTCTTGATTTATATTAATAATTTCGGATTGAATATTGCTTTTATTTCGTCGTTTTCGTTATGGTGGGGGTTGACACCGACTAAGGCTTTGACGCTCTTATCGGGTTTACCGTCTGTCTTGATAATTATGCTGTCGGCTCTGAAAACCGATACTAACCCCGATGAGTTAATTGTGTTGTAGGGTAACAGCCTTGCTCCGACATCCGGAATAAGCTCCTTTACCGCTGATTTCGGGCAGATGATTACCGGCAGTCCCGAGAAATAGTCGGTCAGCATGTTTCCGGAATCGGCTAATGCGTTAAGCTCCACTGCATAACCTGTGCGAATTATCTGAACAGTATAACTGCGTTGTGCCGCTTGTCGAATATCGAGAATATACCGCAGGAGCTTAATTAACCCGTATGCTAACGCTGTTGTAATTACCAATGCGGGGAAGGATATGTTGAAATATGCAATACCGTTTCTGTAAGCCATTGAGAGCGGTGCGGCAAACAGCCACAACAGCATTGTAAATCCTGCAAACACTACGGTGATTATCGTGAATATCAGTGCGTTTTTCAAGTATTCATGAATGTTTTTATACCCGAAAACGATTAGGGTAATCAGCAGTCCTATTGCGATTTTGATTGATATAGTTAAAAGAAACGGCAGTGGGGGGAGGAAAATTATAAGCGATGAAGCCCCTCCCGCAATTGAGCCGAGGAGAACCCTCACCGCCCCGATTTTCCTGTGGAGAAAAGCCCCCGAGCTTCTTATCATGAAAAAAGTTATGTAAATGTTAATGATTATCAATAAATCAATATAAATCGTACCCATTGAATAGAATTATACAACCCGTTTAATGCGGATTTTGCCGAAATTAAGGGTTTAAATTATATTTTTTGATAAACTATTGAAAAATTTTTCCGAATATGTTATACTTTACATGTTATTTACAATTATATAAAGGGTATGACTATGACTCATAACAATCGCCGACTTCGACACGAATACAAATATATAATCACGAACGCCATGGCTCAAACGCTTAAAAGGCGGCTTAGTGTCGTTATGAAGAGCGATAAATACGCTGATGCACAAAGCGGCGGTTATCGGGTTACGTCGCTTTATCTTGAGAATATATACCGTTCGTCCTATAACGATAAGATGGCGGGGATTGGTCAACGCAGTAAGTTCCGTGTGCGTGCATATAACCTTGACCCGTCGGTTATTAATCTTGAGGTGAAGTATAAGGACGATGAATACATTTCTAAAAAACACGCCCGCTTAACTCTTGAGCAGTATCAAATGCTTCTTAAGGGGGATTATTCATTCGGGGTGAGCGAGGAGTTCAAGTCCACCGCTATGGAGGAGCTTTTGATTTCCGATAAGCTGTCCCGCCCTCGCCCGTCTGTGCTTGTTGATTATTTCCGTGAGGCGTTTATTGAACCGGCGGGGAACATTCGGGTGACACTTGATTCCGGGCTTTCAACGAGTTATAATTCGCTTGATATATTTAATGCACGGTATTCACCTGTGTGGGGAAATGCAGTTATATTGGAAATTAAGTATAACAGCTTCATGCCTACTTATATCTGCGATATATTCGCCGATTTTTCACTGCGTAAGGAAACTGTATCAAAATTTGTTATATGTACAGATAAATTATTGGAGGTAAAGAAACAATGCATTCTATGATTTCGGTCAACGATGTTCACGACGCCATTATGGAGGGACTCGGGATTTCCTCAATTGTGCAAAACCTGACAGCAGGTTACATAATCGCCGCACTTTTATGTGCTACGGCGTGCGGAGTGGTGATTTATTTCATCTACCGCTTCTTCTACAGAGGGGTTGTCTATAGCGACAACTTCAACATTCTGTTGGTGTTTATCACTGTAATTACATCGTTTATAATTATGACAATCAGTGCTAATATTGTCATTTCATTGGGAATGGTTGGTGCCCTTTCGATTGTGCGTTTCCGTGCGGCGATTAAAGACCCGCTTGATTTAGGGTTCCTGTTCTGGGCAATTGCGGCGGGCTTAACCTGCGGTGCGGGATTGTATCTGCCTGCGTTTATGGCTACTGCGTTTATCGCCGTTTTGTATATTATCATGACCTTTGTGAAAAAGGAACGCAAGAACTATCTGCTTATTGTTCGTCATACCGATGTTGCACAAAGCAATGTTGATGCGTTACTTAATGCCATGAAGTATAAACTGAAAAGCAAGACTGTTTCCGGTTCTGATGTTGAGCTGACCATTGAAATTAAGATTAAGCGGAACAATTCTGAGCATATCACAAGGTTTAATACCGTTGAGGGTGTTATGAGTGTTACGCTTCTTGAATATACCGGCGAGTATATGAATTAGGGGAGCGATTATGAGAAAGAGGTTTGTTTCATTGGTATTAACCGCAGTTATTGTAATGGCAGGGTGTGCCGGTAATATTGAGCTTGCTGAAACCGAGGACACGTCTGAGCCGGAAACAACCGCAGATACGTCTGTTACACATGGGCAGACAGAGTCGTCTGCTCCTACAGAAACGACCGCTACACGCGGGCAGACAGAGTCGTCTGCCCCTACAGAATTGACTGAACCCGAAACTGTTGCAGAGGAGACTTCTGCGACAAACGGGCAGACAGAGTCGTCTGCCCCTACAGAATCAACTACTACTGCGGCGACAACTGTTGCAACAACTGTGGTTACCACTGCTGTTACTACTGTTGCTACCACTGCGGTGACAACTGCAGCTCCTCCCGCAACAACACCGTCGTCATTCGATATTACTGCCGCTCAATTAGTTGCAAACATTCGTGTCGGCTGGAACTTGGGAAACTCGCTTGACGCTACTGATTTCGGTGACGGCTGGCTCAACAGGAGCGGTTCGGTTTCCTCATTAGAAACCTGCTGGGGGAATCCGGTAACAACTAAGAGAAATATTGATGATATTAAGAAAGCGGGATTCAACGCAATAAGAATACCCGTTTCGTGGGCTAAGGCGTGTGACAAGGATTATAACATTCGTGCGGACTGGATGGCTCGTGTTAAAGAGGTGGTGGATTATGCGGTTGCCAACGATATGTATATTATTCTGAACACACACCACGACGAAGAGATATTCAAGGTCATGAACAGCGGTATGCCCGAAACCAAGAAAGCCTTTGAGAAGATATGGAAGCAGATTGCCGAGGAGTTTAAGGGTTATAATGAAAAATTAGTGTTCGAGGGGTTAAACGAGCCGAGAACCAAGGGTAGCTCTAACGAATGGAGCGGCGGCACCGCTGAGGAACGCAATAATGTAAATGCTCTTAATCAGCTTTTCGTGGACACTGTAAGGGCGACCGGCGGGAACAACAGCAAACGCATACTTATGATTCCCACTTATGCGGCTTCGGGTGAGTCTTCGGCGATGAACGCATTGGTTATTCCCAAGGATACCGTGAGCAATAAAATTATTGTGTCTATCCACGTTTATTCACCGTGGGAATTCGCTTTGAAGAATGACGGTGTCAGCACATGGGATAAGAATAAATCCTCTGACACTAACCCGATTACCTCCGTGCTTGACAGGGCATATAATCTGTTCGTGAGTAAGGGTGTTCCTGTTATTATGGGGGAAATGGGGACGCAGAACCGTAATAACACTGCGGCAAGGGCAGAATGGGCAGAGTTTTACACGGCTTATGCCAAGTCTAAAGGGATTGCGTGTTTTTGGTGGGATAACGGCGGTATAGGGACTACTATCAAGGCGAGTGACCCTGATACCTTTGCGATATATGACAGAAGAAATAATAAGTTTTTATTCCCGGAAATTGTTGATGCACTTATGCGGGGAACATCGTAATACAAAGGAGAAATTGTTATGAAAATTAAACTGATTGCACTTACACTTGCTTGTGTGTTGTTTGTCGGAATAGTAGGGTGTTCTGAGCCGCCGGAAAGGTTCGAGCTTATGACCACTGAGCCGACATCGACAACTGCAACTGTTGCAACCGAGGCAACTGAGGCTGTTGAGGAAACGACGACTGAAACCGTTGCCACGACAACCGCAAAGACGACTACTGCCGCTCCCGAGCCTGATACGGACGATTCGGAGCCTGATGAAATTGATGAACCCGACGAAATCGATACTGATGATACAGCGGCTACTTCTTCTGCGGCGACTACAACTGCGGCAACGACTGCAGCGACTACTGTCGCCACGGTTGCCACAACTGCAGCTACGACTGCGGCGACGACCCCTCCTGCCGGAAATGCTACATTAGTGGGGACATATCAGCCGATATTCGGGTATATGGGGAATGCTGTTTCTCGGAGTCAGTTGCGTGATTCTGCGACTTTGGCGTTTATTAAAAAGCACTATAACAGCATTACCGCCGAAAATGAAATGAAACCCGATGCATTATTAAGCAGCACTCGTATAACTGTGGAAGCCGCAAAGGGCAGAGGTTATGTTATTCCCGAGGGATATAATGAGGCATTTGTTCCCACTATTAACTTTAGTATATTAGACGATTATATGAAAATCGCTCACGATAACGGCTTGAAAATTCGTTTTCATACTCTTGTATGGCACAGTCAAACACCGAGATGGTTTTTCAAGGTTGATTATCTTGACGCTTCCGGTACTACTAATGATGTTTCAAAAGAAGTGTTGGACAAACGCATGGAAATGTATATTAAGACCATAATAAAGCATGTGTATGACAGTCCGCACGGTAACACTGTTTATGCGTGGGACGTGGTTAATGAATATGTCACCAACAGAGGTACGGGGCGGTGGGAAGCCATTTACGGAAACGATAATTCTTATGTGATTAATGCATTTAAGTATGCCCATGAGCAGCTTACGGCGATGGGCAAACGCAGCAGTGTAAAGCTGTTCTACAACGATTACAACACCTATGAGCATACAACCACAATTGTTAATCTGATTAATGAGATAAATAAAGGTGGGAAATACTGTGACGGGATTGGTATGCATATGCACCTTGATGTGGGTTATCCCACAATCAGCCGTTTAGGTACTACGATTGATGCGTTCCAGCGTGCGGGGTTTGAAATTCAAATTACCGAGCTTGATGTGACTTTAAACGGAGCATATTACAGCGGTGCGAGAAAAACTGTTGCCGACCAAGAGAAGTTTTATGGTGATTTGTTCAGACTGCTCATTCAAAAGAAGAACGGCGGTGCAAATATCACAAGTGTTACTATATGGGGGCTTTATGACAGTGTTTCGTGGAGGCGAGCTTATACCCCGCTAATTTTCACGGGGATTGACCAGCCTAAGGGTTCGTTTGATGAAGTAATTAATGCGGCAAGATAAATTGAGTGTGGAGGAAAGAATATGAACTACAATAACAAAGATGTTGCGGGTAGGTTAAAGGCAACCCGTGAATATCTCGATATTACCACAGAGATTATGGCGGAGAAAACCTATATGTCGCCCGAGGAGTATACCTCTCTCGAAAACGGCGAAAAGGATTTGTCGCTGTCGTTTCTTAATGAATGTGCGAATGCTTTTCATATGGAGTTGATTGAGCTGTTGACCGGGACTACTCCGACTTTGCGGAAGTATTCAATTGTGCGTAGCGAGAAAGGTCTTCCGATTGACAGGAGGGAGGGTTTTTCTTATAGCCATTTGGCGTATTTGTTCAAGAATAAGAAAATCGAGCCGCTTCTTGTTACTGCACCGTATTGTGAAGACGAGCAGGGGAAGCCTATTCACCTTTCCACCCATGACGGGCATGAAATGAACTATATTATTTCCGGTGAGATGAGGTTTATTATCAGCGGGAAAGAGGAAATATTAAAAGAGGGTGACTGCGTTTATTTCGACGCTAAAAATCTTCACGGAATGATAGCTGTCGGCGGTAAGGAATGTAAGTTCTTGGCAATCTTAATATAGGAAGGATATTAAAATAAGTGGAACAAATAAAAGGATATTATAAAAAATTCGTGACCGAGGGGTTCGGCGAGGATGGTATATTAAACAATTTCGAGATTAACTGTCCCGATAACTTTAATTTTGCTTATGATATTATAGATAAGTTTGCACAGCTACAGCCGGACAGACCCGCTCTCCTTTGGACGGATACTGCCGGCGGTGAAAGAACGCTTTCTTATGGGGAAATGTCGAGATTGTCAAATAAAGCCGCTAATCTGTTCGCCCAGAAAGGCGTTAAAAAAGGCGACAAGGTTATGCTTGTGCTGAAACGAAATTATCAGTTTTGGTATGCGATTATTGCACTCCATAAAATCGGGGCTGTAGCAATTCCCGCAACGCATTTACTGACCGCACATGACTTTGTTTACCGCTTTGAGCAGGCGGAGGTTACGGGAATAGTTACGACAGGGTATAACCCGGAGGTATGCGTTCATGTCAATGAGGCAGATGAACAAACCGGAAATACTCTTAAGTTTAAGATGATTGCTAACAGTAAAGGTGAGTTACCTGTTGGTTTTGAGGATTTCGACAAGCTACTTGAGAGTCAGCCTGATACCTTTGAACGGGTGCAAACCGATTGCCGTGAGATGATGTTATTGTATTTTACATCGGGGACAACCGGTTATCCGAAAATGGTGACACATAACTATCGTTATGCCCTTGCACATATTCTTACGGCGGCACACTGGCAGAACGTCCAACCCGACGGTATTCACTTTACCGTTGCTGATACCGGCTGGGCGAAATCGGCGTGGGGTTGTTTATACGGGCAGTTGGCTCTTGGGGCTTGTCTGTATGTTTATGACTTTGATAAATTTATCCCTGCCGATGTTTTAAAAATGATACAGGATTATAAAATTACGTCGTTTTGTGCCCCGCCTACTATGTTTAGATTTTTCATAAAAGAGGGGTTGGGCAGTTATGACTTGTCTTGCTTGAAATATTGCGTGATTGCGGGTGAGGCACTCAATCCTGAAATTTTTGAGCGTTGGCTGGAGTATACCGGTATAGAATTAATGGAGGGGTTCGGGCAGACCGAGAGTGTTGTTATGCTGGCTAATCTCATTGGTATGCAGCCGAAGCCCGGTTCTATGGGTAAGCCTGTACCTTTATATAATATGGATATTGTTGATGAGGATAACAATACTGTTCAAGTGGGTGAGGTTGGTGAAATTGTCGTCCGCACCGAGAGAGACGCCGACGGAATGTTCCAGGGTTATTTCAAAAATGATGAATTGACCGATAAGGCGTGGAGCAACGATATTTACCGAACCGGCGACACCGCTTATCGTGATGAGGACGGGTATTATTGGTATGTCGGACGGAATGATGATTTAATCAAGGCTTCGGGTTATCGTATCGGACCTTTCGAGATTGAAAGTGTTCTTTTGACCCACCCCGCTGTGCTTGAATGTGCTGTTACCGGTGCCCCTGACCCGATAAGAGGGCAGGTGGTTAAGGCGACTGTTGTTATTACAAAGGATTATTCGGCGAAAGAGGAAGCGGAATTAGTAAAAGAATTGCAAGAGCATGTTAAAAAGAACACCGCTCCGTATAAATATCCGCGAATTGTCGAGTTCGTGTCGGAGCTTCCTAAGACAATCAGCGGGAAAATCAGAAGAGTGCAGATAAGACAAGAGGATAATAAGTAGAGGGGATTTATGTCGGTTTTGTTTTTGTTATGGCATAATGTTTTATCGTTCGCACATGGTTTTCATCGTTATAAGGTTATACCGCTTTTTGAATATAACGGTGTGTTATCGATTATACTTTACGCTCTTTTTTTCATGCAGATAGTCGGGGCAGTGTTGGTTGTTTATAATTTATTGGGACATCGCTTATCAATTAAAAGTATTTGGTATTTTTTGACCCCTTTAATTATTCTAACCACAGTTAATACATGGCGATTAACATTAACCAATTATATTGTTTTTGATGAAGAAATGGCACTTTTGGCAAGAAGCATAGCTGCTAATAGTACTGTTGATTATGATTTTCTTATTGAAATACTCATTTTGGTTTATATCTATATAGTGTTATTCGTTTTGTATAATGTGTTTTTATTCACAAGCACTGCTAATCTGAAATTAAGCTCGAGAGTAATTATCGCCGCACTTTCACAAGGACAAGAAATAATTATCTCATTTGCCTTACTTATATTCTTGATAATAAAAATTGTTAATCCTGCTACAAGTCAGCTTGAAATACACTTATTAACGTATGCTACGTTTATGGTTTTATTTAAAATCCTTGAGGTTGCGTTATTGGGGTTGTATGCCCTGCTTTTCAGAAAAAAGGAAATTGCTCCTCCGTATAACATAAGAAAGCATATCGGAATTTTTCCGATTGTAATGTTTGTTATCAGCATTTCTGCATGGTATTTTTATATCCGTTTTTTTATGGATTATTATTCAATTATGAATATATTTCATATGATTGAATTTGTTAATCCGGTTAGACTTATATCGTATTTCGGTTTAGGTAGTATTTATTATTTGGAAGTTATTTCAATGGCAACTCTACCGCTGATATTTTTCCCGTTGCTGTGCTGGTTTATGGCGAGGCGAACATTTTACTTCGCTTTCCCTAAGCTCCACCCGATTATACGAAATCAAAAACAAGAAGAAAGTGAACCTTTATAAATGCCGTTAGCTGCTGAAATCCGCCCGAAATCCTTAGACGACATTGTCGGACAAGGTCACTTGCTCGCCCCGGGGAAACCGCTCAGGAAGATTATTGAAAATACGGGGAATTCCGCTAAGCTTCCGAACATGCTGTTCTATGGGCCTTCGGGAGTGGGGAAGACCACCCTCGCCAATATTATCGCCGAGCAGACAAACATGAACTTTCATAAGCTGAACGGCACGTCTGCTTCCACCGCCGACATAAAGGCGATAATCGCTCAGTCGAAATCGCTGATGAACTACGGCGGCACGTTGTTATACTTAGATGAAATCCAGTATCTCAATAAAAAGCAGCAACAAAGCCTGCTTGAGTTTATCGAAAATGGTGATATTACACTGATTGCCTCTACCACCGAAAACCCGTATTTCTACGTATACGGGGCGATACTGTCACGGAGTACTGTATTCGAGTTTAAGGCGATTACCAAAGATGAAATAATCCCCGCCATAAAACGGGGATTTTCGTTATTGAATATCAACGCCTCAGATGAGGTTGTCAGTATTATCGCACGAAACTGCGGGGGAGACGTTCGTAAGGCGTTGAACGCTGTCGAATTATGCGTATTAACCGCCGATGACGGGGTTATAAGTGAGGAAATCGCGCTTGAGCTGTCGCAGAAAAGTGCAATGAAGTATGACCGTGACGGGGATATTCATTATGAAGCGTTGTCGAGGTTTCAAAAGGCAATCCGTGCCTCTGATGAAAATACGGCTCTGCATTATTTGGCACGTTTAATCTCGGCGAATGACCTACCCTCCATTTGCAGGAGGCTGTTGGTTATTGCGGCGGAGGATATTGGGTTGGCATATCCTAATGCGATTGTTATAACTAAGGCGTGTGTTGACAGTGCTGTACAGCTGGGTTTCCCCGAAGCGAGAATCCCGCTTGCCGAGGCGGTAATTATGTTATGCACCGCCCCTAAGTCAACCACCGCCATTACTGCGATTGACAAGGCGTTAGAAAATTGTGCTTTTGATAATATAGGAAAGTATTATGAATTCGGCGATAATAAAATAGAACAAGCGGCGTTGGAATACCGCCGCCGCTTGTTATGAATTAAACAAAATCGCTTCTTATAATCTTATCTGCTTCCTTTGCGGAATATATCCAGCTGTCTATATTCCCCTCATTAATATAGTATTTATGATTGTGATTGACCCTGCCGTTGTCGAACGCATCGACTATGATTAGTTTTATCTTCATTTTTTCGGGGATTATCGCCTTAATATAAACGCTCACACTTTGATTAATAGTGACGTTTTCACGCAATTCCGCTAAGCCGGCAAGATTGGGCGATAATTCCACGAATACGCCGTAGCTTTCCACTGAGCGGATTATTCCCGAAACTGTTTCTCCTGCGTTGAAGCAGTCGGCGTTTTCTTCCCATGTACCTAATAATTCTTTATGTGTTAATGTAATCTTATTGTTTTCTTTTGATTTGACTACAGCGATGATTTCCTGCCCGACAAAAAACCTGTCGGAGGGGTGGGAAATTCGTGAAACTGAGATAGCGTCAATCGGGATTAACGACGGCAGACCGCACCCAATATCCACGAAACACCCGAACTGTTCTAAATGAGATACCTTTGCTTTAATAATATCGCCTAATTTCATGTTATTAATATAGTTTTCGACACACTCAAGCTGTGCCTTCTTTCTTGAAAGCACGGCTACTTTATTGCCGATACCGTCCTCGGAAAACCCTGTCACCTTAAAGCATATCGGCTTGTTTACGCGGGAAATCAGTGCAATGTCACGAGTTGTGCCGTCGTCAATGCCGATTGCACCCTCGTTCCTCGGAATAATGCCTTTAATAAATCCGAAATCGACAATCAGGTTATGCTGGTTGTCGCATACCGTGCATATCGCTTCAACCGTTCGGTTAGCGGTAATGCACTCCTCAAGTGCTAATACAGATTCTGTGAATGACCTGTTTTCTCCTTTTTTAAATAAACTTCCCTCAGGTAAATATTCTGTCATTTTATCCCGTCCCTTCATTTTCAATCTCAATAATAATATGTAATAAAGGTTGCAATAATTCCATTAATGTGTTATAATCTAAAACGACAATAAATGTGAGGTGCATGAATTATGGCTAAGAAACGCATTTTAGTATTATTCGGGGGGGCTTCCGAAGACCATGAGCTTTCGCTTCGTTCGGCATATTATGTGCTTAACGGGCTTTCTTCGAGCGAATATGATGTAATTCCTGTCGGGATTACCAAAGCCGGAAGATGGCTGTATTTCCCGGGCGACTATAACGCTGTTCGTGACGGAACATGGGAGACTGACCCGGATTGCTGTTCAGCGATTTTAAGCCCCGACCCGCTACATAGAGGATTGATAAAGCTTCTCGAGGATGACTCATCTCATTCACTTCAAAGAATTGATGTGGTGTTCCCCGTGCTTCACGGGAAGTATGGCGAGTGCGGGCAGATTCAAGCGTTGTGTAAGCTGTCGGGGATTGCGTATGTAGGGAGCGGGTTCTCTGCGGCGAACGCTTGTGCGGACAAGATGCTGACGCATTTATTGTTGAATAAAGCGGGCATAAAAACCGCAAAATATTATTATATTGAACGGGTTGACATTGATGAAATTGTGGCACGGTTCGATGAAATCGAGGAGACTGTTAACTATCCGATGTACGTCAAGGCGGCAGTCAAGAGCCGTTCGGCAGGGACTAATATCGCTGAAAATCGTGAGGAGCTTAAATCTGCGATTAAATTAGCGTTTTCCCACCACCACAAGATTATAATAGAGGAACCGCTGTATGGCAGGGTTTTGGAATGTATCGTGTGGGGGAGCGTTTATAAGCTTAATGTGAGTGCTGTTGCCGAAACTGCTGATAATTTCGAGTTGATTATTCCTGCGGAAATTGACGAAAGTGTTATCAATGAAATAGAGAATACCGCAAAAACTGCGTTTATGGCGTTAGGCTGTACAAGCTTCGCTAAAATGAGCTTTAAATTGACGGAAAACGGGTTATACTGCTGTAAGGTGAGTAATGTTCCGGGGTTTGGCAAGCGGGGAATATTCGCTATGCTTATGGAGGACGGCGGTTATCCTTATTCTGAAATGTTAGATTTATTAATCGATTCTGCAAAAGAAGCTTAGGCGTCTACTTCGTAGCCGCAGGTGTCTGCGATTTAACAAGGGAGATAATTTTAGATGAAAAAAGATGTGGCTATAAATATAAAATCGGTTCAGACTGCTGAGAATGAGCGGGATACCACCGAGCTGTTCACCCGTGGGAGATTGTCGTTAGGGAGAGGGAGAAGCAGGGGGAATTATACCCTTTCTTATATAGAAAGTGAGGCTACGGGATTCAACGGGAGCGAGGTTAGCCTTGCCGTGACCGGAGATGATATGGTGGTTATGCAAAGGAGCGGTGTTTCCCCGACTAATCTGATTATCGAAAAAGGGAAAAAGCACCACTGCCATTATGGAACGCCGTTCGGGGATTTCGTGGTGGGGATTACTGCCGGTGACATTAAATGCAATATTAATGACGATGGCGGAGATTTATATTTGAAGTATACCATTGATATTAATTCCAGTCTTATGTCGGAAAATGAAATGTATATCGACTTCAAGGAGATGAACGGCGAATGAACATCACTCAAAAGACAAAAACGCTGATTAATGAAATCATTCTTTCTGCTCTCGGAAAATTAGTAGCCGACGGTGAAATTCCGCCCGAACCTCTTCCCGCTTTTTCTGTGGAGGTACCCGGTAATTCCGCTAACGGCGATTTTTCATGTAATGCTGCACTTGTTTCGTCTAAGGCGTTGAAGAAACCTCCTCGTGCGGTTGCAGAATTAATCGTTGATTCCATTGATTCAAGCGGGTTCGACAAAATCGAAATTGCGGGGCCCGGCTTTATTAATTTTTTTGTCGGCGGTAAGTGGTTTAATGAAACTGTTACAAGCGTTCTTGAAACGGGAGAGAATTACGGGAAAAGCGATTTAGGTGACGGGAAACGTGTTCTTTTGGAATTTGTTTCGGCTAATCCGACGGGACCCATGCACATAGGTAATGCAAGAGGTGGTGCAATCGGTGACTGCCTTGCTTCGCTTTTGCAGTTTGCGGGGTTTTATGTGGAGCGTGAGTTTTATGTAAACGATGCCGGTAATCAAATAGAAAAGTTTGGGCTGAGCTTGGACATTCGTTATCAACAGGAGCTTGGTATCGACATAGAATTACCCGAGGAAGCGTATAAAGGAGATGATATTATTGAACATGCAAGGGCGTTCATTGAAATTCACGGTGATAAGTATTTGAGCGTTTCTGAAACAGAACGCTGTAACGCTTTAGTCGAATACGCCTTGCCGATTAATATAAAAGGCTTAGAGGACGATTTAGGAAAGTATAACATTATATATGATAATTGGTTTTGTGAAAGTGTTCTTCATGAGAATGGCGAAACATTAAAAATAATTGAGCTGCTTAAAAGTAAGGGGCATACCTATGAGGCTGAGGGGGCGGTTTGGTTTAAAGCGTCCGAATTCGGCAACGATAAGGATATTGTTCTTGTGAGAAGTAACGGTATTCCTACTTATATAGTACCGGACATTGCCTATCACTATAACAAGTTAGTCGGGCGGGGGTTTGATATTGCGATTGATATTTTAGGGGCAGACCACCACGGTTATATCCCGAGAATGAATGCGGCGTTAGCGGCACTTGGGGTGGACACCTCCCGTCTTAAAGCGATTATTATGCAGATGGTTCGCTTAGTCAGAAACGGTGAGGCGGTTAAGCTGAGTAAGCGTTCGGGGAAGGCGATTACTTTAAACTCCCTCCTTGATGAAGTCCCGGTTGACGCAGCAAGGTTTTTCTTTAATTTACGGGACGCAAATACGCACCTTGACTTTGATTTGGATTTAGCGATTGAAGAAACCTCAAAAAATCCCGTGTATTATGTTCAATACGCTCATGCGAGGATATGCAGTGTTATTCGGCGGTTATCCGATGAGGGGATAATCCGCAAGGACACCTCGTTGAAGTTCACTGAGCCTGCCGAGTTTGACTTAATCAGGAAATTGGCGGCGTTCCCGGAGGAAATCAATGAGGCGGCGAAGAATTATGACCCGTCACGCATAACACGTTATACCACCGAAACGGCACAGCTGTTCCATAAGTTTTACGATTCCTGCCGAGTTAAAGGTGAGGAGGAGGAAATTCTGCAATCACGGTTGGCGTTAATGGAAGCAACAGGAATTGTAATTAGAAACGCACTTACTTTGATGAAAATAACCGCTCCGGAGAAAATGTAGAAAGGACAGCTATGGCTTTCAAAATAAACGACGAATCTAAGCAATGGGTAGAAAAAGGCATAATTGACGATACCCAGCGTGAGGAAATATTAAGTCTTTATCAAAACGAGCGAAACAAAAATTCTTTATTAATCGTCTTTGCGATAATCGGTAGTCTGTTGCTTGGCTTAGGCGTGATTTTGATATTCGCCTCTAACTGGCAAGAAATTCCGAGGGAAATCAGGTTATTCATTTCGTTTTTACCCTTGTTAGTTTCAATGGGTGCGGTAATTTATACTATTATTAAAAAGTGGGAGTCGGTTGCGTTCCGTGAAAGCACCACACTCGGTTTAAGCATTTCCATAATTGCAACAATCGCACTTGTTGAACAGGTTTACCAAATTCCCACAAAAGCAACCGAGCTGATATGCCTTTGTATGTTTCTCATGCTCCCCATAATGTATTTAACAGGTGCGAAAGCTCCTGCGGCGTTATATGTGTTCTGTGCAATGTGGGTAACTTTTTCATATGAAATGACAGAAATGTGGATTCCGCTTATAAGCATTATTGTCGTGATACCGTTCTTTGTATGGCAGTTTATCAAAGTTGCAAATAAAGGCGTTTTATGGTATTTGACTTTTTTAGCCGATATATTAATAATCCTCGGTGTCTATGCATTTGCCGATATAATTGATTGTTTTGAAGCGATTATGATTGCATTATTCGCAGTTGCCGTAATCGTATTTGAAGCCTTTATAAAATACATCAAAAATGATAATGCTTTTTCACCACTGTCTTTCTTATCGGCGATAACGCTTATTATATTGCATATTGTAGCAAGCTTCCGCAATGTGGAGCTGCACGAATACCTGTTTAAGGAATACCTTGCATTTGTTTATGTAGCCGCCTTACTTGTAATAACAGCCGCTTACGCATTTATGAGATATAAGGAGCATCGAAAAAATGAGCTGACCGTTTATTCGGTTACACCGACAGATGTTATAATAATGTTTGCCTTAGTCGGTATTCCGTTGCACTGGATACTATCGAATATTCTGCTGTCAGCATTAGGAATCACGCTTATTGTAATCGGCTCGAAACGATACAGCTTCAAACAGCTCAATTACGGAATGTTAATAATCATCAGCGTAATTGTTGCCCGCTTTTTCGATATGGATATTGATTTATTGGCACGGGGAATTATATTCATTCTGATAGGTGCAGGGTTTATATTTACGAACTTCCTGCTTCATAAGAAATGGAGGGCGAAATGAACCAAGATAATAATAAACCGAAAAACATGAAAAAACTGACATTATGCTTAACAGTAGTATATTTCCTTGTAATCCTTGCTTTTCCTGTATACATGATTTACGATTATCATTATATTCTGTCTACGGGTGAGGTTTATAAAATCCGTGTGAACGCATATGACCCTTACGACCCGCTTAGGGGGAGATACGTGGCAATCCTCCCCGATATTCAAGAACTGCGGTGGGGTGCTTCCAATGTGCGATTAGTGAAAGGGCATAACGATTTTGTTACAGATGTAATCAGAGCTTCTAACCCTGACGTAGACGGTTATATAAAGAATTTTAAGATGGAACGCTATTACATGAACGAGAAAGCCGCTCCTAAAGTTGAAGAGCGTTTGTTGCCGAGGAATATCCTAAGCAGTGATGTTGTTTATGTAATAATTAAAGTGAAAAACGGCAAATACGCAATTGAGGGAATGTATATTAACGATATTCCTGTTGAAGAATATGTACGAGGTTGATAATATGGAAAAAACCATATCCTCCAAAAGCGTCTACAAGGGCAGAATAATTGACTGTTATGAGGACGTTGTTCAGTTACCCGACGGTAAGCAAGCCGGTCGGGAATTAGTCAAACACCCCGGTGGTGTCTGTGTTTTAGCAGTCACCAACGAGGACGATGTGATTATGGTGAGTCAGTTCCGGTATGCCCACGGGAGGGTTCTTTTAGAGATTCCGGCAGGGAAATTAGAGTATGGGGAAGACCCGCTCGAGTGCGGGAAGCGGGAGCTTCTTGAGGAAACGGGGTACACCGCACAGAGTTTCGAGTATCTCGGGAGGATGCTGCCTGTCCCCGCATATTGCAGTGAGGTCATTCATATGTATTTGGCGAGAGGACTCACCTTGGGGGAACGTAACTTAGATGACGATGAGTTTATTGAGGTTATGAAAATCCCATTCGATAAAGTGGTGGATATGATATATCACGATGAAATTTTAGACGGTAAGACACAGTTAGCAGTTTTAAAAGCAAAGGTTTTACTCAATAATTAAGGTGTCGCATGGCGACACCATAATTGTCAATTGTCAACTGTTAATTGTCATTGTTCCGCTGCAACATAATCGTCATATGCCTGCAGTATCATATTCTCGATTTGCCCCCGTGCCTCGGGATTAATCGGGTGGATTATATCACGGAACATTCCCGCCTCGTCACGGCGGCTGGGCATGGCAACGAACATACGTTCATCACCTTGAACCAGCTTAATATCGTGGACGGCTACTGCATTATCTATTGTGAGGGATACGACTGCACGCAATCTCCCCTCTTGTAATATCTTCCTAATCCGAATATCATTGATTTCCATTTGTCTGTTACCTTTCCTTGTAATATATTCTTATTTTTTGTAGAGAAGGGAAAAATATTCATATGAAAAATTTTCTTAATTTTCTTGACGGTAAAAAGCAAATTCACTTAATCGGGGTGGGTGGCAGCGGAATGTATCCGTTGGCACAAATTCTCCACTCTAAGGGGTATAACCTTACCGGCTCGGACAATAACCAGACAGACACGCTTGACGCTGTTCGGAAAATGGGGATAAAAGTATTCATGGGGCATTCCCCTGATAATATTACGGGAGCTGATTTAATTATCCATTCGGCGGCGATTTCAAGCGATAATGCCGAGTTAAAAGCCGCTAAAGAGCAGGATATTCCTGTTATTGAGCGAAGTGAGCTGCTCGGGTTGGTAACAAGCTGGTATAATAAGGCAATCTGCATTTCGGGGACACACGGAAAGACTACGGCTTCGTCAATGCTGACACATATTTTATTAGCCGATAATCTTGATATTTCCGCAGTTATCGGCGGGAAGCTAAAACTAATCGACGGTTCGGGGAGAACCGGCACAAGTGATATTATGGTGTGTGAGGCTTGTGAGTTTTCTAATACATTTCTGAAGCTGCACCCGAGTGTTTCGGTGATTTTGAACATTGATAAAGACCACTTGGACTGCTTTGGGACAATGAAAAACTTAATTAATTCTTTTACGAAGTTCTGCAACATAACAAAAGATGTCCTTGTTGTCAATTCTTATGACAAGAACACCATGTCTGCGGTTAATGAAAGTGAGTTTATGGGGACGGTTATTACGTTCGGTATGTCGCCGGACAACGACTATTACCCGATGAATATTGAGAATAACGAATTTGACTTATTCCATAAGGGTGAGCTTGTTACAAGGATTACTCTTGCTGTATATGGTGAGCATAATATATTAAACGCAGTTGCCGCCTGTGCCACCGCATTATTTGTAGGGTGTTCTGCGGAATCGTTATCTAAGGGTTTGTCCTCGTTTACCGGGGCAGGGAGGCGGTTCGAGGAGTTAGCAGTTATAAACGGTATAACCGTGGTTGACGATTATGCACATCACCCCGCCGAAGTAACCGCTGTTCTTAAAACTGCGAAAACGCTGAATTATAAAAGAGTGTGGGCGGTTCACCAGCCTTTTACATTTTCACGGACTTATACTATGCTTGATGAATTCGCCGAGGCGTTGAAAATCGCCGACAAGGTAACGCTTACTGAAATTATGGGGGGCAGGGAAGTCAACAATTATAATGTTTTTGCTAAGGACTTAGCCGAGAAAATCCCCGATTGCGATTGGTTTTCGACATTTTTCGAGGTTTCTGAATACGTTAGTGAAAACGCACGGGATGGTGACTTAATAATCACGATGGGGTGCGGTGACGTGAACAAGGTGGCACATATGATAATTGAGCGTTTACGTAACCTCGTATAAAAATGCATTACTGCGTTTACCGCATTTACGGACTATTCCCATATATGTGAGTATTTCCAATAATATCGAACCGTCACAGTTTTTACAAAGCTGATTAAACTCTTTTAGTGTAAAGACCTCAGGCAGATTATCGGGCAGGAAAATTCGGTAATCGTCGGGTTGGTGCAGGTAGATTTCTTCTAATAATGCAATCGGTTCTTTCACGGAGCCGATTTTTCTGATTTCAAGCATGGCAATGCAAACAGTAAGGTTCTTATCTGTTAAGAACCCTCGTATTCGGTATAGCTCAAACATAAACTTAGTCAACGACTTGTTATTTCGGGTTGACTTTGCGGTTCTTACCTTTTTTTCAAATGGATATACCACTGTTACATGGCAGGCGTTAAGGAAACATTCTAATTTCTTGTTCAGCTTGTCCCAGCTTGTGGTCTGGATTTCGCATATACCGTTTTCTGTAACAGCGTCAGCGTAATATGAGCCGATTTTAGCCTCTCTGTCAATTTCGGAGGAGTAATGGGCTTTTAACGCCGCATGAATGGATTTTTCATTAAGAGTGCCTATTCCGCCGGAATTTTTCATGTTTGTTAATGTTTCGTTCCTAAATCCGGAAACAGGCGGGATATAGTAGAATTTCTCACTTTCTCGGTCTTCAATAAACGTCAGAACCCCCATTGCCTCATTACTTGGGATAATTCCTGTTGCAATCGCCTTTAACTCGTCTACAGCGTTGTCAACGGCATAACACTCATCGGCGGCACGGAACATTTCCATATCATTAATATTATCACCGAAACAGATAAGCCTGTCTGCCCCGACAAGCTCCTTTAATTTAAGAGCCGATGTCGCTTTAGAAGAATTCGCACTCCATGTTTCATAAAACCTGTAAAATGGCTCATAGGTATCTTTATATGTAACTGCATTAAAACCATTTGCATTTGAAAAAACACTGTCAAGAGCCATTATATCACTTTCCGGATTAAGAAAAGTAATATAGCATATCTCTCCCTCAAACAGCTCTCTATAACAATTGCATGCATAACGATACGGGTCGTCCTTGCGTGTGTCATTGAAGCTTAAAATTGCTTTATGGCTGTTTTCAAGAAAGCTCACCCGCTCCTTGCCGTTATTATGTGCATAAACAATCGGGGTTTCGTTATTCGCAATTATAAATTGCTTTGCCGCTTCTATGCTGTGTTTCGGGATATGCTCGGTGGAAAGACGATTGCCTGTTTTCGGGTCAACAAGAATTATACCGTTCATAGTTATGACCGGTATGTTCATGTTGACGTTTTGCATAATTTGCCCTGCTGTTTGGAATCGCCTCGCAGTCGCATATGAGAACAGCACGCCTTTGTTTATAAATCGGTTAAGCATGCGTTCGCTTCGGGATTTTAATCTTGCTCTGTAATCGAGCAAGGTTCCGTCTAAATCGCTTATGTAAAGTGTCATAAAATCACCTCACAATTATTGTAACAAAATCTTGACTTAATGTCAAATCTATGCTATCATAATATGGTAATTAAAATAACAAAACTTAGGAGGAACATCAACATGGCAGTAAAAGTAGCAATTAACGGGTTCGGAAGAATCGGACGTCTCGCATTTAGGAGAATGTTTGGGGTAGCCGGGTATGAAATCGTTGCAATCAACGACCTTACCTCCCCGAAAATGCTGGCACATTTGTTAAAATACGATTCGGCTCAGGGTGCTTACAAGGGTCATGAAGTGTCTGCAAGTGATGATTCAATCACTGTAGACGGCACTACGATTAAGATTTATGCTGAGCGTGATGCGGCTAATTTACCTTGGGGAAAATTAGACATTGACATGGTTTTAGAGTGTACCGGATTTTATGTAACTAAAGCTAAGTCACAAGCACATATTGACGCAGGTGCGAAGAAAGTCATTATTTCTGCTCCGGCGGGCGATGACCTCCCGACTGTTGTGTTCGGTGTAAACGAGAACATTCTCAAAGCGAGCGATACCATTATTTCTGCCGCTTCCTGCACCACTAACTGTCTTGCTCCGATGGCTAAGGCGTTAAACGACCTTGCACCCATTCAAAGCGGGATTATGTCTACCATTCACGCATACACAGGCGACCAGATGACATTAGACGGTCCTCACGCTAAGGGTGACTTAAGAAGAGCGAGGGCGGCGGCGGCTAATATAGTCCCGAATTCCACAGGTGCGGCTAAGGCAATCGGTCTTGTAGTTCCCGAGCTGAACGGCAAGTTAATCGGTTCTGCACAGCGTGTTCCTGTAATAACCGGTTCATCGACTATTCTTGTTGCAGTTGTAAAAGGCGAGGTTACGAAAGACAGCGTTAATGCGGCAATGAAAGCAGCGGCTAATCCGTCATTCGGTTATAACACTGATGAAATCGTTTCCTCTGACGTAATCGGCTGTGACTATGGTTCGTTATTTGATGCAACACAGACAATGGTTGCGAAAATCGCTGACGGTTTATACCAGGTTCAAGTGGTTTCGTGGTACGACAACGAGGATTCCTACACCGCTAACATGGTTAGGACGATTAAATATTTCGCTGAATTGAAATAATTTTAAAACGTAGGGGCGACCTTATGCGGTCGCCCTTTGTTTTTATACAGGAGTGTATTATGGATTTAAGTGTATTTGTAATAATTGTCGCAGTAATGCTTTTTGTCGGTTTTATTATGACTATAATCATAATATCCCTGATTGTCAAAACCGTAAAAAGAAAGGCTCGCAGTGTAAAAAGCAGTGTACGCAGTACTATTAATATGGCGGCAATGTCTGCCGCAAGGAGCGGTGTAGACAGGTTGGCAGAGCTTGAGCAGCAGAAAATGCAACAGAGAACCGCTGTTCAAACCGAGAAGAACGAGGTTCGCAAGGTTCTGCGTGAACAGTCACCGAATTGTTCCCAGTGCGGGGCACCTAATACTACTGTTGAGGAATTTTGCAATTATTGCGGAACATCACTGATTAAGAGAGTGTAGGGGAAATTATTAATGAACATAATTCAAGAGTTATTCGATATAGTGTCGGACAGGAAAAGCTCACCCGAGGAGAATTCTTATACCTGTTATTTATTCGACAAAGGGACGGACAAGATATTAAAAAAATGCGGTGAGGAATGTTCCGAGATGATTATCGCCGCTAAGAACAGCGATAATGCAGAATTAAAAAACGAAATTGCCGATTTGATTTATCATGTTCTTGTTTTATGTGCGGACAGGGAACTGCAGTGGAGTGAGGTTGAGGCGGTTCTCACTGAACGTAGGGACAAAATCGGGAATTTGAAAGAGTTCCGTGATACGGATAAGAATACGTGAATTAAGGGTAAGCTATGGCATACACACATTTTCATTCAATCAAACAGTTTGACTTTCAAATAAACAGAATACTGACCTATGGTGATAAAGCTTGTGATATAAATGAGTTAGAATCCGCATCAATAAAGATTACGGATTTTAATTCTTGGTATAAAACATTCAAACAATTAGGTGAAACTGCCGAAAACGAAAATCGTTCATTACACGCAGCCTATTATTACCGATTGGCTGAATTTTTTTTGACGCAATCCGTTGAGAAACAAGAAATGTATGAAAAGTCGATTGAGAACTTTAATAAAACTATTCTCATTGACAACGGCTTAAAAATTGAGTATGTTCCGTATATGAATACATCAATGAAAACCTTTGTATTTCGTTCTGAAAACGCAATCGGAAATATTGTTGTTTTTGGCGGTTATGATTCTTTCATTGAAGAATTTTATCTGCCTGTCAAAGAACTCGCAGAATCGGGATATAATATATATTTGTTTGAAGGACCGGGGCAGGGTGAAACTCTCAAAAAAGGGCTTACATTTGAGCCTTTTTGGGAAAAGCCGATGAAAGCTGTGTTAGATTATTTCAATTTAGATAATGCTTGTGTGATTGGAATTTCGTGGGGTGGTTATTTGGCGTTACGAGCCGCCGCCTTTGAAAAGCGTATTAACAAAGCTGTTGCGTATGATGTGCTTTATGATGGCTTTGACTGCATGACAAGTCCTTTCCCGAAACTGATTAGAATAATTATGCGGATTTTATTTTTAATTAAAGCAAAAAGCCTTATAAATGCTATTCTAAATAAAGCGAAAAAGAAAAAATTAATCGTTAATTGGGCTATATCTCACGGACAGTATATAACAGGCGAGGAAACCCCGTATGATTTTTATGTTCACTTAAAAAAGCACACATTAAAAGGAATTATGGATAGAATAGAGTGTGACGTTTTACTTCTTGCCGGGGAAAAGGACCATTATATTCCAAGCAAACACTTTTATATACTTATGGGCGGCTTAATTAACGCAAAATCTGTTAAAGGGAAAATGTTCACTGAAGCTGAGGGTGGGGCGGAGCATTGCCAAATCGGTAATCATCGCCTTGCGATTGATTATATATTAGATTGGTTGTAGTAATAATGACGGTTCTCACTGAACATAATCAAATAAAAAGCCGAGCGGTTAAGTACCGTTTCGGCTTTATGCGTTTACTAAGCAGATTGATAAATAACTTCGCCTGTTCTGACAACGTGTTCGACAAAGCCGCCGGGGTCGTGATTTTCGTCAAGCAAATGAGGTTCAATGTCGGTAAATTTATCGACCCATTTTAAGCCGTACAGTTTGGTGAGCGTGTTACCCCAATCGCCCTCAAAATCTCTTACTAAAACCGCAACGTCAATGTCGCTTAATTCGTTTGGTGTTCCGTTGACGTGAGAGCCAAAAAGTATTATTTTCGTGGGATTAAACATCTTTCGTACTTCCGCAGAGTAATCAATCACTACTCTTTTAACAGTTTCTTTATCCAACGTAAAAATCCCTCCGTTTCTTCTAAAATCTGCTTGCATTTTTCATCGGTTAATGCTTTGGCAATGCGTTCTTTGGTCTCGGGATAACGTGCTTCTATCTGATATTTAGAAATATCGTCTAAAAATAATCGCTGTTCATCATTTAATCGCTCACCTATGTTACCGAGTTTTGCTAATTTGTGCAAATCATGTGTTTTGGGAGGTGTTTCGTTTGTTACACATGCAACTACTGCTTTTAACGATTTTTCCGAAATTTGATTACAGAAAAAAGCCATATCCAAATATCGCTTCCCCTCTAACAACCATTTTGCGGTTATAAGGTTATCATCACACAAATCAAGCCAGTATTGAACCTTTTCAATCATTATAGCTACCCCCAAATCCATTACACCCCCATTTTATCACAATCTATGGCAAAAGTCAAGAAAATTAATAAACACAGACAGGACAGCGGAAGAGTTATATGTAAACTAAACATAGTGTCTTCTTGTTGACAATAAAAAAAGCCGAGCGGTTAAGTACCGTTTCGGCTTTTTTGATTGCGTTCATTTATTATTTGTGACAATCGCAACCACAGGGACATGGTTCGCCCGGCTTACATTTGCAGTTTTCGCCGCATTTACAATTCGGACATTTACAGTATGGGTTGTTACAGCTTCCGTCTTCAACCATGCTGAGTTTTATGTTCTTTTTCATGCTGTGTCACCTCCTTTCCTCCAAATTGCCACCGCCATCGGCATTTTCCCGTCAATTAGAATAATCTCGCAGTTTTCAAAACCGATTTTAGGTAGAAAATCTGTATAGCTGTTTAAATCAAATCTAATTTTGGGGGCAAAACCCAATAAGCGATAGAATTTAAAATTAAGCTTTGCTCTACCGCTTAAACTCGCAAGAAGACATATGGGCAGAATTACCGTACCCCGTGCGACCCGCTTAAGCTCTGCCGCCGCTTTTTCGGGTTGGTCTAATAAATGTAACACTTGAGCCGCAATTACCACATCAAATGAATTATTCGGTTTGCTTATGTTGAAAATATTCAGGTTATCGAAGTCTACATTTGAAACAGCTCGTTTCCTTGCTTTTTTGCGGGCAGTGATTAGCATACGCTCGGACAAATCGGTGCATAATACCGACTCGGCTTTGTCGGCAACTGCAAGGCTGATTGAACCTGTTCCCCCTGCAATTTCTAATACTGTTGAATTGGTAGGTACAATTCCTTTGACGGTTTTTAACATTGCTTTATACGCAACACCATTTGATTTTTCGGCAAAATCGTAGAACGGGGCACAGAAATCCCAGAAATTCATGATTTTTTTCCTCCTTTTACTTGACATTTTTGACTGTCTGTGATACCATTATATCACATGAAATCAAAAAAACAAGTACGCACTTTAATGTGGTATAGTACCCTAAAAGTAAGTATTAAGAAAGGGAGCGGAATATGACTAAAGAATGTAACAGCACAAATTGCCCTGTTGTGGCAACTCTCTCTATGATTGGAGGGAAATATAAAGCTATAATACTATGGCATTTAATGGAGGAGGTTCGGCGATTCGGTGAATTGCAAAAGCTCATACCGCAGGCAACACAAAAAATGCTCACACAGCAACTGCGTGAGCTTGAAAAAGATGGTTTGATTATTCGGACGGTTTACCCTGTTGTGCCGCCAAAGGTAGAGTATCAGTTATCGGATTTGGGGAGAAGCATTAAACCGATTTTAGACACCATGTTCGAGTGGGGAACGGGTTATATGAAAAGCAGCGGTATAGATGTGAATTGTTTTATGTCTGCCGAGAATAATTAATTATGATAGAAAGGCAAAAACAATAACGCACACCGAAATCAAAACAGTGTGTGTTACTTATGCTCCTCTCCCTTTTCACTGCACTCTTGAGTGAATTTTCTATATTTACGAACATTTTTTATTCCGCCAAAAGTACTCCACGCCACATACAAAACAAACGGAATACTAACAAAGGTTGCTGTTTCTAACATACCGTCGTAGTTTTTTTTGATTGTATATGTCCCGTCATCGTTTCGAGAGGTTTGTGTTCTAAAGGAGAACGAACTCGCCGGGCTGTCTGTTATGGTTATTTTTGGAGAGTTGGCTTCCAAAACGGCTGATGTGATTAACATGACAGCACAGATAATAAGTGATAAGCCTGCCGCTGAAAAATCAATAACAAATGAAAGTTTTCGAGGAATTCTATCCGGTTGTAATTCGTCAAGCTCTGTTTTATTGTCCATATCAACCTCAGTACCTCCCATTCTACACATTAAACCGGAACAATACCACATCGCCGTCTTTTATGATATATTCCTTCCCCTCTAAGCGGAATAGCCCTTTCTCCTTAGCGGCGTTAATGCTCCCGCAGGAAACGAGGTCATCGAACGAAACCACCTCTGCTTTAATAAATCCTCGCTCAATATCCTTGTGGATTTTTCCGGCGGCTTTAGGGGCTTTGAACCCGTTGCGGATTGTCCATGCACGGACTTCCTTCTCTCCTGCTGTCAAAAACGAGATTAGTCCCAATAGGGCATACCCCTCTTTAATCATGCGGATTAACCCGGATTCGGCGAAGCCCAATTCTGTGAGGAATAACTCCCTGTCCTCCTCGTCCATAATTGCGATTTCTGCCTCGGTTTGGGCACACACGGGGACGTAACCGCTTTTTTCGGCGGTTGCTATGTCGATTAAGGATTTGTAGAAGGCGTTTTCTCCCGAGATATAATCCGCCTCTGAAAGGTTAGCTGCGTATATAACCGGCTTATTCGATAATAAAGGAGAGTTTTTCAGCATTTCTGCCTCGTCCTCGTCGAACCCGTAGCTTCGGGCGGTTTTACCGTCCTCCATATAGGTAATCAGGTTTTCGAGCAGGTCGATTTCCTTTTGGAGTGATTTATCGCCTTTTAGTGCCTTTCTCGCCCTTTCTAATCGGCGGGAAAGGATTTCTAAATCTGAGAAGATTAATTCAAGATTAACTGTTTCTATGTCACGCTCGGCATTAACCGTACCGTCTACGTGAATGACGTTATCGTCCTCAAAACACCGCACCACATGAATAATTGCGTCAACCTCACGAATGTCGGCAAGGAATTTATTTCCCAATCCCTCTCCTTTTGAGGCACCCTTGACTAATCCCGCTATGTCAACAAATTCAAGAGTGGCAGGGGTGATTTTTTTGGGATTGTACATTTCGGCTAACTTGTCCAATCGTTCATCGGGGACAGGGACAATCCCTACATTCGGTTCAACCGTGCTGAACAGGTAGTTCACAGATTCTGCCTTTGAGGAGGTTAGTGCGTTAAAAAGGGTGGTTTTCCCTGTGTTCGGAAGTCCGACAATGCCAAGTTTCATTTTGAAGATATTTCCTTTCGATGTACACTTTTTTGTAATTTTACCACAATATTCATAAAAAATCAAGTAATATTAATATCTCAATTGCCAAAAATAAAACAAAGTATATATGGAGGTACGTTTTTTATGAGCGGAGGACAATTCGACTTGACAATGTCAAATCTCCCGTTAAGGGCGTTCAGGGAAATTCCCGATTCACGCCCCGACGCAAAGAGTATAACGGGTATAGTCAAAGAAAAAGGTAAGATTTCGGGTTATCGTTTATCAGACGGGCAGATTCTCACGAAAGACCAAGGAATTCGCATGGCACGTGAGGGCGGTATAGTCGGTGTGGGCATTTCTGCGAGAAAGGGCAGCGAATATTTAAAATCGCTCCCCGATGCAAGTGATGATAATAATTTATCGAATTTACCCACGATTAAGCAATAATAGATTATCAAGGGGGACATTGTCCCCCTCTTGACGAATTTTCCTATATATGGTATTATAATACATATGATAGAATTTAAAGACGTTGAAGTGAAGGACAAGGCTTGGGCAGATGAGCTGCTTCGCTTATCGGATTATAACGGATGTGAGTATTCATTCGGGAATAATTATATGTGGAGCAAGGTTTTCGATATGAAAATCGCCCGCTATAAAAACTTTTACTTGGTGAAAAACAAGTATGGCTTCATGTTCCCTGCAGGAGCGGGCGATATTTGTGAGATTGTCGGTGTTCTTCGGGAATACTGCTCGTGTAATAATACCCCTTTGTGCTTTTCGAGCATGAGCAGGGAGGTTATGGAAAAGCTGTGCAGAATATATTGCGAGGATATTGAAGTCGGCACAAATCGGGATTTCTACGATTATGTCTATTGTTTCGAGACTTTGTCGAAGCTTTCCGGGAAAAAACTGCACGCCAAACGCAATCACCTTAACCGTTTCTATGAGAATAACTGGGAATTTGAGCCGATTACTCCCGATAATATTGAGGAAGTGGCAGATATGCACAATCGCTGGTGCATGGAGCATAACTGTTATGATGATAGTGAAAAATTAAGGGAGGCACAGGCGGTCATTCGAGGGTTGGAAAGTTTCTTTGAGCTTGGGTTTGTTGGTGGAATTATCAGAGTTGACGGGGACATTCACGCTTATACATTCGGGGAGAGGCTGAACAGTGATACATTTGTGGTTCATGCCGAGAAAGCGTTCACAACAGTTCAAGGAGCGTATACCGCCATTAATCATGAATTTGTGAATTATGCTTGCAAGGGGTATACCTATATCAATCGTGAGGAGGATATGGGGTTAGAAAACCTCAGAAAGGCGAAGCTGTCATATTGTCCCGCATTTGTAGTGGAGAAGTATAGAGTCAGATTTAAGGAGGTATAGTTATGGTTTATATGTTTTTGGCAGACGGGTTTGAAGAGATTGAGGTGTTTTATCCGCTTGATGTTCTTAGGCGTTGTGGTGTGGAGGTAGCAACTGTCGGCGTTTTCGGTGAATATGCTACAAGCACGAGAGGGGTCACGGTTAAAGCGGACGTTGATATTTCTGAGGTGAAAAAAGACAATAAATTGTCAATGATTATTCTGCCTGGAGGGAATCCGGGTTACACCAACTTAAGCAACAGCAAAGCTATGCTTGATATAATTGAATATTGCGACAAGTTTAATGTATATATTGCGGCGATTTGCGGGGCACCGACAATTCTCGGTAAATTGGGGTTGCTTCGAGGTAAGTCAGCCACTTGTTATCCGGGATTGGAAAAGGATTTAAGCGGTGCAAAATATGTCAATAAACCGGTCGTAATCGACGGGAAGATTATTACCTCACAGGCGGCAGGCACGTCTGAGAAGTTCGCCTTTGCGATTGCTGAGATATTAGCGGGTAAAGCAAAATCAGCCGAGGTTTATAAAACAATGTTATGCGGAAAGTAAAAAACGCACTAAGGCAAGAGCTTAAAGAAAAGCGTCGAGGGTTTAATAAAACCGAGAAAGATATTATCATTTTTGAAAAGCTGATTGCTTTACCGCAATTCGTAAATGCCGAGTCGGTTTTAACCTATGCTTCCATGCCGATTGAGGTTGACACAAGTAGGCTTATCGAATTCTGCCGTAATAATAATACTCCGGTTGCTACCCCGGAAATTGAAAATAATACTATGCGGTTTGTTCCGGAGGTTGACTTAAGTAACAGTGTGTGTATTGTTCCGGCGTTGGCATATAACACGGAAAATTATCGGTTGGGGTTCGGCGGCGGGTATTATGACAGGTTTTTGAAAGACTATAAAGGGATTTCAATCGGGTTATGTTATCGTGAATTTATTACAGAAATTCCCGTTGAGGAGCATGATGTCCCTGTGGATATTGTTTTAACAGATTAATCAAAAAAGGAGGAAGTATGCGTAAACCACCCCCCTCATATAAAAGTGACAGTGTTCCCGAAAATGCTGTACACAATAATTCTGAGATTGAAGATGTTCTCTTTACCGTTTACGGGAATAATATAAAACGCCCTCAAGAGCTTGAGCAAGAGAACACCGACGAAGTAATCAAGGAATTACCCGATAATATTGATGAACGTGAGGATGAAAAAGACGAGGAATATGATGTTGCAAAAGATTATGAGGCGTTTTTTTCAAGTGAAGAGGATGTAGCGGCAGTTATTCCTGTTGCAGATGAAACACGTTTGATGGATATTGTTAAAGAAGAAGCACCTGTTTTTGACGATGGTGAACCGTATAAACCGGGTGAGCTTTCTGAAATAGAAGCCAAGAAAGCGAAAAGCCGTGCCTTAAAAAAGAAAAAGGAAGCGGCGGCAAAAAGAAGACAGCGTAGAAATAACGAGCTTTTACGCACGTTTACACACATTTTCGGCAGTGTGTTATTAATTGTTTTTATTTTGTCGGTGTCGGCGTTTCTTGCACAATTTATTGTGAGGGCTACGCTTGATTTTATGGGAATCACAACAGACGACTTCGAGTATACCGTTGATATTCCCGAGGGGGCATTGACCGAGGAAATTGCAGAAATTCTAAGCAGGTATGAGCTGATAAGTATGCCTGAATTTTTCATATTCTATTCGAGGATTTCTGAAAAGGACGGTGCATATCTCCACGGACTGTTTACGATAAATTCCACCATGTCATATGGGCAGATTATCTCTACACTTCAAACAAGACCGAGGTTTACTGATACAGTGGACGTTACAATTGTTGACGGAATGACCGCACGGGAGGTAGGTCTGCTTCTTGAGGAGAACCTTGTTTGCAAGGCAGAGGATTTCGAGAAATTCTACATGAACAAAATGAATGTATATACATTTGAAAAGCGGGTTTTGCAAAATTCTAACAAGTTTTATCAGCTTGAGGGGTATTTGTTCCCCGACAGCTATAACTTTTATGTTATTGATGATTTGCTCGATAATCCCGATATGGATACAATGAGGTATGCCGAGCTTGCCGCAAGAACCATATATTCCAACTATAACTCGAAGGTTACAAACGAGATGTATAAGAAAATGGGGGAAATGGGATTCACCCTTGATGAATTTATGACGCTTGCTTCGATGGTTCAGTGGGAAGCTGCCGACCCCGATGACATGAAGTTAGTCGCATCGGTGTTTCTTAATCGGTTAAATGACCCCGATAACTTCCCGAGAATGGAATCAAACGTCACAAGAAAATATGCCACCGAAAATATCAGACCATTCATTAATGCGGGGAATACAGGGATTTATACCCCTATTCTACAATTATATGATACGTATCTTTCGTCGGGGTTGCCGCCCGGTCCTGTGTGCAGTCCGGGAATGAATGCGATGGAAGCGGTGCTTAACGCTCCGAGTAGCGGTTATTACTACTTCTGTGCTAATATCGAAACGGGTGAGGTCTTCTTCGCACAAACCCTTCGTGAGCATGAGATTAATCTTGAAAGAGCGGGAATTGACATTTCTACGGTGGTTAACTGATGAAGCTTGAACTGCTTTCCCCGTGCGGGGATATGGAATCGTTGAAAGCGGCGATACTCTATGGTGCTGATGCCGTCTATGTCGGTGGTGAGGCGTTCGGGTTGCGTGCTAATGCAGGGTTCACAATAGCTGAATTATCCGAGGCAGTCGACTATGCTCATGAACGCAGTGTCAAGGTGTATCTCACCTGTAATATCGTGGCGGATAATTCTGACATTGACAGGTTTACCGGATTTATTAAACAATTACCGCCTGTTGATGCGGTGATTGTTTCCGATATGGGGATATTCGATATTCTCAGAACACAGCTACCCGAAATGCCTGTCCATGTTTCCACACAAGCAGGTGTGATGAATTATGCGGCGGCGAATATGCTGTATAAATTAGGGGCGAGGCGGATTGTTTTAGCACGGGAAACCTCACTCACGGATATTAAGAAAATTCGAGAAAGCATACCCCATGAGTTAGAATTAGAGGTGTTTGTCCACGGTGCGATGTGCGTCAGTTACTCGGGGAGGTGTCTTTTATCCTCGTATATGACTAACCGTGATGCAAATAAAGGGATATGTTCTCACCCATGCAGATGGAGCTATCATCTTATGGAGGAGTCACGCCCGGGTGAGTTTTTTAAGATTTATGAAGATGATGAAAACACATTTATACTAAACTCGAAAGACCTATGCATGATAGGGTACATTAACGAATTGAGTACATCGGGTGTCACAGCACTTAAAATAGAGGGCAGGGCGAAAACCGCATATTATACCGCCACGATTACTAATGCCTACCGAGCCGCTATTACAGCGTTCAGGAATGGCGAGAAATTACCCGATTGGGTTAGGCGTGAGGTTGATTGTGTCAGTCACCGACAGTATTCCACGGGGTTTTATTTCGGAGACGCCGAACAGTATCACAAGGATTCCGGTTATATACGAAACTGTGATTTTATCGGAACGGTTGACGGTTATTCAGATAATCTGCTTGAAATAACCGTACGGAATTATTTTACGGTTGATGACCATATAGAAATAGTTCAGCCGGGTTTGCCCCCTCAAAAGCTTATGATAAGTGAAATGTATAATTCAACCGGTGAAGCGGTGAAAATCGCAAATCATGCAATGGAAAAAATGAAGATATTATGTTCTGATGTATATAAAACGGGTTCTATGCTTAGGAGGGTGAATGTATAATGTCGTTCTCACAAGATGTTAAATCGGAGCTTCAGCGAATTAAAGAAACGGGAAAGGCTTATAAATTTGCACTTTCCTACGGCATTTCCTATGGTTTGAAGAATACCGATTCGGCTGACGGTTTAATTGATGAGTTAATATTATCCGGTGATGATGAAATTGCGGGATTGTTTTTCAGAGGGGTGTTTATTTCGTGCGGCTCTGTCACTGACCCGAAAAAAGAGTATCATCTTGAGTTGGCTCCGCCTAACTCCGGAAAATGCACCGAGCTGCTCGAATTCATGTCGGAGCGTGGCATTTCCATGAAAAAGTCAAGCCGGAAGGGGCAGATGTTCTTATACAGCAAGGATAGTGAACAAATCGAAGATTTTTTGACTTATATCGGGGCAATTCGCCATTCTATGAAGATAATGAACGTGAAAATATATAAAGAGGTTCGCAACAATGTCAACCGTGCGGTTAATTGTGAGGCTGCCAATATCGGGAAAACCGCCCGTGCCGCAGGAAGACAGTTAGATGACATAGAGTATATTTTTCGAGTGAAGGGCATGGAGTTCCTCCCTAAGGAGCTGCGGGAGGTTGCGATAATCCGGCGTGATAATATAGATTTGCCGCTTAAGGAAATCGGTGAACGACTTGACCCGCAAATCAGTAAAAGCGGTGTGTATCACAGGCTCAGACGGATTACTGAAATTGCAGATGAATTGCGAAGCACAGGAAATATATAAGATAATAAGGAGAAACATAGTGGAAAACAAAAAGAACATATTATTCCCAATCGTGGGAGCGTCGGTACTCGGCGTATTTGCGATAGGTGCGATAATCTTCCTCGCAACCCGTCCCGACCCGGTTGAACCTGCACCGGTGGAAAGCACAACAGAAGCGACTACCACCGAGGCGACAAACGGGCAGACAGAGTCGTCTGCCCCTACAACAGCGGCGACAAACGGGCAGACAGAGTCGTCTGCCCCTACAACAGCGGCGACAAACGGGCAGACAGAGTCGTCTGCCCCTACAACCGAGGCAACAACTACCGAGGCTGCGACGATTGACACCACCGACTATTCCACCGAACCGGAGGAGTTTGTTGTAAACGACATCAGCGATATTATTTTGGACGGTCCGCCCCCGACACCACCACCCACACAAGCTACACCGGCACAGGCAAACACAACAGAGAACCCCAACCCGAGAATGGGTGAAACAAGAGCAAATGGTGATTACTGGAGCGGACAGGAATGGGTGCCTTGGACATCTGGAAGTGCTTCGGGTAGAGACAGCACAATAGGCACAGGAGATTGGGATAACATAGTAGGCTGGTGACGACAGTTAACAATTGACAGTGTATAGTGTACAGTGAGGGAAGTATGAAAGAATATTATAAAATTTATAAAAACCCTTGACGAATTAGCATAAAGGGTGTAAAATAGTATTGTTTGATTTACATAAAAAAGGAATGAAACAGATATGAAAAAGATTGGTGTGTTAACCAGCGGGGGAGACGCTCCCGGAATGAATGCGGCTGTTCGTGCTGTAACCCGTACCGCAATTAAAAAAGGTTTGTCGGTTATGGGAATTTACAGGGGTTTTCAAGGTTTATTAAACGGTGACGTTGCAGAATTAAACATAAGGAGCGTTTCCGATATTATGCACAGGGGCGGCACTATGCTTTATTCTGCACGCTGTGACGAGTTCCGCTATCAGGAGGGCGTCAAAAAAGGTGCGGATAAATGCCGTGAGTATGGTATTGACGCAATTGTCGTAATCGGGGGAGACGGTTCGTTCAGAGGAGCGGCAGACTTGTCGTTGTACGGGATTCCTTGCATGGGTATTCCCGGAACGATTGACAATGACATTGGTATGACGGAATATACAATCGGTTATGATACAGCAATGAACACTGCTATGGAATTAGTGGATAAGCTGCGTGATACAATGCAATCACTTGACCGTTGCTCGGTGGTTGAGGTAATGGGGCATCGTGCGGGTTACATAGCACTTAATACCGGGATTGCCTGTGGTGCGACATATATTATCACAAAGGAAATGCCCTACAGTGTTAAGGAAATTATCGAGATTATTGAGAATACACAGACCAACAATAAACATCATTTTATCGTGGTTGTTTCCGAGGGAATAGGCGGCTCGGCAGAAATTGCCAAGCAAATCGAGCGGGAAACCGGTGTTGTTACAAGAGCAACAATATTAGGGCATGTACAAAGAGGTGGCTCACCCACAGTTCGTGACAGGGTTGCCGCAAGTCAGCTCGGTCATTTCGCAGTTGAGCTTCTGATGAACGGGATAGAGAATAGAGTAGTCGGCTTCTGGGATAATAAGGTTGTTCACTATGATATTAAGGAAGCACTTTCAATGAAAAAAGACTTTGATAAAAAGCTGTTCGAGGTAGCTTCGGATATTAGTTTTTAGGAATTGATTATGGTATTTTTGAATTTGTTCAAGGATTCGGCGAAAGAATTGAAGAATATCCGTTGTTTGGCGACAACGGGTATTTTAATAGCGGCATATGTGGTGATGAATTCTCCGCTTTTATCTTTGAACACAGAGGTGCTGAAAATTACATTCGGGTATCTTGCACTTGCGGCAATCGCTATGCTGTATGGGCCTGTCGTTGCGATGATTGCGGCAGTTCCGTGTGATATTATTACTGCTTTAGTAGTGGGGAGCTTGGGGGTTAATCTTGTATACACGCTTCCTAAGATTTTAGAAGCGTTAATCTACGGAATGCTCTTGTACGGATACGGTAAGCGGCTTTCAAGCGGTGACAGGCTTCATCAACCGTGGTGGGCGGCGTGGCAGGTAATTAGAATTGTTCTTGCACGATTTTTGGTAATGTCGCTGTGTTATTTACTTTTAAACTCATATCTGCTGTATTTTATTATGGGGGTTTCGAGTAATACCTTTGCAGTATTCATGTATCCTCGGTTTGTAAAAAATGTTATTCAGTTTCCGATTGACTTAGCTTTAATGCTTGTTCTGCTTCCGATATTGGGGACACTTCATATAAGAGTTAAGTCACGCTATGACAGAGAAAGGGCGGTGAAAAAATGAAAACTCTCGGAATAATCGGTATCGGTAATATGGGCGAGGTTATCATAAGGGGCGTCGATAATAAGAGTTTTGCAAGGTTATACGGATATGACGCTTTTTCAGATAAGCGGGCATTTATTGAGGAATATGGAGGGATTTGGCTTAATAGTGAGCTTGAGGTTGTTGAAAAATGCAAATACATTCTGCTTGCTGTGAAACCGCAGTCCGTTGATGAACTCCTTCGTAAAATTGCCCCTGCCGTAACAGCCGATAAAGTCATAATATCAATCTGTGCGGGAATAACTGCCGAGTTCATTCGTTCACGAACGTTGCCAAGCACGAAAGTAATTCGCATTATGCCGAACACACCTATGATGTTAGGCTTGGGGGCGAGTGCGGTTTCAACTGATGAACTGACTTCTCGTGATGAACTGCAGTTCGCATTATCGGTGTTTGGAGGTTTAGGGATAAACGAAGTCATTCCTCCGGATAAAATGAACGAGATTATCTGCATAAACGCATCTTCGCCTGCGTTTATATATCTGTTTGCAAAAGGGTTCACAGATTATGCGGTTCAACAGGGGATTAGTGAAAAAGCGGCGTTAAACCTGTTTTCGCAGACATTAATCGGTTCGGGAAAAATGCTCATGGATTCCGGAATGTCGGTAGATGATTTAATTTCACAGGTTGCCTCAAAAGGCGGGACTACCGAGGCAGGGTTAAGTCAGTTACATGAAAAAGGGTTGCTTGAGGCGGTTAAGTCAGCGTGTGAGGCGTGTACTGCACGTGCTTGGGAATTAGGGAGGGAAGAATGAAGTATTACGTAGTTGATGTGTTCACCGAGGAATTATTCAAAGGAAATCCGGCAGGGGTCTGCATAATGGACGCTTTCCCCGATGATATAGTGTTACAAAACATCGCCGCTGAGAATAATTTATCGGAGACTGCTTTTGTATTAAAACGTGAGGATTATTATGTTCTTAGGTGGTTTACTCCGAAAATGGAGGTGGATTTATGCGGTCATGCCACCATTGCGAGTGCTTTTGTCTTGTTTAAGTTTTTTGAAAAGAACGCTAAGGACATCAGCTTCAAAACCATGAGCGGTGCAGTTCGGGTGGAGCGGAAGGGTGAAATGCTTTTCCTTGATTTTCCGGTGAGGAGGGCGAGGGCGGTCGAAAGCTACAAAGCCTTTGATGAAGCGTTCTCCTGTACTAATAAAGGCGTGTATTTGGCGAATGATTTTATGGTAATTTTAGAAAACGAGCTTCAAGTTAAAAATATCAAGCCTGATTTTGAAAAATTAAAGAGAATTAAAGAAGAAGCGGGAATGTTGAACGATAACTTCGGTGTTATAATCACTGCACCGGGTAATCTGTGTGATTTCGTTTCAAGATTTTTCGCCCCTAATGCAGGGGTTGATGAAGACCCTGTAACCGGTAGGGCACACTGCACATTAATACCTTACTGGGCGGAAAAATTAGGCAAATCCAAAATGTGGGCAAGGCAGGTGTCCGCTCGGGCGGGTGACATTGACTGTATGCTGCACGGGGAAAGAGTTATAATCGGGGGAAAAGCCGTGTTATACTTATCCGGTGAAATAATGATTTAGAAAACAAGGGTTTCCTATGAAATTTAAGGAAACCCTTATTATTTTTATAAAAGCTATTGCATTATATATAAAAAAATGCTATACTTATTGATAATTATTATGGAACACATATATATCAAAAATGTCAGAATTAATAAAACTGCGGCACTTGCCCCAATGGCAGATGTAGCCGACCATGCTTTCAGGTGCATGGCGAAGAGGTTTGGGGTGGCTTATGTTGTCGGAGAAATGACGAGTGCTAAGGGTTTAGTCTACGGCGATAAGCGGACTGCCGAGCTTTTAAAGGTTACCGATTATGAGCGTCCTATGTCTGTTCAGCTATTCGGGAGTGAGCCTGAATTTATGGCGAAAGCGGCGGTTATGGCTTTGGAATACCGCCCCGACATCATCGACATTAACGCAGGTTGCCCTGTCAATAAGGTTATAAGCACGGGTAGCGGTTCTGCTCTTATGAAAAATCCGAGGCTTTTCGGTGAAATTGTTGAAGCTGTTACAAAATCTGTAAGCATTCCCGTCACCGTGAAAATTCGCACAGGCTGGGACGAAAGTAGCATTAACGCTGTTGAAATTGCGAAAATTGCTGAAGCAAACGGTGCTGATGCGGTAACTGTTCACGGTAGGACACGGGTTCAAATGTATTCCGGTAAAGCTGATTGGAAAGCAATTGCCGACGTTAAGAACGCTGTGAAAATCCCCGTAATCGGGAACGGCGACGTGACTTGTGCCGTTTCCTGCAACGAAATGTACAAGCAGACCGGTTGTGATTTGGTGATGATTGGCAGAGCGGCTTTCGGGAGACCGTGGATTTTCCAAGAAATCGCTGACAATACAATAATCGATATGTCGCTTTCTGAAAAAATGGAAATAATGCGTGAGCATATCGAATTAATCGTAAAAAACAAGGGTGAGTATATAGGGATGAGAGAGGCTCGAAAGCACGCCGCATGGTACATTAAAGGGATTAGGGGTGCGGCAGAATTCAGAAATCAGTGCATGGGCATGAACACTCTTGATGATTTATACGAATTGATAGATAAGGTGATTGTTAATTGAAAAAAATATTAGTTTTACTTATAATTACTGCAGTTTTATTATGCGGGTGTGATTTATTCAATAATAGACCGGTCGCAACGGAAACCTTACAAACAATGCCGGAAATTTCCGATGAACCGTCACCCTATCCGGTGATAATCGATGGCGTTATAATTAGCGAACCCCCTGAGAGAATTACCTGCCTTTCACCTGTTTTGTGTGAGATTTTACACGAATTCGGCGAGGAACACAGAATAATCGGGAGAAGCGACTATTGCGATTATCCCGCTCAAATAAGGGGTATTCAAAGCTTTGGAAGCGGAATTAATTTAGAGGTTGACAGGATTATAAAAGCTGCTCCCGATTTATTAATCACCTCCTCCCCCGTGTCAGCTATGGACAGGAAGACATTGGAATTAGAGGGGATTGCGGTTGTGGTTATTCCGAACCCTAAAAACTTAGATGAGTTCAAAAATGTTTATCGAATAATCGGAGTAATTCTTCACGGTGGATTTGTCGGTGAGGAGGAGGGGGAAAGGACTTTTTCTGTAATTTCCCGTGTCTGTGACAACCCGAATGTTGTAAAATTAGGTAACTTCGTATATATAACGGAAAATCTTGCGTTGGCAACCGGAGATACCTTGGAAAGCTCGGTAATATCCTGTTTCGGCAATAACTTGGCAGTAAGCGGGGCAGGTTATATATATGACAAGTCCAAGCTGCTTGTCACCCAACCCGATGTTATAATTTTAAACAGCAATTACACAATTGAGGATTTACTTGAGGACGAGTATTATTCTCAGCTTGATGCGGTGATTGATGAAAGAGTTATAATTATCGACAACACCTTTTTTGAAAGACCCACTGCACGGATTATCTCGGTGATTTCACTCTTAACGACAGAATTTAATGCTATGAGGAGCTAATGCTTTGTTTACGAATTTGAGATTTTATTTATCAGACATACTCGATAATACCATAAGCGTTATTAAAACAATGTCGTTTGTGGACTATGTCGAAATTCTCATTTTGACATGGTTTATTTATATCCTTATCAGATTTGTTAAAGAAACTCGTGCGGAGCAGCTCTTAAAAGGGATTTTCTTTATTTTTGTTATTACCATGCTGTTAAATCAGCTTGAATTCAAGGTTCTCGGTGTTTTGAGTGAAACGATTATAAACATGGGTATTATTGCGATTATTGTAATGTTCCAGCCCGAATTGAGGAGAATTCTTGAAAAAATGGGGCGGGTTAAGTTGGTTAAAACAATTACGCAGCCTTTTGAGCCGGGGAATTATTCGTATAAGATGAGCGGGGCAATCGAACAGATTACCAACGCTTGTGAAAAGCTGTCACGCAAGGCTACCGGAGCGTTAATAGTTATTGAGCGTGATACCAAGCTCGGCGAGCAAATCAGCACGGGGACTATATTAAACGCCATTCCCTCTGAGGAATTGTTCGGGAATATATTCCACCCGAACACACCGTTGCATGATGGTGCGGTAATCGTTCGTGACGGTTTGGTTTATGCGGCGGGATGTTTCCTCCCTAAGCCGCAAAAGGAAGAGCTTATTTCTAAGGATTTGGGTTCTCGTCACCGTGCGGCTATCGGAATGAGCGAAATTTCCGATGCGGTTGTCATTATAGTTTCGGAAGAAACGGGCATAATCTCTATAGCAGAAAACGGTGTACTTCATAGAGGCTTCAATTATCAGAAGCTGAACGATTATCTGACACAATCACTTATGCCGACATCACAGAACAAACAGAATAAACAGGATAAACCTAAACGTGAAAAAAGAAAACCTCTCAAGGAGGAAGAATGAACAATATCGTAATTAATTTTTTGAAATCGTTTATAACGAATTTGAGGTCAATTATTTTCGCTGTTATTTTAGCGGTAATTGCGTGGTTTGCTATATCCTTTCAGCTGTTCCCGAATGTCACGAAAAGTTTTGTTTTACCTGTGACCGCTAATCCGACTGCTTTTATGCTTGACGATAATTTGACTCTTTCTGAGGATTTTAACAGCACTGTCGAATTGAGAATTCAAGGGAAACGTTATGAAATTGGCGGAATAAGAGCAGAGGATTTCGATGCTTACCTCGATTTTTCAAAAGTGAGCGGGCCGGGTGAATATGTCGCTGATATTATATTTAATAAGCGTGACGGGATAATCTGCGAAATTTTAAATCCGCTCGAAACCAAGACCGTTAATATAATCCAGCAAGACCGAAAAACGCTTACGATTATTCCGAATATATCGGGTGTTTCGGCGATTGAGGGAATGCAGATTGATTATGACAATGTTGTGGTTAATCCGTCAACGGTTGTTATCCGTGGTGAGAAATCCTTGATTGATGAGGTTGACCGTGCCGAGGTGGTGGTGACAAGCTCAGATGTGTTAATATATACGTCGGAACTGCGTGGGGAGCTTATTTTTTATGATAAGTACGGTGAGAGAATAATAAACAATAATATCCTTTATGAAAATAGGGGATATGATGTGACTGTACCCGTGTTTAAGCAGAAAACGCTTCCTCTTGATGTATCGCTGATAAACGCCCCGAATAACTTTGACAGGGCATCTTTATGGGAACGTATGAGGATTTATCCGGAAGAACTCACTCTTTCTTCTCCCGATTTTTCCATTGATAATCACGATGTTATGAGCATTGGTACAGTTTCACTTAATGAGCTTACGCTTAGGGATTTACAGGGAGGGTATTCAATAATTATTGAGCTTCCCGAGGAATACACTAATATGACGGGGATAAACACGGCGGTTCTAACCTTTGAAGATGTTGACGATTATGGGCAAAGGGTGTTTGAGGTTTCAAGCGATAATTTCACCACAATTAATGTTCCGGCAGGATATAGTGTAAACTACATAACAAAACAGATTTCGGTCAAGGTGGTTGGGCCTTCAAGTGTTATTTATGAAATGTCATCTGCTGATATAACTATGACGATTAATATGGCAGGGATTGAAATTTCAGAGGGAACACGAACTATCGGGGTGAATTTCCGTATTCCGGGTTCAAATGTTGAGGCGTGGGTTGTTGAAGAGTATAGAATTAATATTGAAATAATCAAAATCGACTAACAGAAATGGGGCATTGTATATGGAAAAAATACAAATCAAGATTAATAATCGTGACTATTCACTGATAACTGATGAAGCACCGGAGCGGATTGAACAATTAGCCGCTTCATTAGAGGTGAAAATTAGTGAATTCCGCAATCAAATGAGGAACAGACCGGAAATCGAGGTTTTAACGCTTACTGCCTTTGATTTGCTGGAATGTATCGACACCGAGAAAATGAATTATGTCAAGCGGCTCGGTGACTTGAAATCACAAATTGAGGAAATGGAAGCAAAGAATAAACAGCTCCTTTATGAAAATATGTCCAGTGCAGAAAGTGAATTGGTTCAGATTGCCAATGTTAAGGAGCAGGAGAACTATGACCTACGCTCTAAGCTTCTCGAATATGAGAAAGTGTGGGACGAACACGCCCACGGCACTTATAAAAGTGCCGCCTCGGAGGTTGAGGAGTATGCTGATGCCAAAACTGAGGAAAATGAAATTCTTCGGGAGACATTAGCGAATTTTGAAAAATCCTTTGACGATTATGTTCAAACAAAGGAAAAGGAGATTATTCGCTTGCAAAGGGAAAACGAGGAATTATGCAGTGAAAACGAGGAGTTAAAGCAACGCCTTGCTGCTTTAGCAGACGACGGACAGCTGTCAATATGTTAGAAATATTGGCACCCTGCGGGAATATGGATATGCTGAATGCCGCACTGGATTCCGGTGCGGACGCAGTTTATTTAGGGTTAAAGAGGTTTTCTGCACGCAATAATGCCGGTAATTTCGATTATGAAGCCTTGTGCGAAGCCGTTGAAAAGTGCAGGTTATACGGGGTGAAAGTATACCTCGCCCTTAACACACTCGTGTTCGACGATGAGTTAGGTGACGTGTGTGAATGTGTTTTAGTCGCCGCAAGAGCAGGTGTTCACGCAATAATCGTTCAAGACCTTGCAGTTGCCAAAATAATTAAAGACACTGTCCCCGATATGCCTTTGCACGCTTCAACACAAATGACCGTGACATCATCTTACGGTGCGAAACTATTGAAACAAATGGGGTTTTCACGGGTGGTATTAGCACGAGAATTGTCACTCGTTGAAATAACCGATATATGTGAGAATTCCGGTATTGAGATTGAAGTATTCGTTCATGGGTCACACTGCGTTTCGGTGAGCGGTCAGTGTTATATGAGTGCGTTCTGGGGTTCGGGTGAACGAAGCGGTAATCGTGGTTCGTGTGCCCAACCGTGCAGACTTAATTTTATTTCAGACGATGGTGAATATGCATTATCGTTGAAGGATTTATCACTTATTGAACACATGGACAAGCTGAAAAAAGCGGGTGTAACTTCAATTAAAATTGAGGGTAGAATGAAACGTCCGGAATATGTTACTGCCGCAGTAACCGCCTGCCGCAAGGCTATTAACGGTGAAATCCCGGATTTGCAATTACTGCATGATGTATATTCAAGGAGCGGGTTCACAGACGGGTATTTCATCGGTGATTATTCCGACATGAACGGTGTTCGCACTAAGGAAAATGTTATCGCCGGTACAAGTGCGGTTAAGAAAGTGAAACACGAAATATACAAGCGACATTCTATAAACTTTTACGTTTTAATAAAACATGATATTCCGATTAAATGTTCTGTTTTTTTGAATGATTTATCCGTTTCGGTTGAGGGTGGTATTCCTGAGAAAGCAAAAACTAAAGAAATAATTGCTAACACCGTTAGCGAACAGCTATCAAAATTAGGCGGGACTATATTTTCATTAGGTGAGATAACTTGTGAAATAAGTAGTGGTTTAGCGGTAAGCGTTGCCGAAATTAATCAATTAAGGCGAAAATCAATTGAACTAATTTCACAGGAAATCATTAAAAATAACACAATAAATTATAATATTATCGGGGGACAAAATGACTAAAAAAATTATAAGCTCGGTCATGTGCGGAATGTACATATCAATCGGTGCAACTGCGTTTCTTGCAGTTGGGAATAATCCGGCGGGAGCGTTCTTTTTCACAGCGGGAATAATGTTGGTAACTGCGTTTTTCGGAATGCTTGTGACCCGTGTATTCGCTTTATTTCCATTTAAGGAATACAAGGTTATTGACATAATTATCGCACTCCTCGGGAACACGGTAGGCTGTGTTATATATGCATTTTTGCTGAGCTGTACACGGTTTGCCAATGATATACATATCGAGAGAATAAAAGCAATTGCCGGCTTCAGATTAGACGATAATTTTTTGAGCCTTTTTATACTTTCGATATTCTGCGGTTTTTTGGTAGCCTGTGCTTGTCTTACCCCGAAAGCGTTCCCCGATAACAGAATTGCCTCATTAGCTTTGACTATAATCTTCATCGCCACATTCGTGGTGTGCGTTCCCGAGCATATCGTGGCTGACATATTCTTCTTCGCTTTTTATTCGTTTACAGTTGGGTTTGAAATTGAGATGGTTCCGATTTTGCTGATTGTTGCGGCGGGGAATTTAATAGGCGGAATGGGAACAGGGTATTTGGAAAAATACAGGAACGGTGCGAAGTAGGAGGGATAGATTTATGGTAAATGAGAAAAATATTGAACGGTTCAGTGGATACGCAGATTTATATAACACTGTACGCCCAACACCGCCTGAAATCATAACAAAAGCAGTTCTGCTTTATTCAAAGAACACTACCAAAACAATTATTGATATAGGTAGCGGAACAGGGCTGTCAACGCTTATCTGGAAAGACATCGCCGAAACAATAATCGGAATTGAACCGAATGATGACATGCTGAACGAAGCCGAGAGAAATATAAAAGAAAGTAATATATCATTTCGTAAAGGTTTGTCAAACAACACGGGTTTATCATCGGAATATGCAGATATTGTTTCAATTTCGCAGGCATTCCATTGGTTTGACATTGACAGTACGTTGGAAGAAATATATAGAATATTGAAAAATGACGGTGTTCTTGCAATATTTGACTGTGACTGGCTTCCCGCAGTTGATTGGGTGGTTGAGCAAGCATATGATAAAATCAGAAAGAAAGCTGACCAAATCTGCGAATCACAGGAAAAACATGCTGTCCGAAATGACAAAAACTCGTATATTAACAGGATTAATAATTTCGGGAAGTTTCGATTTACTAAAGAAGTTGTCTGCCACGAAACAAAGAAATGCAATCCCGAAGGAATATTCGGCATTGCATTAAGCCAAGGCGGTATACAAGATGCTTTGAAAATTGATAAGACATTCCAAAACGATGTCGATGAATTTTACGAATTAGTTAAATCAAGGATGAACAGTGAATTTGAGATAATTTTTTTATACAGATTGCGAATTGCGGTAAAGTGAATTAATCAGGAGTTTATTTATGCCTATTAAAGTCTTAGACAAAAACGTCTCCGAGTTAATTGCGGCGGGTGAGGTTATTGAACGTCCCGCTTCTATTGTAAAAGAGCTTATAGAAAATTCGATAGACGCAGGTGCAGAGTGCATAACTGTAGAAATCCAAAACGGCGGAAGAACATTTCTGCGTGTCACCGATGACGGAACAGGTATTCCTCATGATGAAGCACCTGTCGCTTTTTTGCGTCATGCCACCAGTAAAGTAAGAGTAAGCGATGACTTAACGGCAATATCGACGTTAGGGTTCAGAGGGGAAGCGTTAGCCTCTGCGGCGATGGTTTCAAGAGTACATCTCCTCACTAAAACAATTGATTCAAAAATGGGAACTTCTTATAAAATAGAGGGCGGGGAGGAACTTGAACACACTTCTGCCGGTTGCCCCGACGGAACGACGTTAATAATCCGTGACTTGTTTTTTAACACTCCGGCAAGGCTGAAATTCCTAAAGAAAGACTTTTCGGAGGGTAACAGCGTTCAAGCGGTTTTCGACAGAACCGCATTAATTAATCCGCAGATTTCGTTTAAACTGATTAGGGATAACAAAACAATTAAAATCACCCCGGGGGACGGGCAGCTCCATTCCTCGATTTATGCAATATTCGGGAAAGAATTTGCGACAAGTTTAATCCCCGTTGAATATTCGCAGAATAATATTAGTGTTACCGGATATATTTCCATGCCTTTGTTCTCGAAAAGTAATCGTGCATTCCAGTATTATTACGTTAATCAACGGTACATTCGTTCACCAGCACTGATGGCAGCAGTTGAAGAGGGGTTCAAAAACAGCATAATGACAGGGAAATTCCCTGCTTGTGTTTTAAATATCGAAATCAATCCCGCAGATGTTGACGTTAATGTTCACCCTGCGAAAATCGAGGTTCGATTTGTAAACGACAGGGCGGTTTTCGATGCGGTATACTTCGCTGTGAAAAACGCATTACTTAATGCCCCGAATATGCATGAACCCACACCGGAGCCGATTATTCAAGAAACACCTGCCCCTGTATACATTCCTCCTAAACCGGAGGTGACACCGCAGTTTCATTCACATGTATTAAACACATTAAAAACAGAATACAACACTGAGCCGCAGTTCAAGCATATTAACGAGCAGTCGTTCGTAAAGCGTGAAGCAGTCCCTATAGTTCAAGAAACTTTTGAGGAAAAACCGACTCAGCAATTCAAAGTCATCGGCGAATTATTCAACACGTATATTTTATGCGAGCATGGGGAAAACATGGTATTAGTCGATAAGCATGCCGCCGACGAGCGAATTCGATTCAACAAATTGAAACACGAGTTAAAGTCACATTCACAGTTGCTTTTAGAAAATGCAGAGGTTGTTTTAGATTCAGACGGTTATAATGCAATTAATGATGCCGCAGATGATTTAGCGAATATCGGGATTGATATTGAAAGCGGTTCGGATTTTTTAATAAAAATTCTGTCAATGCCAACATTATTAGACAAGGTTAAGCCCTGCAAACTAATATGTCAAATTGCAGAACAACTTACGAATGGTGCAAATGTCAGCGATAACATATTCGATGAAGCCCTGCACAGAATTGCATGCAGAGCTGCGATTAAAGCAGGAGACAAGTCGGCTGATTATGATATAGTGCAGCTTGCCGAAGAGGTGTTGAATTCCTCCGAACTACGCTACTGCCCCCACGGGAGACCGATTACCGTTACTATGAGTAAACGTGAGATTGAAAAACTATTTAAGAGAATACTATGACAGATAAAGTAAAAATAATAGTAATCTGCGGGCCTACCGCTTCGGGGAAAACTCACCTTGCCGCAGACGTAGCGGGGCATTTCAATGGAGAGGTAGTGAACGCTGATTCCATGCAGGTTTATCGAGGGATGGACATTGCCACAGCCATGCCGACTCATGGTGAAAAACAAGGAATTCCACATCATCTTTTTGCAATTATCGAACCCGATGAAACATTTTCCGTGGCAGACTGGTTAATCCTTGCACGGGAGAAAATTGCAGAAATAACAAGCAGGGGTAAGCTTCCTGTAATTGCAGGCGGGACAGGGCTTTATATAAACTCGCTGATTGATAATATCACATTCGACGATATTGGAAATGACACAGAATTTCGTGAAAAAATGTATAAGCTTGCCGAGGAAAAGGGCAATTCATTTTTACTGGAAATGCTGCGGAGTATCGACCCTGAAGCTGCTTCAAATCTGCATGAAAATAATGTGAAGCGTGTTATTCGTGCGTTGGAAACCCATAAATCCGGCGGCTTAAATATGGAGTCCAGACTTGAATTAAGCAGAAAAACACCCTCACCATATAATGCTTGCGTAATCGGAATTAATTTTGAAAGCAGGCAAACACTGTATGACAGGATTAATCGGCGTGTCGATATTATGCTTGAAAACGGCTTATTAAATGAGGCAATTATGTTCAATTCCCGAAAAACTGCAACTGCTTCACAAGCAATCGGGCATAAGGAATTGTTACCGCATTTAAAAAATGAAGCAGAATTAAATGAATGTGTCGAAATCCTGAAAATGCGGACACGAAACTACGCAAAGCGACAACTGACGTGGTTTCGCAAGGTTAAAGGTTTGACATGGTTCACTATGAAAGGCGAAGAAAACTATTGTGAAAATTTGAAAAAAATCATAAATTTCATCGAAAATTTTTAATAAATTACAAATATTTCAAAATTTTTTAATAAATTTATAAAAAACTATTGATTTTTTTATTTTTATATGTTATAATATCCTCATTACAAGCGGTTTTGGGGCAATTTTTGTTTGTGCTTTTATTGAGAAAGGTGATAAAAATGGCAAAGGATATTAATCTGCAGGACGTGTTTTTGAACCAAGCTCGAAAGGAGCATATCCCAGTCACCATCTACATTACTAATGGTTTTCAATTCAAGGGTGTGGTCAAAGGATTTGATAATTATACAGTTATTTTAGATACCGACGGAAAGCAAAATCTTATATATAAACATGCAATTTCAACGATTACTCCATTGAAGTCAATTTCAATATTAGACGCTTTTGAAAACCCAAAACAAGACATTTCGGAATAGTATTATGACAGAAAAATTACCGAAATCGAAATCTGCGATTACTGTGAGAATTATTTGGTTCTTAGTTATTCTGTTTTTTATAATAACTCTAATCAGCCAAATCGTTTTATATTTTTACAGACCGCTTAAGACAGAGATTGCACTTTATTATGAAACCACGGAATATGTTTTGTTTAAAGGTGTTTATATCAGAAACGAAACGCAAATTTCATATCCTGTCAACGGTATCGTAGCTTATACATATAAAGACGGTGAAAAAATCGCAATTAATTCTACCGTTGCGAAGATATATAATACTCATGAAGAGATTTTTATTCAGCAGAGAATTCATCAGTTAGAAGCACAGATTAAAGAATTATTGGATGCGGAGACGTTTGCGGGGACTGATAATTCACAATTAGAAGCGTTTCTTGTTCAAATATCCGATAAACACTTGCAAATGCTGTCTTGTATAGATGACGGCGACTATGAGAAAGCCGCTGTATTAAAAAACGAATACTTGAATTTGCAAAGCAAGTTAAACATAATTAAGGGAACTGCGACAGGATATTCCGAAAAAATCAATGCTATAAGGACAGAGATTGAGCAGTTAAAAAATTCTATTTCCTCAGAGCCGAGAGACCTCATTATTGCCGAATCGGGATATTTCGTAAGCTCGGCAGACGGGTATGAAGATATTTTGCGATTTGACAACGCACTAAATACTACTAAAGAGCAGATTGAAGAAATATTAAAAAATCCATCGCTTGATGTTCCCGATGGTGTTGTGGGAAAGATAATAGATGACTATAAATGGAGGATGGTGGCAATCCTCGATGCTGATGAAGCTTTCAGAATTACAAATGGTTCAACCGTTAATCTGCGGATTGGAACATCAACCTCAAGCATAAAAGCCACTGTTGTATCAACTGTAAATCTTGGTGACGGAACCATGCTGTGCATATTTGAAAGTGACATTCGCACAGACGAGTTTGGTAAAAAAAGAACGGTGAGTGTCCGCCTTTTATTAGATGACTATTCCGGTATAAGAATATCGCATGACGCTGTGAGGTTTAACGAAGCGGGCGAAAGCGGCGTATTTATTCTGAACGGTTCGTTGGTGGAGTTCAAGAAAATTAATCAAATTCGCTCAACTGAGGATTATATAATTGTTGAGCTTAAGAAAGAACCCGGTTACTTAAAACCTTACGACAAAGTTATTGTCAGCGGGAAGGATTTATATGACGGAAAAATCATTTCTTGATATTGAATATAATTATAACAAAATAATCGAGAATATAGAGAACGCAAAACAAAAAAGCTCAAGAAATGACATAATCGCCGTTATGGCAGTTACGAAAACTGTTGATACCGATAGGATTAATTCGGCGATTTCATGCGGAATTAGTCTGTTAGGAGAGAACCGAGTACAGGAATTTTTGCAAAAGCACGAGAATTATCATAATAATTGTGAAATTCACTTCATCGGGGGCTTGCAAAGCAACAAAGTTAAGTATATAATAGATAAAGTCAGCATGATTCATTCGGTAGACAGCGTGAAATTAGCAGAGGAAATTAATAAGCGGGCAGTTTCATTCGGGAAAGTTATGGATGTTCTTGTTGAAATCAATATAGCGGATGAAGACACAAAACACGGTGTTTCACCGGAAAGGGCAGAGGAACTGCTCATCGAGATAAGCGAATTCAAAAATATACGGGTCAGGGGGTTAATGACAATCCCGCCGTTTAATGAAAACAGCGAGTCTTACTTCGAGAAAATGCAACGATTATATGAAAGCATGAAAACGAGTTATAATTTTGATACACTTTCGATGGGAATGTCTGGCGATTATATTGAAGCGATTAAATACGGCTCTAATATAGTGAGGTTAGGTTCAGCACTATTTGGATATAGAAATTAAATTAAAAGAAAATTAAAACATGGAGGTTTAATATGGCAATAGCAGCAATTGGCGATTTCTTCAAGAAATTCACAGTCAGAGATGATGATGGTCTTTACGGTGGCGAGGATGGTTCCGCTGTATTACAAGCGAGCTACGATGATGATTATGATTTTGAACCGGTTACTAAAAAAAGCAGCTCGAGTTCCGCTAAAATCATGCCTCTCCCCGACAGAAATGCAAACAACATTAAATTGCACAGAGTTAAGGAAAATCAATGGCAGGAAACCGCTAAAAAAGCAGCGGGTGACTTAATCAACGGTTGTGCCGTGTTCGTGAACACAGCAAAAGCCAACAAAGACGCAACAACAAGACTGCTCGATTTCTTGGGCGGAGTTGCGTATGCGGTTGACGGAAAAACCGAAAACCTCGGCGAATACTGTTACTTATTTGCTCCTTGTAATTATGACATTTCCGGAGATATTTACGAGGATTTAAATAATTATAAAATTGACGATATGTTCAGCTAAAATTCCTGCATGAACATTAGGAGAAGCACTTGTGTTTCTTCTTTAGGCTGAACGCTTACGGGTTGTGGAGTTGTGCGTCTTTCGCAAAAATTTCATAACCCGGCAAGCGGTATTTGTGTTTTATACGGCGAGGACGCCGATGCTATAATAATTAAAGAAATCGAGGTTTAACTATGGTTGCCAAAGAAATTATGTCAAAGAAATTTGAAATGGTTCTGAGAGGATACAAAACGGAAGAGGTTGAGGAATTTTTGCGTGAGATTTCTCTCGACTTTTCACGGCTTCAAAAAGAAAACGAGGATTTAGAGAAAAAGTTAGAGGTTCTCGCTGACAAAATCAGAGAATATCGTGAGGATGAGGACGCCTTAAAAGATGCACTGCTTGGTGCTCAAAGGCAGGGTAATGCACTCATCGCCGACTCGAAAAGAAAAGCAGCTATTATAATTGAGGAAGCTCAAAGCAAATCTGCCGAGATTATTAAAAAAGCGGAAGATGACAGAAAAGCATTAAACGAAAAAGGCGAAAACGAGAAGAAACAGGCAGAAGAAAAAGCTAAGAAAATCATTGAAAAAGCTAATAAAAAAGCCAAAGAAATTGAAGACGAGATGAACCTTAAAACAGATGTTCAAAAAGAAGTGCTTCACCGCACCACGACCGAGATTGAGGAGTTCAAACAACGTGTGCTGAATTCATATAAAAGGCAGATGGAAGAAATTGAGGGGATTTCTGTTAAGTGTGAAAATGAATTTATCAGGGAAACCAATCGTAATTATAAAGGCGTTGAAAACAGCCAATACTTAAAGAACGCAGATTCTTCCGGCTCGGATACATCTGATGAAATTGATGATTCTGATGAAGTTGAAGCGAATGAAGATACGGAAGTCGTGAACAATGATTACACCACTGAAATTCCGGAGCTGTCCGCAGGGGATATTAAAATCACGGAGGATACGGTCAGATTTGAGATTAATGTGAACGATGACTTTTCTAATGACGAAACTGTTGAAATGAACCTGAGTGAGATTTTCAAAAAAAGCAATGAGGAAAGCTTTGACGATATAGAAGAGCTGCCGTTATTTAAGGATAAGAAGGACAATAAAAAAACAAGCGAAATCTTTTTCAATAAATCAAAGCCCGGCTCAACACGCTCAAAACAGCTTCGTTTCGGTAACAATTCCGATGAAGACGGCGAGTAATTATAAACTAAAATTAAGGACGTAAATTATGGCAAGGGACTTTAACGAAACATTAAACTTACCAAAAACCGGCTTCCCTATGCGGGCAAATCTGCCCCAAAGGGAACCGGTTCAACTTTCTCAATGGGAAAGCGACAGAATCTACTATAAACTGCAGGACGCAACAAAAGGGAAGGATACCTATATTCTTCATGACGGACCTCCGTATGCCAACGGAAATATTCACATGGGAACTGCGTTAAATAAGGTTCTGAAAGACATAATTATCAAATATAAGGTTATGCAAGGGTTTAACGCTCCGTATGTTCCGGGATGGGATTGCCACGGCTTACCCATTGAGCTTAAAGCGATGAAGCAGATGGTGAACTCGGATAATGCTGTGATTGATACGGTTCAATTGAGGAAAGAGTGTCGTGAATTTGCGTTATCTTGCCTTGGTGAGCAGAAAGCACAATTCAAGCGTCTCGGCGTTTGGGGGGATTTTGATAACCCATATGTCACCATTGCACATGATTTTGAGGCACGGCAAATCGAGATTTTCTGGGAAATATACAAAAAAGGTTACATCTACAAGGGATTGAAGCCTGTTTATTGGTGTGCAGACTGTAAAACCGCCCTTGCTGAAGCCGAGATAGAATATCAAGATGATGACTGTTATTCCGCTTTCGTGAAGTTTCCGATAACCGACGATAAGGGTAAATTATCGGGAATTAATAATGCCTCGGTTGCTATATGGACGACGACTATTTGGACACTGCCGGGTAACTTAGCGGTTTCGCTCAATCCGGAACATGAATACACGTTCATTAAAGCAAACGGAGAGTTTATCTTAGTTGCTAAGGAGCTTGCTGAAAAAGTAGCCGATGCCTGTAAAATCACCGACTATGAATTAGTTGGGTTATACAAGGGTAAGGATTTAGAATTTATTGAGTGTGCCCACCCTTTCTTTGACAGAAAATCCACAGTAATTGTCGGCAATCACGTAACTCTTGAGAGCGGAACAGGCTGTGTCCACACTGCACCCGGTTTCGGTGTGGAGGACTATGAGGTTTGCAATTCATATAAAAATTCTGACGGCAGTCCCATGTTTGAAATAATTGTCCCTGTTGACGCTCACGGTAAAATGACCGAGGAGGCAGGGCGGTTTTCGGGAATGACCACAGAACAAGCCAATAAAGAAATCGCAAAGGACATGGAAGCTTCCGGTGTATTACTTGCGATGGAAAAAATCAATCACTCCTACCCGCATTGCTGGCGTTGCCGTGAACCGATTATTTATCGTGCAACCGACCAATGGTTCTGTGCTGTTAATAAGTTTTCCGCTCAAACACTTAAAGCGGTTGAAGAAACAAACTGGATACCCGCATGGGGCAAGGACAGAATGTTAAACATGGTCAAGGACAGGAGCGACTGGTGTATCTCCCGTCAAAGGAGATGGGGTGTGCCTATTCCGATGTTATACTGTGAGGATTGTGGGGCAGAGGTAATAAACGAAGAAACGGTTAAAGCGATTTCCGATATGTTCAGGGCGGAAAGCTCAGACGCTTGGTATGCAAAATCACCGAAAGAGTTTATACCCGCTTCGGTTAAATGTACCTGCGGCAGTGCAAATTTCATGAAAGAGCTTGATATATTCGATGTTTGGTTTGATTCGGGGTGTACTCATGCAGCCGTGTTGGAACAACGTGAGGAGCTTTCCTCACCCTGCGATTTATATTTAGAGGGTTCTGACCAGTTTAGAGGGTGGTTTCAATCATCGCTGTTGACCTCGGTTGCAGTGAACGGGCGTGCCCCGTATAAAACAGTATGTTCTCACGGGTGGATAGTCGACGGTAAAGGGTGCAAAATGTCAAAATCCTTGGGGAATGTTATCTATCCGGAAGAAATCATCGAGAAATACGGTGCGGATGTTCTCAGATTATGGGTAGCGTCATTGGATTATCATGCTGATGTTAAAGTGTCGCATGAATTGTTCGGACAGTTGTCGGAGGTTTACCGAAAAATCCGCAACACTGCACGGTTTATCCTCGGTAACTTATGCAATGGTGATGGCTTCAATCCCGATACCGACATGGTTGATTTAGAACAACTGCAAGATTTGGATAAGTGGGCGTTGCTCCGTTTTGACGAGCTTGTCGACAAGGTCTTAAACGCCTATGAAGCGTTAGACTTTTACCTCGCTTATCATGCACTTAACAGCTTTTGCGTGCTTGATATGTCGAACTTCTACCTCGATATTATCAAAGATAGGTTATACTGTGAGGGTGAAAAAAGTCAATTAAGGCGTTCGGCACAGACTGCTATGTATATCGTATTGAGCGGCTTAACACGGCTGATTGCCCCTATATTATGCTTCACTGCTGATGAAGTATGGGCAGAGCTTCCTCGTTTAAGCTCGGATAATACTCAAAGTGTAGTTTTTAATAATATGCCCGAAAAAACTAATATAGCTGTCAGTGAAGAGTTTAATACTAAGTGGGAAAAAATCCGTTCAATCCGTGAAGATGTTCTCAGTGCTTTAGAAATTAAACGAAACGAAAAAGTTATCGGTAAATCATTGGAGGCAAAGGTAACATTAGTCACCAACGACGATTTAAGTGATATATTGCCTGAATTAGCGTCGGCGTTTATTGTATCGCAGGTTGAGGTTGTTTCGGGTGAAGCCGATATTGTTATAACACGTGCTGAGGGAGAAAAATGTGAACGCTGCTGGACTTTCACAAGTGACATGAGCGACGGATTATGTGCGAGGTGCAGCATTACCTGTAACGAACAGTAGAATTTTTAAGTGGGAAGATAATTATGATATTACTTGCTCTCGGCGTTGCCGTTATTTTGGTGGGGATTGACAGATTGACAAAGTGGCTTGCGATTGTTTATATCGGCGAGAATAATTCTATCCCCGTTATCAAAATCGGCGAAAATGAAATAATTAATCTGACTTATTGTGAAAACACAGGAGCGGCATTCAGTATTCTGGAAGGTCAGCGGGGGATTTTGATTGCAATTTCATCAATATTCTTAGTTGGTGCACTTGTTGTATTATTCAGCGGAAAAGTTAAATCTAAACTCATTATATGGTCAATTTCTTTAATTATCGCAGGAGGCGTGGGAAATCTTATTGACCGAATTGCTGATGGTTATGTTGTGGATTTTATTGACTTGAAGTTCATCGGTTTTGCAATATTCAACTTTGCGGATATATGTGCCGTTACGGGTGCATGTATGCTGTTTTTTGCAGTTTTGCGAGATGAAATAAGGGAATATAAAGCTCGTAAAGCGTGCAGTGTTGACGATGTAGAGGGTGACGACCCTGTCACCCCGGAAATAATCGAAAATGATTAGACTTGATAAATGGCTTTCGGAAAATGAGAATATTTCACGAAATGCGGCAGTAGCTTTAATAGAATCCGGCAATTGTACTGTCAACGGGATTGTCATTACTTCTAAGAAATACATTGTTCAAGAAAATGATGATGTGATTCTGACAATCCCCGAACCCGAACCGATTAATATACTTGCCGAAAACATTCCGCTCGATATTCGCTATGAGGATGAGGAATTATTAATCGTCTGCAAACCAAGGGGAATGGTGGTTCACCCTGCACCCGGGCATTGTTCGGGAACACTTGTTAATGCCTTAATGTGGCATTATGACAGTCAATTATACCGTGCCGGAATTGTTCACCGAATTGACAAGGACACCAGCGGACTGCTGATAATTGCAAAAACCGATAAGTCGCATACCGCCTTATCAGAACAGTTGGCGGAACACGCTATTCTTCGGGAATATGAAGCAGTAGTTCACGGAAACGTAAAACAAGGTGGTGTAATTAACGCACCAATCGGCAGAAGCACCTCCGACCGCAAGAAGATGTGTGTTGTTCTTGATAAAAATAGAAATTCCCGTGAAGCAATCACTCATTATGAGGTTGTCGAAACCTACGGCAACTATTCACATTTACGGATTAAACTGCAAACAGGTAGAACTCATCAAATCCGTGTCCATATGGCGTATAGGGGACACCCTGTAGCAGGTGACTGCACCTACGGGAACAGCAAGCCCGCCTCACTTAACGGGCAGTGCCTCCATGCGAAGAAGCTGGGGTTCACCCACCCGAAAAGCGGAGAATACATCGAAATCGACAGCGAGTTACCGGAATACTTCACGGAGTTTTTAACAGAGATAGGGTGTTGAAATGGATATAATATTTACAAAACAGGCAGTTAAACAAATAGAGAAATTAGATAAACCCACTAAACAACGGATAAAAAATGCAATTAGTAAGATTCCATTGGGGGATATTAAACAGCTTCAAGGAACAAATATCACGTTGTTCAGACTTAGAGTAGGCGATTTTAGAATAATATTTGAAATGACAATAGAAAATATTATTATTCGTTGTGTTCTCCCTCGTGGAGAAGCATATAAAAATTTATAGGGGTGATTTTATGTCAACAAGAGAAATGATATGTAGCTTAGTTAATAATAATGTTGAACCGTCAGACCTTGAACTGCTTTATAATCTTATATTAAAATTTATTCCATCTGATAAGCCGCTTCCTGATGAACTTGCGGCTATTGCCGAAACTATGAATGAAACCGAATTTATTGCTATCAATAAAGTAAACTGGGATTGATTAAACAACTATGACACTTAACAACATCTTTCTAATCACCGATGCTGACGGAACGCTTCTCACCGACGACAAGCGAATTCTTGATACAGACAGAGCCGCAATTGCAGAAATTCTCAACGCCGGCGGAATGTTCACAATCGCAACAGGGCGGGGAGTTTCATTAGCTCGAACAGTGATTAATGAATTGGGAGAGCTACCGACAAAATCGGCAAGCGACCGCAGGCTTTGCGGGCCGGCAGTAATTTTTAACGGTGCGGCGGTGTATGATTATAACACGGAGGAGTTCCTGTGGAGGTGCTGCCTTTCCGATAACTCGAAGAATTACATAAGACAGATTATAGAGCGTTTTCCCTCACTCGGAGTAGAAATTCTGCGTGAACAGGATGTGTATGTTATTAATTCCAACCGCCTTGAGGAAGACCATCTTTCGCTCGGTAACATAAAACCCGTCTGCTGTTCCTTTGATGAGGTTCCGGATGATGACTGGATAAAGGTGCTTTTTGTAGATGAGCCGGAAGTAATAGACAAGGTTATCGAGTTTTCAAAGAAACAAGATTTTTCTGAAGTCCATATGGTACGTTCTGCACCCGTGTTTTATGAGGTGTTGCCTCATGGTATTAACAAGGGGACAGGGTTCAAAAAACTGTTAGAATTAATGAACATAACCGACCGTTACATAATTGCGGCAGGCGATTTTATGAACGATTTGGAAATGCTCCAAATGGCGGATTTAGGTGTTGCAGTGGCTAATGCCGAGGATATTGTAAAACAGTCGGCACAATTAATTGTTTGTGATAACAACAGCGGTGTTGTTAATGAAATAGTTAATTATTTGCGTAGGGGCGACCTGCGGTCGCCCGAATAAGAAAGGATAATTATATGAAAAAACTCTTGGCTTTACTTTTGGGAATAGCAATGCTGTTATCGTTTACAGCGTGCTTTGACGATTGGGATGATGATGATTATGATGACTATGGCGATAACGGCGATGACGATTATTCTTATGATGAGGGAAATGCCGATTCCGCCGAGTCGTTTATCAACAAAATCAAGTCTGATTATTCTATAATCCTGCAAGACAACGGGAATTACCTGTCAAGCAGCAGAGGGCGGCATTACATGAACGAAATTGAACATGCACTGTCATTGTTCTCACCTGCCTTTATTAAAAAATTAGTAACCGAGGTGGCAGAATTCGGTGATGATATTTATTTAATTCTTGATGTTTCCGAAACAGGAGAAGAAACAGGTCTGATTGAATGGGACGATAACGGTTTAATAATTTCACTCTACTATGAACGTGACCCCGAGGACTGCGGGATTGACGTAGCTACCTTAGCACATGAGTTAGGTCACGCCGTCCATTTCATAATCGAGGAATTCATAGGTGAGGAGCAAAGCGAAATAGAAATAACTGCGTTTAACGGGAGCTTTTCATATGTAGGTGACACCTATGATTTTGACTGGGACGAAGCAATTCACGCTACTACCTTTGCATACGATTACGGAATGTCGGAATATTACGAGGACATTTCCACAATTTTTGAATACTTAGCGTCAAAACCCGATGAAATGTATACACGGTTCATCGACCCGAATAACGAGCCGTTACTCCTAAAAACACAGTACATTCGGGAAATTACTTACATGTATATTTCAAGTGACTGTTTCTTACTTTTCGCACCGTTATACAATGCAGAGGAATACTTGCGGTAAGCCGCTTAATATACGCATAAAAGGAGAAAATTATGGACAATCAATTAAAACGCAAGCTGCAAATCGATGCAGTAAATGTCAGAATGGGCATAATCGAGGGGGTATACAACGCTAAATGCGGACACCCCGGCGGTTCACTCGGCTTAACCGATACCCTAACTTATCTTTACATGGCGAGGATGAACGTGTCGCCGGACAACCCGAACGAACCCTCTCGTGACCGTTTTGTATTATCAAAAGGACATAACGCACCCGTGTTATACTCGGTTCTGGCACATAGGGGTTTCTTCCCGGTTGACGAGCTTAAAACCCTCCGCAGAATTGATTCACGCTTACAAGGACACCCGGTAATGGGGAAAGTCCCGGGGGTGGATTTCAGCACCGGTTCGTTGGGGCAGGGGATTTCCGCCGCTTGCGGAATGGCATTAGCGGGTAAGTTGGACAACGCTTCATACAGAGTTTACACCGCATTAGGTGATGGCGAAATTCAAGAGGGTCAGGTCTGGGAGGCGGCAATGTTCGCCGCACACTACGGGCTTGATAATTTAGTAGCTGTAATAGATAATAATAATTTACAAATCGATGGCAAAATTACCGAGGTTATGTCACCCTATCCCATTGACGAAAAGTTCAAGGCGTTCGGATGGCACGTAATCTGCATAGACGGGCATAATTTCGATGAAATAGAAGCAGCCTTCAACGAAGCCGAAACCGTCAGCGGTAAGCCGGTTGCGATAATCCAGAAAACCATAAAAGGCAAAAATGTTTCGTTCATGGAGGACAAGGCGGCTTGGCACGGAGCTGCCCCCAATGAAGAGCAATACAATATCGCAATGTCAGAGCTTCAGGTTATACTTGACGAATTACAGAAAGGGGGCGAATAATTATGGCAGACATTATTAAAAAAGCAACCCGTGAAAGCTATGGTGAGGCGTTAGTTGAATTATACAAAATTTGCCCCGAATTAGTAGTTCTTGACGCAGACGTCGCCGAAGCAACCAAAACAATCACCTTCAGAAAAGCATATCCCGACCGCCATTTCGACTGCGGTATTCAAGAGCAAAACATGATGGGCGTAGCCGCAGGGTTAGCGTCCGCAGGGAAATTGGTATTCGCCTCGAGCTTCGCAATGTTTGCGGCAGGCAGGGCGTTTGAAATCGTTCGTAACAGTATTGGCTATCCTAATCTTAATGTGAAAATCGGTGCCACTCACGCAGGAATTTCTGTAGGCGAGGATGGTGCATCTCACCAATGTAACGAGGATATAGCGTTAATGCGGGTTATCCCGAACATGACAGTTATATCCCCCGCTGACGATGTTGAGGCTAAGGCGGCTGTTTTGGCAATGGCGACTCACAAAGGGCCTGCATATCTTCGTTTTGGGAGACTTGCTGTTCCCGTTTATAATGATTCCGCAACCTATAAGTTTGAACTCGGTAAAGGCGTACAACTGCGTGACGGCGGCGACGTTACTATTATCGCAACCGGATTAATGGTGTCGGAAGCATTAGCGGCTTATGATGAACTGGCAAAGCAGGGAATTAATGCAAGAATTATCAATATTCACACGATTAAGCCCATCGACAAGGATATAATCATAAAAGCGGCTAAGGAAACCGGAAAAATTATAGTCGTCGAAGAACATTCCGTAATCGGTGGTCTTGGTTCGGCAGTATGTGACGTGTTAAGTGAAAGCTGCCCCGTCCCCGTTAAGAAAATCGGTGTAAACGACGTATTCGGACATTCGGGTCCCGCAGTAGATTTATTGAAGGAATTCGGACTGTGTGCGGAGAATATCGTTAAGGTGACAAAAGAGTTCACAGGGAAGTAATTTTTTATGAAAAAACTAATCATAATCCTCACATCAATATTCGCAGTTGTATTAACTGCGAATATTGTTACATTTGCATTAATTCTCAACCCGCCTGTGGAAAGGAACTACGAGTTATTGGAAACCGAAAAACCCCCTAAAACCACCCAACCCGGTTCTCTTGATTCACAACCCGATGAACCCGATGTTACCGACAATACAGATACCGCTGATGAACCGGTTATCGTAACAACTACCGCCGGCACAATTAATATACCATCGGGTAATCATAACCCCATTCCCGCAACAGGGAGTTATAACTATGGGGAAGCATTGCAAAAGTCAATCCTGTTTTATGAATTCCAGCGTTCGGGAAAACTACCGAATAACATGCGAACCAACTGGCGTGGCGATTCGGGAATGGACGACGGCAAGGACGTAGGGTTAGACTTAACAGGCGGCTGGTATGACGCAGGCGACCACGTCAAGTTTAATCTGCCAATGGCATACACTGCGACTATGTTAGCTTGGAGTGTTTACGAGGATAAGCAGAGCTATCTCGCAAGCGGTGAGCTGACCCATATTTTAGAAAACATCAAATGGGCTAATGACTATTTTATTAAGTGTCACCCCGAGCCGAACGTCTATTATTATCAAGTCGGGAACGGACACGCTGACCATGCTTGGTGGGGTCCCGCCGAAGCAATGCAGATGAACCGCCCGGCTTATAAAATCGACAACAGCAACCCCGGTTCAACCGTTGCGGCGGGGACTGCGGCGGCATTGGCTTCTTGTGCTATGGTGTTCAAGGAATATGACAAGGCTTATGCCGATGAATGTATCAAACACGCTAAGGAACTTTTCGATTTTGCGGAAAGAACCAAGAGCGATTCGGGTTATACAGCGGCTAATGATTTCTACAGGTCATGGAGCGGGTGGAATGACGAGCTTGCAATGGCGGCAATATGGCTATATAAGGCGACAGGTGAAAGCACATACTTGACTAAGGCAAAGACATATATCGAGCTTGCGGCAAACGGAGACTATCACCAGTGGGGACACTGCTGGGATAACCAGACCGTAGGTGCGGCATTACTGATTGCAATGGAAACAGACGAGCAGAAATACAAAGACATGGTTGAGAAAAACCTCGACTTTTGGATGAGGGGCGGCGGAATCCACTATACTCCGAAAGGCTTGGCATGGCTTACCGAGTGGGGTTCACTTCGCCATAGTACCACAATGGCGTACATTGCGGGAGTGTATTCGCAATACAGCGGTTGTCCCTCTTCAAAGAAAGATACTTACTGGAACTTCGCAGTTGAGCAGATTAATTATGCTTTGGGCAGTGCAGGGAGGAGCTACGTCATCGGCTTCGGGGTCAACCCGCCCGTTAATCCGCACCACCGAACCGCACAAGGCTCATGGACGGATAACATGAACAACCCCAGTCCGGGCAGGCACGTCCTTGTTGGTGCACTTGTGGGGGGACCCGGCAGAAATGACGAATATACCGACAGGGTCAGCGACTATGTAGCGAATGAAGTTGCCTGTGACTATAACGCAGGGTTAGTCGCCGCTTTAGCCAAGCTATACGGTGTTTACGGCGGAACGCTTATACCTAATCTCAACGCAATTGAGCAAGTCGGCGACGAGTTATATGTCGAGGCGTGCATTAATTCCTCCGGCAGTAATTACATCGAAATTAAAGCAGTGGTCTATAACACTTCCGGCTGGCCCGCAAGAGTTACAGATAACTTAAAACTGCGTTATTTCTTCGACTTATCCGAAATTAACTCCAATACAGGTTTGATTACAATAAACACCAACTATATGCAGGGCGGAACAGCCAACCCCGTAATTCAGCATTACAGTGGCAGTATTTATTATGTGGAGATTGACTTCTCGGGTTATAAAATCTACCCCGGCGGTCAAAGTCAGCACAAGTGCGAGGTGCAATTCAGAATATCAAGCTCAGGTGCATGGGACAACAACAACGACCCCTCGTTTCAAGGGGTCGGAAGCTCCGGAAATTTACAACGCGCTAACTCAATAGCGTTATACGAGGGTGATACTTTGGTGTTCGGGACAGAACCGTAATTCATCATAGGACTTTATGTATATATCCGATAGCAGTGCGATTTTGTCCTGAGAATATGCCCACTTGTCATACACCCCGACAACCTTATAACCTGCCTGCTTGGCGGTTTTAACCGCATAGTGAGCGTCCTCGAAAATCCACACCTCGTCTTTGTCCAATCCGAGATACTCTAACGCCGTGTTATAAATCAATGGCGTATGCTTTTCGGAACCCACCTCACCACAGGTGAATATACGTTCAAAATAATCGGCGATTCTGCTGTTCCTGATTGCAGGTTCAACATAGTGTCGGTCGGTGGCTGTAGCTAATATCATTCTGATTTTATTTTCTCTTAAGGTGTTCAGGAAATCGAGTACTCCCGGTTTCAGCTTCAACGCACCGTTATACCCCTTTGACAGTGACTGATAATTAAAGCTGTCCTGCCAAATGTGCATGGAATCGAGCAATGTCCCGTCCATGTCAAAAATTACTGCTTTTGTTTTCATAATACTAATATAGCAGATTAAGAATGATTTGTCAAACCTGTCCTATTCACCCTTTTATAAGCATAGACATATACTATGTTTTTAGGGGGGTGAGATAATGCGTACAAGCAGACCACGTAATAAAGCAACAGGTATGAGATTAATCGCACTCGGACTGATTTTAATCACCGTAGTTGTTCTCACTGACATAAGAGTCCGCCCGATTATTAAAAAAGCGGGAGGGTATCAATGCCAGGTCATCGCCACAAGGATTATCAACCAAGCTGTACATAATGAATTAGAAAACGGCAGATATGACTATATGTCATTGGTTTTGCTTACCTTTGATGAAACAGGGAACATTACCTCCATTCAAAGCAACATGGTGAATATCAATCGCTTAAAAACACGGGTTTCGGAATACATTAACGAGGACATGGCTAAAATTGACAGCAGGGATTTAAAAATCCCGGTTGGTACGATTTCGGGAATAAACCTGCTTTACGGGCGAGGGCCGGCTGTTCCGGTTCAACTAACCCCAAGGGGTTATGCGGGGATTAACCTTGTCAGCAAGTTCTCCTCTGCCGGGATAAACCAGACACACCATCAGATTATCATGACTGTTTCGGTTGATATAAGTGCGATTATCCCGGGGTATACTACCTCGGTAACAGTCGACACCGAGTTTATAGTAGCGGAAACAATAATAGTGGGATATATCCCCGAATCATACACACATATTATTATAGGGTAGGGACAATATGGACTATAAAAAACAGCACGCAGATTTATGTGAAGAAATTGAGCGACATAATCATAATTACTATGTTATGGACAACCCGACAATCAGTGACTATGATTATGATAAACTGATGAACAAGCTTAAGGAAATAGAAGCCGCTCACCCGGAATTAGTTACTTCTAATTCCCCCACGCAAAAAGTGGGCGGGGGAGTTTTGAATACTTTTGAGAAAGTACAGCACGCTGTTCAAATGGGGAGTTTGCAGGACGTGTTTAATATCGACGAGCTGCGTAATTTCGATAACAGGATTCGTAAAACAATACCCAACCCGTGCTATGTGGTTGAACCCAAGGTGGACGGGCTGTCGGTGTCTTTAGAATACGTTAACGGAGTTCTCGTTCGTGGTGCAACCAGAGGTGACGGGTTCACAGGTGAAGATGTTACTGCTAATATTAAAACTATCTCAACCGTCCCGCATAAGCTGTCCGAAGCGGTAAGTATCGTTGTCCGAGGCGAGGTTTTTATGTCAAGGGAGAGTTTCGAGAAATTAGACGGGTTCAAAAACCCGCGTAATGCGGCGGCAGGCTCACTTAGGCAGAAAGACTCACGCATAACATTAGAACGAGGATTAGATATATATGTGTTTAACATCCAGAACACTCTACCAAGTATAACCTCACACAAACAGTCCTTAGAATATATGGACAGTTTAGGACTAAAAGTAATACAGGGTTATAAAACATTCACAGATATTGAACAAGCCATAGCATATATTCAACAAATCGGTGAAAAACGGCATGAATTCGCATTTGATATTGACGGAGCGGTCATTAAAATCGACGATTTTTTAATGCGAGAACAAATCGGCTATACCTCAAAAGTCCCGAAATGGGCGGCGGCATATAAATACCCACCCGAAGAAAAAGAAACAACTCTGATAGACATTGAGGTAAACGTAGGCAGAACAGGTGCATTAACCCCTGTTGCGATTTTAGAGCCTGTTACACTTGCCGGAACAACGGTCAGTCGTGCGTCATTGCATAACCAAGATATAATTAACAATCTCGGTGTCAATATCGGGGACAGGGTAATCGTCCGTAAAGCGGGTGATATTATTCCGGAGGTGGTGAGGGTTGTCAAACATAACAGTATTCACCCCTTTGTAATTCCCGAAATCTGCCCCGAAATTATCGCACAGTCACAGCTTTTGCGGAATATCGAACACTTCGCCTCCCGTGATGCCATGAACATCGACGGCTTGGGTGAAGCAATTGTGCAGTTATTAGTCGAGTTTAAGCTGATTAACACTGTTGCAGACTTATATAAACTAACCCGTGAGGATTTATCACAGCTGCCCGGGTTCAAGGAAAAATCAATAGATAATCTATTAAATGCAATCGATATAACAAAAAATAACCAGCTTGACCGAGTATTGTTCGCACTCGGCATAAAAGGCATTGGTAGGAGTTCTGCAAAGCTACTGTGTGAACGCTTCGGCGACATTCATACAATAATGTCTGCACAGCTTGATGAAATTCGTGAGATAGACAAGTTCGGCGATATATTGTCAGATAACCTATTCACGGCAATGCGTGACCCGGATATGATTGGTTTAATTCAAGAACTGCAAAACTGCGGACTGTCAATGGCTTATTCCAAAAAAGCGGTGTCAGACACATTATCGGGCAAAATCTTCGTAATCACCGGAACGCTTTCGATGAAGCGTGACGAGATGAAGGCGTTAATCGAGGCTAATGGCGGTAAGGTGTCGGGTTCTGTCTCGGCTAAAACGCATTATGTAATCGCAGGGGAGGAAGCGGGGAGCAAGCTGACTAAAGCAGAGCAGCTCGGTGTAACTGTTCTTAATGAAACAGAAATTGTTCAAATGCTTGACAAACCATAATAATTCTGATAATATGTATGGGGGTTCACCCCATAATCTGCGGGCGTAGTTTAGTGGCAAAACAGCAGCTTCCCAAGCTGCGGTTGCGGGTTCGATTCCCGCCGCCCGCTGAAACAGGAATAACCCGCTTTATAGGCGGGTTATTATTTTGAAATGGAGAGGTATTATGAAAAGAATTATAACATATGTAATAGTTTTTGTTATGCTTATCGGTCTTTTCGCCTGTAATACCGCCGTTTCTGATGACACACAAGACACCGAAGCTATCGAAACCACTGAAGCTATTGAAACCACCTTAGCACATCAAACCACAGCCACCGAACAACCACCGCAAACTACCGCCGAACCGCAAGAACCGCTCCCTAAAGACAGCTTTACACTACGCATAAGAGTTACCGATGATACACACCCCATAATCGGCTGCGTTGTTGATACTGCTTCAATCATACATGATGAAGCCGCATTCCCTAATCAAGAGCATATCGCACTTGCCAAGGATGAAATAAAAAACGCTCAATCAATTATAGATGCAATAGCTTCTCTCGTACAAAGATATGATGATTTCCCCGCAGACGCATTAGAGAATGTAGAGTTTGTCAGCGGTGCTTATGAGGATTTTGAAAGAAACGGACAAAAACAAAGTGTAATCCTTGTGAGAATCCCGTTTGACGGTTTTTATATGTCCGGCTATTATTATGTTTATATCAATGAAAGTGGTGTATATTGGCTTATTGATTCATTAGAGGTTGAGAACAGAGACGGGTATAACGACTTTGAACTATGGCGGTTTGGCGAAACTGTCTGTGTGAAACTATTCAGAGCATGGGCAGTCGGTTCCGGTTCGGGCAATAAAATCTACACATTTCTCAATGGCGAACCCGAACCCATAATTAATATGCTTGGCGGTATAGGCTATAAATATGAACGAGGGTTTATCAGTTGGTATTATTACTATAAATTCTCTGACTGGAACTCGATTTTACTGTGGGACGACCAAGCACAAAGGGTCAAGGAATTAGCTATTGAAGAAATCAGCAAGGAAGAGTTTATTGACTTTTTTGAAAACGGTGAAGAGGGGTTAATTTTCTTTGAGGAAATGTCCGGATTGACCGATTATGTAATTCTGACGCAGGGTTATGTCAACTTTTTTATTGAAATCGAAAGTGAAATTGCACTCGCTTATATATTTACGGTTGACGAGGACGGCACGGCAATAATCACAAAAAGCTTGAATAATTTTGGTGTCACCACCATATTCGATGATTTAATCTACGGTATTAACGCAAATATCCTGCAACCGGTGTACACACAATGAAACGTAAACATGAAACCAGCTTTAACATAGCCTACTGCGGAATTATCTGTGCTTTGTCCTCGATAATCATGTTCACAGCGGTAATCCCGTCGCTTACCTATGTCATGCCCGCAATATCGGGGATTATGATATGGACAGTCGGCAGTCAGATTAATCGGAAGTGGGCTATGATGACCTTTGCGGCGGCATCGGTACTGTCGCTTATTCTCGTCCCGGAAATCGAAGCCAAGACATTTTTTATCCTGTTATTCGGATATTATCCGGTATTAAGGGATATAATTGATAAGCTAAAACTGAAAATCACCCGTTTTTTAGTTAAATTTGCGATATTTAATATAGCGGCAGTATGCTCATATTTTGCGGTAGTGTTCATTTTCGGGGTGCAGGGTATGCTTGACGGGTTGGAGGGCGTGGGTGAATATGCAGTATATGTATTATTGTTAATGGGGAATATCGCATTTTTCTTATACGATTTCTCGCTGAAATACATTATGTATGCCTATAATCACTGGATAAAACCTGTTTTTAATAAAAAAATAAAATAACTATTGAATTTTTTGGATTAATAATATATAATTATAAGTAGTATAAATAAAACATAATAAATCATGACGGGAGAAACGAAAATGAAAGTATTAATCGAAACCTCGGCAAGACACGCCCACATTACAAAGGAAACCCTTGAAATCCTATTCGGAGCAGGGTACGAGCTTACTAAAAAGAAAGACTTATCACAACCCGGTCAGTTTGCGTGTGAAGAACGCATAACAGTTACCGGACCAAAGAATAAGTTTGAGGGAGTATCAATTCTCGGGCCTACACGTCCCGCCGACCAAGTGGAATTGTCTGCTACCGACGCACGTTCTATTGGAGTTCAAGCTGTGATTAGAGAATCCGGCGATTTAAGCGGAACTCCCGGATGTGTACTTACCGGCCCTAAAGGTGAGGTTACTATATCTGAGGGTGTTATAGTTGCGAAAAGGCACATTCACTTAGTTCCCGCAACCGCAAAGGAATGGGGAGTAGAGAACGGTCAAATTATCAATCTCGAAGTCGATTCCGAGGCTCGCAGTGCACTTCTCGGTGATGTAGTGGTTAGAGTAAGGGAAGACTTTGCGGATGCAGTGCATATCGATACGGACGAATCCAACGCTGTTTCAGCCGTACCCGGTATGACAGGTAAAATAATTCTGTAATTCTTTAAAAAGGGAAATTGTATAATGGAAGATAGATTTTGTCAAAGCTGTGCAATGCCCATGGGAATTACCGATGAGCATTACGGTACTAATAAGGATAACAGCAAAAGTGAGGAATACTGTCATTATTGCTTTAAAAACGGTACGTTCACTAAAGATTTAACTATGAACGAAATGCTTGAAATCTGCGTTGGGTTCATGGTAGATGATGAAATTTCCGAAAAATTAGCACGTAAAACGCTTATCGAAACCCTCCCAACCCTTAAGCGTTGGAAGAATTAATAATTAAAAATTAATAGTTTTGGTATTTGCGTCCGCAAAGATTTTTATTAAAATCATTATTCATTATTAACTATTCATTGTTAATTAATAGGCGGCTATGGCGGAATTGGCAGACGCGCCGGATTTAGGTTCCGGTGGGAAACCGTGGAGGTTCAAGTCCTCTTAGCCGTAGATATACTGTAGGGGACGATGCCCACATCGTCCCGCTATCGTTTTACAGGAGAAACTTATGAAAATTCTCGCTATAGACTATGGGGAAGCACGGACAGGCTTCGCCACCTGCGACAAGGACGAAATCATCGCCTCACCGCTTTGTGTAATCCATGAGAGGAACTTCGATAAGCTGATTGACAAGACGGTATCACTCATTGAGGAACACTCCATTGAGGAAGTAGTCGTCGGTAATCCCATTAACATGAACGGTACAAAAGGTGAGAAAAGTGAGAAGTGTGAGCTGTTCGCAGAAAAATTGCGGGGCAGGGTAGGGGTTTCTGTGGTTATGCGGGACGAACGCCTGACTACTGTAAGTGCTGTTGGTATAATGAACGAGAACAACCGCCGAGGAAACAAGCGAAAAGAAACCATAGACGCAGTCGCCGCAGCATTAATTTTAGAGGATTATATAGGCTACAGGAGGAATATAAAAAAATGAAGTATTATAAGAAAATAGTTGGGGAACAGGTTTATCTTTCCCCGATTAATGTAGAGGACGTTGATAAATATGTCAATTGGTTAAATGACCCCTCGGTGACAGACAATCTCGGTACATCGTGGCAGGTAATGTCGCATATTTGTGAGAAGAACTGGATTGAGGAAAATCTGAAAAACGACAGGGCGTATTATTTTGGAATTGTGAAAAATGATACTAATGAGCTTATCGGTAATGTAGGTATCGAGGATATTAACCCTGTTCACCGCACGGCTACCGTCGGTATTTTCATCGGTGACGAGGAGTGTAGAGGTAAAGGTTACGGTACTGAAGCAATGTCGCTTGTAATCAAATACGGTTTTGATGTGCTTAACCTCAATAATATCAATCTTAACGTGTTTAGTTTTAATGAACGTGCCGTGAAATCCTACATTAAGGCAGGCTTCAAGGAATACGGCAGAAGAAGAAAAGCAAATTATTCTAACGGTGAATACCATGACGTAATCTGCATGGACATACTGCGTGAGGAATTTTACGATAAGCAGTGATATATATTATTATGACTTCACCTCAAATTCCAACGTCCCACGCTCTGTACCGTTTACAATCAGCGTAACCGCATGAACACCGGGGTAATGCTTACGAACGCTTACATCGGCAAGTGAATGGTTCTTGGAATACGATTTCTTCTGCCCCGCTTTCATAGAAATTTCCGATATTTGAAAGATTTTGCGGTTCTGCTTTCCGTTAGCTTTCATGAAATCCATGCCGTATTCAAGACGGACTTTCGTGTCCTCTTTCGCTTCAATCTCAAATGAAAAAGTTATATCACCGCCAAACGGAATAGCAGTATCACTTAGAGCAAAACCGCTCACATTCACAGCATCGGCATTACCTAAACCGAAAATCATAAGTACATCATGATTACCTTTTTTGAGTAAAGTCCGACAGCCATGCTTTATAATCCAATCGGTGTGCTTGTGCTTGCCGTGCCACTTCTTAGCGAGTTCTGCAATTAAATCAGGGTGAGTTTTGGATATGTCATTGAGATTATTTGCAACGCTTTTCCTTACATACTCAGACGTGTCAGCCTTCAATTCCTCGAGAATGGGTAGAATGGGCGACGGGTCTTTTTTATATTTCGCAAGTGCCACTCCCCACGGTAACGCAGGTCGGCAACCCTCGCTCGACAGCCGCCGAACGTGTTCGTTATCGTGCTTTGACCAAACGTACATCTGTGCCATCATGCGTTCTTCGTGATTGATTATGAACGGTCGCACAGCAAATTCCGACGACGAATACTGTGTGTACAGCTCCATCGCCTCCATTGAAATATCCCAATTTTGCTCGTCTGTCCCGTAAAGCTCCACGAATGTCGGGAAACACATCTTGAAAAAGTCGTCGCTGATTACGATGACTTGATTCATAATGCTAATGGCTTCTTTATAATCGGCGGGGAGGAATTTTCGCATATTCTCAGTAATTCGCCGACCGCGAGCCATGAGCTCTAAAGTTTCCCAATCCTCCATAGTTGACTTCATAAACCCGTCAACATCGAAAACTCCGTAGACGGATTTAATTGACTGTGCGAACTCGCTGACAGTATCACGGTTCAGTTTATCTTTCCATGCTGTTGCCATTTTTTAGTTCCTTTCATTTTTATGCTACAATCTCAATCCGATTACCATCGGGGTCAGAAACGCAGCTCTCGTAATATCCGTCGCCAGTTGTCCGAGGTTCACTGAATACGGTATAACCGTCACTACGCATAAGCTCAGTTAAATTGTCAACGGCTTCGTTGCTCCCTGCACTGAACGCAAGGTGGGTGTATCCAAGATATTCGCTGATAATCCCAACCTCGGGTAATTCCGGCTTCGACATAATTTCAAGTCTGCCGCCGCACTCGAATGTCAAGAAGTAGGTTCGCAGTCCGGTTTTGGGGTTGTGGTATTGATTGTTCGCAGTCGCTCCGAAGTATTTCTCGTAAAACGCCCTTGACTGCTCTAAATCCTTAACGTAAACAGCTATATGGTTAATTTTCATTGGGTTCACTCCATTCGTCAGCTTGAATTATAGTGCTGTATTCGTAGGTCTTATCGGTCGTATTACTCATAACACTCTATTTCCTATCCATTTCATTTTCTAACCTCCGATTATACTTATAATGTGAATATCGTAATTATAATGTTTATAAATCTAAAACCCATATTAACATTGTTTCATGCTTACATTTCGGTTCATTGTTATAAGCGTATTCATCTATAGCAGATAGAGTAGCACCCTGCTTATGATAAAATTTTATTGCCGGAACATTATTGTTTTGACATTCTATTTTCATTTGTGTAAGACCTTGCTCACGTGACCATTTTACAACCATATCAAATAATGTTTGACCTATACCTTGATTTTTATATATTTCATCAACTCTAATATCCCATAAAACGGCAAGGTCGTTTCGTCCCGAAAGCATATTCAACCCTTTGGTACGAGAAGCAACAGCGACAGCCCCAACAGGTCGCTTGCCGTCAAACGCCATAAAAAATGCCCAATTTGTAAGGTCAAAACGCTCCCATTGTGTAACCGTTTTATTATCGGAACAGAAATCTTTTATATATGGCTCAACGGATATTTCAATAAAATTAAAACCGCCCAACCCACGGTTAATTTTTTCGATTTTGTAATAGCTTTCAACATTGATACACATAGGTATGCTATTATATTGCGGGAAATATGTTCTGTCAACTTTTTTGTAAGTTATCATTTTGTTCTTACCCGAATATCTATCAGATTTTTCATATCTTGCAATACGCTCTTGTCACGCACCTCAAATCCGAGATACTTACCGCCTTGAAAGGTTTCGCACTTCCCGAAAAGCTCCTGTGTATACTGCGAACACATCGGCATGAGCAGCTCTGCTTCGGTCATTTCTTTCGCTCCGATTGGTAACAATGCGAGAATATACCCTTGTTTCGGGTAAACTGTACACAGCGACTTACCGCTTTTCTTGTACTTGATGTTCCAACCCTTCCACATACCCTTGTCCATAGCACAACTGCTGTAAGCTAATTTCGGCTTGACCTTGTGAGTTTGTAGTAAATACTCGCCTAACTCGCCGAACAACGGCGAGTTGATGTAATCGCTGACTTGAACCTCGGACGGTTCGTGTTCTTTGTCGAACATTTCATACCATTGCATATTATTTTTCTCCTTCAATTATAGTAACGCAAACGCTGTCGCCTGCTTGCTTGCCGATTTTCGCCCGAATCTCCTTGCGAATTCCGATAATATAACACACCGAGCCGTCGGGGTTCTTCACCCCCATATTGACAATACTGCCGTCATAAGGCTCGCCGTCGAAGGTAGCGTGGACTTTTACTCTGCCTTTGCCAAATTCCGCTCGAATGTCATAAGGGAACGGGACAAATGCTCCGCCGCTGTCATTATCAGCTTGAATTATTGCGTTGTATTCGTAGGTTTTATCGGTCGTCTTACTCATAACACTCTATTTCCTATAAGCAATCGCATCAATTTGAACTTGCAATCCGTCTGTACCACCTTTGTGTGCAAATTCCGTTGCAATTGTCTTTCTTGCCGGATATACGCCCTTAAACCGCTCTTTGAACACCTTTTCCATAATCGGAATATTCCAAGGGTCTTTCATCATAATATCGACTTTAACTACCGCTTCAAGGGTAAGTCCCACGACTTCAAGCCGTGCTTCCATATTGTCGAGTGAACCGTGAACTTGTGCTTCAACCGATTGCCCGACATTTCCGACACAAAATGTCAAGTAAACAAAGTCGCCTGCTTCTACAATCTCGGAATATGCACACTCATCGGCGAGTTCTTGGTTAAGACTATGCCTTTTAATTCCGCTCATATCATTCACCTATCCATTTTATTTTCTAACCTCCGATAATGCGTGAATAGTATGCCACGTCTGCAATTCTGCCGTAAAAATTCGATTCAGGCAAAACTGCTATCAATTCAAAGCCCAGTTTTTCAATCAGTTTTATTGACCTCACATTTTTATTTTCAATACTGGCATACAACCGCTTTAGGTTTAATACATTTTGAGCATATTCAATCATTGCTGTAACTGCTTCATTCGCAAAACCTTTGCCCCAGTGCTCTTGTAAAAACATAT